>Ga0326727_10015070_pt1 | contig 16680 bp, 11 predicted proteins | sample MB2enrmetagenome_FD_207643 | JGI IMG/M metagenome (GOLD analysis project Ga0326727, IMG submission 207643) | Lab enriched peat soil microbial communities from McLean, Ithaca, NY, United States - MB29MY | ecosystem: Environmental > Terrestrial > Soil > Wetlands > Peat | place: USA: New York...
GACGAATCTCCTCTTGCAGGGCAGGAATTGCCATGACCGCATCGGGAATGGTCAGCGCTTTCATGCATAGATTATATGATCTCCCGATAAATATGTCCAATTATTAATGACGCTGCGTATAAAATATGCACTACCGCTTCGCCCAGGTCCTCCCCTTCGGCCTGGATAATCTCCGGGCGCAGGCGCTGCAGCTCCTCCACCAGCACCCCCATGGTCAGGAGCTGCCGAGGAGAGAACAGGTCGGCCCAGTGGGGCATTCCATACAAACGGGGGCGCTCGTCGCTGCTGACCTCTGGATAAAGCTCGGTGGGGATGATGTTGGCCTGCTCCCAGCCAGGGTGGAGGCGGGCCAGTTCCTCCTCGGCGGACTGCAGGGCGTCCAGGTCCGCCGGGGTGGGGGGCTCAAAACGCAAGCCCTGGCGGGTCTTGACTACCACGGCATAGAGGGTGCTCCCCATTCTCCTCTGCTGGGCCATGGCTTTAATGTAGTCTGCGGGAATCTGAGTATTGGCGGCAAACAGAGAGATGCCCTTGCCGTCCCGGTAGGTGGGGGGCGGTGCTTCTTTGAGCTTGCCCCGGCCTTCACCGATCTCCCGCACCTCCTCCATCCGCCAGGTGCCATTGTCCTTGTCCACTTTGGGCACCGCTACCATACGAATACCGTTCTTGGGCTTGAGCAGGTGCCAGTCGGGCACCAGGGGCGTGGCAAAACCCGTCTCCGGGCAGGGCACCGTGCGGGCGAAGACATAAGCGTGCACCGAGCCTTCCCTTTTGGGATAAAACTTGGCTACCCGCTTTTCCATGCGTTCTATCCAAACCTTACCCCATTTATAGGCAGCTTGAGCCAGGCGCACGCCGTGAGTGAAGGGATAATCAATGGTGGCTTCAAGGACTGCACAGGCAACAGGGTTATATTCATTGGCTTGGGTTGACAGACCCAGACGGGCTGCTTCAAGAGGTATGGACCCGCCGCCGGCCATGGGGTCGAGGATAAGGATTTCATTGCCCCATAGTTTTTTGATTTCGTGATGCAGCCCCTCCAAATCTTCAGGCAGGAATTTGGTTTTGAAGGCCCGATCGCAGTTGAAGCCCCCTGGAACCCGGTAGCCTGTATCCATTAAAAACCGAATATCTACCAGTTCTTTCCCCGGTTTGCCAAAACCCAGCAGCCGCTCAAAGACTTTCCGGGGGAAATCTGCGGGCAGGAGCGACCCCAGGACCGCGGCCCGGGAAGCCACCAGGGGCCGCCGGGCCCACCAGACATGAAGGCGCTTGTCAGGAGGCTGCTGACCGGTAGACCGCTCCCGGATACACTCCACCCCGATGGCCGCGGCAGGGAGCCACTCTTCCAGGAGGACCCGGGGGGGCTGGGTCAAAGGTCCATCATTCGCCATCGGTCTTTCTTATCTGAGCAAGTTTTTGCTTGACTTTTCCGATAATTTCCTTAAATTATAGTTGACACGAGGGCTAATAATGGCGGTGACTGAGCAATTCGGGCGCCGCCTATTCTTTTTTGGGCAGGACCACCAGGCCAAATCCCTTATACCTGCCATCATAAGCCCGCCGGAATTTCTTTTTAATGATTTCCCAATCCGCCTTGGCCGACTTCCCCAGGACGTGCCGGCCGATGGGTGAGACAATGAGATCGGCGATTTGCAGCCCGGCAATGTTCTGGGATTTATCCCTGATGTGCAATTCGCTGATCCGCCGCCTCACTTCCACGGCCGGCACATACTCAGTGCCGCCGACCCGTAAGTCCATCCAGGCCAAGCGTAGCTGGTTATCCAGGGTCTCGTCCCTGGCCTCGGCGATGATGATGCCTTTTTCACCCCCGCCCCTGTCTTGAATCTGAAAAATAAACCTCTCCACCAGGATTTTCAGGGAGAGGAGATAGGGGTCCATGGCCGCCAATCCATAGCGCCGGGCATGCTCATCCTTTTTAATGGCGCAGGCCACAACAATATAGTTTAAGGAGTCCATGAGCCTGTTGGTCTCTCGATAAAAGCGCTCTCGGAAGTCTTTGTTGGTCAAGGCCTGAAATATCCCCTTAACTCGGGCGATATCAGCGGTATGGAGAATGAAGTCATCTCGCCCAAAAAGCTCTCTTTTGTATCGCTGCAGCTCTGAGGTCATCTGCCCGTCATGATACTCAAGATCAACAATACAGCCCCCCAGGACAAATACCGGGTATTGAGGATCTATTTTATCCAGGCTATGGTCGCCGGACTCGTCTAAGAAAAGAACCAGCATAGATTAGCTCAGTTTAAAAGACTCAATGGCCGCGGCGGGCAGCCATTCCTCAATGAGGAGGCGCGGGAGCTGGGTCATTGCACGGCCTCCACGAGGATACGCAGGGCCCGGAGGGCCCGCTTGCCTTTGCTGTTGAGAATCAGACCCAACCACCAGGCGGCCTCCACGCCATCGGCGGCGGCCAAGTGCTGGGCCGCCCGGGAAAGCCGCTGGGGGTATTTCAGACCAGCAGCAACCAGGGCATAGCAAGCTACCCGGGCCCCCCACTCGGGGTCCAGAGGGTAGAAAGGGCCCGGAGTCAAGGCTGCCTCCGGGGTAGTTGCCCGTACTGCCGCCCGGAGCAGAGGGGCACTGGCAGTCAAAGCCAGGGGCGAGATACTCGCCAGGCGGGTGAGGCGCTCCCGGTGCTGGGGGTTCAAAATGCGCCGGTAGACGATCGCCGCATCGCCCCCGGCGCGGCGGACTATGCGTAGGGCAAATCCTGCCTCCCGAATCTTCATGAGGCCACCCCCTCGGGCTTGCCGAACAGGGCTTCCACTGCTATTTCCTGGGGGGCCTGGGCCGCGGCATTTTGCAGAGCTGCAGCCAGGCCAAAGCGCCCCGCGCTTCCGAAGCCCAAGGTCAGGGTGGCGTCGTAGGTCCCTTGGTCCTCCTCCAGGGAATTGAAAATAGTTTGGGCCGTGTGCAGGGGTTTGGCGGGATGGGTGGGTTTCACCTCCCCGGCCTTAAAGTCCATGGTGCCCCCGTCCTTAAGTCTGCCGCCTACATAGACATCCAGGGTGAGGATATCGGCCCCCAAAGGCTGGGCCAGCCCCATCAGTTTGCCTGCCGCCGCTGGGGTCGAGGCGGTAAGCTGCAACTTCATTAACGGACGGTCCGCCGCGTAGGCCACCGTGTCTTCCCAAGTGTAGGCGGTGACCTTATCCGGGGCCACAGGTGGCTTCCAGGGACCAGGGCCCACAGGTATATCCTTCACTCCAACCTGGTCGACCCTCACCCATTCTGCCGCTATGTCGCTGTCGGCCCGGGTCAAAAGAGTGGCCTCGTCCAGAGAAATAGTGGTGAGCTTGGCGTCAAGGCGCACCCGCTTCCCGTCCCCTTCGGCCACACTGCCCAGGTGGTCAAAGACCCGGCCATCCCCCAGGCGCACTACCGCTTTACCGTCCGTAACCGCCTTGAGGATGGTCTGGCGCACGATGGCGTCATCAGGCAGGAGTTTGAGGCCAGGGGCGCTCCAGAACCGCTCTTTCACGGCCTTGGCGGTGAAAGCCTCAGGCTGGTCTGCCAGGGGAGTAGTCTTGGCCAGGACCTCGGCGAGAAAGAGGTCCACATCCAGCACGTCCCCGGCCTGATAAATCAGCCCTTTGTCCTTAAGGAAGGTGAGCAATTGTGACTGCCCCTGGCCTTTGGACCCCTGCAATAAAGCCTCCTCCGAGACCTGATACTTCTCCACCAGGGAGACGGGCTCCTTGCCGGCCAGGGCCACGGTGTTGAAGACTTGGCAGGCTTTGAGGCGAAATTCTTTGTGCAGATTGGGCAGGAGTCGATTGAGTTGCTCCCGCATGAGCTTATAAGTGTCGCCAGTGCGGTGCTCTTTTTGGATGGCCTCGGCAGCCAGTAGCCGGCGGGCACGTTTGAGGGCGTCATTCAAGGCGTCCGCCTTGGCGGTCAACGCCACCAGGCCATTCCGAAAGCGCCGGGGCAAGGGAGCCTGGGGGTCGGAATCATCGGCTTTTTCGCAAACTCCACGAGCCACAGTTTCAGTCTCGCACAAGGCTAACTGCAGCTGCGCGGCATCCTGCACCTGTTGAGCGCTGGCGGGCCAGGCGGCCAGTTTCATGCCGGGCCCGGAAAAGTAGGCCTGGGCCTCAGCCTGCACCCGACTCTTGGCGTCTTCCAGGGGGATAGTTGGCAGGCGCTCCTCGATGAGCTTGATAACATTGGGCTCATAGCGGAATTGCCAGCCCCGCCCTCCCGGCATGATATAGGTATGCCAGCAAACCCCCACCAAGCGATCCAGGGCCTCGCCCGGCTCGGGTCCTGCCTCATCAGGGCGCATTATTGCCAGGGTTAAATCCGGATGGCCTAGACCACTGTTGGCTTGAAGAGGGAGACTCTCCAAGAGCAGAGCTGAAGCCACGCGGCGGTGAATGCCCCGGGGAGTGCCTCCGTCCAGCTCGCCGGCATGTTTGTCCACGTCAGCGTTTAATGCGGCCTTGAAATTCTCTTTATTGAGGCGATACAGCAGGTCTTCCTGGATGCGGCGGCTGAACCAGTTAATTTCCCCCGCAGTGATGATCTCCAGATCTTCCTCTGCCTCCCATACATCCCGGATAATACGGGCAAAGAGACGCAGCACCCCGCGGCTTTTCTGAAAATCCTGCAATGCTCCCAGGCGGTCCTGGGCGGTGTCCAATAAGCGGGGATGAAATGGATAACACTCCACCAGACGCTGGGCATAATCTTTGGCGGTGGCGGCTGCCGGTAGGGTGCCCGGATGATCTTGATTTACTCGCTGATAAAGCTGGTAATACAGCGCCGACGCCCTCTGAGCCGCCTGAGGGTCCACCTTCTCAAAGAGGCGGCGGGCAATGACTCGGGGGGCCTCTGCACCAATGGGGTCAAAATCGGTGTCCACCCGGCGCCCCAGAACATCGTCCAGCCTTTCAGCGGCAATGGCCAGGGAGTCCCCCAGTTGGGCCGCCTCCCGGGCATAAGCCACCTGGCCGGCGGGATCGGTGACCAGGAGCATGGTTTGCTTCCGGCGTTTGGTCACTGCGGCCAGGGAATTAAGGAAGCCCAGCAAATTGCCCTGGCCCCGGGCCGAGAGCTTGGCCAGGTAGATCACCAATTCATCCAACAAGATAAGGACCGGACCGGGAGGAAAGGCGGCTTCCAGCTGGGATTCATTGGGGGAGGCTTCGGGATTGTCAGCTTCCCCCAAAATTTTGAGGGCTTTTTCCTGGCCCAACCCGAAAAAGATTTCTCCCCACAGGCTGTGAACCTTGGTGGCCCCGTGGATGGCAAAGATAGGCACCCCTGCTTTGCTGGCATCCACCGCCACTACTTTGACCTGGGAGGGGCGACCCGCGGCGGGCAGGAGTTCCATACCCATTGCATGATCGCCTATATTATGAGCCAGGTGCCACAAGGCCATGAGGGTATGGGTTTTGCCCCCCCCAAACCCGGTGCTGAGGCGGATGGTGGCTCCCCCTTCTTTTGGATTAGACAGGCGGCTGAAGACCATCTCCACTAATTTCTTCAGCTGCTGGGCAGGATGGGTATTACGGAAAAAGGTTTTGGGGTCCTGGTAGACCTTAGGAGCGTTGCCACTAATCAGTTGGCCAAAGTCAGCAGCAAAAATGGCATCGTCTAGGTCTCCCACCAACACATCGTGGCGAGGCTCACATGTGGATAGCACACCCATAGGCCATTCCTCTCGGGTCTTAAGGAGCCAAGCTGCTGCTTGTGCCTCTGCTCCGCCTGACCTTATTTTTCGGCATAGAAATCATAGCTCAAGGGACGAATTTTGGGAATACGGGCTGGGAAAAAGTTCTAAATGCTGTTTTCCCCTGCCTCGGTTGGTAATACCACACCTAAGGATTTCGGAAGAGCGCCGATCCGTCAGTCATGATGGGCTTCTTATACCCCTAAATATCGGGCAGAACTGTCATTGGGCTTGGCATGCAGATACTTGCCCGTGGTAGCCACGCTGGCATGACCCAGGGTAGATTGCACCAGGTGGATGGGGGCGCCCCGGTCCAGAGCGTGGGAAGCGTGATTATAGTGCAATTAATTATAGGAAACCGGGGTTTCTATTCACCCCTGGCTGCCACACCCTGGATGATATAGATTTCACCGCCTCTGATAATCGTCTTACCGGCTGCGCCAATACTGCCAAACTCTATGTTGCTCAGCCAATAAAAATTTCTGCTCTTCCTTGGTAAGTTGTGGGTTAGCCCAATCGCTTTCAGACCTGGCAAGACGGCTTGGAATCCCAGGAAGACCAAAGAACCCCCCGCCAGGAACCCCTTTGGGGCAAATAGCCGTTCCACTATTCGCTCTTACCACAATGGCCGAAATAAGCGGGCGCCCTTGAGAGTGCTCGTGCTCGCTGATTTCACCAACAACGTGTCCGATTCCGACCCCAGGCTTGCGGTGGCCCCTCGGTATCCCAAACTCTTTCATTAGCTCACCGTAAGTAATGGTCCCCCCGCGTTTTGCAACGTCAATAAGTTTTTGTCGGACATTAGACCTCATATTCTTTTCCCTCCTTTGAGGTCAGGGATAGCCTAAATTCCCAAATACCTCGCCGAGCTCTCCTGGGGCCGGGCATGACCTTGGTTAATGCAGGTCCTTGTCCTTCAGGGCCCCCGCCTCCCTCGCTCAGATGTGGTGCCGAAACTCGCTCCGTCTGGTCTAAAGGCCATTGCAATCGAGTATCGCTTGTTCATTGGTTAAAAGATAATTAATGTAGATAGCCTTATCAGGTGGGGCAACATTAGAACCCTCTGAATGATAATGGGCCGTCACTGCATCTGCTGCCTTTTTCGGGTCATCGCTCGGTAATGTCACAATTAGCTCCGCCCCTTGGCCTAAGTCAATTCCGTGCTCATGATAATGATCTACCAATCTGTCGTTATCAACAAAAAGGGGTAGCCCACAGAATAGGGCCTCTATAGCCAGATTCGAAAATACTGGAAAAGGAAGATCATCTTCATAGAAAAAGAGACCGTCAATAGAATTTAACAGGCTGGGCATTTCCCATGGCGAAGCAAAACCTTGCCAGGTCACTTTGCCTCCCATTCGCGAGTTGACATAGCTTCTGAAATCCTCTATCCCTATCCCCTGGGTGACCACAAGAAAATCAAAGGACCCCTCCAACTGCTGCCAAACATCGATAACTCGGTGCCATCCTTTGTGCCGCCAGTAGAAGTTCGTTTTGCCTATGAGAGCAAGTACCGGACGAGCCTTTCTTTGCGTTTGGGCTGGATGAAAAAAGGAGATATCAGGCACATAAGGTGTCAGGGTTCTCAATCGATGCGACCATTTCCGAATGAGCGCCTGGCTATCAGCATCGGTGACTATCAGGCTGGCCCCCTCGAGTGCTTTGCGCCATAGGACAGGCCATAAACCGCCGGCCAGGAACTTCCTGATATCTGAACCACCATGACGCAATACATAAGGAATGCCGGTGATTTGGTTGGCAAGATAAGCTACCAGGCCATAGGGGACGAGATAATTGGCCTCGATAACATCAGGCTTCTCTCTCTCCAGGACTTCCAAGAGCTTGTTCAGAAGACCCAAAATCCTGTGTCGGTCATCCGGGATATGCCAGGGAACAACCTCATCTGGACGATGGATAACCACGTTTGGGTGGCACGGAATTGAATTGATTCCAGGTATGGCGTACACTTCGTCAACATCGGTTCGCTCAGTCACCATGTGAATCAGGTGGCCCCGCTTTGCCATTGCATTGGCAAACCAGTATGACTTTGACGAAATGCCGCCTTGCAGAGGGGGAAATTTGCCGATGCCGGCTATTGTGGCCATACTCGTGAGAGCAAAGAGCCCGGTGGTGGAGTATCGCTGTGGTGGTCCCAGCCATGAAAAAAGATGTGTTCGAAAAGATCAAATAACAGGAGGCCCATCTTGGAGTCCAGAAGATGGCTCAAGGGATGTTTTCGGATTTCTTCATCTGTGATGGCGCCCTCCACCTGTTCGGAGATTTTGGCATCCAGATTTGCAACCGCCGAAGGCATGCCCATCTTGAGGCGAGTTGTTACTTCTTGAATCCCCAGATTCTCAAAGTCCTCCCGGAATGTGTCTCGTAGAATCTTCTTAGTGGTCTTATTATCCGGAACTTTATACTCAATGGGCAATTCCATAGCCCACTGGGCCAGGTCGTCATCAAGATAAAGAGGGCGAATCTCAAACCCAAAAGCCCCGCCAGATCGATCTACGCTCTGAAGATGATAATTGGAGAGGCCTCCGCGCAGAAGATGGTCAAATAGGTTCCGCCGGTATAAGCCTTCGTCTTCGGGTTCCGGGAATATCGTCTTTACGAAATCCATCACCCTGCCGTTTTTCTGGAGACTTGATAGTCTTCCCCGAATACGATCAGAAAATCCAAGCGGATGCGTATAAATCCAGTAGTATCCCCCGAATAGCTCATCGGCACCCTCACCTGAGAACGCAACCCGTACGTGATCTGAGATGAATCTCGAGAGAATATGAAAGGCAAGTCCCCCTTGAATATGGAATACCCCGCCGGCCATAAGGCTTTCGAAATGGGCCAGGTAGTCCGGGAGGCATCGCCAGTAATCGTCGGTCGAGATCAGGAACTCTTTATGATCGGTACCCAAGGCGTTGGCCACCAATCTCGCCATCTGAAAGTCCGGGGTATTAGGACTATCGCCCAGGGTGAAGGTCTTGAGAGGATAATCGAGTTCCCGTCGAGCAACGCAAGCTATCGTCGTGGAGTCAACCCCACCGGACAAATAAAGACCCTTTTCCATGGCACCGTGCTGCAACATCCGTTCAACGCCCTGTATAAGCAAACGTCTCGTTTGCTGAACGGCTGAGGGGTAATCATATCCAAAACAGCCATTGAGCTGGCGGGCTGATGGAAGCACGCCGAATATCGACCTGGACACTGCACCGGCAGAGTCTATGGAAACGACCGATCCAGGAAGTACCTGTTTAATCCCCTGAAAGAATGTCTCTTCCTGAGAATAGACATAGCCAAAAACGTATGTCTCTTCCAGGGCGGTGGCGTTGAGAACGGGGTTAACCTTTGGGTGAGCGAGAAGACCCTTGATTTCTGAACATACAAGGGTGGCCTTCCCGACCTGATAGTAATAGAGTGGCTTGATGCCGAATCTGTCTCTTACAAGAACAAGTTTTTGGTCATCCAAAATCGCGACCGCGAACATGCCTTTGAGGCGGAAGGCAAAATCTGTTCCATGTACTGCGTACAGCCGTGCAATGAGCTCGGCTTCCAGGTCGGTGGTTGGCCAATATCCCTGACTTGATAGCTCCTTCCACAAATCATGATAATTGTAAATCTCGCCATTCAAAAGAACGATCATGCCAGTCACTGGGTCGTGATAAACCATGGGAGCGCTCTTGTCTCCAAAAATGGAGAGCCGGCACGCAGCCACCCCATGGCACTCGCCTGTCCAGGTCTCAAGGGTGTCCGGCCCCCTATAGCGTACAGCCATGGCCATAGCTCGAAGAATCTCCGGCTCGTTTTCATTGAAGGTTACAACGATTGTGCACATATCTACTCTATGTTTGCCAGCGCTTTCATAGCGGCTACGGCGCCAATCAGGGCGAGCGATGTTCCATCATCGAGGTAATGGTATGGCCAATAGCCGCTTGGCAGTTGGGTTTTTTCGAGCCAGGAAATAGCCTTATTAATGACAGCCTTGTCTACAATTCTTATCCAGCGCGAGAGTCCCCAAAGTACAACCCCTGTTGACCAGGGGTCACTGCCGATGGGATGGTTACGCCAGGGTCCGAAACCTCCATCCTCATTCTGGTCTTTCGCTAGATGTTCGACGGTCTGTCCGACGAGGTTGTTTGCATATCCCTCCCGCATCGCAAGCAGAAAAAACCCGGCCTTGTAAGATAATCGGACATGTCCTTCATAGTCGCGTTGCCATTCATTAGCCAGCCAGGTAATGTCATCAGGCTTAATAACGCTTGGCACAAGGGCTGAGATTAGGCCAGTAGTCGGTATCCTTGCTTGGTCTCTAGTGTGACGTCCCCATCCGCCACTTGTTTTTCGCACTGCATGGAGCCATTGCACCACTGACTCAATTATGGGATCAGACGGGCCGATGGCTGAACTCATCGTTCTGACAGCCCACGCACTTTCTTCAGGATCTGACCAGGCTTCGTCATTTTGTCTGCAGGCTTTCAATCTTATAATTGTTTGTGCGAAAAGCGGCAAACTGGGAGAGGCTCCGCAGAATATCAGACTGCCTGCAGCTCGTGCTAATCGTATCGGCTCTACATTCTTGAACAACGCATCTATGACAAAGGAGGTCAAGGCCAAGCTTGCCTTCGCTAAAGGGCTATCTGTTTTTATCGCTATCATATGTTCGTAAGGGTTGGCCAAGTTCATAAACGTGCTTTAGTCTCTCTTGAAGTACATCTGGTGAAGTTGTCTTTTTACAGGTTTGGCACAAATAGAAAAGAGCTTCATCTTGGCCGAAATGCTGATAACTTACTCTATGAATAGGATGGTATTTACAACATTGAACACACCAGAATTCGAATTTAGAAGCTTTTTCACCATTCCCATTTCCCGGCTTACAGGCCACATCCAAACCTATATCTACTGGTAATATTTCGCGCCCGTACACCTCTCTGAGACGCTGAACAAGGTCGGTTCGGATCTGGCCCCGTAATTCCTCACCAAACTCACCTAACAAGAGAAGACCTGGCTTAGGTCGATCCGATTCCCAAATGCTGTTCAAAAAGCCAATTAGCCCAGGCAAATATGGGTGATTCATGTCTCTGACGAGATCGACACACTTTTCTCGTAGCTTCTTTTTTTCTTGGTGGGAATCTGAAGAAAAACGCTGTCCATTTCTGTGATCAATTAACGATCCCAAATGGATCAGCAGTACATCGCAATCTGAATACTGCTTGGCAACGCCCTGAGGATAGTAGTTAGCCTGTTTAGAAGGATACAGGGGGTCACCCACCCATTTTGTGTCTCCTGTGTACCCGAAAAGCAATCTCTCATCTCCGATTGGAAGTTGGATCTTGAATCCAAAGCTATCAGACCATTGAGTGTAATCATCATGGTAAGCTCGAGTAGGCCAGATCACGAGATCGTTTGGCTTAGGCCTTTGTGGCCCGTTTGGCAGTTTTGTCCTCCAGATGTGCTTTTCCCCATTCCCCTGATCGCTCGAGGGAAAAAACAGGAACCGCGTGCTTTTTGATGAGTCTTCGCCAAGATTCTCAAAATACTTACGGTCAATGTCCTTTTCTATATCTATAACTAAAGGCTCTACATAGCGTCTTAGGATTTGGTTCGTAAATACATGGTGCAGGCGTCGATAAGTTCCTAAGGTGAGGATTACATTGATCTGCCTCGATTGACCTGTTCTACGATCGAGTTCTCTGAGTAACCCAACCATTGATTCAAAGTCCCTAATGTGGTCAAGGTGTCCGTGGCTAAGAAGAATAATGTCGATATCTGCCAAGGAGAACCCACAATGAAAAAGGTTTCGAATAAAATCAAACCCAGGATCAATTGCTATCCCCAAATCCACTACTCCATCAGGTCTCGTTCGATACAGGAGATATCCCCCACCTAATGAACTACCCTCTGCAGGTGAAATGGAATTCCATCGCTGTAACCCCAAAAAGTGTATTCCTTTTTCACATGGATTCTTATGTTGAGATGGATTACTTAAACGGCGATCAAAGTCCTGTTCAAACCCACTCATGATTTGATCATAATCCTCGCATGAAAGTAACGATCTATCAATATCAGAAGTGGTTTCACAACTCCTTCTTTGCCACTCTTGAGCTAGTACTTTGCACCAATTACGTAACGAATGACGGGTGAAAAACCGGCCTCTGGTCACTAGATGTTTTAAGTTTTTCCGGCAAGGACTCAAGTTGGCAAAGAACTTATCAAATGCAGATTTTGTAAGACCATCCATACACCATTTGCAGTCTTGTTCTTGTTGTTGGAATAAACCAAGTTTATTCCTCAATTTCAGTCGTTCAATGTGTAAATCTTCCCCTTTTGTTTCCTCTCGTTTGGCAACTGCATCCGCAAAATCCTTCTTGAAAACATTAAGATATTTAAACCATTTTTCATCTGCGTGAGACAAAAAGGCGGTTATATCCTTTTCAAAAGATTCCAAGGCTTCCCCGTCGAAGTGAACTAGTTTTATAGTATTAATGGAGGAGCAATCGATACAATGTGAGCATTGTGGATCGGTGAGATCGTCTATGCAAATTTTATTTAATAGTTTTGAGCCCTTGCTATCAATTCTAACCTTTAATATTTCAACTAAATTATCGATGTTCTTCGTATGTTGGATTGGTATAGCTTCCCATCGACTGATAGCCTTAGCCGACCAAGCAAGCAATTCGGCAAATTGCTGGTAGTAACCATGGCGATCCATTCGCGTGCTTTTAACCCATGGCCAAAGATTATCAAATGCATCAAATACAGAGTTAACATTCTTGAAAGCATCTTCAATAAAGTTTAAGTTTTGGTCTTGAAGGATCGGAGTCCTTTTCTCAATCCATGACCTAAACTTACCCCTGAAATTACCTAAAGGGTATCCTACGCCCTTAACAATTTCCATATACTCGTTCATAGCTAATTCTACGAAGCGTGTTTTAAGGGCTATGTTCCCTTGGCTTACCGGTGATCCGTTGTCAGTTTTCTTTGGAATTTCAAATTCGCTAAATTTCACCGAAAACAGGCTTTCACCCAGTTTGGAAAGTTTTTCCCAACTATATTTTCGCCTCTCAAGCATCCGTAAGGCTTGAGCACTGTACAAATCCTTCAGCATGGACTTGTAGTTGCTGAGACGATGATCAGTCGTGAGTAGACAAAGGGTTTTCAAGCTATCATAAGGGAATTGTAGTTCTATTTGAATTATGGCGCGATTCATTATGGCAGGGTAATAAAATAAATTAAGTTCACATTCTCCTAAATAGTATTCTCTGTTAGGTAATTTATCAATAAGGTGCGGATTATAACGATATATGAGATCGCTAAACTCTAAAGATGCAAGATGGTTCTGCCCTAAATGGCGATAAGCCATACCTTCCGTATATTTGATCCAGCGTTCTGCAGTAGATGCGAATGAAGGAAAATCGGATAAATTATATAAAGACACAGGTAATCTATGCAACAATCGGCTAGCTCTTTTAGCGTATCCAATTTGCTCATAGTCAAGGGATGTCGCCGATAATTCCATCAAGTAGTAAAAGTATAGCTTAAAACTATTTGGAATCTCTTTTAATCCGTTAGGCACTTTTGGTTCTTCTGGCAAGTTTCGCTCTAAGTAGCCAACCAGATCATCCAGACGTCTTTCATAGCAATCTGTATTTTTTTCTTGTATCTTGGCCCGCAGCCGCTTGGCCCACAAAAGCGCAGACCAGTCATTGCTGGTGATTTCTAATTCATCTTGCCCGATTTTTATGCTTTTCAGAGGAAATTTAGATCCCTTCAGAGAAAATGCCTCGTCCCAGTCCGTATCACTGACGCGACTGCAACTCTCATGAGAAAAGCAACGGTTCCAAACCTTATACGCTTCCTCTGGCAAGGGAAGTCTCTCCCATATTTCAGGATACCTCTCTTCATCAATGAGTACGTCGAACTCTGCATTGCACACCTCGAATTTCTTGAACCAATCACCGCCCATAGCTCCCCTCTCAACTACCTAAGAAAAGTCCTCCAGAATAGGCTAAGACGTCCAAGTGATTAGGTAAGTACCGCTCCACAAAGAATATGGGCCTACCATAAACATAACATCCAGAGTTGGCAAAGGAAGACATCACCGGATTAGAACTGTTTAGGTTTGACATTCAAGTCTTCCGGGCGGTACTGAGTACGTCAACGGCAATTATGGCATGAAGAACATTGCTTGCAAACGACTCCTTTACCGGTGGCCTCGATGATGTCGATGGGAAAGTTCATCTTGGTCTGCCTAATGATCTTAGGCTTCTCGTATTTCTCGGGCTTCTTCATAGTCTTCATGGTCTATCTCCTCTATGATGTTGTTCTCCAAAGCGAACTCAATGACCTCCGCCAAATCTTGTTTGGCTTTTTCCTCTTCCAGGTCAAAATTCTGTGCGAACTCATCAAGCAGTGCCTGGAGGTTGGCTCCGTTCCCTATTGCCTCCAGAACCCAGTAGGCTGTGCGGTTTAGTTCGAACTGATCACCTCCCATGATGTTGAAAGCATAATAATGGTCAAGTTCAGGAATAGCCTGGACCATGACCCCTTCTGCCAAAGCCAGCCGCACGTCAGGTTTTATTGCCAACATTGTGGATCTTCTGCCATGTAGTCACCTGTCGTGAAATATGCCATGGCACGACAACCGCGGCACTGGGTTAGCAAGGTGCAATCACGGCACTTGGCATTCAAATTTTGGGGATTACGTATTCTCCAAAGAACCTCAGAACCATACCAGACCTTATAAAAACCATCTGCCAGCACATTTCCGATTGCGATCGGCAACCGACGACAGGGGAAAATTGTTCCATCCGGCATGATCGTCAAGGCGTTGTTGCCGGCCGAACAGAGTGCGCCCACCGTGGGGTCTTCCGGTGCCAAGAGGGCAAAAAGTGGCCTATAAAGAAGTATCCGCACGGGAGGCTGATTCGAGGCAATCTGATGGATGGTTTCATAAACCTCCTGCAATTCCAATGGGCTTAAAACTAGATCAGAAAGACCGACGCCTGATCCTTCCGGAATCAAGCGCTCTAAAGCAAAAGTAGTTACGCCCTCTGAGCCCAGCAAAGTGACCAGTGCGGGTATTTCCTCCTTATTGGCCCGACTGATGGTGGACATCACCGAGACGTCAATTCCAACATTTCGTAATCGCCTTATTGCCGTAATCGTCGAATCAAAGCTGCCAGGCCCTCTGATAGCATCGTTCGATTCGGCGGTGGCGCCTTCAAGCGAAACCTGAACCCGACGCAGCTTGATGTGGGCTCTCAACGTATCAGCTTCGCTTTCAGTAATCAGGGAGCCATTTGTGAGGATGTCATAGAAAATGAGATTGTCTGACCTGTCTATCTGGTCCATGATGGCGTGGAGATCATCCCGCCGGATGAATGGCTCTCCCCCAGTCAGGGAGATTGTCCCTTTTTTTCCCCACTTTGTAACGGCCTCTTCCATCAGACCGGCGATGGTTCGGAGATCTCCCAGGGGAAGTTCTGTTGAAGGTTTTCCGTCCTGGTAGCAATGCTTGCAGGCTCGGTTGCACCGCTCGGTCAGATGCCACTGAAAATAGAATTCGTCGGTGACTGATAATTCGGTCATGGCAAAGCCCCGCGTTAGTATATCATAGGAATACTAAAAAATATATGTATTTATCTTTGCACTATAAATTAATTTATTAATTAATTCAGCATGATGTACATTTTGCTAATTTGTACTTTTTATGAAAAATACTTATAATCGTGTTCCTACGGGCACAGGTGCCCAGCCGACCGGGAAGAATTTTTCATCTGAAAATTTTGGGCCGGCCCCATACCAGGGGGGGTCTGCTGCTGGTGCCCCCTCGATGGTTTTTGAGAATTTTGTCCGTGGAGAGTATTCAAGGCCAGGGGGGGTAGGAGTCCCGTCCCGGGGTTTTGCTCTTGGGGCCGGAAAAACTATGAGGTGCAAGGCGGGGCCGTGGGGTTGAGGTGAGGCGGGGCCAATGGCTGCCCACTGGCCCCGCTTGGTCAACATTTGGTCAACAACTTCCCGAAAATAACCCCCCTTTTCCTTGCCTTTCCCTGCCTACCCTGATAAAGGTATATGGGGATAACCAGTTAAATTTACGCTATCTTTGGTTATCCCCATATATCCTTAAATATCCACGGATAAGAGCTACGAATCCGTGTGTCGGAGGTTCGAATCCTCTCGGGCGCGCCAATGATAACAGGGGGTTAGTTAAAATTGGCTAACCCCATTTTTATTTGGTGTGCACCTAGTGTGCCTGGTTTCCCTTTCAAGGCCAAAAATTAATCGGGGGAGACAACTTCACCTTGCCGTCCCCCATAGTGTGAAGGTGATAGACAAGGGGGGCGCCTCAGTCACCCTTGCGGGCGCTTCTCATGTGGCCGTTTTACCTGGCCGGGTCATAATTCTACCTCAGAGTTCCCCCATTTGCCAGTTCTCCCCCGTCCAGGTGAGGCATTTTAAGCGATTGGCCCCTGGGGCAAGGGTTGGGTAAGGGGTGGCCTTTCCGTTCAATGTGGGGCTTCTCAGAGGGTCGCTTGAGAGGAAGGGAGCCGCCCAAAGGCAAACGGAGATGAGAGGGACCTTGAGACAGGGTGCCTGGTGCGTTCCTCGCCTGGGCCCGCGTCGCTGTCCACTACCTATCCCTGTGGTGCGCCGCCCCCGCCCGATCCTGGCCTAAGGATTTTCGGCCCCGGAAGGCAAAACCCCGGTGGGACTCCTACCGCCCCCCCTAGTCAATGCTTTGTCCGCCAAATTTTTCATAATTTCTTTTTTCAGCCCCCCTGGTATGAGGCCGGGCTAAAAATTTTCAGATGAAAGATTCTCGCCGGTCACCTGTGACACAATCTCACCAGTGGTAACCTCTTATACCAAGTTGCAGTCTTATGACTATTTATGGTATGCTTTTCTCTGGGAGGAGAAAAGCATGCGAACCCCAAAGCCATTGCCGGAAGGCGCTTATGAGAATTTGCTTATGGAGTTGAAGC
>Ga0326727_10015071_pt1 | contig 16680 bp, 21 predicted proteins | sample MB2enrmetagenome_FD_207643 | JGI IMG/M metagenome (GOLD analysis project Ga0326727, IMG submission 207643) | Lab enriched peat soil microbial communities from McLean, Ithaca, NY, United States - MB29MY | ecosystem: Environmental > Terrestrial > Soil > Wetlands > Peat | place: USA: New York...
CCGACAGCGAAGCGTCGGCGAGCGCGGCGGCGAGCGCGCCGAGGCTCTGCGGCGCCGTCCCGGCCGCGGCGAGCGTGACCTGCGAGCCCGCTGCGCCGCCGCCGCCGAGTGGCGCGGCGCCGAGGGCGAAGCCGCCGAGCGGGGCGGAAGACGAGCGGGCCGAAAGGTCGACGGCCAGCGCGCCGCTCGCATCCGCCACGCCGGCCGCGGCGAGTCCCGCGTCGTCGAGCGCCGCGGCGAGCGCGCCGAGGCTCTGCGGCGCCGAGCCCGTCGCGGCGAGCGTGACTTGCGAGCCCGCTGCGCCGCCGCCGCCGAGTGGCGCGGCGCCGAGCGCGAAGCCGCCGAGCGGGGCGGAAGAGGAGCCGGCTGAGAGGTCGAGCGCCAGCGCGCCCTCGGCGAGCGCTGCGCCCGACGCGGCGAGCGCCGCAGCGTCGAGGCTCGCCGCGCCTGCGCCCGTCGCGAGGCCGAGGCCGGCGGCCGACAGCGCCGCAGCGGCGAGCGTCGCCGACGCCTCAGCCGAAGCGATCGCCGCCGCGGCGCCGGCGAGGGCGCCGCCGTCGAGCGCCGCAGCTTCGCCGCCGCTGCCGATCGCCGCGCCTGACGAGGCGAGCCCCGCTGCGTTGAGCGTTGCGGCGAGCGCGCCGGCGACGAAGGACGAACCGGCCGCAGCGAGCGTGGCGTCGGCGATCGGATCGACCGGCGGCAGCGAGCCGCCGAGCGCCGTCGCGCCGAGCGGCGCCGAACCGAGCAGCCCCGAGCCGGAGATCATCGGTCCCGAAAGCGCGCCGGTCGCCGGCGCGGTCGCAGCCGCGGCGAGCGTCGCCGCCGCCAGCGTCGCGGCGAGCGAACCCGTCGCCGGCGCGGACGCTGCGGCCGAGTCGGTTGCGGGGAGAAGCGTCGAGGCTTCGCCGCCGGTGGCCTTCGCCGTCCCCGCCGCGGCGAGCGTCGCCGCCGCCAGCGTCTCGGCGAGCGAGCCCGTCGCCGGCGCGGACGCCGCGGCCGAGAGCGCCGCAGCCGCGAGCGTCGAGGCTTCGCCGCCGGTGGCCTTCGCCGTCGCGGCGGCGCCGAGCGTCGCCGCCGCCAGCGCGCCGCCGGCGAGAGCGCCGCCCGACTGCGGGCCGGCGCCGAGCGGCAGCGCGCCGAGTGCGCCGAAGCCGAGCATGAGTTAGGCGTTGACCCCGACGATGCTGATCGCCGCCGGCGCCGCGACGGCGGGAAGGCCGGCGGCGGCGATCTCGGCGACCACCGCCGCCAGCGCCGTCTCGAAGGCGGCGAGCGCCGCCGCCAGCGCGGCCGGCGTCGCCGCCGCGGACGCTGCGCCGTTGAGCGTCGCCAGCGCGGCGGAGAGATCGAAGCTCGCCCCTTGCATCGCGACGACCAGCGTCGCGAAAGCGGCCGGCAAAAATCCGTAGACGGCGGCGAGCGCGGCGAACTTCGCCGCCATCGGCGCGCTTGTCGGCGCCGCGCCGCCGGCGCCGTTGACGATCGACGCCGCGTTGGCGAACGCCGCCTGGTGCGTCGGGTCGGGATAGATCTGCGCAACCAGGTTTGCGCACGCTGCGCTGGCGGCGGCGACCGTGGCGGCGGCGAGGTCGGCGAGCGTCGGCGCGCGCGGCCAGCTTCCGGTGATGTCCGCCCAGCCGACGGCGATGCACTCAGCGACGGCCGCCGCCTGCGCCACGTCGTCATAGCCGTGAACCGAGCTGTCTGCCGCGTTTTGAAAATAGCGCATGGTCATGTCAGTGCCACTCCACCCATGCGATGATCGAAATGGAACCACCTGCTCCCACTTCATAATAATATCCTGGCAGCACGATAAAGGTCGCCACTGTAATCTCCCCGGACGCGCCGCCGACTTGGGCGACGACAGTTGTTGGTGTGCTGCTGCTATCACAGTAGACACTCGCTGTTTGTGCGGCGCTCGCACTCGTCGTAATTGCGACGTACATCGGGACGCCGGTCGTGTTCTGGTAGATGGTGCTCTTTGCCCGCGACCCGGTGACGACATTTTGCGTCGTCGGGTAGACGCTTGCCGCGGCGGCGCCCCGTCCGACGATCGCCCAGGCGTTCGATCCATTGCTCTCCAGCTCGACATAGCCGTAGGCGCTGGCTATCGCCACGCTCGTCGCGCCGTCGATCGTGTCGGCGCCCGCCCGCGACAGCGTGATCGTGTTCGTCGCCGAGCACGCCCCCGACTCGTCGACCACCAGCAGCCGCTGCCCCGGATTGAACGAGGCGGCGGCGAGCAGCGTCACCGTCCGCGCCGCGGTGATCGCGGTGTAGGCGACGACGCCGACGTTGGCGGCGACCGAAGCGTTCGCGTCGGAAACGGCGGCGCGCGCCATCAAGAGCCCCGCCAGATCCCCGCCGAGCACGCAGGCGGTGACGATGGCGCCCGAGCTCGCGTTGATCGCCGCGCCGCCGTTCGACGAGTCGGTGATCGTGGTGAAGGTCAGCGTCGGGCCGCTGGTCGAATAGGTCGCCTCGCCGCACTGCCAGTTCGCGCCGTCGACGACATAGGCGGATATCATGTCGCCGTTCTGCATCCCGGCCGTGGCGAAGCTCTGGTAGCCAGTGACGGCGGCGCCGAGCGGATAGGGGCCGGTCCCCGGCGCGCTGGAGACCGTCATGCTGACGCGGTCGAGGAACCGTTTCATCAGGCGTTCCCGTCAGTGAGGGTGAAGCTGGTGATCTGGACGTTCTGCCCGACAGTGAAGGTCGGATTGTCGAAGCTGAGATCGCCCGAGCCCTGGCCGACGGTGCCTTGCACGTGGCAGGTCGCGCCGGTCGGGTCCATGACGCGGAAATGCCCGGCGGTCCCCGCCGCGCTCGCCACGCCCGTCCACGGCCCGTTCGCCTGGGTCTCCGAGCCGCCGGAAGCGGCGTTCTCTTCCGTGCTCGGCAGGGTCAACGTCGCCAGCAGCGTGCCCGACTCGCTCGCCGAGCAGCTCGACGGCGGCGAGCCGGTATAGAGCAAGAGCTTCGCCGCCGCGCCGATGGTGGCGAAGATCGCATTGAGCCGAGCATTGCGCACCGCGGCCGAGAATTGAATGCTCATTCAAAGCCCCTTTCAGGCGTAGCCTTCGCCGACCAGGTTGGCGAACACGGTCGCGCCGCCGTCGAAACTGTCGAACACCACGCAATCGATCGCGCCCGGCGCCGTGGACAGCGCCGGCGCCTGCCCGTCCGGCCACTTGACCGCGGGCCATTCCGCGACGCGGTCGCCGATCGCGTCCTGGACGAAATAGACCGCGGCGCGCTGCGAGCGCCCCGCGAGCGGCCAGTTGACGAACGCGATCGCGGCGTTGGCGTTCATCGCCACGACGAAGGTGTTGCCCTTCGAGAGGTCGATCGCGACCGCGCCGTTCGTCGGCGCGAGGCTGATCGCCTGCAACGTCAGCGCCAGCGCGGCGGCGCTCGGCGGCGAAACCGACGCGCCGCCCGTTTGCGCCGCGACGCTCGCGGCCGCCGGCGAAGCGGCGACGCTGGCGACCTGACCCGCGCCGCCGGCCTGGAACGGCGACGGCGCGGCCGCGGCGATCGCCAGGCTCGCCGCGGCGGCGGCGAGGCTGAGAGGCGGCGGCGCGGCCGAGATCGTCAGCATGTGACGCCCTCGACCACGGTCACCGTCAGCGGCCCGTTCTGGCAGAGGTTGACGATCGCCCCGTCGCCCTCGGCGATCAGGTCGGCGACATAGGCGCCCGGCGCGATCTGCGCGAGCTGCGGCGCCGGCACGAGCCAACTCAGCAGACCGTTCGGGCCGCCGTTGATCAGCAGGCCGTTGGCGGTCGACAGGTCGAGCGCGATCCGCGTCAAGTCGGAGCCGAGTCGCACCTGCATGTGGAATGAAATGCCGGTCAGATCGAGCGGCGTGCTCGACCCGGCCTGGGTGAACTGGAGCGCCGCGCGCAGGTCGGCGTTGGTGGCGATCGTCAGCGAGCCGGAGATCTGCGGCAGGGCGAGGACGTTGGTCACGGTCAGGCCGTCCGCTGGTAGAGAACGGCGTAGGTGGACGGATAGAAGTTCGAGTTGCCGCTGCCGCCCGTCGAGCCGGTGAGGACGCCGACCTGGCCGAGGCTGACCCATGTGCTGCCGGCCGGCGCGCCGGGCGGGACGCCATTCGGGAGGCCGCTCTGGCTGTTGCCCACGTACAGCGACCCCACGTTCGGGAATACCGGGACCACCCCCTTGGCGTCGACGTATTCCTTGGTCGCCGCCTGCAGCGGCGCCGTCGGATCGGCGTCGAGCACCAGCGGGCCCGTCATCGTCCCGCCCGCCTCGGGCAGCAGGCCGGCGAGGCTGGGGATCGAAATGCCGGCGACCTTCTCGTCGACGTAATTCTTGGTCGCCGCCTGCACCCCCACGGTCGGATCGCCGGCGAGCGCCAGCGGGCCCGTCATCGTCCCGCCCGACAGCTTGAGATAGCCGGCGAGCGACTCGCCGAGCGTCGTGATCGAATTGACGATCGCGGCCAGCGCGCCGGTCACCTGCTGCAACGTCGGCCACGGCCAGGCGAAGCCGCCCGCGGTCGGCGCGCCGTTCGCCCATTCCGCCGCCGACGCCGGCCGCCCCGACCCCATCGCCGCCGCGCTGGTCGCCGCCGTCACCGGGTCGGCCGGCTGCGAAGCGGGCGCGATGCCGAACACGCGATAGAGCCAGCCGTTCGCCTGCGGCGTGTCGGTCTTGACGATCGGCGCCGCCGCGCCGGGCAGGTTGGAGTTATAGCCGGCGACGACCTGCGCCATCGTCGCGAAGCCGCCGGTCGGCGGCGTCAGCGTCACCGCGCCGACGGCGCAGGCGACCGCGGCGATCCATGTCAGGTCGGAGGTCTGCCCCTGCGACGAGACCGTCTTCTCCAGGTTGGTGGTGCCGACAACGCAGCAATTGCCGAGCGCGTCGAGGATGGCGAATTCGGTGACGGTGAACGGCCCGATCTCGGCGCCGCCGATCGCCGCCGGCACCTCGCACTGGATGTCGAGCTGATTGGCGTTGTTGGGGTCCATGGCCACCGACTGGACCGTCCGGCCGCGCCACACTTCGTGGGTCACGCCGTTGGCCGCGATCAGCGCCGACAGCGCCGGCACTTGGCCGTTGCCGTCGCCGACCACCAATGTGCCGCCGGCGATGTTGAGCGCCGGGCCGCCGGCGGCGAAGGCCGCCTGCGCCGCGAGGTAATAGGCGGTCGGCTGGGTCGCGTAGGTTTGCGTGGTCATGAGGCCCCCAGAGGCAGGATGGTGACGGAGGGCAGCGCGCGCGTCGTCGCGCCCCAGCAGAACGCCGGCGCGGACGGCGCGCCGCCGAGCGGCAGGATCGTCATCCGCGGCGCGACGCAGCTCGCCGCGCCCCAGCTCAACGCCGCCGGCGGCTGCGCGGCGGCGAAGCGCACCGCCGCCAGCACGTCGCGCACGTTCTTGCGCTTGAGCGCCGAAGCCGTGATCGCGGCGAGGTCGGGCGGCGGATCGCCGGGCTCGATGGCGACGTCGACGGCGAAGTCGGGCCAGACCAGGCCGGCGATCTCCCAGAACTCGCGCACGGTGATGGGCAGGCCGGTGTCGAGCGCGATCTCGTCTTCGAGCGCCGCCGGCGAACCGTAGGACCCGTGGTCGGCGAAGCTCGACGCGATGCGGGTGCGATTGCCGGCGTCGTCGCCGGGGCTCCAGAAATGAATGCTGCGCTCCCAGGCGAGCGGCGCGAGGAACGCTTCGTCGCAGGTCGAGGGCTGGCGCTCGGCGCGAACGGCGTTCGCGTTCGCCGCGAGGATGCGGTTGTCCTCGGCGCTCTGGGCGCTTTCGAACGGCGTCGCGTTCGGCGGCAGCAGGTCGGTCGCGCTCATGACGACCTCGCCGCCCAGACGACCCGCGCGCCGGAGAGGATCGGCGCGGCGAACGGATTGCCGCCGACCGTCGCGGCGGGCGAGCGCACCGTCACGCCGTAGACCAGGCCCGGCGCGCTGTAGCCGAGGATCGTCGCGACGTCGCCCGGCGAGACCGACGCGCCGATCTTGCGCCGCGCCGCCGCGAAGGTCGTCAGCGCCGCGGTCTGCGCCGCGACGACGGCGTTCGGGTCGGCGCCGGGCGACAGAGTCAGCGTCGCGTCGACCGAATAGAGCGCCGGCTGGATCGGCTGCACCACGATCTGGTCGTTGACCTTGCGGCTGGCGCGGGGAAAGGCGGCGCGCACGGCGGCGAGCGAAGCGGGCGCCGGGACGCCGTTGGCCGCCGCGCCGAGGCAGACGATCATCACCTGGCCGGGCGCGACGCCGGCGACTTCGGCGCCGTAGACCGCGACGTCGGCGAGGTCGACCGGCGCGGCCGACAGCGCCTTGTAGCGATAGCCGCCGTAGCTGCCGCCCTGGCTCAACGCTTCCCACGCCAGCTGGCCGCGCCGGCGCAGGCTGGGATCGAGCTCGCCGGGCGCGCGCAGCGTGCCGAACGCCGCCACGACGTTGTCGAGATCGGCGCCGGCCGACCACGCCAGCGTCGTCGCCAGCACCGCCTCGTTGATCCGCTGATAGACCAGGCCCTCGCGATAGGCGCCCGTCTCCTGCAGCTTGACCGCCGGGTCGCTTTCGAGCGCGCCGACGTCGTAGGCGATCCCCGCCCCCGCCATGCGCTGGGTGAAGTCGGCGAGCCGCGCCTGGACGATCCCTGCGAACGTCCACGTCTGGACGGCCGCCGGCTGCGGCAGTGCGGAGAGATCGATCTGCGCGAAGGCGCCCATCAGAAGATCGCCGGCAGGGGGACGACGACGGTCTGCATCGGGACGACCACCGAATAGTCGCCGAGATGGCCGTCGGGGTAGTAGTCGCCGCCGAGCGCGAAGCCGGCGACGCCGTCGGGGCCGAGCTGCGTCACCGAGACCTGCTTGAGCCGGAAGCCCGCCTCCCACAGCCGCAGCGCCTCGGCGATCGCCGACCAGTGGGCGACGATCGAGGGCGGACTCTGCGGCCGGTCGGTGAGGTTTGGCGCGTTCGAGCCGTAGGGCCGCGCGATGACGCGGGCGCCGATCGCCGTCGAGACGATGTCGAGGATCGACTGGACGCAATGGTCCCAGCCGGTCAACACCGCCCCCGTGTTGCGATCGACGCCGGTGCGCATGTCAGCTCGACGCCTTCGACGACGCCGCCGAGCTCGACGAAGCGGACGAGGCCGACGACGTCGAAGAGGAAGACGAAGCCGACGAGGTCGCCGAAGCCGACGACGTGGCGGAGCTCGACGAACTCGGCGCCGGCGGCGTCGGCGCGATCACGCCCTCGAGCACCAGGAAATGCACGTGGCGCGGGATCGCCATGAAGACGTCGCCCTTCTGGCGGCGCTTGCCGGCGATCTTCATCGCGTTCTTGATGTCCTTGACCACGGTGTAGCTGACCTTGGTCATGTCGACCTTGCCGTTACCGACCGACAGTCCGCGGCGGGGGCCCGCCCGCTTGATCACAGCCATTTCAAAAGCCCTTTCACTTGGTGAAGCCCGTGGTGGCGAGGTTGGCGATGTCGGCGTTGCCGGCCGTGTCGACCGTCCCCTGCATCGCCACCGGATTGGCCGCGTCGGCGCCGCCGAGGTAGTACTTGCCGTCGAGAATGATGATCGCCGAGGTCAGCGTGAGCACGCCGTCCTCGACCTTGACGCTCGACGCGCCGCACTCGAGGAACGCCGCCGTGTCGGTGGTGCGCAGCCGCGCGGTCCCGCGCTGCGCCTCGATGTCTTCCGCCGCACTTCGGCTCGGCGCCGGGTTCTTGTCGTGGAAGCCGCCCGGCAGCGCCAATGCGTTGGCGAGGTCGCCGTCGGGGCAGAGCAGCGTGACCTGCTGGCCGGCCTTCATCGGCCGCCAGCTCTTGCCCGAGCCGGCGTGGGTGAAGAGGGGCACCGGATGCGTCGGACACGGCGCGTCGGGCGCGCCGACGTCGGCGACGATCGCGTTGGCGGTGGGATCGTAGGAGACGACCACGCCCGGCCGGATGAAGTTCGACTGCCGCCGCTTCAGATCGGCGATGTGATATTCGAGCGCTTCGACGCGATCGACGAGGCTCATGAATTGTCCCCCGTATCGAGGGGGTCGGCGCCGGTGAGGCCGCTCGCCGCCGCCGCGCCGGCGGCCGGAGCGTTCCAGGTGACGACGCCTTCGACCATCGCCTCGGTCAGCGCGGCGATCGCGACGTCGGGCGGGTCGGCCGGCGCGCCGATCAGCACGCGCGAGGTCCACGTCACCTGCCACAGCGCGACGCCGAGCGTGTCGAGCTTGCCCGAATATTCGCTGCGCCCGTCGACCTCCTCCGGCTGGAACACGCCTTCGAGGCCGAAGCGGTTGGAGGCGAGCGCGAGCTCGACGGCGGAGGCGAGCAGCAGCGCCGCCGCGTCGCGCTTGACCTTCGCCGCCTCCGCGGTGTCGCGGGTGAAGACGACGGCGGAAAAGCGCGCCGGCACGCACCAGCGGCCGTCGGCGTAGCGCGACGCGCGCCCCGCGCCGACGATCGCCACCCGCACCGCCGGCGCGAGCGTCGCGAAGCGCTTGACCTCGTCGAGATCGAACGTGCCGCCGTGGCTGTCGACGTTGACGGCGGCGCCGAGCTTGGCGCGGAAGGAGGCGACGACCGCCTCGCGCAGGGCGAGCAGGTCGTTCATTGGACGTACCTCTCGATGAACTTCGCCGCCGCCGCTTCGAGATCGGCCGCGTTGTCGGCGCTAATCCCGAGATAGGGCCGCGCCGGGATCGTGACCTTCCTGGCGAAGACGTCCTTGCCGCCGAGCTTGAAATGCAGCGCCCTGGCGTTCTTCGGCACGATCACGGCGCCGAACTGATGCACCTTCGCGCCGATCCAGCCGGTGCCCCAGCGCGCCTGCGTCGCGCTCGCGTCGTGGTCGATCGAGCGATAGAGGTGGGTTCCGCTGACGAACAGCGCCGGGCGGCCGTCTTTGGTCAGCGGCCACTTGGCGCCGTCGGGCGACGTCTTCTCGTCTTCGATGCGCCGCTGCGTCTGCTGTTGGCCCATCCGCGCCAGGCCGTCGAGCAGCTCGTCGAATTCGATCCGGCCGAGCGCTTGCAGTCGCCCGAGCGTGGCGTCCAGGCCGACGACGTCGATAGCGACGCCGACGCCGCTCACAGCGCCCTCATCCGGTCGCGTGCGAACTCGGGCCGGTCGGCCAGCATCACCGGCTCGTTGGGCGCGACGGGGGGCTCGCGCGACGGCGGCGGAACGAGCGGGATCGCCGCCTTGGCGTCGGCGACGTCGCGCAGGAAGGCGAGCGCGCGCTTCTCCGCCTCGGCGACGATCTCGTTGCGCGAGCCCGGCGTGTTGGAGAGCTGGCCCATCGCCAGGTCGCAATTGAGGTTGGTCAACAGCAACGCGCCATCAGCGCTCGGGTTGAGCGGCAGCGCATAGCGGCGCGCGAGATAGCCGTCGATGATCGCGCTTGCCGCCGCCAGCGCCGCCGCGACGCGGGTCTCGCTGCGCGCATTGGCGACGGGGTCCCACGCCGCCAGCGTGACCAGCTCCGGGCCCCACTTCGCGTCGAGATCGGCTTCCGCGGCGTAGGACAAAGGCACAGCTCCAGAAGGGCCCGCGGCTCGCGCCGCGGGCAGTCAGGGAGAACGTCCATGTGGGCGTCCTCCGCGCGCGCTGTGGGGCGCGCGCGGAGCGGGTCAGGAGCGCTTGACGCTCAGAAGAGGGTCGCCTTCGATCGCGGCGAGCTGCTTTGGCGTGATGGTCGACAGGTCGACGACGATCGCCGTCGGCCCGAACTTGGTCCCGCCGCGCCAACGCCCGTCGACCGGACCGACGACCGTGATCGTCTCGCCCTTCTTGCCGGCCTTCGCCGGCGCTTCAGCCTTGGCGGGCGCTTCAGCCTTGGCGGGCGCTTCAGCCTTGGCGGCAGTTTCGGTCTTGGCGGCTTTGTTCGTGTCGTCGGCCATGGAACCCTCTCTTGAAAGATGCGGCGGGGCGCATCGGCCCCGCCGGGACGGCGTCCCGCCGCCCCTCTGCTATGGGTGAGGTCAGCTCAGCCAGGGGCTCATGAAGATGTCGACGATGTCCTGGTCGGTGTTGTCCATGAAGCCGGCCGCGCCGACCAAAACCGCCTCGCCGGGCACGCCATCGACCGCGATGGTCTTCGCCTTGATCAGGTCGCGCGCCGTAGCGCGCAGCGACGGCCCGGTCACCAGCAGGTTCGGCTTGACGCCGAGCGGCCGGCCGAAATCCTGCTTGAAATTGATCATCGCGTCATAGGCGGCGCGGAAGTTGGCGCGGGTCAGCGGCGCCTGGCTGCCGAAAGCGAACTGCCAGAAGCCGAAGCCGGCGTTGCAGCGGCCGTCGACGCCGTAGACGAATTCCTTCTGCATGAAGACGCGGTCGGAAGAGCGCGGGTCGGTCTTGGAAATGAAGTCGAACGCGCGGCGCGTCTGATAGACCAGCGGCTTGACGTAGCGGGTGGTGTCCATCAGGAACCACGCCGGGCCGGCGCCCGCCTGGACGTTGGAGACGCCCTGCGGATTGCCGTTGGCATCGAGCACCGGGTGTTCGGGATCGAAGAAGTTCTGGCCGTCGTAGCAGGGCGTCGCGAAGCCGGCGTCGAGCAGCGGGAAGACCAGCTCATCGGGAAACAGCGCGACGGAGCGGCCCATCTCGGAGAACACCGGCGCGAAGAGGCCGTAGGAGTCGTCTTCGACCGACTCGCGCGGCACGCCTTGCGTCGACTCGAACGTCCGGTTCTTGATCTGGTAACCGTAGGCCTTGAGGCTGTTGATCTGGCGATCGCCGATCCACTCGCGGATGCGCGACACGGCGGCCATCCAGCCGTAGTTCTCGGCCGAGGCGCTCGATGGCACCTCCATCGCGACGCGCTTCCATTCCGGCGTGACGCCAGCGAAGGCTTGGTTGAACTTCGTGTTGAAGCCCTCGAACATCGCTTCGAGGAGAGCGGGGGTAATCGGGCGCGGCGCCATCAGATATCTCCGTTAAGCCGTCGACGACGGCGGGCTGATCAGAGGAAGCGGACCCAGACGCCGCCGCTCGGATCGAGGTTCCACAGCCATCCGGCCTGCGGTTGGGTGGGGGCGCCGGAGGCGGGCGCGCCGGTCTTCGACACCGTGTTGTCGTCGGCCGCGTAGACCGGGGCGCCGACGTCGCCGAGCGCGAGCGGGTCGGTTGGGCTGTTGTTCATCAGGAAGACGCCGATCTTCGCGTCGACCGTCATCGCTCCGGCGGCGCCGGCGAGGTTGTTGGCGTCGGCCTGGGCGACGCCGACGACCTTCAGCGCCGCGTTGGCGCTGGCGGGGACGGCGACGGCGGCTGAACCGGCGCCGGAGAGCGCGACCATGCCGCCTTCCCAGATGGCGGCGGCGGCGGCGACGGGAAAACGCCGCGTCGTGACGGTGGCGAGTTCCTTGATCAGGCGGGAGGCGACGAGGGCGGTCATGGAGGGCCTTTCAAACGGGGTTCAACCGCGGCGGCTCGGGCGCGCGCCGCGAGCGGGCTTCAGGCGGCTTCGGCGCGCGCCGCGGCGCGCTTGGCGATGTCCGCCGCGAACGCCTTCGGGTCGATGCCGAGCGCCTTGGCGACGGCGAGCTGTTCGGCGTTGAGCGCCACCGCGCCGCCGGCGGTCTCTTCCTTCTTCGGGTCGACGACGACGGTGAAGGCGCTCGGCGCGGCGGCGATGAATTTCTCGAACGCGGCGAGGCCTTCGGCGGTCGAGCAGGTGGCGAGATAGAACTCGCGCGACGCCGGCGCGACCTTGCCGGCCTTGACCGCGCCGTCGATCGCCGCGGCGACCTTCGTCTCGTGCGCCGCCCTGGCGTCGGCGGCGAGCTTGGCCTCCGCGGTCGTAGCGCGGTTCAGCGCCAGCTCGTAGTCGCCGCGCGGCACGAACCGGGCGAGGTCGGGCTGCTGCGAATTCAGCGCCGTCATCTGCGTCTTCACGCCGGCGATCGCCGTGACGATCTCGGCCGCGGTCGCGGCTTCGGCGAGGCCGAGCGCGGCGGCGATGTCTTTGAGCATCGGGAACTCCTGCTGGTTGAGGGCGGTCATGACGAAGTTCGGCCGGTTGACCAGGCTCGCGCCGATCAGCGCCTGAACCTCGCCGTCGGGCGAATAGGTGAAAGCGGGGGAAATGAAGCGATACTCGCGCGCGGCGATCGCCGCTTTGGCGCGCGGCGTCCAGTCGACCCGGCCCCAGACCGCGCCGTCGCGAAGCTCCATCGCTTCGACCCAGCCGCCGGCTGGCGCTTCCTGGCCGTTGACGGCGAGTTTGTCCTGAGCGTGCTCGTAGTCGACGACGAACGGCGGGGCGAAAGCGGCGACCAGGCGCGCTGGATCGCTGACCTTCCACTGGCGGCCGTCGCGGCCTTTGAGAACGGGACCCGCGGGCAGCAGCTCCGCCCACTCCGGCGCGCCGCCTTCCGCCGCGAGGGCGATGGCGACGCCGACGGCCGCCGTTGTCGTCGCGGCGTCGCAGAGCGCTAGCAAGGGGGTTGCGGATTTGGCGGTCACGTGGCTAATTGGCCGCACGCGCCGCCGCGCCGCTTTGGTGAAATTGTTCACCCCGAGGGCCTCGCGCCCCCCTTCCGACCAAAACGTCGCAAAAATCGACCGAGCCGACCGGCCAGGATCGACGTTAAAAGGCCATTTTAAGCCGTGGGCAGCAAAGTCGGGGTCGCCCGCTACGGTGGGGGCGGCCGGGGGCGCCCGAGGGCCGTCCTGGGCCGTTTAAATCGATCCCCTTCTCCCGCTCGCGGGAGAAGGTGGCCGAAGGCCGGATGAGGGCGCCAGCGCGTCCTACTCCCCGTCGATCCGGTCGAGGCTTTCGAGATAGAGCGCGCCGCCGGCCGCCTCGTCGCGGCGCAGCGCAGCGCTCCAGGTCTCGCCGGCGAGCTCGCCGGTGACCACGATCGTCCCGGCGACGTCGGTCGCCTCGCCGGCGTCGATCAGCGCTTGCACCAGCGCGTAGCTCTCCGCCGGCGCGCCGATGCGCTGGGCGTCGGCGACCGACAGCCGCACCGCGAACGCCGGCGCCTTCACCTTGTCGTGGATCTCCGGCGTCAGCGCCGCGATCGGCGCGGCGATCGCGCCGCGGTTGACCATCGCCGGATCGCGCGAGGCCGGATCGAACGGGATCGTCCCCGAGGCGATGCGCTTGACCAGCCACGAGTCGGCGAGGTCGGCGACCGCCGCCTCGCGCGCCTCCGGGCTCATCGCGTCGACCCGGCCGGCGAGGAAATCCGCCGCCGTCCGCGCGCGCCCCATGCCGGGGTTCTGCGCCCAGCCCGGATCGATCCCGACCGGGACCTCGACTTCCTCGCCGGTGCGCTTGTTGACGTAGGTCTTCGCGCCGAAGTCGGCCGGCCGGTCGGGATCGTCGGCGTCGTAGCCGTAGCGCTCGGCCTCGCCGTCGGACAGCTGGCGCACCCGGCACTGGCAGCCCCAGCCGTTCGGCGGGTAGTGCGTCGCCCACCACGCGTCGTCGACCGGCAGGATCGTCCCGACCCAGGCGAGGTGTTGCGGCCGCGGGTGCTCGGCCGTCGTGTGCAGGTATTGCAGATAGGGCAGCACGCGCTTCGTCCGCTGCACGCGCTCCCATTCGCCCGCCGCGTAGGCCGAATTGACGTTGGCCCAGTAGATCGTCTTCAGCCGCGCCGGCGAGCCGAGCTGAACGAGCTTTTCCTCGCCGGTCAGCGGGTCGATCTCCGCCGCCTTGCCCCACCAGCCCTTGCTTTTGAGCAGCGGCTCGAGCCCCTTGGCGAATTGGGCGAAGTCCTGGCGCTCGGCGATCGCCTGCGACAGCGCGCCCTTGACGTCGGCGAGGATGTCGTAGCCGGCCGACTTCGCCACGCTGAACGCATGGGCGTGCTCGTCGAACGACAGGTCGCGCCAGTCGAAGCTCGGCTTCAGCCCCTTGGCGTCGAAATAGCGCTGCACCTCGGCGGGCGGATGGTCGAAGGCGCTGGTCGTCGCCGCTTCGGGCATGGCTCTACGCCTTGCCGAGGCCGAGATCGCCGAGCGCCCGCGCCTTCAGTCCCGCCGCCGCCAGCCGCTTGGCGAGCGGGTCGGCGTCGATTGCGCCGGCGAGCTCGTCGAGCGCGGCGGCGAACTCTTCATAGGTCGTCGCCGCCTGCGCCGCGGCGAGCACCTTGGCGACGATCGGCGAGATCTGCGGTTCCCAGTCCTCGGCCCCCGCCGCGGCGAGATCGTTGACCTCGTCGAGCGCCGCCGCCGAGCCGCCCTCGGCGTTGAGGGCGACGCGGTTCCAGGCGCGGTCGAGCTGGTTGGGCGTCGGCGGCTTCGGGGCGCTCGCCGCGCCTGCCGGCGGGGAGAGCAGCTCCTCGTCGTCGTCGGGCTCGCCGAAGCCGACCTTCTCGCGCGCTTCGCGCATCGACACTTTCATCCCGAGCGGCACCAGGGCGACCAGCGCCGCGGTGACCGCCGCGACGTCCTCCGGCTCGGCGACCGGGAAGATGGCGTAGGGGGCCAGCGCGTCGGCGCCGAAATTGAGCGCGACGAACGGCGTCACCAGGTCGCGGTTGATCGTCGAGCCGAGCTGGTCGGCGTCGTCTTCGAGGATGTCGATGCGCACCAGGTTGTGCACCTTGGCTTGCGCTAACGACCCGCCCTCGTCGGCGGTCATCGTCTGGCCGAGGATCGCCTTCGACATCTGGCGGTCCATGAACGTGCCCATCGACTCGAAGGGCCTGTCGGCGTGCTGCTTGGCCTCGATGAACTCGATCGCCATCGACTCGGGGATGATCGCCGCGGCGTCGGTGGCGATCGAGGCGACGGCGGTCAACAGCTTGCGGCGGTCGTCGGCCGAGGCGGCGGGATGATACTTGCCGACCCGGATCGGCATGCCGAACACGTCGAGGAACGCCATCCAGTCCTTGACGGTGTAGGTCTTGAACATCCACGCCCAGGCGGCCAGCCGCGCGAAGCCGCCGCGGATCGGAACGCCACTCTTCAATTTCGGCGTGTGGACGATGAACTTCGCCGGCGGCAGCGGGTCGCCGTCGATCGTGCCGAGCCGCTGCAACCGCACCTCGGAGCGCGAGACGAAGTCGAAGGTGAAATACTTCGGGTCGCGCCAGGCGTAGCTCGGCCGCCACAGGCCGTCCTTCTCGCCCCAGATCAGCTCGACGCAGGAATAGCCCTTGCCGTAGGCGTCGGTGAGGTCGCGCAGCATGGCGCGGAACTGCGGCTCGAGCAGCAGGTCGCGCACCGCGTCGGCGACCTTCTTGTCGACCCGCTTCTCGCTCGCCGGCTCGACCACGGCGCGTAGCCGCGACAGCGCGCGCTTGCGGGTCGACAGCACCGACAGATAGTGCGGGTCGCGCTCCTCCATTTCCTCGGCGAGCTCGAGGAAGAAGCGATGGTCGCCGCGCACCGCGTTGCGCAGGATCGTCGCCATCCGCTCGGGCGTCAGCCCGGAGGCGATCGATTGGTCCCAGAAAGCGCGCACGCCGATCAGCTCGGGCCGCGCGATCTCTTCCTTCAGCGTCTCGCGCGCCTGCAGCGCCAGGTAGCGCCGCGCGTCCTGGCCGTCGGGACCGAGCACGGGAGAGGGCCCGTGCATGCCGGTGCGGTCTTCCTCGGCGATCAGGTCGCGCGGCGTCAGGTCGGGGGTCATGGCCACGCTCCATAGTCGGCGACGAAGGCCGCGGGGTCCGTGTGCGCGGCGATCAGGCCGCCGACGAAGCCGCGCACATAGTCGAGCCCGGCGGCGCTGCGGCAATGCGGGCAGTACCAGCTCGGCGGCTCGCTCGCAGCGCGGACGAAGTAATGCGACGGGCAGGCGTCGCGCCGCGCCTGCTCTTCGAGCTCGAGCCGCAGAAGCGCGCGCGCCTCGGCCCCCGAGATCGTCGCTGTGAGGCGAAACATCCGGCGCTTCACCACAGGCCCTCCCGTCCGCGCCGCTCGTCTTCATCTTCGTCCGGCCGCTGTTCGCGCGCGGTGCGCGGGCTCTCGTAGTCGTAGGCGAGCGTCGCCGCCCGCGTCGCGGCATAGGCGAGCATCACGGCGACCGCGGCGTCGCCGTGGCGGTCCTTCGCCTCGCCGCTCTTGACCGCCGGCATGAACGGCACGCCGCCCTTGACCTGGACGAGCCGCAGGTCGGAAGCGATCTCGGCGTCGGCCGGGATGTCGATCGCGTCGTCTTCAAAGGCGGTTTTCAACGGCTGCGCGTTCTCGCGATACCACTCGACCGTCAGCTTGACCGCCTCGCAGCGCAGCGCGCCGAAATCCTGCTGCGCGTTCTCGGCCAGCGACATGCCCAGCCCGGTCGCGTCGTGCTTCGACGCGCCGAAGCGCGGCAGCCGCGCCATCACGTATTTCTGCACCTGGCGCTGCTGGTCGAACGGGATGCGGCGCATCTCGACCACGAACGGCGTGACGCGCCTGAGCGTCCGGGCGATCGCCAGCGGCCACAGCACGCTGAGGTCGGAGATGCGGCCGTAGTCGGCGCCGAGATAGTGCCAGAGGTGCGGGTCGAGCGTCTTCAACACCGGCAGCAGCTCGCGCTCGCACCACGCCTCGACGTCGGCTTCCCTGAGGTGCGCCGGCCAATGGGTGAAGTCGGCCGGCCGCGTCAGCCGCAGCACCGGAATTCCAGGCCGGGCGCGCGCTTCGATCAGCGGCCCGGTCAGCCACGCGCCGGTTCCCTCGCTCGGGATGCAGAACAGCTCTTCGTCGGCTGCGTCGCCGTATT
>Ga0326727_10015072_pt1 | contig 16678 bp, 16 predicted proteins | sample MB2enrmetagenome_FD_207643 | JGI IMG/M metagenome (GOLD analysis project Ga0326727, IMG submission 207643) | Lab enriched peat soil microbial communities from McLean, Ithaca, NY, United States - MB29MY | ecosystem: Environmental > Terrestrial > Soil > Wetlands > Peat | place: USA: New York...
GCGCCAAGCACGAATTCGACCGCTGATCCGACCGTGGACCTTTCGCCGAGTCAACTGAACTCGATCAAGATCGAGAGTGTGGGAAGTTACCAATTCCCAGTCGAAAAGGAAGCGGTGGGAACCATCAGTTTCGCCGACGATCTTTCCGTGGATGTTTACCCAGCCTATCAGGGCACGATCATCAAGGCTCTTGTCGAACTCGGGGCCAAAGTCCAGAAAGATCAGCCCCTGTACACGATCAAGAGTCCCGATCTGATTCAGGCCGAGTCGAACCTCATCGGAGCAGCAGCCACGTTCGACTTGACCAATAAGGAACTGGCGCGGGTTGAGGGCCTTCCGGGAGTTTCCCAACGAGAGAGAGAGCAGGCGATTTCGGATCAACAGACGGCAGATGGCGCGCTTAAAGCGGCTCGGGACGCAGTGCTCGTCTTCGGCAAAACCCAAACCGAAGTGGATCAGATGATTGCCTCGCGCAAAATCGATCCCGCTTTGGTTGTGCGCAGCCCGATTGTCGGCAAGGTCACAGCCTTCAATGCGCCTGCCGGACTCCTGGTGCAACCGGGAAATCCCCCGGCGCCTTACTCAGTGGCCAATGTTTTGGTCAAGTGGATGCTGGCCAACGTGCCTGAAAGCGAAAGTGGTTTCTTTCAACTGGGGCAACCGGTCGCGGTGAAGGTCATGGCCTTCCCTGACCGCACGTTCAAGGGAAGAGTTTCGAAGATCTATGAAACGGTTGATCCAAACACGCATCGAGTGACAATCCGTTCCGAAATAACCGATCCCAGAGACGAACTGCGGCCGGGGATGCTGGCCAACTTCGTTATTCGCGTTCGGGGGCCTGTTGAAGCCACTGCGATACCTGCCAACGGCGTGATCCGCGAGCCCGATGGCACCATGGCTGCTTGGGTCACGACTGATCGCCGACGGTTTACCGAGCGCATCATCAGGACCGGCCTGCGCACCGACGGTCAAGTTCAAATTCTCGATGGTCTACAGCGTGGAGAACTGGTGGTCAGCCAGGGTGCGGTATTCCTGAGCAACATGCTGGAGGCGCCACCCTCCGACTAGATCAGACGGTTCAAATTTTCATTAAAAGACAACAATCATGTTCAAGTCTCTCCTTGCATTTTGCCTAAGTCGCCGCACCATCGTCGTGTTGGGCCTGCTGTTGTTTACCGGCGCCGGACTCGTTTCTTTCAAGCTTCTGAATATCGAAGCGTATCCGAATCCTACGCCCGTGATCCTGGAGATCACCGCGCAGGCGCCCGGCCTCTCTGCCGAGGAGATGGAGCGTTACTACACCCGGCCCATGGAGATTGGCCTCTACACCACGCCGGGGATCGAGGTTATCCGCTCAACATCGTTCTATGGACTTTCTTTCGTCCGCGTGAGCTTCAAATACGGTGTCGATTACTTCTTCGCCTATAGCCAGGCAGCGGTGGCATTGGCGCAGAACGTTAATTTGCCCGGCAATCAGGTTCCGAGCATCCAGGCCAACAGCTCGACCGGAGAAATCTATCGTTATCAGGTTGTCGGTCCGCCGCATTTTGGAATCATCAATCTCCGCACGGTTCAGGACTGGATCGTTGCGCGGCGTTTGTTGACCATCCCAGGCATTGCAGCGATCAACAGTTGGGGTGGACCGACTAAAGAATTCCAAGTCGAAGTCGACCCTCACAAGCTGGAAGCCTACAGCGTCACCGTGCCTCAGATTCTGACCGCACTTGGCAACGCCAACATCAACGTCGGCGGCCGAGAAATCCGCATTGGCCAGCAATCCATCAACATCCGCGGCGTGGGGCTGATCGATGACGGCGGCAGTGATGACTTAAGGGAAGGGTACAAGGTTGACGACATTGAGAATGTGGTTCTGAGCCAGGAGAACGGCGTCCCGGTGTTGATGAAAGATGTCGGGAAAGTCTCCGTTGGCTACCGGCCGAGGCTGGGCATTCTGGGCCGTGACACGCACGACGACGTGGTCGGGGCCATCGTCGTACAGCGGCGCACCGAAAAGACCGCCGACATGATTCCGAAGGTAAAGGCGGAAATCGACCGGATCAATCGCGATGGAAGTCTGCCGCCCGGAGTCCGAGTTGTTCCTTTTTACGACCGGTCGTCGCTGATCGCTTTGACCACGCACACGGTTCTGCACAACCTGATTTTCGGGTGTGTGCTCGTCTTCCTGATCCAATGGATTTTTCTGGGCAATCTTCGCAGTGCGCTCATCGTTGGAATCAATATTCCGTTCGCGTTGTTTTTCGCCACGATTCTGCTGGTGATCCTCGGCGAAAGCGCCAACCTGCTTTCGGTGGGTGCGGTAGATTTCGGCATCATCGTGGACTCGGCCGTCATCCTCGTAGAGAACATCTTCCGAAATTTCCAGCGCAATCACGAAGAACGTCAGGAGTTGCTAGATCGCCTGGCCAAAGGCGACTGGGGGCCTGACCCAACGCAAATCGCGGATCCCGCAATGCCAGGGCATAACTGGACGCACCGCCTGCGCTTGATCCTGATCAGCGCACTCCAGGTCGATAAGGCGGTTCTATTCTCCGCCCTCATCACGGTCGCCGGTTTCGTGCCGCTGTTCACCATGCAGGGCGTCGAGGGACAAATCTTCGGACCGATGGCGCGCACCTACGGCTACGCGCTCGCGGGGGCTTTGATCGCGACCTTCACGGTTACCCCGGTAATCGCTTCGTTCTTGCTCCCGGCTCGGGTGAAAGAAGTTGAGACGATCGTCGTCCGCACTTTGCACCGTTTGTACGATCCTGCCTTGCGTTTTGCTTTATCCCATCGCGCTCTCGTCGTTGGAATCGAGTTGGCGATCTCTTTGGGAACTTTCTTCCTGATCGCTCCCCGTCTGGGCAGCGAATTTCTTCCCCACCTTGAAGAAGGCAACTTCTGGATTCGCGCTTCCATGCCGATCACGCTTTCCCTGGAGGATGGCGAGGCAGCTACGCGCAAGATGCGCGAGATTCTCCTGCGGCATCCCGAAGTCCTGACGGTCGTTTCGCAGCATGGCCGGCCCGATGATGGCAGCGACGCTTCTCCGTTCTCGAATGTCGAGTTGTTTGCTCCTCTGAAACCCTTTGCCGAATGGCCCCGAGGTCTGGACAAAGAGAAACTCACTGAGCAGATTCAATCCGAGTTCAACAACGAACTGCCGGGAGTCGTCTTCAATTTTTCGCAATACATCGAAGACAACATTGAAGAGGGGATCTCGGGTGTCAAAGGCGTGAATTCGGTCAAGATCGTCGGCCCCAATCTTGAAGTCTTAACGAAGCTTGCCGAGCAAGTCCGCGACCAGATGAGCCAGGTTCGCGGCGTTACCGATCTTGGCATCTTCCCGGTGCTCGGCCAGCCGAACCTGAACATCAAAGTCGATCGCGAGAAGGCCTCGCGTTATGGCCTGAACTCCGGTGACGTAAACTCGGTCATTCAGGCTGCGATGGGCGGCGCGATAGCGAGCGAGGTCCTGGAAGGCGACCGGCAGTTCGATCTCGTAGTCCGCTACACGCCGGAATACCGGGACAGCATCGACAAAATTCGTAACATTAAGGTCGCGTACACAACCGCCAGCGGTGCCACTGCCTACATCCCCTTGAATGAGCTGGCCGCCATCAGCCTCGATACCGGCGCGGCATGGATTTACCACGAGAGCGTGCAGCGCTTCATTCCGGTTAAGTTCAGCGTTCGCGGCCGTGACCTGGGCGGCACTGTCGAGGATGCACAACAGCGAATCACGAACAAAGTGAAACTTCCCTCTGGGTATCACCTGATCTGGGCCGGAGAGTTCGGTGATCTTCAGGAAGCAAAAAAACGTCTGGAGATCATTGTGCCGATCAGCTTCATTCTGATCGCCGGGGCGCTCTACAGCTTGTTCAACAATTTCCGCGATTCCATTCTGGCGCTCGCGGGCATTCCTGACGCGATCGTCGGCGGCATCCTCGCCCTTTACGTCTCCGGTCTCAACTTCAGCATCTCCGCAGCCATCGGTTTTGTCTCGCTGTTTGGCGTCTCGGTGATGGACGGAATCTTGATGATCACTTTCTACAATCAGGAGAGCGCACACGGCTTCGCGCCCGCAGATGCGATGTACCGTGCTGCCTCGACACGCATGCGGCCGCTGCTGATGACGGCTCTCTCGGCGTGCATTGGTTTGTTCCCCGCGGCAATTTCCACGGGGATCGGCAGCCAAGTGCAGCGTCCTCTCGCCACTGTGATCGTGGGCGGCATGTTAGTTGGCCCCGTCATGCTGCTTCTCGCCGTGCCTGCGCTGCGAATGCTTTTCCTGGGCGGCGAAAACCACGTAGGCCCGCACCACCCGGAGGCGAAGGAATCGCAATGAAGATTTCTTGCCTTGTATTCTTGGTGATCAGCAGGGCTTTGCTGCTTGCTGCCAGTGATGCGACCGCGTCGAATCCAGCACCACAGCAGTCGGAAGCCGCGAACATACCCAGCGAGCATCCACGTGATGTTTCTTCCGACGGTCGGAAACCACCCGCAAGCACGATACGAACCGGCAAGCGCGGAGTTCAGCACCGCGCTGCAAAGGCGAATCAAGTGCCAACCCCCGCCAGTCTGGCAAAACCCAATCGGCGCAAACACCCTCCGAACGGCCAGGCAAGGTCTACGACTGCAACTCGTCGCAGTCTACCGGCGCCCGGGCTAAGCCAGTCCGCCATGGTTACAAAAAAGGGATCGATGCAGAATAAGCCGGTGAACGGTGCTTCCGCTGTGCAGCGGCAGAGCTTGTTCCCGTCTTCCTCTCCGTCGCTCGAAAATCCGCGCCATCGCGGCCCGAACCCCGCGGTGATTGGCGGACTCGGAAGCTCAAAACCCAACGAGACGGGGGCAATCAACGGAAGCCGTTTCAGCCGCAAGCCCTAAAGGAACAGATTTGATGATGCTGATTCGCAAATCGCGCCTCTGTCGCTTACTGATGACCGCCGCATTGCTTTTTACCTCCGCTTGCGTGGTGGGGCCGAGGTTCAAGAAGCCTGCGGCTCCCGATGTCAGCGGCTACACTCCCGCTCCGATTACGACCACCACCGCCACGCCCAATGTCGCCGGGGGAGAGGCGCAACATCTCGCAGAGGGCGGCGACATTCCTGGAGATTGGTGGACCTTGTTTCATTCCAAGCCGCTCAACGACTTGATCGAACGCGCGCTGAAAGCCAATCCCGATCTCAAGGCGGCACAAGCGGCGCTGCTGGTGGCAAGAGAGAACGTGCTGGCACAGCGGGGCGCCTACTATCCGAGTGTGTCGGGCAGTTTCTCGGCGATGCGCGCAAAGACCTCCAACGAACTTTCGCCCGTGCCGAACGCCAGCGTTTTCCAGTACAGCCTTTTCACCCCTGAGGTCAGCGTCTCGTTCGTCCCGGATGTTTTCGGCTTGAACCGGCGAACGGTTGAGTCTTTGAAGGCGCAGCAGGAGCAAGCGCGCTTCGCGCTGGCGGCAACCAATATCACGCTCAGTTCCAACGTCGCCGCTACAGCCGTACAAGAGGCGTCGTTGCGGGCGCAAATTGATGCGACCAATGAGCTGATCAAGATCAACACGAAAATGTTGGACATCTTGCGCAGCCAGTACGCCAAGGGGTATGCCAGCGAACTTGACGTGGCGGCGCAGGAGTCGCAGCTCGCGCAAGTCGCCGCGACGTTACCTCCGCTGCTGAAGCAGTTGGCGCAGCAGCGAGACCTGCTCGCTGTTTTGGCAGGAGGTTTCCCCGATAAAGATCTGCCTGAGAAGTTTGAACTCTCGAATCTGCAACTACCACAAGAACTGCCGGTGAGCATTCCTTCGAAACTGGTGGAGCAACGCCCAGATGTGCGTCAAGCCGAAGAGAACCTGCATTCCGCAAGCGCGCTGATTGGCGTGGCGCGTGCGAACCGGCTGCCGAGCTTTAACCTGACAGGTGACATCGGCAGCATGGCGCTTGCGTTTGGCAATATATTCGCCGCTGGCAACGGCTTTCGCGATGTAAGCGCCGGCGTCACGCAGCCCATCTTCGAGGGCGGAACTCTGATGCATCGAGAGCGCGCTGCGAGAGCGGCCTACCTTCAGGCCGACGAGCAGTACCGGAGCACAGTCCTTACCGCATTTCAAAATGTGGCGGACACGCTAAATGCGCTCCAGCAAGATGCCGACGGACTCAAGGCTGCGGCCGCCTCGAAAGACGCTGCCGCCGTTACGCTCGATCTCGCAAAGAAACAGTTTCAGGCGGGATACGTCAACTATCTAGGCCTACTGAGCGCGGAGCAAGCGTATCAACAGGCGGTCATTAACCTTGCGCAGGCCCAAGGCAATCGTTACGCTGACACAGCCGCATTGTTTCAGGCGCTTGGCGGTGGATGGTGGAACCGCCCGGATGTGCCGCAAAACTAGTTGGAAGCAAAATCGCCGGATGTCAAGTGCGAGATTTGTGTTAACCCTTGCCATCCGCCGCTGCATAGCCACCAGCGTTTGTGTCGGGCGCCGAGGAAGTTGGCGGGACCGAGAAGTCAGCTTGTGGGAAGTTTGCCGGGATCGGTACCGGGAAACGCGCTTCGCTCCCGGTTGGTCATAACGGCGAAATAGCAACACCACCGGAGATCATCACTTTTCTAGATATGCGGGAAGTGGTCGTGGATTGTGCAATTAGGCTCGTGGTGGCCTGGAAAGATAATGGAATCCTAATTGCGGTGCAATGTGGTCGCCAGAATTCGGTGGGGACTAAGTGGAGGAACCTGAAATGACCGGCACCATCTCCTGGGTGGCTCTTATAGATCTCTATGAAACTCAATGAATACCGGAAGAAGCGCAAGCTTGGCATGACACCGGAGCCCTGGGGCGCGGACGGCGCTCAAAAGGGGGATGGATCGCTCAGCTTCATCTATGCCATCCAGAAACATATGGCTTCGCATCTGCACTATGATTTGCGTCTGGAATGGCGCGGCGTACTTCTTTCCTGGGCCATTCCGAAGGGCCCCTCGCTTGATCCGGCAGCGAAGCGCATTGCAATGCGGACGGAAGATCACCCGGTCGAATATTCCGGCTTCGAGGGAGTGATTCCCGCCGGTCAATATGGAGCGGGAACGGTGATGCTATGGGATCGAGGGACTTGGCATCCGGAAAATGCCGATGTGGACAGTTCCTTGCAGAGTGGAGAGATCAAGTTTACGCTTCAGGGCAAGAAGCTCCAGGGTTCGTGGGTCTTGGTTCGCACCCCTGGCTTTGGGAAAAATCCTTCTCGATCCACCTGGCTGCTTATTAAACATCGCGACGAGTATGCATCCGCGAAAGATGTGACGGAGGAAGAGCCACGCTCAGTCGCGAGTGGGCGACTTCTTGCGGAGATCGCACGAGACGAAGGGGGCGATAGCGAAAGAGCTTCGCAGGGCGATCCGGCCGCTCCGGAGCGAAACACGACGGGCGCGAAGCCGGTGTCAGGGCGCATGGCGCGGAGAAGGCGGCCGTCTTGAAGAATCGGATTCCCTTTCGCGTTCAGCCCATGCTTGCCACGCTCGTCGCTGAGCCATTCGACAAACCCGGTTGGGTTTATGAGGAGAAATATGACGGCGACAGGATGCTCGCATATAAAGAAGAGGATCGAGTCCGGCTGCTCACCAGAAACGGAAAAGATCGAACCGACAGCTTCCCTCGAATTGCAGAGGCCATTCGGGTTCTTCGGCCCGCCACCCTCCTTCTCGATGGCGAGGTTGTCGTGTTTGACAAGAAGGGGGTTTCCCATTTTCAGTTGCTGCAGCAGAACAAGGGAGAACCGGTGTACGCCGTCTTTGATTGCCTTTTTCATGAAGGCAAGGATCTGCGGCGCGGACCTTTGTCCATGCGACGCGATGTGATGGAGGGATCAATCGGACCGAGCGAGGTGCTATTGCCATCTCACAGACTCGCAACTAACGGTCTCGAAGCGTTCGGCATCGCGCAGCGCCATGGGTATGAGGGACTGGTCGCGAAAGATCTTTCGGCTCCGTACGTGGAAGGGCGCTCCACCAAGTGGCTGAAAGTGAAAGTTCATCAGGAGGATGAGTTCGTGATTGCCGGATATACGAAGCCGGGCGGCGCGCGGCAACATTTTGGCGCCCTTCTTCTTGGCGCTTACGACAAGGGCAAGCTGCGCTATGTCGGCAAAGTCGGAACGGGATTCGATCGGAAAACTCTCGCCGCGCTGTATCTGAAATTTCAACCATTGGTGAGATCGCAACCCGCACTGTTCGATCCTCCGCGCGAGAAGGGAGTAGTTTTTCTCGCGCCACGGCTCATCGCCCAGATCTCCTTCCAGGAGTGGACCGCAGACAGAAAGCTCCGCCAGCCGGTTTTTCTAGGCTTGCGTGACGACAAACGTCCTCAGGACGTGCTGTTGCCGGAGTCCCCCATATGAACCCCCTTCGTCATTTCGATATATTTTCGCGCATTTTTCGCCGGCGTGATTACAGTCCGAGGGATTGTTAATGGCTGGTCTCGGAAAAATATTGGTTCTCTTCGGCGTGGTTCTGGTGGTACTGGGACTCATCTTCGTTCTGCTGGGGCGCACCAATCTGCCTATCGGACGATTGCCCGGCGATATCATTTACCGTGGAAAAAACACCACTTTCTATTTTCCGCTGACGACCTGCATCCTTCTGAGCGTGGTGCTTTCCCTGGTGCTGTATGCGATCGGAAAACTCAAGCGCTAGCAGCATTGGCATCTTGCAGTTAGTCACAGGAATCATGGCCAAAGCATTTTTTCGAATATCGGTCGTTCTGATCCGATGTCGTCACAAGAAATCCGACCATTCAACGGGGCTCTTATTCCGGCATCTCTAATTCCTTGATCCCCTTTGCATTAGCGAAGCTCCTGTTCCTCACCAGCTTTGGTCGCTGAGATGCATAACAAGTGCAGTCCGGGAGATGGGATTAAATTCCGATGCCCCTGGAAGTGAGGATGTTTCTCCTCAAAAACAAAAAAACTCTGGAGCGGAAATTATGAAAACCAAGCTGGTAGCTACGGTCATCCTGGCGGGAATGATGTTCTTCGCCGCCTGCAACAATGCACATAAAACCAGCGCAGACGCTGCCATCAAGAGCGCCCAGACAGCCTATGCGGCCGTCGCCGACGAGGCCAACCTCTACGTGCCCGACCAGGCCAGGAATGTTCAGGCCGCCATCCAGTCCGCCAAGGACTCTTTCGACAAGGGCGATTATGACGTGGCCGACGATGCCTCGCAGACTCTTTCCAGCAAGGTGCAGGACCTTACGAAGGCAGCGGACGCCAAGAAGGCCGACCTTACTGCCCAGTGGAACGATCTGAGCGGCTCGGTCCCAGCGCTGGTGACGGAGGATCAAAAGAAAGTTGACGCTCTCACACGGAGCCACAAGCTTCCCAAGGGAGCTGCCGACAGTCTGGCATCCGCGAAGCAAGGCTGGGCCGATGCCTCGGCCGCATTCGCGTCCGGAAAGGTTCCCGACGCAGTGACCCAAGCCTCCGAGGCAAAGGCGAACCTGACGGCACTGCAAACCACGCTCGGGATCAAGCCCAAGGCGGCTCCCCCTGAGCCCAACTCTTAGGGCATGATTTTGCCGCCGAGTTGGTATCGAAAATGCGCCATTTCCCGGCGCATTGGAATATGAGCGAAGTAATTGATTGACAACTCGCAAGGAGGGATTATGCCAGGCAGTTTTTGCGTCAGCATTACCAGTTCGAAGGACAATACCGCCAAAGCCACGGTCGGCTTCGCCATGGCCAATGCGGCCGTCGCGTCAGGCAAGGACACGATGGTGTTTCTCAGCATCGACGGTGTCCGTCTTTCCCAGAAAGGCTACGCCGATGGCGTTCACGAGCAGGAATTTCCTCCGCTGAAGGAGTTGATCGATGGTTTCGCCAAGGCGGGTGGAAAAATCTATGTATGCTCGTCCTGCTTTAAGCAGCGCGGATTGGCGGAGAAGAATCTGGTTGCGGGAGCGACGGTCGTGGCAGGCATGAAGCTCATTGAGTTTCTGAGCGGCGGCGCTCCTTGCATCACTTACTGAAGCTGGAAGAGGACCAAGATGGCGATCCGGCCGTCGCGTACCGAGACATTGCGGAAGATGATCGGCCACCGCCGTCCCCTCGATACTGAGTTCGATCTTAACGACAACGAAAAGGAGAAATACAAAATGAAACACGATACATCAAACGAACTGACTATCACTCCGAAACCTCTTCCGGAGAATTTGTTCCTGCGCAAGATGGACGAGATCGAGAACAGAATCGCCCATCGTGCGTATGAGTTATTCGCCGCTAGCGGATTCACCGATGGCCACGACTTGGAAGACTGGCTCCTCGCCGAGTCCGAAGTCTTCGGCCGGATGCCGGTCGAAGTCACAGAAACCGAAAAGGAGGTGACGGTCAAGGCCGGGCTGCCGGGATTTACCGAGAAGGAAATTGAAATCAGCGTTGAGCCACGTCATCTATTCATCAGTGGCACGCACGAAGAGAAGTCGGAGAACAAGAAAAAGGGCGAAACAGTCTACTCTGAAAGTTCAGACCAGGTGTGTCGCACCATTAATCTTCCGGCCGACGTTGACCCGAACAAGATGAAGACGACCTTCAGCAAGGGTGAGCTCGAGATCACGCTGCCAAAGAAGGAAACCGGCAAGAAGATCTCGATCGAACAGAAGGCTGCTTGAATTCGGGGTCTTGCCATTGCAAAAGCGGCAAAAGAACGTCTTCCTGGTGGCGACTCGTGCATTCAGCTGTGCCGACTACATAAGCAATATGAGTAGCAACATCTTTAGGAGGAAATATGACAAAGAGCAATACGCAACTTCAGCAGGATGTTCTTCTGGAACTGAAATATGAACCAAGTGTCGATGCTTCGGAAATTGGGGTCACGGCCAAAGACGGCATCGTGGGCTTGACGGGCAACGTGAAGAGCTATGCCGAGAAGTACGCGGCAGTGCACGCGGCCGAAAGGGTCGCCGGAGTAACTGCTGTCACGGACGAAATGAAGGTGGACTTGCCGGCTTTTCATGTTCGCAATGACGAAGACATCGCCAGAGCCGCGGTCAACGGGTTGCAATGGGATGTTTGGGTCCCGAACAACCTCATTAAGGTAAAGGTGGACAACGGGTGGATCACGCTGGAGGGCGAGGTCGACTACAAGTATCAACAGACGGCAGCCGAACGCGCGGTGCGCAACTTAACCGGAGTCAGAGGCGTCAGCAACTTGATTACCCTCAAAACGCCGGCCGTTCTGCCATCGGAAGTAAAAATGAAGATCGACCAGGCCTTGCGGCGGGCTGCGGATATTGATGCGGACTGCATCAATGTCAGTGTCGTGAAAGACAAGGTGATCCTGAATGGCACGGTCTCTTCCTGGGCAGAACGCGAGGCGGCCGAACATGCTGCTTGGTCTGTTCCCGGAGTCAGGACCGTCGAGGACGATCTCGTTATCGCCGCGTAAGTGAGCGTCCGTTTCCTACGGATCACAATCGGCGAGGTGGCGGCTTTCCCGGAAGCCGCCACGGTTTTTCCGTGCGTGGAGTCGTGCCCTCTGGCTTCTCTCGGCTATCGCCGAACCACCTCAACCGAACAGTGGGCATGCAGGGCAACCGATTCGGCTACGCTCCCCATCAGCAGTCGGTCCCATCCATGTCTGCCATGGGAGCCGAGAACAATCAAATCCGCTCCCCACGTTTTTGCCTCATCAAGGATGGTCATCCGAGGTTCGCCCTCCGGTGTTGCGTCGCCCTGGCATACGTCCAAGCCTGCGGCGAGCAGCGCTTTTCGAGCATCGGCCACGGCATTGCTCGCACACGTGCGCGCCTCCTTCCACACGGATTCAAACACGGTGTCGGGATACTCTGAATAGAGCGGCGATGGAGTGGCTGGAGTTTCTACGATCGGAGGCTCCACTACGCTGACAATTCTGATCTGGCTTTTCGCAGGCCAGGGACGATTCGCGACCGAATCAACCGCTTTGGCAGAACACTCCGAGCCATCCGTGGCGAGCAGAATCTTCATCCCATCCGAGGGTGATGGAGGAACGGGACTGGGCCGTACGATCTCAACCGAGCGAGGGGACGTGCGCAGAACTGCGTGGGCAACACTGCCCAGAAAGAAGCGAGTCAGTGCACTCTGGCCGTGCGAGCCCATCATCACGAGGTCGGCGGGCCATTGTTTCGCGTATTCCGGAATCGCTTTTTTTGGCAAGCCCAATTCGATTTCTGAGGAAACTTCGTGTCCCGATTGAGTAAGTTTCTCCGCCGCGCCCTTCAGCAGGAATTGCGCCTCACGCTTTGCATCTTCGATGAGCGCTGGCATTCTCTCCCAGAGGCCCATATCCACAACGGTAAACACACAAAATGCCGTTCCAGAAGGCCACGGGCGGATGGCCGCCGTATTTACGACGTACTGCGAGGCGGTTGAAGAATCGATTGCAAGTAGAATTTTCATACTGTTTGCTTTGACCCTCTTGGGTCGGTTCAAGTTTGACAAACGCACGCTCCCCTGGAGCGCCGCTCTTGAGTTAGTGCGCTGGCGCAGGCTGAGGATTTGTCTGCGGAGCGGCTGCGCCCGGGCTCGAGAAGTTTACCTTCGGAGCTACGCGCGATCCTTCCGCAGCTTCGAAGTAAGCTTCGTTGGGCTTAAATCCCGCGATCCCCGCGAAAAGGTTGTTGGGGAATTGCTGCACGTAAGTGTTGTAGTCGCGCAGGGTATCGTTGTAACGTTTGCGCTCGACCGCGATGCGATTCTCCGTGCCCGCGAGTTCATCCTGCAGGCGAAGAAAATTCTCGTTGGACTTCAACTGAGGATAGTTCTCGACAATCAGCAGCAGGCGCCCCAGCGCTCCATCGAGCTGACCATTGGCCGCTATCTTCTCTTGCGGCGAGCCCGCGGACAGCAGGGCCGAGCGCGCCTTCGCGATATCGCCGAACACCGTTACTTCCTGCTGCGCGTAACCTTTCACCGTCTCCACCAGGTTTGGGATCAGGTCAGCGCGGCGTTGCAGCACAATATCGACTTGCGACCAGGCGGCCTTGACTGCCTCGTTCTTACCGACCAGCGTATTTCTCACGCTTACGTATTGGCCAAACACAAGCAATACGATTACGACTATAACGACCACCGCGATCAGTCCCTTGCTCATGAGATTCTCCTAGAAGCAACATTCGCGAGTTCTATGACGAGCCCGCGGTACCCGAGTCCAGCATTTTATCAACTGCAGCGGTTACCTGCTCCAACGCCGCCAGATATCGGGAGAAAACATCCGCCACCTCGAACTGTTTGCGTTCCGATTTCCCCTCTTTCACGTCCAACACCTGCAGGATGCCGGACGCATCAAACCCAATCTGCTTTGACAACGCCAGCACGGCGTCACGCTTCCCAACCGGAGCGTCGTGACCCAGCACGATAAGGGCGTGCCGGAAAAGCGTGGCGAACGAGGGGACCGATCGAAGCAGCAACTCCCACAGGCGCGAGTCTTTGCCCGAGGCTAGCAGCAGGTGCTGGCGGAGCAGCGCGAGTTTCTCCCGCAGTTCGTATTCCACCTGGAGACGATGCAGGCTCGCCGGAATCGACAAGCCCTGCAGAATGTCTTCGCCGAAGACCACGCGGTGATGCTGTTGCATGTCCATTAACTCAATCGTAAACACATCGGTAGAGCGCGCGATTTCTTCACGGGTCATGAACATGGGTGGTGGTTGCTTCTGCGCGTCCCACCATTTCACGGCTGGGGCGAGGGCCTGCAATGCCGCGAATGAGCTGTCGCGAATCACACAGAACAGATTCAGATTGGAGAACTCGGGATGAAAGTCTCCCGCTACCGCCGATCCGAACAGGATCACGCTCTCCAGGTTCGCTCCAGCCGCCGCTCGCAGACGGCTGACAAAGTCGTCAATCTTTTTCTCCGGAACCATTTGCGTCCTCGCTGACTACCAACTGCTGCTAGCCCCGCCGCCACCGGAACTACCGCCGCCGAATCCGCCAAACCCGCCGCCACCACCAAACCCTCCACCACCCCATCCGCCGCCCCTCGATCCTCCACCGCCAAATATTCCGGAAAAAAGAATCCAGAACAAAATGCTGCGCAACGGTGTAAAGAGGATGATCAAAATGACGATGACAATCCCAACAATCGCACCGATCGACAATCCTCCACCCGGCTGATTGTCGGGCTCAACCGGGGCCTCCGGCGGCAAGTTCGCAAGCTGAACGCCGGCATCGTCGGCAATGACTTTCGCAACCCGTGAGGTGACCAGCAGCAGCGCCTTGTTATAGTCACCCGCGCGCATGAGCGGGACCGCTTCCCGCTGAAATGCGCCCACCTTCCCATCGGGCAGAATCGGCTCCAGCCCATAGCCCACCTCAATGCGGGCGCGATGGTCGTCAATGGCATACAGGATCAGCACTCCGCGGTTGGTGGATTTGCTTCCGACCCCCCACTGATGGAAGAGATCAACCGCGTAACTTTCTATGTCAGCGCCATCGAGCGACCGAACGGTCACCACCGCGATCTGGGCATGCGCTTTTTCGTCGATCTGGCGGCAGATATCATCCATCCGCGCAACGGTGTTTTGGTCCAGCACGTGAGCAAAATCGTTGACGTAATCGGTAGCTTTGAGCTGGGCAACCGGTTCGGCCTGCGCCGCCAGAACCAGCACCAGCGAGACGATCACGCCTAGCGACCATTTTGCGCACGAAATCATCACGGGCAAAGTTCTAGCGGGCCGGCCCGACCCGCAACCTGACGCTATCCTCATCGTCCCGTATAGAGTAAACTCTTACCGTTTCTGCTGCGACCGTACGCGGCGGAGCCAACTCAATTTACTCCCACTGAAGCGTCGCTCTCAAGCTATCCTCGCGCGGTCAGCACTGGACAACGCGCTTCCGCGACAACACGATATGCCGTGGTGCCAAAATGGCGGTCGGTGCTGGCCAGGGAACCAGCGCCGTGCACCCCCATAACAATCAAATCGATAGCGGAGTTAGCGGCTACCTTCAGAATGCAATCCGCCGGCGATCCGAACTCCACCCTAAACTCCTGTTGGAGCTGAATGCCCGGAGGTGCGACGACCAATTCCCGCAATCGCTGAATAAAGAACTGTTCAAATCTCGTGGTCACTTGCGGGTCTTCGGCGACGTTCGATACCACATGAACCGAGATCAAGCGGGCGGCGAACTTCTGCGCCAGGGAGATCGCGCAACTCATGGCGTGCATACAGTCAGTGGAGAAGTCGGCCGCAAACAGGATGCTTCGGGGCCTGCGTTCGGGCACGAACTCCTGGCTTTGCGGTCCCACGGTCAGAACTGGAAGATGTGCCAATCTGAGAATTTTTTCCGCAACCGCCCCCATCAGCAGCTTCTGCAGGCCCTGACGACTGTGCGTTCCCAAGGCAATGACATCGATATTGTGTGCTGCGACAGCTTGCTTAAGCGTTTCCCCAATGTCGCCTTCTTCCAAAAGAGCTTCGTGTGGGACACCATAGAAAGAGGTATCGTGCATCAGTTCGTCCATTCGTTTCCGCGTATGAGCCTTGATGCGTTCGGCGATTTCCGGAATTAGCGCGGGAGGCAAAAACTCAAACATCTCAGGCGAGATGACGTGCCCTATGTAGATCTTTCCGTTATACTGCGCCGCTAATGCGATCGCATAGGGCAGAGCCAATTCCGACGAGGTCGAAAAGTCGGTCACGAATAGAACATTGCCAAACTGGATCTCCCCGGCTGCAAGGACATTCTCCATATGTGCCTGCCTTCAGCTATATAACCGGTATGGAAAGTGCAGTTTCGTCACCAAACTGCTGTGGACCCGCCAGCGTGCTGTGGTGAAGAACAGAATGGACTTGCACGGCGCCTTAAACTGCGAGGTCAAAGGCCAGACGGCGACATTACGTCGAAGTGACGAAATTCGATCTCACCAGATCTGGACTCAAACAGCGGCGCGCCTGACGCCTTTCGACAAGGATATGCCAAATAACAAGGCTGCAACCATGACGATAGAGGGCCCGGGACCGAATTTAGGAACCGCGGCGTTCAGCAGCAACCCGATCCCCACCGATATAGTGCTGGCGATTGATGAAGCAATCAGAAAGTGTGACATCTTATTGGTTAGACGGCGTCCAATGGCAGCGGGAAGGATGATCAACGAACCTGCCAGGAGCGCCCCCATGAATCGCAATCCCACGAGTATGGTCAAACTAAAGAGCAATAGGAAGTAAAGATTGACGCGATTCACGTTCACTCCCGTCGCTGTTGCCAATTCCGGTGAGAATAGAACCAACACTAATCGATCTTGCAGTTTCCAGATCGAGGCAATGATAAAAACCACCGCGAGGGCACCCAGGAGAAAGCCGAATAGAGAGGTAGCATGATTTTTGCCAAAAAAAAACGTCTACCAACTCGTCACTCGGGGTTATGGCGGCTCCGATGCCAAGCGCCGCGGCGAACACTACGCCGATCACGTTCTCCGTCGCCAATCCAGTTGTTTTCTGCAAATGCCATATCAACAGCGTTCCCAGAAATAGGGTGGTCGCAGCACCGAGTAGTGGGTTGATCTTCAGCAGGAATGCCAGTCCGAATCCGGGGAGGGCCAAATGAGACATGACGTCTCCGGCGAGTAACATGCGCTTCATCAGGCCAAAACTTCCGACCAGGCCGGCGGCGACGGCGAAGAGAAGCGCGAGCATTATCGAGTAACTTGCGCTGGTGTGAGT
>Ga0326727_10015074_pt1 | contig 16676 bp, 15 predicted proteins | sample MB2enrmetagenome_FD_207643 | JGI IMG/M metagenome (GOLD analysis project Ga0326727, IMG submission 207643) | Lab enriched peat soil microbial communities from McLean, Ithaca, NY, United States - MB29MY | ecosystem: Environmental > Terrestrial > Soil > Wetlands > Peat | place: USA: New York...
GCGGCGGACCATTTCCCCGACGAGATAAACCGCCTCCGCCGAGCCGCCGCCGGACGGCGGATAAAACGGCTCGTGCGTCAGGAATGCGATGGACAACGGAGATTGAGCTTCGCGCACGCGCATGACGCTATGCCATTTTGCCGCGGCCATTCAATCACAATCGGACCGGGGCGGAGCCGTTTTTATGCTTCAAAACAAGCCGCGGTTCCGGCAGGATGGTCCCAATTTCAGGGGCCAATGTATTTCAAAAAGAAAATTGTCGTGGTGATGCCCGCCTACAACGCGGCGCAGACGGTCACCAAAACCGTGGATGAAGTCCGCGAACAGGGCATTGTGGATGAAATCATCCTGGTGGATGACCGGAGCCGCGACAACACGGTGGCGGTGGCGTCATCGCTGCCCGGTGTGCGCGTCCACGTGCATGAGCGCAACACCGGTTACGGCGGCAACCAAAAGACCTGCTACCGACTTGCGCTCGAGGCGGGCGCGGACATCGTCATCATGCTGCACCCGGATTATCAATACACGCCGCGGCTGATTCCGGCGATGGCGTCCATCATCGCCAACGGGCTGCATCCGTGCGTGCTGGGCAGCCGCATTCTGGGCGGCTACTCGCTGCGCGGCGGGATGCCGATGTGGAAATATGTGTCGAACCGGTTTTTGACGGCGGCGGAAAATGTCCTGCTCGGCGCGAAGCTGTCGGAATACCACACCGGCTACCGGGCGTTCTCGCGGGAAATTCTGGAGACGCTGGACCTGTCAAAAAACTCGGATGACTTCGTTTTCGACAACCAGATGCTGGCGCAGATTTTGTGGCACGGGTTCACGATTGGCGAAGTGAGCTGCCCGACGAAGTATTTCGAAGAGGCATCATCCATCAACTTCCGCCGAAGCGTGAAATACGGCTTCGGCTGTCTGAATGTCGGCCTGAAATTCCGGCTGGCGAAATGGGGACTGGCGAAATTGGATTTATTTCCGCCAGCGAAATCCTAATCGTCCCTCGCCCTCAATCATCCGTTTTCGAGGAGGAGGAGACGGAAGTGAATTACTTCACGCGGGCTAGCGCAATGGCGAGGCGCGATTTCTTGCGGTTGGCGGTCGGCCGGGTGACGACGCCGGATTTGACGGCCTTGTCGTAGGCGGAATGGACGGCGGGCAGCGCCTTGGCCGCCTCGTCCTTTTTGCCGGCGACGAGCAGTGCGCGGTAATCTTTTTCCACACCGCGGAGGTTGGATCTGACGCTGCGATTGTGCTGATGCTTGCGCTCATTGCCGCGCATGCGGCGTTCGGCTGACTTGGTATTCGGCATAAATCAAATTTATCGTTTCACTTAAAAGGTCGGTTAGTTTGAACGAATGCACGCGAATGTCAACGGCGAAAGGCGCTGATTCGTGGAAAGCCGGGCATTTCACCGCAGGCACGTCGGTTTGGCAAAGAAAAGAGGCCGGACACTAATCCGACCTCATAACGAGAACTGGGCGCCGCTTGAACAACCCCACCAAATGCGGCGAACAGACAAACACCTTGCAACACACACCAAACCAAACACCACCCTCCACCTCAACAACGGTGACATTCTAGCACAATCTTGATTTCTGGCTTGTCACCACTTCTGGTTACATGCCGAGAAACGGAAAATGGAAGGCCTGACAACCAGTCAGCGCCGCAAAAATTTTGCCACCGCCTCCGTCCGCGTCCGCACCTGCAATTTCTCATAGACACGGCGGATGTAGGTGTGCACGGTTTCGTAGCTGATGCCGAGTTTCTCGGCGATTTCCTTGTAAATCAGCCCCCGGCTCAAAAGGTCGAGCACCTGTTGTTCGCGCTCGGAAAGGCTTTCGGCAGGCTGCGCCGACGAAGCCTTTTGAAACGACTGGACGACCTTGCGCGCGATGTGCATGGTCATCGGCGAACCGCCGCGCTTGACCTCGTGGATGGCTTCAATCAGCTCTTTGCTGGTCGTGCGCTTGAGCATATAACCGCTCGCGCCCGCCGCCAGCGCGTTGAAGATGTTCTCCGTGTCTTCGTAAACCGTGAGCATCATCAGCTGCGTCTGCGGCAGGAGCGGCTTCAACTGGCGGACGCATTCCACGCCGTTCATGCCGGGCAGGTTGATGTCCATGAGGACCACTTCGGGTTTGATGCCGGGCAAATCCTTGAGCGCATCCTCGGCGCTGGAATATTGGCTCACGCAGTGGAAACCGTCGGCACGGTTCAACACGCGCGCAAGCGTGTCGCGCAGCTTGTCATTGTCTTCGACGATGGAAACGGAAATGGACATGTCTCAAGGCAGAATGCTGGATGCCGGATGAAGAAGCAAGATCGGCGCCTGCACGGATTGTTTCCCCGGAATCTTCATTGCGCCTTGACCGGCACGGTCAAACGGACAACCGTCCCCCGCTCCGGGGCCGCGCCCATTTCAAAACTGCCGCCGATGTCCTCCATCCTTTTGCGCATGTTGCGCAGGCCGTTCCGGTTTTGCGGCGAGGCCTGGCTTCCGGTTCCGCGACCGTTGTCCTCGATCTCGATGACGAATTGCCCCGACTCCAGGCGCATTCGGATTCGCGCCTCGGTCGCCTGCGCATGCTTGACGACGTTGTGGACGGCCTCCTTGAACGCGAGAAAAGCGTTATGGCGAATTTCCGGCGGAATTGGAATTGCTGGCAGTTGCGCCGGCAGTTCCGCGCGGTAACGCAACCCGGCCAGCGCGAGATAATCCTGGGCATATTTGCAGGCGTAGTTGACGAGGCCGTCCAGCGTGTCGTTGGCGGGGTTGACCGCCCAGACGATTTCGTCCAGCGAACGGGTCGTTTCCCGCGCGGTCTGGGAAATCTGCTGCGCGTGCGACTCGACCTCCGCCGGCGCTTCCTTGTCGGCTTCGGCCATTTCGCCCAGCAGCGCCACCTGCGTGAGGTTTGCGCCGAGCTGGTCATGAAGGTCGCGGGCGATGCGGGCGCGTTCCTTTTCCAGCGCCTCGTGCTGCCGAAAAGTTTGCAACTGCCGTTGCAGCTTCTGGGTTGAAAGGTGCCGCACCACGCCGGCCACGATTCCCAGCAGACATAAAATCACCGAGGCGCGGAACCAGCCGGTCTGCCAGAATTGCGGCTGCACGATGACGGACAACACCGCCGCATCAGCGCCACTCCAAAGACTGTCCTCGTTGCAGGCTTGAACATGAAAACGGTAGCGGCCCGGCGGCAGCCTGGGATAACGCACGACGCGTTCATCGCCGGCTTCCGACCACGAGGTTTCGTGGCCTTCGAGCCAGGATTTGAAGCGCACCAGCCCGGGGGCGGAAAAATTCAGCGCGGTGTAATAGATCTCCAGTTCCTCGCCGCCGGGCGGGATTGTGATGGCTGGCGGCCACGCGGAATCCAGCCGGTTGGTTTTTTGTTCGCGGCCGTCCACGAGCACGGATTCAATCATCACCAGCGGCGGCTGAAGATTGGACTTGAGGTCGGCAGGATTCACCGACGCCAGCCCTTTGATGGTGGGAAACCACAATGCGCCGTCGGGCGAACGGCACGCGGCCGGTTGCGAGCCGGCGGAACATTCGCGCGTCGGCAGACCGTCGGCCTTGCCGTAAGTCCTACAGAAAATGACATTGGCCGCGCCAGCGGCAAAATCGTTCAGCGACTGCTTGGGAATCCTCATCAATCCGGCGTTGGAGCCAATCCATAAGCAATCCGCATCATCTTCGGCAATGTAACTGATGCTGTCGCTGGCAAGTCCGTTTGTGCCGGCGTAACGGGTCCATCTTCCGTTCTGAAACCGGGCCAGTCCGTGACCGCTTGTGCCAACCCACAGCACGCCATCCTTGTCCTCGTAAAGGCATGAAATGTCATCGCCGGGCAGTCCATTTTCACCCTTGCGATAGGCGGTGAATTTTCCGTCCTTGAAATAATTCAGGCCACGGCTTTCGGTGCCAACCCAGAGATTCCCACCTACGTCTTCCGCGATGGCGCGGACGATATTCTCCGAAAGTCCGTCCTTCGTCGTGAACAGTTTCCATTTCTGTCCGTCGAACGTCGCAAGACCGTTTTGTGTTCCGGCCCAAAGCTGTCCCTCCCGGCTTTCAAACAGCGCGAAAATGTTCGGCCAGAGAATCTCCGCGCCGGGAGCGGGGACAAAATGGTTGGTTTGGAACAGAAACAGCCCATCGTCCCGTGTCCCGACCCAAACCCGTTGGGAACGATCCACCAATGTTTCCCAGGCATCGCGATGTTGTCCCGGATAAAAATCCCGCGCGGAATTGGAATGGGTTATCCCATAAGACACACCCAGCGCCCCAAACGCCACCCACAAACCGCCGACGGCGTCCTCGGCCAGCGATTGCGCCGCCCACGGATGGAATTCAGCCGGGGTGTCAAAGGTTTTTCTTTTGAGCCGGTTCAAACCGCTCCCGTCTGTTCCAACCCACAAATTGCCCGCGCAATCCAAGCACAGGGACAGAATGTATTCGGAAGACAAACCCTGTTCAGTCCCGATGCGCTGAAAGGCTCCATCCGCGCCACACCAGAAAATCCCCATGCCGAGCGTGCCGACAAACAGGTCCCCGCTCCGGTCTTCGACGGCGGCGGTAACGGGCGAATTGCCCCAAGGAAAAGGCCCGAAATTTTTCCGCTCGACCTCCCATTTTTGCAAAGGCCCCATGTAAACGCGCCAAACACCGGGATGAAAACTCATTCCGCCGTGATGATATTGCAGCAGGCCTTCGGAGGTGTAAAACCAGATGTCGCCAACCGGGTCTTCCTCGGCATTCATCACCTTCCGGCCCGTGCCGGCGGTTTCACCGGCAAAATTGGTGATCACGCCGTTTTTCATTACGGATAGTCCGGCGGACTCCGTCCCAACCCAGAGATTTGACCGGCGGTCTTCAAATAGAAACACAATGCGGTCGCTGGTCAGGCCGGGCGTGTTGTTTTCGTTGAAGACGGTGAATTGAATCCCGTCAAACCGCACCAGACCGTGCAGCGTTCCGAGCCAGAGACAGCCGTCGTGCGTCTGAACGACTGAGATGACTTCGCTGTCTGGCAGGCCGTTTTCGGCGCTCCAGGAATCCACGATGAACGGCTCGTTCGTCCCGGCCGCCGGGCCGGCAACCGCCGACAAGGCAAGGGCAAAAAGACAAAGCCCCAGCCTAGCGAATCGAAACGCCCATGATTTCTTCGGCATATTTTTTGTCAACTCGGCCGGTTGCAAAGCTGTTTGCAGGAGAATACAAGTCCCGAGGCCGGGAGGAAAAAGTATTTTTCAAAAATCACTTGCCAGCTTGGCGTGGCGAGTTAAGTTTGCCTTGCCCAACGAGAACTGGGCGCCTCGACGGGTGTCGGCGATCTAAATCGTGTGTGTTCGCCGCACCCGCCGAATTTTTTTGCGGGTTCTGCTTGGCAAACGCGGGTTTCGCGGTTTAGCTGGTCGCCATGCAAATCGTGCTCGATTACCTCAAACACAACCAGGCCCGCTTCGTGGCCGAGTTGTGCGAATTCCTCCGCTTCCCCAGCGTCTCCGCCCAGCCGCAACACAAACAGGATTTACGCGCCTGCGCCGGTTGGCTTGTGAACCATTGCCGCCAAATCGGCCTCGACGCAAAAATCTGTCCGACCGCCGGCCATCCCATCGTCGTCGCTAAAACGCCGCGCGCGAAGAATTCCCGCAAACCGCATTTCATGGTCTATGGCCATTACGACGTCCAGCCGCCGGAGCCGCTCGACTTGTGGAAGTCGCCGCCGTTCGAACCGCGCATCGCGGGCCGTTCGCTCTTCGCCCGCGGCTCGACCGACGACAAAGGCCAGCTCTTCGCGCACCTCAAGGCGGTTGAAGCCTATTTGAAAACCGGCACCACCCTGCCCTGCGACCTGACCTTCGTCTTCGAAGGCGAGGAGGAGGTCGGCAGCGTGAACCTCGCCAAGTTTCTCAAATCGCACCGCCGCGAGCTTGCCTGCGAAACCGTCGTCGTCTCCGACACCGGCATGCCCGACACCGACCATCCGGCGCTCACCTATGCCCTGCGCGGCATCATCGCGTTTGAAATCACGCTGCGCGGGCCGTCGCGCGACCTGCACTCCGGCAATTTCGGCGGCACGGTGGACAACCCGGCGATGGCCTTGAGCCAGTTGCTCGGCAGGCTCCGCGACAAAAACGGACGCGTCGCCATTCCCGGTTTCTACGACGACGTTGCTCCGCTTTCGGCCTACGAACGGAAGGCGTTCAAGCGCCTGCCGACGAACGACGCCGGACTCCAGAAATTGCTCGGCGTAAAAAAACTTTTCGGCGAGCGCGGCTTCACGGCCTTTGAACAGCGCAGCGCGCGGCCGACGTTTGAAATTAACGGCCTGACCAGCGGTTATCAGGGCGAAGGCAGCAAAACCATCGTGCCGGCGTGGGCGCGGGCGAAAATCACCTGCCGCCTCGTGCCGGACCAGAATCCGGAGCGCATCCGCAAAGTCGTCTGCAACCACCTGAAAAAAATCTGCCCGCCGACCGTGCACATGGAAATCGAGGCCGGCCACGGCGCGGAGGCGTATCTCGTCTCGCCCAAGAGTCCGCAGGCGCAGGCAGCTTTGCGCGCACTGCGCCAGGCATTCAACCGCGAGCCGGTGCTGTTGCGCGAAGGCGGCTCAATTCCGATTGTGAATGATTTCAAGAAACTGCTGGGAGCGGACACGCTGCTCCTCGGCCTCGGACTGCCGGAAGACAACGCCCATTCGCCAAACGAAAAATTCGATTTGAGTTGTTTTGAAAACGGTCAGCGCATGAGCGCGCTCCTGTGGCAGGAATTGACCGCAAAAGTCTGAAAATTATTTCATCAACGCCGTCAGTTCGTCCCCAACCCGTTCCACCGGCAGGCCGACCACGTTGCTGAACGAGCCGGAAATCTCCGAGACAATCAGGTCGCCGTGCTCCTGAATCGCATAGGCGCCCGCCTTGTCGAGCGGATTTATTTTCGACAGATAATCACCAATTTGACGCTCGTCCAGCGGACGGAACGTCACGTCGGTGCTCACGGCGAACAGGCGTTCGCGGCGTCCGCGCAAATGAATCAGGCTGACTCCGGTAACGACTTGATGCGTCCGGCCCTGCAACCGCGCCAGCATCCGCCGCGCCTCGTCGAGGTCGCGCGGTTTCCCCAGAATTTCGGTGCCGAGAAAGACCAGCGTGTCCGCGCCCAGCACAAGCGCGTTGGGATTTTTCTTCGCCACGGCCCGCGCCTTGCGATGGGCATTGAGCCGGCAAAGCTCCTGCGGCGACAAGTGCCCGTCGGCAATTTCCTCCGCGTCGCTGGGAACGATTTTGAAATCCGGCTGCAACTGCCGCAACAGCTCCGCGCGCCGGGGCGACGTGGAGGCCAGGATGAGCGGCGGCGGTTTCACGCGTCAAATCCTACCAAAGCCGGTGAACGTGTCGAGCAAAGGGCAATGATGGTGGCACGGGCTTCCCGGCTGTGATTTGGATTTCACAGACCGGCAGTCTGTGCCACTGTATTTCCATGCAGAACGACCGCCGCATCGCCAACCTCGCGCTCATCGGTTTCATGGGCGCGGGCAAAACCTCCGTGGGCCGGTTTGCCGCCGAGCAGTTGCGTTTCGATTATCTCGACACGGACGAGCTGATTGTGTCGCGCACGGGCCGGAGCATCGCGGAGATTTTCAAAACCGACGGCGAGCCGGCTTTTCGCGCCCTGGAATGTCAGACAGTTGCCGAACTCGCGAACCGGACGAAAACCGTCATCTCCACCGGCGGCGGTTTGCCGGTGAATCCTGCCAATCTTGCCAGCCTCAAAACCCACGCGCTCGTCGTCTGCCTCTGGGCCTCGCCGGATAAAATCTGGGAGCGCGTCAAAAACCAGACGCATCGTCCCCTGCTCCACGATCCCGACCCGCAGAAAAAAATCCGCGACCTGCTGGCCGCGCGGGAGCAGTTCTACAAGCAGGCAGACGTGCTCGTGAACACGGACATCCGGTCCGCCCGCGAAGTCGCCCAGCAAGTGGTGCATCAGTTCCGGCTCGAAGCCTTCGAACGGCGATGAATGCGGCCATCCGACAGCGCGCGTTGGAATTGGGCTTCGACGACTGTCGCTTCACCTCCGCCGAATCCCCGCAAGGCGCGGAACAATTTCAGAAATGGATTGCGGGAAAACAGTTCGGTGAAATGGCCTGGCTCGAACGCAACGCGGCGAAACGGCTCGACCCCCAGAAAGTTTTGCCCGGCACGAAAAGCGTGATTTGTCTCGCCGCAAGCTACCGAACTGAAAGTCCAAAGTCCAAAGTCCAAAGTCCAAAGTCCGGAGTCGTTGCGAGATATGCACAATTCGCCGATTACCACGACGTGCTCGGCGGGCAGTTAAAACAATTGACCGCCTTCATTGACTCGATGGCCGACCGCAAGGTCCGCTCACTCTGGTATGTGGACACCGGACCGGTGCTTGAACGCGATTTCGCCCGGCGCGCCGGACTCGGCTTTACTGGCAAACACACCAATCTCATCAGCCGCCGGCTGGGCAACTGGATTTTTCTCGCTGAAATCCTGACCACGCTGGAGCTGGAGCCGGACGCGCCGGAGCGGAACCATTGCGGCAAGTGCGCGCGTTGCATCGCCGCCTGCCCCACGAACGCCATCACCGCGCCGTTCGAGCTGGATGCGCGCAAATGCATTTCGTATTTGACGATTGAATTGAAAGGCGCAATTCCCGTCGAACTGCGCCCGCTCCTCGGCAACCGGATTTACGGCTGCGACGATTGTCTGGCCGCCTGTCCGTGGAATCGCTTCGCCCGCGAGGGGAACCTGATGAAACCGCACGCGCGGAAAGATTTGGCCACGCCGGATCTGATCGAACTGCTCCAGCTCGACGAGGCCGGTTTCAAGTCACGCTTTGCCGGAACGCCCATCCTGCGGACGAAGCGCCGCGGCCTGCTGCGGAATGTCTGCGTGGCACTTGGCAACGCCGGCGACTCCACCGCCCTGCCGCACCTGCGGAAAGCCGCCGCCGATCCGGAGCCGCTGATTGCCGAACACGCACACTGGGCCGTGTCGCAAATCGCGATGGAGATGGAAAACGGATGCGGCAAAACAACAGACCCGCAAAAGCGCGACGCATTCACGCTTCTCGAACTCCTCGTCGTCATCGCCATCATCGCCATCCTGGCGGCGTTGTTGCTGCCTGTGTTGAGCGCGGCCAAAAAAAAGGCGGCGCAATCCACCTGCATCAACAACCAAAAACAGCTCGGTCTGGGGATGCAGATGTATGTGAGCGACAACCGCGACATCTTTCCCGGCATCGCTTCGGGATTCTACGGCTTTCATCCCGAAGACTGGATTTACTGGCGCACAAACACGATTTATCCTCAATTCGAGCTAAGCCCCATCCTCACTTCCATCCCCGGTTTGCAAAAACCGGCCTTGCGCTGTCCGCTCGACACAAGCGACGCGGACCGACTCGCGGTGGGACTCCCGCAAGGGCCTTACCTTTTCAGTTACAGCTTCAACGGTTACGGCTTGAATGCCGACGGGAAAAATCTCGGCATGTCCTCCGTCGTGGATACTTCGACCGGCGTGACCAACGTATATCTGTTCAGCGAAGGCTCGGCGCGCAACCCGGCGGGCAAAATCATGCTCGCCGAGGAACCGGGCACCATCGAAAGCTGGGATCATCCCGACACTGGTTCCGGCGAACTTCGACCGATTGTGGATGGACGCTGGATCCCATCGCCACTCATCGGCAGGCACGGCGATCCTCTTACCATCAGGCATGGCGGCAGGGCGGACGTGACTTTTGCCGACGGCCATGTGGAGCCGGTGACACCCGATTTCGGTTGGGATACAAACAACAACCTGTCCTCGCAATAAAACAAGCCAGACCACCGGGCTATTCCGGAATGGAATTCAATTGCGCCGCGCTGATTGCCGGATGTCCGCCCACGACGGCGCGGACGGCTTTCACGTCATCGGCGGAAACCGCGCCGGCCTTGTTGCCCCACGAAGTGCGGATGTAGGTGATCACGGCAGCAAGGTCGGCATCGGACAACGCCGCACCCATTGGCGCCATGTTGAGATTCCAATCTCTGCCTTCCACCTGGAAGCTGCCGTTCAATCCCAGCAGCGGGATTTGCGCGAGGCGATGGAAGCCCGCCCCGTTGACCCATTCGGAGCCAGCGAGTGGCGGAGCCTGATTCGGCTTGCCCATGCCGTCAACGCCGTGGCAGATGCCGCAGACGGTTTCATAAACTTTCCGGCCCTGCGCCGCGGCCGCCGCCGCGCCGGACTTGGGCTGATACAATTCCAACTGCTCGGCGGAGACATAGGGGCTGTAAACTTTTGCATCAAACCAGCCGCTGTGATGGTCAAAATAAACCGCACCGAGAAATAGCAGCAGAAGCATGACCACGAAAATCACCATCGGAACAGCCGCGCGCGTTGCCGTCGGCTCGCCGTCGGTTCTGGCAGGACAATTCGATTTGGCTTCGTCGTTCATGGTTTGGTCGTCACCGGCGTAAAGGGGGCTTCATAAAGCGGCGCATCGGCGCGCAGGCTCAACAAATACGCCGCAAGCTGCTTCGCCTCCGGCGTCGGCACGACTTCAAAGCCGGCGGGCGGCAGAAATTCCTTCGGAAATTGCAGCGCGTCCGGCAAGGGCGCGTCGCCGAGCTTGCGGAGTTCAAACAGAAACCGGAACGGCGGCATGGCGGAATTTTTTACGACCGCCGCCGGCGCGTAGAGATGGACCAATTGCCAGTTGAGGTCAGGCAGACGCGCGCCGACGTTCGCGAGGTCCGGCCCGGCGCGAAGGCTGCCGGCTTGAACGGGATAATCGTAAAGAAAATCAGCAGCGACGCTCCGGCGCACGCCCCAGCCGCGGGCGATGTCCGTGCCAACTGGAACGATGCGAATTTCCGCCTTGCCGCCAGCGGTGGTGATTTTGTCGGAAACGGCATCGGCTTCATCCTTTGTCAGGCCGTCCAGCTTCAACGTGGAAACGAGGTTGCTGACAACGGCGGCATTTTTACCGGTATTTATCAAAACCACTTCACACACGACTCCATCCTGCCGGACCTGCTCCGTGTGGCAGGCGGCGCAGCCGCTGGCGCGATAAACCTGCAAGCCAAGCGTCGCGTCGCCGGACCGCTGGACGGGATAGGTGTCGGATGAATTCAGGACGCTCGTCTGTTTCGCCGTGCCGAGCTGTTCCACCGGCCCGAGCACGAAGCCGCACCAGGAAAGACCGAGCGCGATGAATGCCGCCATGAAAACGCTGAAACCATTTTTCATGATTCCACCTCTTCCATTTTCAGCGGCGCTTTCACGACGGCGAGCAGCGACTTGAGCAGCGCGATTTTCCACTTGATCGTCATCACAAAAATGTTTGCGGCGAAGAGCAGGCTGCCGAGCAGGATTAAGAACAGACCGGTGGTGCCGGCGCGCAGGAAAATCAGCGCGACACCGGTGGAATCGGCAAAGGCGGTCTGGGAATTGCCGAGTTTCATCCCCTGCTCCACACCGCCTACGCCCAGCGAGCCAGCCCAGAGCACAATGCCAAGCATGAAAAGCCAGTGCTGGAGGCGGACAAATCTCGGGAACGGCAGCCCGAAGCCCATGACGCGCGGCAGCAGTTCGTAAATCGCGCCGCACATGACGACGGTGAAAAAACCGAGCATTTGCAGTTGCGTCTGCGCCGGGCCGAACCAGGTGAATTCCGTCACGCGGCTGAATTGAGGACAGGCCGACGCGATAAGCATCAGGCCGGACAGGATGAACGCCGCCGTGCCGAATTTGACATGGCACAACGGCCCGCCATTGCAGGCGGCTTCCGAACCGCACACGGTTTTTACGGCGATGACTGCCACGGCGAGCACCGGAACGAGTGTCAGCACCGCAGCGGCGGCGCTGGCCGCCGGCATCCACGCCGGCAGGGGTGCGCCTTGCGGAATGCCGCACCACGTTCCGAACAGAATCAGCGTCCAGAAGGCAAACAGCGCGAGATAATTCGAATGCAGCGGGCGTCCGGCGAGTTTGGGCAGGAAATAAAATGCCGTGCCGAGGCCGGCGAGGGAGAGCCAGACAAAAATCAGATTGTTGGCGAACCAGCAATCAATTGCCATCTGCGCGACGCCGCGAACCGGATGATGCGTGATGAGCAAAAGATTTGCCGTCGAGTAAATCCACGGGAACCAGAGCAGCGCCGCCAGCAGGAACCAATGCGATGGATAAAGTTCGCGCTCGCGCCGCTGGCCGAACGTGGCGACGGCGGAAATGGCGATGAGCAGAAACGCTGTAAAGAGCAGCACCGAACCGCCGCGCGGAAATTCCAGCCAAGCAAAGCCGGTGCTGTCGCCGATCAGAATGGCGACGGTTCCGACGAGCACGCCGAGGTGCCAGATGTTGGCTGCTACAATCGGCACAAGCGGCAAACACAGTTCCGTCTGGCTCAATCGCGCAAATATCCAGAGCATCACGCCAAGACCAGCCGGAATGCAAAAACCGTAGAGCAACGCGTCGTTGGCGGCGGCTTGCGCGCGGCCGTAGGTCAGGAAGGGACAATCGGCAAACATGTCCGGCTTGTGAAAAGTCATGATTGCAGCCAGCGACAGCACGAGGCCAACGACGAGCCAGACCGCAGCGCCGCCAAAGAGCGCGAGCAGCGGCACGCGGCACGAGGCGTCAATCCGGCTCGCAAGGACGCTTGCCCCACCAAGATTATTGGATGTTTCGGTCGGGTTCATTCAAAGGCGTTGGGTTTGGCCGGCGCAACGGGCGCGGGCTTGCTGGCGTTTTCCTGACGCGAAATCAGATCGGCGCGGGCTTGCGCGGGATTTTTCCAGGCTTGAAGCGTTGCCTCCATCGCCGTCTCAATTGGCAACCGGACGATGCCGCGCGACGGGTCAATCCAGCCGGCGGTGTTCAGCGACTTCTCCTCGGTCGCCCGGATTTCGGCCAGCGCCTTGGCGCGCGCGGCGGCACGGTCGGCGTCAATCGCCGGAACCTGAACGGAAAATTTCACCACGACGACCAGCGCGATAAAAATCAGACTGGCGATGATAAAACCGACGACGGCACCGGAGCCGCGATTGATGTTATTTAATTCGGAATTCATTCGTCACCTCCGGCGGGCAAGGAAGCATCCGAGCATTCATCCAGTTCATGGTTGATGCCCATCGCCTCGTGCAGGCGCGGATCCCTGACCGGGAACGGCGCGTGGGCGTTGAATTTCTTCAGAAAGACCCAGCAGAGAAGTCCGGCCATGAAGGCAAAGCAGCCGAGTTGGAGCCAGATCCAGTCGAAGGGATAGCCGCTTTGGTTCAGCAGCGAGGCCGGCAGAATGTTGAAGCCCAAGTCGAGAAAGTGCATCAGCCACGCCCAGGCGCAGACGGGCAGGACGATTTTGAAACTGGTCTTGGCCTTCACGGCCAGCAGCAGAAAGAACGGCACGAAGAAATGGCCAAAGATCAAAACCATGCTCACCGCCCACCAGGAACCGTGGGTGCGGAGAAGATACCAGAAGGTTTCCTCCGGCGTGTTGGCGTTCCAGACGACGAAGTATTGCGCGAATTCGTTGTAGGCGGAAAATACCGTGAACGCGAAAAACAGCAGGCCGAGGTAGAAAAACTGGTTGTCGTGCAGCACGCGGTCGAGTATGCGCTGTCGCTGGAGCAGCGCGGTGATGGCATAAACCGTGGCGAGCGCAATCCACGCGCAGATGGAAAAGAAATAGACGCCGTGGACGGCGGAGAACCACTGGTATTGGAGCGCGACCATCCACAGCGCGGCGGAAAAAGTCAGCGTCAGCGCCAGCATGACAATCCCCCAGCCGGAATGAAAACGCATCCGGTGAGTGCAAAGTGGTTCGCCGGTCTTGTCCTGCCGCAGCGACCAATAACTCAAGCGCGACGAGAGCAGCCACCAAAGGCCGAAGAAGATTGCCGACGTGATGTAAAATCCCGGCATGGTGAACACCGGCCATTTCGCGGCGACGGAAGTGTTGGTCGCCGGGTCCACGGACATCCACGAGTAAATGTGTTTCGCAAAGAACGCGATGGGCAGGAACAGAATCGCCAGCCACGGAAACATCAGCGAGCCAAGGTGCTCACAAGTCCGGCGCGTGGCCACCGACCAGCCGGCGTCGGTCAGGTGATGCACCATGACGAGGAAAAGCGCACCGATGGAAATTGTCAGGAAAAACATGAACGACAACAGCCATGAATAGCCGAATTCCTCCGGGCTGATCACCGCGCCAGTCAACGACAGCAATCCGCCGCCGACCATCAGGACGGCAGGCAGCTTGCGCCAGCCGGACAAGTCCAGCGGCGGCAGCAATTCATATTTTGTTTGCGAACTCATGGTTGTTTCAAAACAGCCTGCTGCGCGGCCGGCAAATCATTCGTCGAGCCGAGCCAGCTCAATTGCAGCGCGCGCAAATAAGCGATCACTGCCCAGCGATCCTGCGCCGTCACCAGCGGGCCATACGCGGCCATCGTGCTCTTGCCGTGAGTAATCGTGTTGAAAATTTCGCCGTCGGTCATTACGACAATGCGCGGGTCGTGCAAATTCGCCACGGCAGGCATCAGGCCGAGCTTCTTGGTGATGCCGTTGCCGTCGCCGAGCCGGCCGTGGCAGGGCGCGCAATAAATGTCAAACCGCTCGCGTCCGCGCTGGAGCAATGCCCCGTTCACCGGCAGCGGGTTGGTTTCCACAAAATTGGTGGTGCCGGTGATGCGACCGGTGTTGACCGGTGCATCTTCAAACGGATAAACCGGGCCGGCGATGGTTTGAACCGGCTCACTGCGCGCGATGGTGCCGGGCGGCGGCAATTGCGAACTGACGCCGTTTGGAAAAAACCTGTTCGGCACCATCGGACGCAGTTTCAACTGACGGTTCATGTCCGGGAAAATCTCAATGGGTGGTTTGCGCGAAATCCCCCCGCGAAAACCGGCAATGCCGACCACCGCCGCGCCGAGCGCTGCGCCGATTAAAATGATGGAGATGATGTAACGCATCAGTCGGTGTCCTCCACCAGCTCGATGTGCGCGCCGCCGATTGTCTTAAGCAGCCTGCGGGTTTCAGTCTCGGAAAACTTTGGGTCGGTCGCGCCGATGACGAGGAAGAACTTGTCGCGCGTGGCAAGCGCAAAGCGCGCCTTGGCGAAGAGCGGATTGTGCAGGCGCGGCAACTGGTTCAGAGCAACCATGCCGACAAACGCGCCGACGGCTCCGCCAAGAATCATCAGAATGTAGGCCGGCACGAACGACATCGGCGGGCTGAACATCGGCTTGCCGCCGATGATGATCGGATAATCAAACGCGTTGCAGAACCAGATCAGTCCCATCGTCGCCACGAACGCACCGCCGCCAAACGCCAGCGAAAACCAGCCGACGGGAGAATTCTTGAAGCCCATCACGCGGTCCAAACCATGGATCGGAAACGGCGTGAACACGTCCCAGCGGCGGTAGCCTGCGTCGCGCACTTTCTCCGCTGCGCGCAAAATCGCTGCGGGCGAATCAAATTCAGCGATGAGGCCGTAAGTTTTCGCGCTCACGATTTGCCTCCCTTCGCGCCACCGAGCGGATGATGCGGATTTCCCTGTGGCAGGACGGATTTGACCTCGGCCACCGGAATCATCGGCAGGAACCGGATGAACAGCAGATACATCATGAAGAACGCGCCGAGCGTGCCGAGGTAGGTGCCGACATCCACCCAGGTCTGCTTGTAGAAACCCCAGTTTGCCGGCAGGAAATCCTGGTAGAGCGAGCCGACGATGATGGTGAACCGCTCAAACCACATGCCGATGTTGATGAGCACGGCGATGACAAAGACGACCTTCAGGTTCTGCCGGATGCGCTTGAACCAGAGCAATTGCGCCATGAGAAAATTCACCGTGAGCATGATCCAACCGCCATACCAGTAAGTGTGGCCCAGGAGCCGGTGGCTGAACACCCAGCGTTCATACGGGTTGCCGCCATACCATGCGATGTAATACTCCATCAAATAAATGTAGGTAATGCAAAGGCTGCTCAACAACGTGAGCTTGCAGATGCGGTCGAGGTGCCGCGCCGTGATGATGTCTTCGAGATGGCAGAGCTTACGCAGCGGAATGAGCAGCACCAGCACCATGCCGAAGCCGCAATACACCGCGCCGACGACGAAGTAGAGCGGGAAAATCGTCGCGTGCCAGCCGGCGAGCTGCGACGTCGCGAAGTCCAAACCGACGATGGAACTCACCGTGAAAACCAGCAGCGTGCAAAGCCCGGCCAGAACAACGTAGGCTTTTTCAAAATGATGCCACTGCCGCGCCGAGCCGGTCCAGCCGAGCGCGAGCACGCTGTAAATAAATTTCCGCACCCGCGTTTTTGCCCGGTCGCGCAGCAATGCGATGTCGGGAATCAATCCCATATACCAGAACAGCGTCGAAACCATCAGGTAGGTGTTGACCGCGAACACATCCCACATCAGCGGCGAGCGGAACTGCGGCCACATGCCTTCATAGGTTGGCACCGGAAACATGAACCACGCGAACCACGCGCGCCCGATGTGGATGGCCGGATAAAGTCCCGCCATCATTACGGCGAAAACCGTCATCGCCTCGGCCATGCGGCCAATCGTCGTGCGCCAGTGCTGCCGGGTCAGGAACAGCATCGCCGAAATCAGCGTGCCGGCGTGCGCGACACCGACCCACCAGACGAAATTGA
>Ga0326727_10015075_pt1 | contig 16675 bp, 14 predicted proteins | sample MB2enrmetagenome_FD_207643 | JGI IMG/M metagenome (GOLD analysis project Ga0326727, IMG submission 207643) | Lab enriched peat soil microbial communities from McLean, Ithaca, NY, United States - MB29MY | ecosystem: Environmental > Terrestrial > Soil > Wetlands > Peat | place: USA: New York...
CCAGCCGCACCGGACGCGCCGTGTCAATCAAAGCATTGCGCAGCACCAGCCCGTGCGCGTTGCGCGCCAGAGACTCCGCCCTCTCGGACGTGTTGCTCAAACGATAGGAGCGGGGCCGGGCCACAGCGGCTCCGACCGATGGGCCGGAACCGACCGACGGGGCGGACGGGACGGACGGGGCGGATGGGACAGATGGGACGGATGAAACCAATGGGCTTCGCACCGGCGACAAAGCACGCCGGGAAGCCGCCACCCGGTCGCCCGCCTGCCACAGACACACCCCCCCCGCAAAAAACAGCAGACTGAGCACCAGCCAATTCCTTGGTTTCATAAGCATGGAACTTACCTCCGACTTCGCTAACGAAGTCAATCTAACTTAGCAGATTAAAGAGCGATACGCCAATCAAAAAACAACAAGATTGACAGGGCGTCAGGAAGCCGCGCTGCGGTCCACGTCGAAACCGCGTTCGCGCATGCGTTGCAGTTTGTAAATCAACGCGCGGCGGCTGATGCCGAGGGCCTTGGCGGTGGTGGTGCGGTTGAAATCGTTCTTGCGAAGGGTGGCAAGAACGGCCTGGTATTCGATTTCTTCGAGGTCGTGGACGGCGGCCTGGTCCACGGTGACCGGGGAGCCGGCGGCGGGACGGATGCGGGCGGGAAGGTGTTCGGGCATGATGAGTTCGCCGCGGGAAAGAAGGGAGGCGCGCTCCATGGCGTTGCGGAGTTCGCGGACGTTGCCCGGCCAGGCGTATCGCGCCAGGCACGAGGTGGCGGAGGAGGAAAGTTTGGCGCGGCCCTGGGTGAACTGGTTGAGGAATTCGTGGGCGAGGGGAAGGATGTCTTCGGGGCGCTCGCGAAGCGGGGGGACGTTGAGTTCGACGACGTTGAGGCGGTAAAAGAGGTCTTCGCGAAAGCGGCCGCTTTTGACCAGTTCCTCCAGGTTGCGGTTGGTGGCGGCGAGGATGCGGGCATTGACGCGGATTTCGGTGTTGGAGCCGACGCGCTGGAAGCAGCCGTCCTGGGCGACGCGGAGGAGCTTGGCCTGGAGGGGCGGGGTCATCTCGGCGATTTCGTCCAGGAAAATGGTGCCGCCGTCGGCCATCTGGAAACGGCCGACACGCTGGGCGATGGCGCCGGTGAAGGCGCCTTTTTCGTGGCCGAAGAGTTCGCTTTCGAGGAGGTTTTCGGGGATGGCGGCGCAATTGAGTTTGACGAGGGCGCCCTTGGCGCGTGGGCTCCAGGCGTGGATGACGTCGGCGACGGCCTCCTTGCCGACGCCGCTTTCGCCGGTGATGAGGACGCGGCTTTCGGAGGTGGCGATGAGGGCGCAATCGCGGAAGAGGGCGGCCATGAGGGGGCTGGCGGCGATGAGGCCGGGAGGAAGCTGCTTTTGCTCGGAGAACTTGACAGGAGCGGTTTTGGAAAGGCCGACGGTCTGGCGGACGGAGGACAGGAGTTCGTCCAGGTCAATGGGTTTGGAGAGGTAGTTGACAGCGCCGTCGCGCATGGCGTTGACGGCGTCGCGGATGTCGGCGTAGGCGGTGACGAGGAGGATGGGGAGGCCGCCGCGGATCAGGCGGGCGCGACGCAAGGTTTCCAGGCCGGAAAGGCCGGGCATGCGGACGTCGGAAATCATCATGTCCACTTTTTGGGAGCGAAGGATTTCAAGGGCGCGCTCGCCGGAAGGGACGACCACGGTGAGGAAGCCCTGGCTGGCGAGAAAGGAGTCCAGCAGGCTGCGCTGGGCCGGGTCGTCATCCACGATGAGGATGCGAGGCTCGACAGTGTTATTGGAGGTTTCGGATGGCAATGTGCATCAATCTTTACCGCAAAGTTTGATGTGGGCAATGCGAAAGAGAGCGCCGACGGGATCGTTGGGCAGGCATTCGATGTCCCAGCCGTGGGCCTGGACGATCTGCTGGACGACGGAAAGGCCGAGGCCGGTGCCTTCGGCATGGGTGGTGAAGTAGGGTTTGAAAATCTCGGCGCGGTTGGCCTGCGGGACGCCGGGGCCGTTGTCGGAAACTTCGATGAAGGCCTCCTCGTTGTTGCGTTTGCTGGCGCGGATGCGGATCTGGCCCTTGGCGGGAACGGCCTGGACGGCGTTCAGGACGAGGTTGAAAAGGGCCTGGCGGAGGAGTTGTTCGTCGGCCTGGATGGTGAGCGGCTCCATGACGATTTGCAACTGGATGTTTTTTTCCTCGATGTCGTAATTCAAGGTGCGGGCGACTTCGCCGACGACGGCGCTGAGGTCGGTGGGAGCGCGGCGGACTTCGCGGGGGCGGGAGTAATTTATGAACTCGTTGAGTTGGGCGGTGACGCGGTCGGTTTCATCAATGATCTCGCCGGTTTTGCCGCGGATTTCTGGGGTGGCGTCCTGCTGTTTGGAAATGATTTGGGCGAGGCCGCGGATGATGTTGAGCGGGTTGCGGGTTTCGTGGGCCAGGCCGGCGGCGGCGAGGTTCATTTCCTTGAGGTGAAGGTTCATTTCGCTGGCGCGGACGAGGCGGATCTGGAGGTCGTTGGTCTTGATCAGGCTCTGCCAGGCGAGGGCGAAGCCGGCCACGGCGGCGGTGCCGAGGAGGCCGATGATCAAGCGGATGATGAGATCGGCGCGGGCGGCTTCATGGACCGGCTGAGTGGACATGCCGACGAAGAAATTATGGGCGCCCGGCTTCTGGCGGAGAGACTTGTATTCGTCCTCGCTCATCCACCAAGGCTGGACAAATCCGCGGGGGGCAAATTCGCGCCCCGATCCAAAGCCACGTCCCATGCCATAGCCACGGCGCGGTCCATCGCCGCGGGGCGGTCCATCGCCACGGGGCGGTCCGCCGAAAGGCGGAGGCGGATAGTTGGAATTTCCAGAGGGAACATTGGAGCCGGGGAACGGGAAACCGTTGGTGCCCGGGGGAGGGGCCACATTGGTCAGCACCTCGCTGGGCACGACGACAATCATGTCTTCGCTGAGGTTGGTTCCCAAGTCCACCAGATTGGGGAGCCAGACCACGGGGCCGTTCCAATCGGGTTCGCCGCGCATTTCCTCGGAGGAGGGCAGGTCAACATTGGTGCCGGCGGCGGCGGCGATGTCGCCGGCGCTGTTGACAAGGACGACGGAACGGAGTTCGAGGGAATGGAATTCGCCCGGGTTGACCAGGGCGTTGATGGAATTTTCGAGACCCTCCTTGGAGATGATGCCGTACATGCCCCCGCGGGCGCGCATGATACGGCCGCAAGTCATGGCAACATAGCGGGCGCGCTCGACCAGGACGGAGCGCGCGGCGTTTTTGACGCGGGCGTGCTCCACCACCTGCCAGGCGATCAAGGCGGCCCAGATGGCGATGAGCATTCCGTAAACCAATCCGTTGCGGCGCGAGGTCATGCTAAATAATCAAGGTTGCCGGCGTGGAGAAGGCACTTCTTGCAACTCGGAAGAGGCGGCGCCGGGGAACGGGACGGGCGACGCGGGATCAATATAGGTGTCCTTTTCCTTTTGGTTGAAGGCCTTTCTGGAAAGCGTGGTGCGGCTGACTTCATCCTTGGACATGGTGGCCAGTGCGTCGGAGGTATTGACGACGGTCGGGGTGACAAAGATCATCAGTTCCGTTTTGGCAACGGCGTACTGCTTGTGTTTGAACATATACCCCAAGATGGGAATACTTTGAAGAACGGGAATGCCGCTGTCAATAGTGGTCTTGGTGTCCTGCATGAGGCCGCCGATGACGATGGTCTGGCCGGAAGGGCAAACGACGACGGTGTTGGCGGAACGGCTGTTGATGTAGGGAGTGGAGAAGTTGCCGTTGGTGCCGCCGGAAATCTGGGTGGACTGGGCGGCGACCTCGGAGATCTGGGGATTGAGGATCATTTCGACGTTGCCATTGGGGTAAATGAACGGGGTGACATTCAAAACGATGCCGACGGGGGTGTATTGAACGGAACTGGTTTCCTGGCCGTAGGAGTTGAAGGTGACGCCGGTGACGATGGGGACTTCCTGGCCGATGAGAATCTGAGCGGGCTGGGCGTGGCGGGCCAGAATGGTGGGCCGGGAGAGGACGTTGACCTTGCCTTTCTCCTGAATGGCGCGGACGAGGACGGAGAAATTGTCTCCGGTGAGTGTGAGCAACGAGGCGCCGGCCAGGGTGTTGACACCCGAAGTGGGGGTGATGCCCTGAGCGGCCAGGCCGAACAGGTTGCTGTAGGTCAGGAACTGGGAGGCATTGAGTTGTTTGGTGAGGCCGCCTTCGACACCGACGTCTATGCCATTATTATAGGTGACTTCCAGGAAGACACACTTGATGAGCGCCTGGGGCTTGGGAATATCCAAGCCATGCAGGACCTTGATGACGTTGGAGCTGTTGGCCTCCGTGGTGAAGAAGATGACGGCGCCGGAGTTCTGATCAATCGTGTATTGTACCGAACCGATCTGGCCCTGCGCGGGATAGGTGGCGCTGGTGGAGCTGGATGCGCCAGTGCCGCCGCCGCCGCCGCCGAAGCCGCCGCCGCCAGCGCCGCCGCCGCCGCCGCGCCCGCCGCCGCCGCCGCCACCACCACCACCGCCGCCCGCCAGCGCCGGCATGCTCAAGGAGAAGCAGACCAGGGCGGCGAGGCAGAAGGCGAGGGGACGCGAGAACAATCTTTGTGAGTCAGTAGCTAATTTGGTGTTGGTCATCATAGATTTATTGGTCAAAGGATTGAGAATCCTCCGGCAGAGCCGGAGGATTCAGGTGGCAATAAAATCAACGCCCGCCCGACGAGCCGACGCTGGTCATGCTGCTGCTGTTGAGGCCGCCGGAGGAGGAGCTCATGGAGGAGCTGACGGCCTGGGCGCCGGCGGTTATGCGCGTGAGGAGCGCATTTTGTTGAGTGGTGGTGCTGGAGCTGCTTTTGCCCTGTTGCTGGAAGAGGTCCTGCATTGGGGTTTGCAAATCGAGAACATCGGCATAAATCGGGTAATAAACATAAGTGTTCATGTGACCGGAGGGGTCGTTGTCCATTTCCTCAATGATTTTCTCAATTTGATCCATGGTCTGCTTGGATGCGGTGACCAGGACGGACTGAGTGCGGGGATCAGCCACGGCATTGACGGTGATTTGCTTTTTCATGCGGTCGCTCAGGCCAGCGTTGGCGTTATTGGCCCCCATGCCCATCATGCCCATCATGCCCCGTCCGCCAAATTGCGCCCCCGCGGTGCGGCCCTGGCTGGATTGAGTGGGATCCGGGAAGATGGAGGTCAGCTCGTTGGCGACTTCGGTGGAATCGGCGTTCTTGAGGACAAAACGCCGGATCTGGACGGCATCATCCTGGGGGATGTCCAACTGCACGATGATGTTGGAGATCGGAGGCATGAAGTCGGCGGGAGCGCTGACCAGGACGGCGTTGTTCTGGTCGTCGGAAACGGCATTGACATGAATGGCCGCGCGCTTGGAGCTGGCTTCGTCAGTGCCGCCGGCGGCGGCGCCACCACGCATGCCGCGACCGAACATGGCGAAGGGGTTGACGCCAGGAGTGGTGTCTGTAGAGGTGAAAACATCCTTGAGTTCCTGGGCGAGGGCCTTGGAATCGGCGTACTTGAGCAGGAAGACCTGGAGGTCGCCGTTGCCGGTGCTGTCAATGGCGGCGATGATCTGGGTGAAACGTTTGATGTCGGCCTGGGTGGCGGTCATGATGACGGCATTGCCGGCCTCGCTCGTGTTCATCTGGGCATTGCGCGGGAGGAGGGTGTAGAGGTCCTTGACGACCTGGGTTGGATTGAGGCTGTGAACGGGAATGATGTCGGTGACGACCTGCTCGTCCGCCGGAATGATATCAGGCGAGGTCACCAAATTGACGGGGGTTTGGGCGCTGGCAAAGGCCTGATCGAGGGTTTCGATGGTAAGGACGCTCTTATCTTGAACGGCGGTCAAACCATGATCGGAGAGGACCTTGTTGAAGACGGCAACGACTTCCTCCTTGCTGAGAGGCTTGTCGCTGACCAGATCCACCGTGCCGGCCGAGCTGGTTTGGGCTTGGCGGTTGATGGTAAAGCCGGCGTTATCGGCGAGGTAGGCGAGCGCCCTATCAACGCTCACGCCGCGCAGATTGAGGGTTATGCCCTGGTCGGCGGCGCCGGAGGCCGGAGCAGGGACTGCGGCGGCGGGCGCGGTGGCGGCCGGTTGAGCCGGCTGGGCCGGCGGTGGCGTCGGCGCGGCGTCTTGCGCGGCGGCGAGCGCGGTGGTGGCAAGGCATCCGGCAATGAGGCCGGCCAACAGTATGGGGGTCGTGTTTTTCATAGTTTTGGAATCTCCTTGGCGCGGCGTTGCTGCGCCATTAGTAAAGGTTTGCGAGTATAAATGGGACGAATAGGACTTATAGGACACCGGTGAGTGATAGAGCTTCGACAGCTCGACGGAGTCTCGCCCTGCCGGCATGGTTGGATTGGGGGAAAAGGGTTTCATGGTTAATCTCCTGACGCGCGTCGTGCCCGGAGCCTCTCCAGCACAGCGGGGTCAATTGGAGCGTTGGGGTCAGGGGGAGGGGAAGCCGGAGCGAATTGCGTGTTGCCGCCGCCAAAATTGCCACCGCCGCCGCCTCTGCCGCCTCTGCCGCCGCCGTTACGGGTGGTTCTGGTGCGTGCAGTGCCGGCATAAGGATCCATACTGGGATCGGTGAAGGTGAATGGGGTTTGGGCCATCGTCGGTTGGGCAGTCATGTACTGGGGTGCGGCCATTGCGCTCTCAGGCCGCTGCTGGCGCGGAGCGACGGTTTCATAGGTGGGGGTGTAGTAAGCGGGTTTCCACGGTCCGCCATCGTTGCGGGTCAGGCCCTGCTGGCCACCCATGCCCGGCGCGGTAAAGACGATTTCGGCGTTGGTGGTGGAATTGGTGTCAACGAGGGTGATATTGGTCCGGGTAATGGCCTTGATTTTGAACCCATTCACCATATTGCCCACGTCCCGAGTGGCGGGGAAACTGGGAATGCCATCACCTTCAAACATGGCGTGGATGACGCCTTTGCCGGTCTCTTCGCTGGTGCCGCGGAAAGTGAAGGTTTCGACACGCACCGGCGCAACAACCGGTCGAGGCGTGCCGACCCAAGGCAGCCGGTTAGGATCGAAGATGTTTCTCTGGGTGATGATTTGCAGCGAAGCCAGACTGCCGGGCAATTTGGTGGCGGCCGCGGTTTCCTTGGCGGCGGCGGCGAGACGGGCCAGGCGCGCGGCTTCCTCGGGGTCGGCGGCGGCATTGGTCGCGCCGGTGTCGGCGGCAATGACCGCGTTGGTATCCGCGCCGTTGCCCTGGGCGTCGGCGGCGGCAGCCGCGGCGGTGTCAGGGGAGGTGGCGGCGGCGCCATCGCCGCCACCGTTTTCGGCGGCGCGCCGGGCGGCCAGGCGGGCGAGGACAGCGGGATCATCCTGCGCCAGGGCAACAGAGCCGGCGGCGGCAAGAAAAAGCAAAGTGGAAAAGGCGATGATGTGTGTTTTCATGGCGCTTTGGTAATGGGGTTATTGGTTGAAGGATTGAGGATGAGGCCGCTAACTGTCAAGCCAAGAGCGAGTTGCGCTCCGCGCTCGTCGCGGGTGGAGAGGTCAACGGCATCCACTTTCAGGCCAATCGGGCTGCTTTCGACGCTGTAGAGGAAGTTGAATATCTGGTTAATCGAGCCGGTGACGTCGGCGTGCCATTCCTCGTTGTTGTAAGACGGGTCGTCGCTGTCCTTTTGCTGGGGCTTTTGGGAGACGAGCACGACACGGCTGCTTTGCGCCCAACCCTGGAAGGCTTTGAAGAGCTGGCTTTCGGCGAGGGTGGGGTTGGCGGGAAGTGTGTTGGTGAACATCTGGTTCCAATGCTGCTCAATGCTGGCGGCGTGGGCCTTGAGGGCCACTCCTTCGCTGATTTGAGCGCGGAGGGATTTGATGTTCTCCTGGCGGCTGCTCCAACTGGCGGCGAGGGGATTGTACACCAGATAATTAAGTACCAGCAGGCCGACGCCCACAGCGACGGCGATGAACAGGATTTTTTCGCGATTCTTAGTTTCCATAGGCGGCTCCTTCCATTGTAGCACACGCCAGGGCGTGGACACCGGACATAATGTGGCGATTGTCAGTTGGCATTGTTGGTGGTTCCTTCCTGGGTTGCAGTTACCTCCGCGGCGGCGGCGGCGGCGGCGGCGTCCCATTGATAAGTCAAGTTGTATTGAATCTGAGGCGGCTGGCCGGATGTGTCGGCATGGAGATCCTTGATTCCGGGGATCTTGCCCAGGGCCTCGCGCATGACGTTAAAGTCGCTGAGAGTGCTGGCGCTGCCATGGGCGGAGATGGTGGAAAGATCGCGGATTTCAAGGCTCTTGACGGTGACGCTGCCGAGCTCCGGCTGGGCCTGGGTCAGCTTGGCCCAGATGGTCAGCGCGCGGCAGGAATCATCGAACCAGGGCCGGTATTTTGCGATGTTGGCCTCGTCGGATTTGAGTTCCTTGACTTTGTCGGCGATGGCGTTCCACTGGTGGTTTAAACTGATGAGCTGGATTTGCTGCCAGCCGAACAAACCGCCCACGATGACGCCGAGGACGGCGGCGGCGCCGCCGGCGTAGGCAAGCTTTTGGGTGGAAAGTTTGTTGGAGACGAACTGGCGCCACGGGGAGACTTTCGGGGGCAGGAAGTCGGGGCCGAAGTCGCCGCCCTGCACGTAGGCGGCGGCCAAAGCGAGAATGGGGGAGGCGGCGATTTCGGGTTTTGGGGCCTGGTCGAAGTTGACCCAGGAGGGGTGGTCCATCGGCTCGACGCGCAGACCGAGGAGGCTCAGGAGCGGGGCGATATCGGTGACGAATTGGCGGGCGATTTCACCCTGGCCAAGCACCTTGATGGGGCCTGGCCCGTCGGAGAATCCGCCGGGCAACTGGCCGATGGTGATGCGAAGTTCGCGGGCGACCAATTCGGCGGAGACCTTGCGGCGGGGGCCTTCGGATTCAACGGCGGCGTCCAGGGAGCGCAAGGCGATGATGCCGCCGCCGCCGGTCACCTGGAGTTCGAGACCATGGCTGCTCAGGACCATGGTCAGGACGCGCTGTTTTTCCTGCTGGGTGGGGCTTTGCGCGGCGCTGATGCCCATGGCAAAGGCCAGGGGCTTGAGTTTGGCGGCGCGGAGGGCGCGTTCGAGCAAATCGAGCTGGTTGCGCGGGACGGCGAGCAGGGTGGCGAATTCCTCGCCGCTCGGCGCCTTGAAGCGGGAGCGGGTGATGAAAAGGGATTCGTAAGCGGAGGGGAAACCGCGCTCGGCTTCGATTTGGAGGAAGCTGTCCAAATCGGGGCCGGAGAGGTTCTCGGGAATCTTGGCCTGGAGGGTGAGGACCCAGTTCAGTGGCAGGCAGACGACGCAGCGGCTTTCATGGATGCCGGCGGCTTCGAGGTGGTTGCGGATTTCGCGGCCGACGAGTTCGGGATCGCCGGTGAGGGGTGCCAGAGCCATGTCGGCGGAGACGGTTTGGCGGACCTGGAGGGAGCCGCCGCCGCGCCGGACGACAACGGCTTCGAGCCGGTTGGCGTCAATGGCCAATCCGATGACGGAGGAGGCGGGTTGTTTGGAGAAGAGTTTCATTATCTTAATGTTCCTGCGAGCAACTGGTCGTGAATGGATTTGCCCAAGGCCCAACCCAAATGGGTGAGGTCCTGCCGATAGACGATCTGCGGGACGCCGCTGCTGCAATCATAGACGAACTTGACGCGGCGATAGCCCCGTCCGTAGCGGCCGACAGCGGCGATGTCGGCGGAGAATTGAAAAGAATGGGAGGTGATCCAGGGGCCGGCCAGGAGCATGGCATTGGTGCCAAGACTGGCCATGGCGTCCTTGAGCCAGTAAATGGAATTGAGCCGGCCGGGAACGCCCTGGCGATAGTTGATGATGCCTTGGGCGTTGTTCGAGCTGATGCCCGGGATGCAGGCGAGGGTGGCGGCGGTGGCGGTGTTGATGTTGATCAGGCCCACCAGGTTGGAACCGTAGAGGTAAGGTTCGATGGTGATGAAGTCGGCCTCGGAAATGCCGGATTGCAGGATGAAATCCAGGACGCTGGTGGGAGCGGTGCTGCCGCCGGACATGGTTTGGAGTTTTTGCTGGATGTCGCTATAGACGGTGGAGAAATTGGTCTGGATAAAGCTGGACAGGCCGCTCGAGTTGGTGACGGACATGCGGTTGGTCGTGACGTACATGTTGGCGAGGCTGGCCGTGGGGATTCCGAAATTGGTCGGCTCATGGGTATAGATGGTGACGTATTCGAGGAAGCCGGAGTCCAACGTGCCGTCGCTGTTGTCGTTGGGCGGCAGGGTCTGGCCGTCGTTTTCGTTGGGGTCCAGCGCGCCGTTCAGGTTGGCGTCTTCGCCGTAGAGAAGGTCGAGGTTCATGTTATAGACCAGGCGCAGCTCGTCTACGGTTTCGAAATTGGTCTGCTTGCAGTAATAGGCCGGATTGAGGCCCTGATAGATGGACGACTTGGCGCCGTTCTGGGTTGGGTTGGCGTTGGAGGTGCTCCAGTCGTAAATGCAGGAGGCGAGCTGGATGGTCATCTGCGGCAGATTTTGCAGGAGATTGGTGGAGGTGTCGGGGTTGCCATAGATGTTGGTGTTGTTGATGTTGGCCTTGGAGGCTTCGTCAACCAGACAGAAAATGGGGTCGGCCCAGCGGTGGGAGAAATCGCTGTCGTTGGTGTCGCGCCCGATGCACCAGAACATGGCGTCGCCGACGTGGACGGCGGCGGTTTTGTAGTTGTTGGTCTGCGGGAGCATGTTGGGCTGCCGGAGGTTGACCAGGACGTTGCTGTAATAAATGGCGGCGGATTCGATGGCCTGGTCGGCCTGCTCGCTGGCCATGGTGTTTTCGGCGGCGAGCATGGACATTTCCATGGAGTGGGCGAAATAAAGGGCCAGCGCGACGACGCCAAAGGCAATCCACATCACGATGATCAGAACCGAACCCGAAAGGCGGCGCGGAGCGCTCTTCTCCCCTCTCAATCCTAATTTGTGGTGGTGAAGGTTCATGGCAGCGGATTGGTCAGGTTGGTGCTCATCTGGATGTCCACCGGGATGACCAGTTCATAGCTGGAGGGGGTGGCGCGGCCATCGCGTTGGGCGGCCATGATGATCTTCATGTTGATAGCGTAGGGCAAATTGGTTTGCTGGGTGGAATCCCAGCTGTTTTCCCAGGAGGTGCCGTTCCAATAGGAGAACACGACGTCCTGGACGCCGCTCAGGAGGGTGCGTTTCGATTCGGGCTGGGGCATCTGGTTCACGGAAAGCAGGTTGCGGGTGACGGCACGAACGAGGTCTTTGCCGGCGGACAGGCGATTGGTCGGCGGCGTGAGGAGGAAATCAATTTTTTCAACGTCCCCAAAGGGGACCAGGCCGTCGAGCTGGCCGCCGGTGGTGTAGAAGTCAGGGCCGACCTGGGAAGGAAGGACGTTGGTCTGGTTGATGGATTGGAAGCAGCCGATAAGGAGGCCGCCGTTGGTGGAGGAATTGTTGCAGATGAGGTTGGCCAGGTCGTGCTGGATGGTGAGGAGGGCATCTTCGACGGGAAGGGTCTGGTCGAGCGATTCGTTGACGTGTTTTTGCAGATTGTAGGAGATGTAAAGAACGCTGACCATGCCGCTGAGAACCATGGACATGACGGAGATGGCCAGGATCAGCTCAATAAGCGTGAACGCGGCGGCGGGCCGGGCGGCGGATGAATTGGACTGGAGGGCCGTATTCATTGTGTTGCCGGAGCCACAAGGGTACTCAACTGGACGGTGCAGGCGCGATCGGCCGCGTTGTAATCCACCGTGACGGTGGCCACGTACATCTGACTGAGGGGGTCCACGCTCCAGAATTCGGTTTTTGTGGACCAGGTGTAGGAAACGCCGTTTTCCTTGACGATGCCGCGCTGGCCGGTCAGAAGCAGGTTTTCGGCGCGAAGCTCGTTGAGTTTTTTGGCGCCGATGCGCCCGGCGACGAGCTTGCGCTGGCCGGCTTCGCCGGCAACGGTGGCGATGCGCATGCCGCTCAGGGCGACCGGGATGACGACGACCATGAAGAGCGCCGCAACCAGGACCTCGACGAGCGTGAAGCCGCCGCGGGCGCGATTAAAAGTGCGCGGATCTGGGATGGCCAGGTGAAAGGTCATATCTTCGATGATCGGAGTTTTCGACAACCCAGGTTTCCAAGTCGTTGCCGGATGACTGGCGGAACCTGACGGTTCTGCAACTGGTGTCGCTGATAAAGCCGTCGGGCTGAAAGCGGATCATGGGCAGGATGGAGCCGCGCATGGCGATGTAGGGGGTCCAAACGTTGGACGTCGTCGTGGGGATGCTGGTGAGGGGAGGGTCAACGTGCATGGCGACGCTGGCGTCGAGGTTGAAGCCGACCAGGTTGGTGTGGGTTTCAGTGTAACCGCCGCAGGCGGCGACCCAGTACTTGCCCTGTTTGATGTTGACGCCCAAATCCATGGGCAGACCCTCGGTGATGGCGCGGCTGGAGGCGTAGCGGGTCAGGGAGACGAAACGCTCGGCTTCGTTGTCTGTGTTATGGCCGTGCATGAAGCCGCTGAACGACGGGGCGGCGACGCTGATGACGATCACCATGAGGGTCATCACAATCACCATCTCTACAAGGGTAAAGGCGCCGGGGCAACGGGAGGGAGTTGCCTCTGGCGCGATTGGCCCGGGATGAACGACTTTATTTCGGCCAGATTGCATCGTTGCCTCCCTGGCCGCTTTGGCCCTTGGAGTAGAGATCGTAGCCGGTGGGGTTTTTCCGGCCCGGCTTTTCATAGACATACGGGTTGTTCCAGGGATCAATCGGGTTCTTTTCCAGATAGGGGCCGCGCCAGTTCGAGGCGTCACGCGGCTTGACCATGAGGGCGTTCAAACCATCGCGGCTGTTCGGGTAGCCGCCGTTGTCCACCTCGAACATGGAAAGGGCGGTCTTGATGGAGGCCATGTCGGCCACGGCGGCGGTTTCCTTGGCCTGCTCACTGCGGCCGGCCAGCTTGGGCAGGACGATGCCGGCCAGAATCGCCAGAATGGTCAAGACCAGCAGCAGTTCCACCAGGGTGAAGGCGCGCTGGCGAAGGCGTGATCCGCGGGTTGCCGTTGTTGTTTTCATATTGTTGATTCTCATAAATCCACCTCTTGGTTTGTTATTTGATGTAATCCTGCAAAGTGAATATCGGGAGGAGCATCCCGATGAAAATGGTGCCGATGAAGGCGGCGATGAAAAAGAGCAGCGCCGGCTCGGCCATGGCCACGGCGGTCTTGAGTTCCCGGTCCAGGTCGCCTTCGGTCACGACGGCGATGCGGACCAGTTCGGCGTCGAGCTTGCCGCTTTCCTCGCCGATGGAAATCATTTCCAGGACGGAACCGGGGAAGAGGTTGCGGCAGTCGGAGAGGCTGGCGCCCAGTTGCGCCCCTTCCTTCACACGGTCAATGGCGACGGAAACGGCGTCCACCAAAATCTGGTTGCCGATGGACTTGCGGGCGACGTTGAGGGCCTGGACCAGCGGGACGCCGGCATTGAGCAGCGTGCCCAACATGCGGCAGAACCGCGCCATGGCGAACTGGCTCAAAAGCGGCCCGATGACCGGGACCTTCAAGATCAGCCCTTCCCACTTGCGCCGGCCTTCCTCGGAGGAGGCCCATCTCTGAACGGCGAAGCCAATGATGACCAGGCCGATCACGATGAAAAGTCCGTAATGGCGAATGGCGTAGCTGGTTTTGACAATGATGCGGGTAATGAGCGGCAGCGTGGCATGGAAACCCTCAAACATCTTTTGGAAGCGCGGAATAAAGAACACCATCAAGAAGGTGAGAACGCAGCAGGCCAAAAACAACAGGATGGCCGGGTAAAGCATGGCCGCCACCACCTTCCCCTTCAAATCCCTTTCCCGCAGTTGGAAATCGGCGATCTGCGCCAGCACCACGTCCAGGAACCCGCCGGTTTCGCCCGCCGACACCATCGCCACATAGACGCGGGGGAAGGTTTCGGGCTGCTTGGCCATCGAGTCGGCCAGCGTCACGCCGTCCACCACCGAATCATAAACGCCCTTCCATTTGGCCTGGGCGACAGGATTGGAGGACTCCTTGCAAAGTATGATCAAGGCGCGGCTCAAGGGCACGCCCGCCGCCAGCAGGCTGGAAAGCAGACGGGTGAAGTTCTCCAGCATTCGCGGGGAAACTTTTTTGGACTGTATTTTGAGGCTGAAGCCGGCCGCCGGGGCGGCGGCGCCTGGCGCGGCGGGAGCAAGGGCGCCGCCCTTCCCCGAGGCCTTGGGCGGGGCCTTCTCGGAAAGGGTGATTGGCTTGAGGCCCTTCTCTTCCATTTGGCGGAAGGCATCCTGCCGCCCGCCGGCTTCAATCTGGCCCTCAGCGACTCCGCCGGAGGCTTGGAAGGCTTTGTATTGAAAGAGTGGCATGGGGTCTTAAATCAATGTTTGGCCACCACCAGCTTGGGTTTGACTTCAACCTCAGGCACGACGGCGATTTCCGGCTTCTCCACCAGGAGAGTGGGCTTGGCATTGTGGCCGAACAGGGTCTGGTCCTTGGTCACGCGCATGACTTCTTCGGGGGTCGTGACGCCGCTGCGCACCAGGCGCCAGCCGTCGTCGCTCAAGCTCTTCATGCCGTTGCGGACGGCGGCTTCGCGGATGATGACGGCGGAGGAGTTCTTCAAAAGCAGTTCGATGATCTCGTTGTTGATGTCCATCCATTCGAAGATGGCCTGCCGGCCATGGAAGCCGGTCTGGCGGCATTCCGGGCAGCCAATGCCCTTGTAAAACACCATGTCTTTCGCATAGCCCATTCTATCCTTGAGAGCCATGGCCAAATCCGATTTGTCCTCCTCTTTGCAATGCGGGCAGAGGACGCGGACCAGGCGCTGGGCCAGGACGGCTTCGAGCGAGGAGGCGACAAGGTAAGGCTCGACTTTCATATCCACCAGGCGGTTGAGGGCGCCCGGGGCGTCGTTGGTGTGCAAGGTGGAGAAGACCAAGTGGCCGGTCAGGGAGGCCTGCACAGCTATCTGCGCGGTTTCCTCGTCGCGAATTTCACCCACCAGCACCACATCGGGGTCGTGACGCAAAATGGAACGCAGGCCGCGGGCGAAGGTCAGCCCCGCCTTTTCATTGACCTGAATCTGGTTGACGCCCCTCATCTGGTATTCGATGGGGTCCTCAATGGTGATGATCTTGGTTTCCAGGTCATTGATGGCGTTGAGGGCGGTGTAGAGAGTGGTGGTCTTGCCGGAGCCGGTTGGCCCGGTGACCAGAATGATGCCGTGCGGGAGGGCCAGAACGCGCTTGAAGGACGCCATTTCCGATTCGCCCATGCCCAGTTCGTTCAAGCCCATCAAGGTTCCCTTTTGGCGCAGCAAACGAAGGACGACCGCCTCGCCGTGGAGCATCGGGATGATGGAAACGCGCACGTCCACTTCATTGTTGGCCAGGCGGAGCTTGATGCGGCCGTCCTGCGGGAGGCGCTTTTCCGCGATGTTGAGATGGCTCAGAATCTTGATGCGGGACACGATGGCGGGCTGAAAGCGTTTGAGCTGGGCCGGCACCGGAACTTCCTGGAGCACGCCGTCAATGCGGTAGCGGATGCGGAATTCCTCCTCGAAAGGTTCAAGGTGGATATCCGACGCGCGCAATTCGATGGCGTCGGTAAAGACCTGATTGACGAACTTGATGATGGAGGCGTCCTCGGCGGCGCTTTCCAGATCGGCATTTTCATCGCCCGCTTCGTCCACCACCAGCAGCGGGGCGTCTTCGTCCAAAGTATCAATGGTGTCCGCGCCGACGCCCAGGCGGGACTTCATCTCGCGGCGGATGGCCTCGCTTGGGGCCAGAACGGGCTGGATTCTCAGGCCAGTCAAGGTCTTGAGGGTGTCCAGGCCCTGGGTGGCAAAAAGGCGGCTGGTCGCCACTTGGACAACGCCGTTGAGGCGTTGCAAGGGAAGCAGCTCCTCCTTGAGCAGGACGCGGGCAGGGAAGAGGGAAAGAAGTTCGCGGTCCGGCTCGATGTTGTCCAACGTGGTGAAATTCAAATGATATTCCCCGGCCAGCCAGCGGAGAATGTTGTCCTCGGACTTGATAAGTTCGGGTTTGCCCTTGGCGGCCTGCGCGGAAAGGATGCTGGCATCGGCGACGGAAAGCTGTTTGGCTTCGACCATGCGGTCAAGCAATTTCGCCGTCGGCGTTTCCTTCGGCACCTCGCTCTTTTTGCTCTCGTTCATAACTCTGCGTTCGCTTTGACGTTCTAAATCAGCTCGCGGCGGCGCCCGTCGGGAGCGCCGCCGGGCTGCTTAAACCCACCGGCGGCCCACGCCGCCGATGTAGATTTTAGTGATCTTGGACACGGATTCCTTATTGCAAGATTCCGCCGTTAAGCACCAAGTAGGCTTCCTGGCGGGGGGTTAACAGGCTGCGCAAGTCATCCTGCGCCTTGGCTAAAGCCGCTGCGTTGGCTTTGCGTTCGTTGGCCACTTTGGCCATTGCCGCTTTTATGTCTGCCGCAGGAGCCTTGTCGTCATAAGCCTTTTGCAAGGCTGCAATGGCATCCGCCAGAGGAGTCGTCGGGCCGGCAGCAGCGGCACCACCGCCGCCTCCGCCGCCACCAGGGCCGCCACCACCACCAAAGCCGCCGCGACCTCTGCGACCGCCGCCGAAACCGGCCTGGCGGGCCGTCT
>Ga0326727_10015076_pt1 | contig 16674 bp, 12 predicted proteins | sample MB2enrmetagenome_FD_207643 | JGI IMG/M metagenome (GOLD analysis project Ga0326727, IMG submission 207643) | Lab enriched peat soil microbial communities from McLean, Ithaca, NY, United States - MB29MY | ecosystem: Environmental > Terrestrial > Soil > Wetlands > Peat | place: USA: New York...
CCAGGGAGATCTTCACGACGAAACAGGACTTTCTCTCGGCTATGCTGCAGTGGTTTGAACAGGTCCAACATTTACAGTTAACGGTGTTACCGGTCCAGTCCGGGGTAAGTGTCTCTGCTGAAGTTGATTTGGTCGAGCTTTTACGAATTTATAAACGGGAACTGGACCTATGTTTTGACAAGGTGGACGGGTGTTCGGAGTATTGTTTGACTATTGCGAAGAGAAGGCAGGAGTTCGCTCAGATAGCATACTCCTCGTTGAGAGAAAATGTGCAAAGCGGCAAGGAGTATCTGGAGCGGATAAGGGCCTGGCATCAACTGCTGGAAAAGCAAGCTCTGCAGGCCCGAGAGGTTATTGCACAAGTTTGCTTGCGGCTAACCCCGTGGATCAAGGATTATTGGTCGGAAATCCCTCAAACCGGAGGGGGCGGAATTAATCTGGGATTTTTAGTGCCTAATCTCTTCAAGCAAGAGTTCAGCAGCGAATTACAAAGTCTTTTAGAGGAAGCTGATTTCACAGATCAATGGACGGGACCGTGGCCCCCGTTTCATTTCAGCTCATTTTCCCTGAAGTCGGAAAGTTTTCTGATTCACGAAGCGTTGAGTTGGGGGAGGGGAGGGTTGCCTGGTGATTGAAGAGGACGAATCCGGCAGTAAGCTTGCCGAGTGTATTATTGATTTTGAAGAGCAAAGCAAGGTGGGCCGTGTTAATGCCAATCGAGAGAATGCGGATCAGGGACTGGCCAAACTGGTACTTACTTTGGTGGAATTATTACGGAGAGTCATGGAACACGAAGCCTTGCGGCGCATTGATGGGGGGACATTAACGGAAAGAGAAGTAGAGGAAATGGGTGAAACCTTCTTGAAATTGGATAACAAAATGGTTGAAATGCGGGAAATATTTGGACTGAAGGAGGAGGATTTAAACCTCGATCTGGGGCCTTTGGGAAATCTTATGTAAGGAGGGGAACAGAAGAGCGTGGCAATTCAACATTCGAATAACAGTAGTGGTCTGGGAGACCTCTTAGAACGAATTTTAGACAAGGGAATCGTGATCGCCGGAGATATAAAAATATCTCTGGCTGATGTTGAACTATTGAATATTAAGATCCGCCTGCTTGTGGCATCCGTGGACAAAGCTAAAGAAATGGGGATTGACTGGTGGGCTAATGATCCTTATCTATCCTCACGTGCGCGAGTAGCGGAACAAGCGATTGCGGGAAATATAGAATCAGCAGATAGGCAGGTGTCGAATGAGGTGATTGGGCAGGGTTCAATGGATAAGGATGACAAAGAGGATAAAGAGCCACTGAGAAGATCGAAATATCGAAATTAACATAGTGAATCAATAGGGAGGGCTGAAGCCCTCCCTGTATTTTTTGTTCCATCAGGGAGTATAAGTTGTGGGGGTACCTCTTTGCTTATGAATTTGGTTTGATGGAGGCATGGAAAAAATATATTGAGACGGATTTTATTTGACTTTTATGTCCTTTTGGGGGGAATGCCTCATAGTCTTAGAATTGCCTTCTATGGAGTTTGATTTATGTTTTCGTGGGTGTAGCACGTGGAGACGGTTTGTTGTCTGCAAATAAAGCACAGCTGAAAGGCGCTCGTGGTGGGGGTTCTGAGGTTGGAGTTTGAATTGTGTGACGGTTCGATAGGACCAGCTAAGCACGCAGGAACATGTTCTGAGAGGTTGGTTTAGATAGTTTTGGGGTAGGGTAGGCACGCGAGAACATGTCGAGTATGTAATTTATTCCAGTATGTTGGTGATTTTTGCTGTAGGTGGATATGCTCCGACGAAATTATGCCATAAAGAAAGAATAGGGGAATTGGGAACATAAACCGCCAGAACGATTAAACGCTCTGGCTTATTCTATTTCTTCTGGCCCGACTTTCCGCTAAACAAGGCTCAAACCCTTGATACGTCTCACTTTGTCATTTTAATTACGTCACTACAAACTATCAAATTCAAGTAAGCTGTATAGCTCCCCTTAATTGTTCTCTAATTATAGGCTAGCAGGGAGTACTCAAATTCGCAATGGGATAAATCTCCTGATTACGGCACTACAATGACTTAAAAAATCAAATAAATTAGTAATTCAACCTTAAAATGAGCTGAAATAATTTTTTCAAAAAAAACATTTCAGCTCATTTTAGGGTTGAATTGCGGAAAGTTGGGCTGGGAGAATAATCTCTATATTAAAAGGAACATCCTAGATGCATGTAGAACTTTAGATAAGAATAATTAGTGGAATATTGCGATCTATTTGGTAATGGTTATATAGCAATATAATTTTTTCTGCTTGTGGTAATTTAATATGAATTGTTATAATTTCACGAAAGAAAGTGTTGAATTTGAGACTAAGAATGAAAGTATTAATAATTATGTCCATTTCTTTTTTTGTTTTACTAGGCACACTATTTTACGTATCAAATTTATATATTGTTAAAAATATTAAACAACAGGAAAATAATGAATTGGAAAATAGTATCAAACTTGTTCATGACTTGATACAAGAAAAAATAGATTCTTTAAATAGGACTACTGAAGACTGGGCTCCTTGGGATGATACGTATAACTTTGTAAAAAGACCTACCCAAGATTTTATAGATTCAAATTTCGATCCGGGCACTGCAAGTAATTTGCAATTAAATTTACTTGCAATTGTAGTGAATGAAAAAATATTGGTATTAAAGGCCTATGACTATACAACAAAGCAAAATATTGAAGAAACAAACATAGTAGAAAAAGATTTAAAGGCATATATTACAAGGCTAAAGAATGGAGATAATATTAATGATTTAAAGTCAGGAGTTATTACCATTAATAATCAGCCTATGCTTATTTCTATACGACCTATTACCGATTCCGCGCGTAAGGCACCCGAAGCAGGAATGTTAATTATGGGGAGGTACCTTGATAGAAATGTTACAGATTCAATACAAAAACTAACTAAAGGTACACTCACTATAGCTGAAGTTAAGGAATATAAAGGTGCTTTGGGAGACAACTTTAAGTTAACTAATATTATCCCTTTGAATATCAATGAAATTAAGATCAATTATTACATGAATGATTTATTTATTAATAAATCATTCAATGTGGAACTTACATTAGATAGGAATAACTATAATCAGGGGTGGCAATACTTAAAATTTTTTATAATATTCTTTATAGTTTCGTTATTTATTGTTTCTATTGTTTGTAATGAATTATTGAAAAGGTTTATTATAAAGCCCCTAGAAAAAGTAAATTCAGCCGTAAACATAATTGATGTAAAAAATATGTTAGATACGAGAATTGATGTAAGAGGAAATGACGAATTTACAATTTTATCCAAGGAAATCAATTCTATGTTAGATAGGATTGACAGCGCTAATAAAAAAGTGATAGAGAGTGAAAATCAACTAAAAGTTGTTATTGATGCAGCAAGCGCAGGCTTTTGGGATTGGGATATTAAGAACGATAAATTGAAGTTAAATTATAGAACCATGGAAATGCTAGGGTATGGGAATGAAGATAAAATAACATCGCTTAACGCATGGAAGAATTTAATCCATGAAGAGGATAAAATGTATTCTGTAAATACAATAAATAGTAGTATTCGTAACATTTCTAATACCATTTTATTAGAGCATAGGTTACTCACGAAACATAGTGGATATAAATGGTTTTTAATTCAAGGTAAAACCATTGAGCAATTTGATGATGGGAATTCGGCCAGAATAGCAGGTATTATTACTGATATAACTGATAAAAAGTTATCGGAAGAAGAACTTAAATATCTAACATACTATGATACTTTAACTGGCTTATATAATAGAGGATATTATGAAATAAATTTGACTAACTTGAATAACACAGTCAAATTGCCAGTTACGATAATTATTGCAGATGTGAATGGACTTAAATTGATTAACGATACTTTTGGTCATACTGCAGGAGATAAATTGTTAATTGAGACTAGTAAAATACTAAGAAAAGCGTGTGGGGAAAATGCAATAATATCACGACTAGGTGGAGATGAGTTTTCTATAATCATTGAGGGAAGTAACGAGAATATTGTTATAAATGTATTGGAAACTATCAAAAACCTATGCAACGAAACTAAGGTTAACTCATTAACAATCAGTGTTGCCTTAGGATATTCAACGAAAAATAACAAAACTGAAGATATTAACGAGATTGCAAAAATCGCTGAAGAGAGAATGTATAGGAATAAGCTCTTAGAAAAAAGAAGTTCGAAAAATAGCACAATCTCGAGTTTGAGTAAAATGTTGTTTGAAAAAAGTTATGAAACCGAAGAACATGCTGTAAGAATGTTCGAGATATGTGAAAAGATAGGCGAAAAAATAAGTGTGACTTCTGCCCAATTAGATGAACTTAATCTTTTGGCTAAGCTTCATGATATTGGTAAGGTTGCAATACCAGACAATATCCTGAATAAACCTGGTAAATTAACTGAAGATGAATTTGAAATTATGAAAACACATACTCAAATAGGATACAGAATTGCCATAGAGTTAGTTGATTTGCGACACATCGCGTATGATATTTTATGTCATCATGAAAACTTTGATGGTAGTGGGTATCCTAATGCATTAAAGGATCATGCTATTCCCTATTTGTCAAGGATCATGAGAATTGTCGATTCTTTTGATGTTATGGTATCAGGAAGACCATACAAATTGCCAATGACAAGACAGGATGCTATTGACGAACTACTAAAATACTCAGGTGAATATTATGATCCTGAGTTGGTAAGGTTGTTTATTGAGTGTAATAAAGAGTTGGAATAAAGGTATTAAGATATTAAGATTCACTGATTATCATCAAAGTGGCTAATAAACCCCAATCAGTCAAGGCAGAGATTCTCAAATTGGAAAAGCAGTTGACACACCAGTTACTGTGGCTCCGTTACGCTTCTCTAAACAAATCCCTATTTTGGGCGAACGTAAGCTAAGAGCCTTGCGGCCCTCGCCTTGTGCGTAGCCACCGCCGGAGTGGCGTTCTTGGCTAAACAGGCGCGCTCGTATATATTTTGGTTACTGGTATCTCTAACCTTGGGACAATGAAAGATGTCGTATGTACTCAATCCTGACATCTGACGATTAAGCATCTGTTCGGCAAGAGTAAAGCCGCAGTCGTTAATCAATTGGTCATCGCCTTAATCACCTATTGTTTGATGATGTTGATCAAGTATAAAGCAGCCTACCTGGGTTCGTTGCTCGATATCCAACGACTCCTTAGAGAGTGTCTGTATGAATCCTTCACCTCCTTTGTTCAAAAACTTCACAGGAAAGGCAAGACCACAAAAGGACGTCAACGACACGATTGGGAACGGGTCTTCGAAGAAACGATGAATCGAGTACTTTCCAGAGAGATGGATGACCTAATTCATAGAACAGAGATTCTTTAAAAAGCCAAACCAATATATGTAAAAAATGCGGATAAGGACTACGCCTTAGCTGGTGGTCGACTTCCTCAGGCCAAGAAGATCCTATTGGTTGTATGTACCAAATAAGGTCCATATTTGCTTAGCGGATACGGTCAAAATACCCTCTTGACAAACAGAAATTATTTTAATGCAACGCTAGTGATGATGGGTTGCGAGTGAGCAGCAATTCTAGCGTGACAGTAAAAAAGAATGTTGATGGTATTGGAACAGCTCTAGGAGGGTTTGCAATGGATTTGGATTTTAATGCTCAGAGTTTGGAAGCATGGAGTCGCTTGAAAAAGTTAAGTGACGAGGAACACAAAATAGTATTGGCCAACGTTCAGACAACACTCTTTGAAGGTATGGAGCTGCCTTCGGAAGAGTTTGAAATTTTAAAAAAATGCTGCAAGAGCGAACTAAGTATGGAACAGGTATTGGAGATCATAAGGGAATGGATTGCTCAAATTTCAGGACATGAATGGCGAGGAAGAGCTAAAGAGACTTTTACATAGGACTATAATCGAAGCCCTTCCACGCTGATTTTAATGAGGAGTGCTAGTTGTACTCCTGGTGGATACACTGTACTAAAAACCCATTACAACCTCCAACCCGTGCTCGGGAGCAAGGCTTTCCTGCGGTTAGCTTAGCTCTCGGGGTCTGACCCTTCCAGGATTCGACAAATCAGCAATTCAGGACTGAATTCCTTCCCCACCATGGAGTATACTCACCGTTCCGCGTAGGGTCATGGAACCTCCGTTTTCTTTAACGATTCGACAGTTTGCGTGGATCGAAAAAGGCCTCCGAAGTTTGTCTATTGGGGTCTTACTTTTCCTCTCAAGGGACTGGTATTACCCGTAATTTGTTGATTTCCTTTGCTACACATCCCTCCGTTTCAGCGGAATTGAGTTGACTTAACTCTAAAGAGTAGTCATGGATCCGTAGGCTATAGTATAATAGTTACACAAGGTAGGTGAGAAACTTGCCCCAAAATGAAGTAAACTCAGAGCGAGTAAAGCTGGACGAGATAATAAAATCCTTGTTCGCGTTATCAAGTAAAGTAATGATCAACATGTTAAACAGCCTGTTCAAGGAAAACTATGCAGCAGAATCAACCGAGTTAAGCTTTAGCAGCAATGAGTTCGTTGACGACGCGTATAATATACTCAGAGGAGACCTGTTCCTCAAACTTAGCGAGGCAGACAAATCCAATCACTACCATATAGAGATACAGACACTCAACGATGAGAGCATGGTCATCAGAATGTTAGAATACGGAATCAGCAAAGCTAAAGAAATAGCCAAATGCGTTGGAGACCAAGAAGAAACCGTATTCTATATACCCAAACAGTTGGTCATCTTCATAGAACAAAACCCAAGCATCAAAGATGAACTAAGACTGAGGCTGATCTTCCCGGATGGACAGGAAGTAGAATATCGAGTACCGGTCATGAAATACTGGGAATACGGTAAAGAAGATGTCTTAGAACAAAAACTCTATCCACTATTGCCATTGCAGGTATTTAAGTTGCGCTATCATATGGAAAAAATAAAACAAAGAAAGACCCATACAGAACAAGAACTCCGGGAATTAATCGAGAAAGCGCAACAGATCGTGGAAGAAATGGCTAATGAAGCAGCCAGACTGTTTAAAGCAGAGGAACTAGACGGAGGAGACCTACACAAAATACTCTTGGCTAATGAAGAGCTCTTCAGATACTTAAATAATCGATATGTAAATGACGAAAAGCTAAATGAGGAGGTACTGAGCATGACTAGACTCCTGTATAATCCTATTGAGGTAGAAAAAGCTAAGTTAGATGGTATATTGGAAGGAAAAGCAGAAGGGAAAGCAGAAGCTATTTGCCAATACCTTGAAGTACGTTTTGGTGCAGAGTCTCAAGCTCTGCAGGAGAGTGTTCACACGATCACTGATTTGGATAAGCTTAGTCGAATTATGAATCGAATATACATCGTCAACCAGTTGGATGAAGCAACGGGTCTAATTCAAGACATTTTAGTCACTCAATAGCCTTTAAAAGTGTTGACGGTGTTTTGACCGACAACACCAATGCTGCTTGCTTTCAAACAGGCGGCATGGGAGCAAGGCCTTCCGGCGGTCAGCCTAGCTCTTGGGGTCTTTGACCTTTCCAGGATTCTAGGAAAGTTTACTGTCCCAGATACTACTAAATATTACTAACAATATTTAAATGCTCAAGTTGCATTTTGGGGCGGCTTAAGCGATCATAATTATCTTATTCAAGATGGTATGCTGTTATCCTTACGTAAATAGTTCCCCTGAGTACTTTCCATTCTGGGAAGATTACAGCACGGTTTCCGGTACTTATTACCATATACACCTAGATATGCTCAATGATATGTCATTAGTTGTAAATCCTAATGACGTAATCTCTGCTTATATTGGATTGGATACTTATGGATCAAATATGTTAGTTCATAGTACTGATGTCACGACAGGACAAACCACAGGGGATTTTTACAGACCTACTTATAATTGTGTTAATAATGATCAAGCATCATAGGTTACTACTCGGGTCGGAAAAGCCCTTCGAAGATCGTCTTCAAGGGTCTCTTTTCCTCGCTAGGTACCCGGTACTTCCTGCAATTTGTCGAATAGCTGATCTAACAAACAATCAAGAGTCTTTTCGTCTAAGTAGAGAAGTATTACCTTGACCGTTCCCCTTCTATTCTGAGATAGATGGCAAAGTTTCCTTTGCCCTTACTTATCGAGCCGTACAAACGCAGGTTCCTATGATGAGTCGGCATGGACGTTTTATGGCGACCCGACTACTTTACCAACCATTTTACAGGTCGACGTTTCGCCGCCTTCGCCGAGCTTCATACTATGAATCACTTTCACTTTTTATCACAGCATGTCGGAGTATTAGCTTTTCTGCACAGCCAATCTTCTGTGTATTCGGGGATTTCACCTGATGATTCGGAAATACAGTTCAATAGGTACATAATACCCATTGTCTACCTTTGATTAGACATTACTGCCTAACATTGTGTAGAAACAACGCGCACCCAATGAAGTAACATCAACGCACGTGGAGACGGTTTGTTGTCTGCAAAAGAAAGACATCTAGGAGTGGCTTGTGGTGCGGGTTTTAGGGTTTGGGGCAGATGGTTTTGAGGTATGGTAGGCGCATGGAAACATGTCGAGTATGCAAATGTTGCCAATGTCGCTGGTAATTATTTCTGCGGATATTTGGCACGTTAAAAGTGAATTGGTATTGATGTGAAAGGTCATGTCATCTATTGGGCCGTCTGGTCTTTTTGTTCTTTCTTAGATTATATTTGTAATATCTGAATATTAGAATATATTTCGACAATTTATGCATATTGCTTGTCTATACTAATATGAAGTGTCAGTAAAGAATGGGTCGAATTTACATAATATGACTTGTTGAGAAATCACAAGTGTGTCAATTGGGAAAGCCAAGCTGTAACATAGGGGGAACATGAGGATAGTTAATGAAGAAGGCTTTAGTGTAGAACCAGAACTCAGCTAAATTTCTTCCTGCCGTGATAACAATTTATTCGTAATTATTTTACAAATAATAGATATCATTATGTAAATCGGAAACGAATAAATATAATGCCAAGAAATTAGTTGGTATTGTTTTATGTACACAGCTAGTGGCTCAGCAACAAATGCTAAGGCTAAGGCAACGAGGGTACCTGCAACCATGAATGGCTTCCAGCTTTTGTAACATTGATATATAGACATATAAATAATAGGCACTAAGATATAATCGACGGGAAAAAGTAAAGGGATTTGAGGAAGTATTCTTATTGGATAATTCCATAGAACTAACTCTGAACCTGTTACATCAAGAAATGTCGAAAAAATAGTTACCAAGAGTCCAAAGACTGATATTTCGAAGATTCTTCGTTTATCGACTAGTTTCCACCATAATAATAATGGTATGCTTACGCAAGCGATCCCAATCCACCATTGCCAGGTGAACACCTCATACTTAACCCAGTGTCCTATTGATAACCGATTGGATATTATTTTGTTCTGAATAATTTGATTAATTATTTCGGAGCTGTTCAATTAAAATCCTCCAGCAAACCATAAAGATCTCTTTTTCAGCACCCATCGCAAAAAAACCAGATGTAGTGCGGCCTTCATGTTTTCCTTATTTTTACTAAAACCCACAAACCCACATAAATCAATAACTTTTAACTAAGGGTGCTGAATGTCCGTAAGGATGTTTTTGCCTTAATTAAAATTTAACTTTCTAACGCCGAGAGCATGATTCTCCCAAAGTAAGTCATTTATCATGTCCAGTTGATTTTCTTTACACTCGATGATTAATACAACCTCCGTGGCCTTTAGTTTTTTCTGCCTGTTATCGTATTTCTTAGTAGTTATCAACTTAATGATAAAGCCTAAAATTAAGCCAGCCAACAAACCGATTAGCCCCCACAAAACTGGCCCCCATGTCAGAATAAAGCCGTAGATACTTCCCAAAAGACAAAATAGAGTTCCTAGGATAATCGGCAAATCCAACAAACTTAAACCATCAGAGGAATGCAAAGTATCAAATAGCTTTCTATCTTCCCCTCTTTTATCCATTGATACCCCAAGAATATTTTCTTTGGCAATTCCTTTCATCTGAATTGCCGTAATAGCTAATTCAAGATAATTTGAATGGTCAAAAGTTGAGACAATATACATTCGTTCACCGCTTCCATCCATTTTTCCAACGGGCATTTTAAAGTTTTTATTTTCGTAATTTTTCTTTAAAAATTTAGTTTGTTCCCAATCGAACAATTTATTATTTGACACAGTATTTGAATAGGCATCATAAACAGCAGAGAGCCAAACACTCGGGAGGTTTAAGAACCATTGCGGATTAATATATGATTTAGCTTGGTCAAACTGTCCCAGGAAAGTGTAATGGAAAGCAGGAACCATTTTGGATTGTTGTGCAATCACGATAAACGAAATTATAATGAATATAGCAGCAGGAACTCGATGTATTATGATTTGTCCTAGTCCGGGCATCAAGGATGACCACATAGCCGAATTCCATGGTGTTCTCTTATCTAGATAATTGATCTCCATCGAGTTTATGTTAAACATCTTAACTTCTGCGTCTTCTCTAGCAGCTAGCATATATTGATGATTAAGGTCAACTGTCGTTCGATAGGCATCCCAAACGGCGAAAATATACGTAGGAATATAAAGCAGTACCCAATTAATATCAAGGACGTCTTTGGCCATTTGGAATCTGTCGGTAAAGGAATAAAGTATTGCTAGGTTAATATGAGCATGCGTATTAACGTAAAGTTCCCAAATAAACAGAAGATATCCCCTAAGGTATTTTGATAACAATAAATGACCTAAGCCAGGAAAGGCCAAAGACCACCAAGCGATTACGAAGGGATTTCTTAAGTGAAGTTGTGTCGTACCAAGTGGACTGACATATGCTGTGTAACGTCGTACAGATGAACTTGAATCTGGCCGATCCATACTTACCTCCGAATTACATTTTCATAAGTATGCCCGGATTCTCCTGGATAAACCCGGATTCTGAGCGTGCAAAATCAAATGTATTTTTATTAATTTCTTGTGAAATAATAATACTTAAACATGTACCTTTTAAAGGAGATAGATGCAATGGATAATTTAAGGACAGTGCCAGAACAATATCCTGATAATACTCAACATCCTATTGATAACATCAGGTTAACCTGTTCAGAAATAGGATTTCTATGGACTTCTTATATGGGGGACAGTATGACAATGGCCATCAATACATATTTTGTACAAAAGACAAAGGACCCGCAGGTTCGTTCAGTCATACAATTTGCATTAGAATCAGCAAAAAGTCGTCTTCAAACGGTAACAAATATGTTTAATACAATACAACACCCTGTTCCACAAGGTTTTGGAATCAGCGATTTAAATATCAATGTAAGGCAGCTTTATTCGGATACCTTTATGCTTCTATATGCGAAGTATTCAACACGGTTTAGGTTATTTATCTATAATTCAGCATTATCAATGACAACTCGTGTCGACGTACGTGAATTTTTTGACAGTGTTATTAATTCAACTAAGGAAAATTTGAAACAAATTGATGACTTACTACTACAGAAAGGGCTTTATGTCAGACCTCCCTATATACCTATTCCAGAAATGGTTGAATTTGTTGCCAACCAAGGTTTCATTGCCAACATTGCTGGTGTTAAACGACCTTTAAACTCATTAGAAATTGCCTATTTATTTAATAACATTCAAATAAATAACTTGGGTAAGGCTCTTCTTCTAGGCTTGAGTCAAGTTGCAAAGTCAAAAAAAGTTAAGGATTACGTTAAACGCGGTGAGGATATCGCTGAAAAACATTTAAGCATATTAGGCGAGTTTTTAGAAAAAGATGATTTACCTATTTCTATGAATATGGACCAAGAGGTATCCGATTCAACAGAATCACCATTTTCAGATAAGCTCTCATTGTTTCTTGTAAGTTCATTAATTGTTCAAGGTGTAAATGAATATGGGTTTTCATTGGCATGTAGTTCGAGATTTGAGTTGGCAACTACATACAGTCGTCTTATAGTTGAGAGTTTAAAGTATTCAGAAGATGGAATGGAATTATTAACACATAATGGTTGGCTGGAAAAGATTCCAGAGCAAGCTGACCGTAAACAACTTTATAGCTAAAATAGGCTATTCTAAGGCAACCTTTCGAATGTAGGTCAATAAGTAAGGCGATTTGTTCCTTATGGTGTATTGAGGAATAAATCGCCCTACAATCAAATTTATTTGCTAATCAGACAAAATGGCAGCACTCGAATATCCGTTGTTTTACTTCCTTAAATGTTCATTTAAGGCTTCGCACAGCAAACGTACCGTGTGGCCATTGATGATTCTTTGATGTGTTCAAAAGTTACTTTTTTATTTCAAAAAAACAATGTTAATTTTCTACAATTGGAGATCTGGACTGAGTGAAAGATATAATGTAGAATATGTCGTAAGTCTTGTTCAGCAGAAGCGAGTTAAAATTATGGGAGGCCAACAAAAGTGACAGACAATCCTAATAAAATATGGATCGTTGCGAGACCAATACGAGCAAGAAATCCGGAGCATTATCAATATAATTCAGTAACAGAAGCACTATCCGATTTCGATGATTGGACACTTGATACAGACATAGTAAACTGCGAAGTAATCTATCGAGGAATCACCCTGATGCAGTCTTCAAAGGGTAAAGTGAGCGGCGCAGCATGCGAGCAGTATAATCAAGATTGCACTGTAAGAAGTAAATTACCAAACTCACTAGAGATACTAAATTGCGAAGAATGCGTAAAGAAAATGATTGTAAATTACGTCATGTAAGCAAGTCCCAGCGTAAAGAAGGACTTTGTCCTGGACTACAGAAATAAGCCAAGGCATGGAAACTTTATTAGACGGAAGGTTCTTGCGTAGGCTTTTCTTTTGGGCATAATTATTTGAAGACCATATAGGATCAATAGTTTGCCGAAGTAGGATGTATTACGCCCAAAGCCCATGAGATTGCCAAATTGACGGTTCGGTCAAAGCCAGTCAGAACCTAGCGACGGATGGCTCAAGGTTTGCAAGCTGTGATCAGTAAGTTACTAGTATAACTCGTAAGTACCCTATGAAAAATTGACTTGCTATCCCACCAATACAGAGCTATCATCACAACACCCGGACAAGCTATCGGGTGTTGTGATATTTATTATTGGTAATATGTTCCGTCGGAACAGAAAAGAGCCACATATGAAGAAATACGAACAATTCAAGTAGCTGTTCTTGAAGAAAAGAAAATCAAGTTCTTTCCACTAGAACCTTTAAAGGAAGACATTAAGATAGAGGACATTGCCCACTCTTTGTCGCTAATGACCAGGGTCAATGGGCATTGCAGCCAGTTCTGCTCGGCTGCGCAGCACTCAATTCATTACTTTAAGGAGGTCAAAAGCGGAGGGTATTTCGAAAGGGTCTAACTCGGCTGCCTTTTGCATGATGCCAGTGAAAACTATATATCAGATTTAACGAGGCCGGTTAAGCGTAACCTGCCGGAGTATTCTGCTATCGAGGAAAAATTGCAGAGTGTAATTTATGATAAATTTGGGCTTGGCAATTTATCGGACGAAGAATGGAAGCAGCTAGAGGATATTGATGACACTTTGCTACACTATGAATTTGAAGCATTGATGGACTTTCAAATATTCGATACTTTGCCAGCATTGGCAACTCAACACGACTTCTCACAGCGGGACTTTGCCACGTAGAACAAGAACTCCTTGCGATTTTCAATAGTGTCTAGAAGGTTTGCTGATAATAGAGGTGATCAGTAAACGCTGTTTACATGATAACGACAGTTATAGGATTGCTAACTGCATTGCCTTGAGCGTCATAAGCTTGAACCATGACGGATTCAGTAGCGAATGAAGCGGTATTAATAGTGAAGGCGCCCGTAGTAATGTTTACTACACCGCTAACACTACCTTCTGTGCCCGTAGCTTTCACTCCTGTTGCTTTGGTCAGGTCCAGCGTTCCGTCAATCTCGAAGATATTGAATTTAGGAGCAACTAAGAACGGGTTGACAGCTGTTGAAGAAGCCTCAGTAAAAGTACTTGTGTCAATCGTTGTTTGCAACGTCGTATCAGTCTCAACCGTTGCAATAGCATTTGAAGCAGAGGAACCTGCGCTCATTAACCTTGTGAATTCAGCATAAGCACTATTATAGTCAAGAAACTTACCGCCGGCTTGCATTTTTACGAAATGATCACCGTTTGCAAATGCCGCAGCCAGGTTAGATTTGGTCGTTTCGATGATTCCTGACATAGAATAATGTACCATTGTAGTGGTGTCGTATAAGTCACCTATCCCACTAGTGTTAGGAGCGGCAACTATCTGTACTTCATAAGTGACATTTTTACCATTTACAGTGACAGTCAAGACCTGGTTTGCTGCCACGGCGGTACTGTTGAAACCTGTTACATTAGCAGCAGTTATAGCCTCAGGCGCGGTGCTGCCATCGCTGTAAGTTCCGGTTACTACTAATCCGATTATATTCAGACTGTCACCGATGTTATAGCTTAGCTTAGTGGCTGGGGTAGTTATAGTTATACTTTGCAAGGTTGCGCTTGTTGGTGTGCCTATAACTTGAAAAGGATTGCCATATTTTTTTGCGTATGCTTTTGCGGTAGACGGGTCATATCCTACAATCGTTGCTGTGGCTGGAATTGTGTATACATCATTGTATATTGTCGTTGTTGCCGAATTAAATGTAATGCTAGTTATGCCTGTGAATCCAAACGCACAGTCGCCAATACTTGTTACAGGATATCCAGCCAATGTACTTGGTATTGTAACAGCTCCTCCAGCCCCTTTGTACTTCGTAATTTGGGCTTTGCTTGCTGTTACAGAGTAAGTGTAATCACTGCCTGGCGCTGCTTGTACTGAACTGCTACAACAAAATAACATAGCTATCATCATTATACCGACTAGAAACGAGGGTTTTTTTTGATTTTAAGTATTCTCATAATCTCCCTCTTTCTTTTTTGTATAGTTTCATAACTTAATTCTATTCTATATATTTCCTTCAGGTGTAATGCTAAAATATTATTAGCTTGTAATGAGGTCGTATCTTTGAGTTAAGGAAATTGTGATAAAAAACTAATACAGAAGATGGATGAGTTAATCAAGCTGCAGCAATAGTTAGACTACTAGTATCTCTACCATGACCTTGGGTTGATGGTGCAAAAGATGACATAATCCCATTCAAAGGAGGCAGTTTATTTTTTATGAGGAAAAATAAGCAATTTACTCATTCTATTTCTATTGTAGACCCCATTGAATTGGGCTCATTTCACATATATAAACGTTCATGAACCTGTCAGTTCACAGGGAGAAATGAAAATACCAAAAGCGAGCGTATTTTGATATGAAAATAGAATTTTCATGATGGTTTGTGCCCCGCACAGGGGCATGGGGGTTTGGTTAGAAAATAGATAACGATTATATGTAGTTAATAGCATAAAAATAAACTTGACCATACAAGTCTAATAATATATATCAGCAAGCGTAGTATTTTTCAACGATTCCTTCATAGCTTTTTCAGCATCCTGCAAGCAAGTTGATACTTTTAACTTAAAATCATCTACCTGCTTACCGCTGCTACAAAAATCAAACTGTGTTTTAAACAAAGGGGTTCCATGTTCTATTGCTATGAATACATCCAATAAGGTAATTCCTTTAAGTGACTTCGCCAAAAGAACGCCACCTTTTGCCCCTTCCTTTGTCGTAGTAATCCTTGCCGTATTGAGGCTTTTTAGGACTTTAACCGTTGTTGGAACGGGAATTTTCAGATACTCAGCTATCACTTTGGCAGATACAAATTCATACCCAAGATTCTCCATTTTTACATGGATAAATAAAAGTATTGAAATTGCCTGCGAAAATGCTGTCGAGTATGCCACCTGTATTCCCCACCCAAACAATTGCTGATTTCCTTATAAACTATATATTAATTTTATCTATTTATCAATTGTAATTTTTACTTCCTCACCTTCTATATTGGTATCAATTAATTCCAGCAATGCGTTATTCGCTTTTTGACGGCTTGGTCGGTTACTTAGTTTTGCGTTATTCTTATATTGTTTTGACATTTATAAAGGAAATACCGGAAGTACGTAGAATTTCTGAGGAGGATTGTCTGGCAGATCGAAAACCCAACCCACTTGAGATTCCCAGAGCAAGGGCAACTGCCCAAAAATGTTCAATCCTTTTTCAGAGACAAACAAGAAAAATTCAAATAAGCAAAGATTATCAATTGCAGAGGAAGGTGTATAAATGCTTGATGAAGGTAAGTACAACATTCTAGAGAGAATTTGTGAAAACAAAGATAAGATAATTTATCGTGGGCAGAGAGTGGTTGATGATCAGCCTATCATTCTGAAGGTATTAAAGACCGAGTATCCAACACCGCAGGAAATCGCTTGCTTTGAAAGAGAATATGAAATTATAAGGCGTCTCAATATAGAAGGAATCGTCAAAGCCTATTATATTGAAGCTTATCACAACAGCAAGATGATAGTGTTGGAGGATTTTGGCGGCCAATCGATGGCTAAGTATATTGGAGAAAACGAACTTAATTTGGATGACTTTTTAAAGCTTGCGCTTAAATTGACGACCATCTTGGGAAATATCCATGCTAATGGTTATATCC
>Ga0326727_10015077_pt1 | contig 16674 bp, 11 predicted proteins | sample MB2enrmetagenome_FD_207643 | JGI IMG/M metagenome (GOLD analysis project Ga0326727, IMG submission 207643) | Lab enriched peat soil microbial communities from McLean, Ithaca, NY, United States - MB29MY | ecosystem: Environmental > Terrestrial > Soil > Wetlands > Peat | place: USA: New York...
GTAACGCGATTCGCAAGGGCCAGGGAGGCCGACGTGCCAGGCAACCAGTCTTCACCGTTGCGCAGGCGGGATGAGGTGCAATATGAAACGTAAGCCTTGCGATCCGGATCGCGCACCCGGCAGGGCAAGGCGACGGCCCCGTAATGCGCCAGCACATCGCGATAAAGCGGATTGAGCGAGGGGTCGTAGATGTCGGGAGTGAGTACGCCTTCTTTCAGGTTGTCGAGCACCACGACCTTGGTGGCGCCGCCCAGCCGGCGGAAGGCTCGCTCGTGCAACTCGGCCCATATGCGCGCGCTCGAATGGAAGCTGAGCAGCCGGACACATTTGCGGCTGCAGCCGAGCGTGAGCACGAACATGCGCGTGCGCCGGTACCTGCCGGTTTGCGGGTCGCGGGCCATGGGGCCTTTGCCATAATCGACCTGCGACTCTTCCCCCGGCGCGGTCTCAATGACGGCGCGCGCTTCCGGCGACTGCTTTCCGCGCAGTTTGCGAACGTAGCGCTTGACGGTTTCGTAAGCTCCGCGGAAGCCGTGCACGTCCACCAGTTCCTGCCAGATGGACATGGCATTGCGACCCTTCAACAGAGCTGCCTCGATGAATTCGCGGTACGGCTCGCTGGCGCTGGCCGTGGAGGGCGCGGCAGGATTCCCGGTGACGGAGTCGGTGGTCACCCCAGCAGCGTTGGCCGGTTTTGCCGGCGGCGGGTCGGTGGTCACCTCGTTGGCCGGTTTTGCCGTCCGCCGGCCCCAGCCCCTCGGTGGCCGCGTGGCGATCCCGGCCGCCTTCAGATATCCGCCCGCGGTCTCCCGGCGAACTCCTGTGGCCGCTTCAATCCGGCGCAGCGACCAGCCCAGCTGACCGAGCGCGATGACCTGCTTCTTTTTCTCTTCGTTCAAGACATTGCTCACGGGGACGGAGGATATCCCTCCCGTCCGAGTCAATGTCCCGACTACGCTCTCATTGGCCGGTTTTCAGGTGACCATCAATGGCCGGTTTTGGGTGACCGCCGAGGTAAGCGAGCCTACAGTCTCTTTGGCGACTGCGGCGTCTTTGCGCCAGGTTGTTATCTGCGTGCTGAACCGATCCGTCCATCGGCCTCGCTCTGGATCTTGAGTAGCGCGTCCCCCCCGCTGCGGGCGTTTGAGATAACCGGGTATAATGCGGAGAGCATCGTCAGGCTGGCGTTTTCAGCCAGCGCCCTTGTGGGGTGGAACAGGGGGGGCGTCGATCCGAGTGCCGTTGCATCTGCGGAACGACTTCTCCGCAGTATCACGTGGATGTGCGTTTCCGGGAGGCGGTTCCGGGGCCAGTGCTGGCGGGGATCGTCCGGGCATTACGGCCTGGGGGTGTTCGGGGGGCGGCGGAGCAGGCGACAGTTCTAGACTAGACTGGTTAATCGCAGGCGGAACTTTGCCGGCGGACTAGGGTGGTGGAACCCTACCCGCATCACGGCGCTTGCGTCCGGCCGAAATGGGCATGCTGCTGCTGGAGAGAAGCACGAAGACTGGATCATCGACGACAAGGCCGATCTCAATATCGACGACGCCCCAGTCGAGGAAACACCCACGGAGGTCATGTGGCTGGCAGTGAGCTTAATGAAAAAGAAGGTGTTCCAAACAGCGAGGGCGCTACCCTCCCGCTCCCAAGGATTTCGGCTCGCGGCGCCCCGCCATTGGCTCCTGAGTCCGCCCAGGCGGCATCCCTCCGCTCACGTAACTACAATTCTAAACCCGATCACGGGAGCCGACAGCGAAATTACACTAGGGAATCGACACGGACCAACCGTGCTAAACTGACAATCTTGAATCCGCAGGCGCGGTTCCTCGTTTGACAGATGGTGGCCGCTCAGCCCCCACTATCGGAGCCCGGCCCACAAATGCGACCACTGAGGATGTGCCTAGTGGTCGCGAAAAGACTACATTACCGCGTAATCACAGACAGAATATAGGTGAATGTAGAGTGTTTATACCTCCTTCGCACAGTCAGTATATCAAAGCTATCCGCCGCGTCAATTAACTGAGCTAGATGGGCGCTAGCAAGAAAGGCATGTCATGGTAGACACTCCCCTAGTGCTGGGCTGGCGAGTGACCCGAACCCTCGAACCCCAATACTGGCTAAAACAAGGCGCGAAACCAGGTGAACACAGTGACCAGGATATGGTCTCTGTTCCGGCCAAGACCACGGCTGCTCATACGGCAATCATCGCTCAGTCTGGGTCTGGCAAGTCATTTTTTTTGGGTCGAATTGTAGAGGAGTTGTTGATCAACACGCGCGCCAGATGCCTCGTTTTTGATCCAAATGCTGACTTCTATTCGGTTAGTGAGGTTGAGCCGGACAGCCTCTGGGAAGCTGCATCATATGATATAAACAAAAGACAAGGCAAGTTGCCCCACGAGCGGTGTCGTACGGAATTCGCCGAACAATGGGCTAAGGTCTCGACAGCTGTTCGAACGGTCATGGCGATTCCGAATAGTGCAACCCCCGTTTATCTGCCATTGAGGTTGTGGCCGTCATCGCTGCCCATCGAGTTGCTTGCCGGTGATGCGTCTCCGGAACTCCGTCTTGGCCTATTCCATTGGCAAGCGCTTGTGAGGGCCCTAGTCCCCCTCTTGGTTATTCGATGCCACGCTCGCTCATCGCGTAAGGCCCTTCTCACCGAAATTATTGAGTTCTTTGACAAAGCCCGTCATTCAGGCTCATCGGATGGTCTCAGGGCCATTCTGCGGGCTGAATTCAATAGTGATATCTTGACATCGGGCGCCAAACGACTGCGAGCGATCGTTGCACGATACGATCTCAGCACAGGCGACCTCGTTCCGCTTTTTGGTGAAAACTACGAACTGATCTCGGCGAAGGTAGCACAGGGGCTTACGAACCGGCTGCACAACGCTGCCGAATCGGCTGTGCGTTTCTGCGCTGCCGACATCGTTCAGTGGTGCCTTGCGCGGGTTCTTGCCCCGGATCTCACGGCCATCCTCCAATTGGACGGTAAACTCAATTCCCAGCACAAGCGGCGTCGTTTGGAGGTCATTGACTTACCTTCTATACCCGACCGGCATTCGCAACTCATGGCGGTGGGCTCCACTCTAGCGGATGAATGGAAGAGCGCGAGGAGCGAGTGGTCCGAAGCCATCAAAAGGCCGGCGACGGAGGACCATCGCGCGCCCGTGTTCATAATTGTTGATGAAGCACACAATCTCATGCCAGTGCGGGCTCGAAATGCAGCTCAGCTAGCAGTTCGGGAACAATTCCGGACAATTGTGGCTGAAGGGCGCAAGTACGGGCTCTTCCTCATTGTAGCTACGCAACGACCGGATAAACTGGATACTGTGATTCTTGGCGAATGCGAAAATGTGGCCTTAATGAGAATCAGTGGGCCAGCCGTTCTCGCCAAAGTCAAATCGGCTCTGAGCCTCGGCGACATTCCGCCCCGGGAGCTGGAGTCTGTTCTGGATTTTGACCAGGGAAGGGTCATCCTCTGCGGTACCTGGGCTACAGCGGGTCCGATTGAACTGTATGTCGCGGCGAGGCGCACACGTGAAGGCGGTAGGAATCTCCAAGCCGATCAGTGGGCGAAACGTCCCCTGCCAGATTAGCCTTCGCTTGCACAGCACTCACTCACTGTAAGCCGCTTCGAGATCCGCTCGTATCGCATGCCGTCGCTGCTCTGAGGAATTACGTAGCGACTGGACATTCATAAGGAAAGGATACTGGTCTGCCATCTTAAGCAGCTCTTTGTCGAAGTCCCTCAACATGCCCTTGGTATCCGGGATTGGCACGCCAGAGCTTCGCAAAGCATCGAAAACTCGTTGATAGCGCTCGCCCTCGCACTTTAGAGCCTCATCCAAGATGATGAGAAATTGACGCGCTTGGAGAGCTTTCGCGCTTATTAGCTCTTTAGATCTAACGCCATATTCCTCCCACGTCGCTACTAGGTGGCTGTAGTCCAGAATCGGGTCAGCAAATGCGAACTCACGTTCGACTGCTTTGGGAATCGGCAACAGAAAATCATCAACGATCAGTTGAAGGTAGAAAAAGCGGTCACAGAGCTTTTCGAGGAAGTGAATTCCGCGCGAGGTCAACTCCAAATTAGATATCACCACTACCCGTCCATCGCGCACCGGCGTGCGGATGACTTTTATCAAACACGACGCGGATGCCATCGACATACTGCCGAGACATGCACGAACTAGGGGATCTGGGTAACCTGAACCATCCTGTATGAAGGTACGAAGGACGTCGACTGGACGCACGGCGCGCCCGTTATGATGTCGAATGTAGAGCAGGAGCAGACGCTTCAACCAGTACGAATGGGGCGGATGCGAATCCAGCAAGATGTCCACTTGGTTATTAGTGACGTAGAGATTTGGCGTCCGGCTGTGGAGTTGGCTATAAAGTCGCTTGCCCTGCAGCATGAATGCGATCAGCCCAACGGGGTAGTGGTCCATGATGCGGTAAAGTGGGTGATCGGCTCGCGCTGGCACAAGCGTGCGATCTTCAAGCCAACTGTAGTGTTGGAGAAAAATCATCAGGTCTCTCAAACCGTACGCAGCGATTGCTTGGAGGTGACACAAGAGAGCCTTCCATCGCGAGGACTTGCCGGTGATCTCAGTGCGCAACACCTCGGTCTGGTCAGAGAGCGTTTGACGGAGACCCGGAGTGTGCACTTGCCCCAGTGCCCAATCAAGTAGCTTAAGTCGTGAGTCGAGCACGGCTTGCCAGTCTGGCATGGCAAGCTCGAAGACTCTATTTGTCAAAAGAAGGTTTGCCTCGGGAAGTTCCTCGTTGGCTATGGGTAGGGCTGCATAGCTATCGGTCCTCATTACAAAAAGAATATTAGCTCCTAAGTGACTGAGTGGTGAGCGACCGGGCAAAAACGAAGAGACTAGACGACGGCAGAATCTGATCATTTTACGGTATTCATCTTGGCCCTTCTGAAAGAACGTCTCCATGTCGTACCTATGAAACAAAAAGTCGAGATTATCGAATACTAGGAAAAGATGCCGTCCGGTCAACCGACGGTACGCAGAGACGAAATTCCAGATCGCAGTTGGCTTATCAAAGAGTTCGAAGGGTGGGCTCAGAAAGGCGCGGAAGCGGGTCCGTTCGTCCTTTAGGTCCAGGAGATCGGCAGAGTGATCGAGTTGTTCAAGGAGGTGGGTGTGCAAGAGGTCTACAAAATCGATTGCGCTCGGAGCATCTTCTGAGTGCCGCGTAAAGAGATCTATCTTGACTGGCCACACGTGTGTGGAACTGAACCACGTACCAGCATTTGACACAAGAAGGTGATGCACATACGTTGTCTTGCCGCACCCAACCTCTCCGATCAAGAAAAACAGCCGATTTTCCGCCGGTGACGGGGCGGTAAGCGCCGCGTCATGAAGGAAGAGTTCTTCTGGCATACTGTTAATTCCGCCTACGCCGCGGCGGATTGTCATTGGAATGTATTGATTGACGTAGAATTCCTTGGCAATCTGACTTGCGGATGGAAGGGGCTGGTCTGGTGAGGAAGCTTCAGGCGCGTATGGCCGAAACATGAAAGCGTGGTCCGGCAACAGCTGCAATTGAAAGATATTTGTAAGCAGTTCCGTGAGACGGTCTTTGTCTAGACCAGTTTTATATGATCGGATCTCTGTAGAATGGGCTTGGTGCTCGGCGCGGAGTACAAGGGCTGTGTCCACGAGGTGGAGTCTCCTTTGCTGTGTGGTTTGTGTGGGATCGCTGGGCCAGAACCTCTTGATCGCCTGGAAGCAGGGCCGATTTGCCTGAATAACGATGCTGCGCGCCTTCCTCTGTGGCGGGGTTTGGGCCAAGATTGACCATGTTGCAACTGTGTTAACACGTATCGCACGTCTTGTCAATGGGATGGGTGCGACGCAATTGCTCTCTTGAGGCATTTGCGAATGACTAAGCACCTTGTCGAGATATCTTCGACTGAGGCTAGCCGTTACGTCGGCGCGTAGCCTGCCCTTGCGAGTATTCGTCGTTCTGCGCGCTCGAACTTCCGATGTCCTGACAGCGCCGTACGATGATCAAAACTGGAGGGTGAATCGTGCGACTTGTCAGGTCTTAGCAGCCCGTGGTGAAAGTCCCGCTCGCAGGGCGATTGTCCTGGAGTATAGAACATAACGGCCTTAAGATGTTCTTACGGCGATGGGCACGCGCAAGCACCGGCAGCGGCAGGAGCAGCTGTGGATCAGCCATGCCGAACTGGCCACGGGCCCCGGTCACCCCTTCTATCGGCGGCTGAACGAACTGCTGGATCGGGAGAAGTTCGACGAATTCGCCGAAGCCGCATGCGCCCCGTTCTACGCGGAGAAGAACGGACGTCCGTCGCTGCCGCCGGGGACGTACTTCCGCCTGTTGCTGGTGGGGTACTTCGAAGGGATCGATTCGGAACGGGGGATCGCCTGGCGGGCCGCCGATTCGCTGGGTCTGCGTCAGTTTCTACGGATTGGTCTGGACGAGGCTACCCCGGATCACTCCACCATCTCCCGAACCCGGCGGCTGATCGATGTGGAAACACACCGCAAAGTGTTCCTGTGGGTTCTGGGTGTATTGGCGGATCGTGGACTGCTGAAAGGCAAAACCGTGGGCGTGGATGCCACCACCCTGGAAGCCAATGCGGCCATGCGCTCCATCGTGCGGCGGGACAACGGGGCCAGCTACGAGGAGTTTCTCACGGAACTGGCAAAGCAGTCCGGGATACAGACGCCGAGCCGGGAGGATCTGGCGCGGGTGGACCGGAAACGGAAGAAGAGGACTTCCAACAAAGAGTGGATGAGTCCGGTGGATGGGGATGCGCGGATCACGAAGATGAAGGACGGGACCACGCATCTGGCGCACAAGGCCGAGCATGCTGTCGACATGGAGACCGGGGCGGTGATTGCGGTGACGCTGCCGGCCGCCGATGAGGGCGACACCACCACGATCAACGGAACCCTGGCCGAGACGGCCGCCAATGTGGCCCATCTGATCGAGCGGGAAGCGGAGAAGGCGGCGGGCGAACCGCCGCGGATGAGCATGACTCCACTGGCGGAGATCGTGGCCGACAAGGGGTACCACAGCAGCCGGACGGCGCTGGCGGTGCAACAGGCCGGGTCGCGCAGCTACATTCCGGAACCCCGGCGCCGGCGTCGCAGGTGGGCCGGGAAGGCTGCCGAACAGAAGGCGGTGTATGCGAATCGGCGACGGGTGCGGGGCCGCTACGGCAAAGGTCTGCTAAAGAAGCGCGGGGAACTGGTGGAGCGCTCGTTCGCCCACTGCTATGAGACGGGGGCGATGAGACGGGTGCATCTGCGAGGCAGCGAAAATGTTCTGAAGAGGCAGTTGATCCACGTCGGTGCGTTCAACCTGAGCCTCATTTTCCGGCAGACGCTGGGAGCGGGCACGCCGCGGGAGCTTGGTGAGCGGCTGGCCCGGGCCATTTTTGTCGTTCTGATGTTCGGGATTTCAAGCATGGCGGCTTCCGAGGCGTCTCCGGCGGTCGGCGGACGCTTCAACCGCCGGGATGGCGCGATCAGTCGTTCTCGCGCGCGAAACTGCCGGTGCCGGAATTCCGGGGGTTCCGCCACGGGCTGTTAGGGGACTGCGGCGTGTCTTCCTGTAGATGAAATCGTAGTCGGCGAGAGCTGTGTGTAGCCAGAACCTGCTGATGTATTCGAATCAGCAGCTTACGATGATGGCTTGGAGCTTGCTGCTCGGAGGTGTTACGGGGTGTTACAACGGTTGTTTCGTGCTCGATCTCATCATCGCCGTCCTGACCGCTACCCGCGCCTTCTTCCGCTCCCGGACCGTCATCGCCCTGGAAGTCCTCGCTCTTCGACAACAGGTCGCCGTGCTCAAAAGGAAACGACCACGACCTCCCTTGAACTCGCTGGACCGGCTGTTTTGGACCACTCTTCGCCGCTTCTGGTCAGGCTGGCAGGAGGTCCTGGTCATCGTGAAACCAGAAACCGTCGTCGGTTGGCACCGATCAGGTTTTCGTCTGTGCTGGCGGTGGCGATCCCGCCATCGTTTGGGCAGGCCGAAGATCACCGATGAAATCCGCGGCATGATTCGCCGTATGGCCGAAGAGAATCCGGGCTGGGGAGCCCCCGGAATCCACGGAGAACTCTTGAAGCTGGGCTTCGTCATCTCCGAACGGACCGTGGCTCGCTGTCTCCGGCGTGTCCGGCACCGTGGCGATCCCGTGAAGGCCTGGCTCACCTTCCTCCGGAATCACCGCGAGGTGATTGTCGCGTTCGACTTCTTCACCGTACCGACGGCGGCATTTGGGCTGCTGTATTGTCTCTTCGTTATCGAACACGGACGCCGCAGAATCCTCCACTTCAACGTCACCCGTCATCCCACCGCGGAATGGGTGGTGCAACAACTGCGAGAAGCGTTCCCGAACTCCGGCCCGTATCGCTACGCGATCCTGGACCAGGACTCGATATTCAATGCTGACGTGGCCGCCTTCCTGAACTGCACGGGTCTGGAACTGCGGCGCACGAGTGTCCAGTCACCCTGGCAGAATGGACTCGCGGAACGCTGGGTAGGAAGTTGTTGACGCGAGATGCTCGATCATGTCATCGCGCTGAATGAGCAGCATCTGCTGCGGCTGCTTGGTGAGTACGTGAGCTACTACCACCGGGACCGCGTTCACGACTCACTCGGAAAGGATGCGCCGCATCGTCGCGCCGTCGAACGGAGACCTTCGGCGAAAGCAACGGTGGTTTCCGGGTCTCGTTTGGGCGGCCTGCATCATCGGTACTGCTGGCGCGAGGCGGCATAGCTGTAGATAGAAATGTAGCGGGCGAACGCGCCCGTGCTCAACAAAGCCCAACAGGGTTCAATAGCCGCTCCGCAAGTGCTTCGAGCGCAAGCACTTGAAAACAGGCCACTTGCCTAAGCGGTTGAGGTCAGTTTGGGGTTCCGATTTCGTCGGCCTGCAAGTGATTGAAACAAAGCGCATTATCGGTGGACCGCTTGCTCTTTTCGGCAGTTTTGTCTACAGTTTTTGCCACAGTTGGACCCTCGGGCTCGCCTGGAGGGCCGCCTTTCGGGGCTTCCGACGTGATGGACCGCTTGCATTTGCGCCAAGTGCGCCGAGCCGCGAATTCATGGTTCGATGCCCTTCAGGGCGACGAGAACCCTCGAGAACCCTGCCGCCAGAGTCGTAGCCTTACGTCCTCGCGTACAATGGAATGAGCATGATGCAAGAACTTGAGGCCGTCTACGAGAACGGGGTGCTTCGCCCCCTTGGCCCTGTCGCGTTGGCGGAATCGCAGACGGTCAGGATCATCATCGCAACTCCATCGGGTGGACGGAGCCAGCTCGACGGCAGGATAATCGAGCGAGCCAGGGCCGAGGTCGCCGGAGCACCGAACACGCCCACCATTGAAGAGGTCCGAAACCTGCTCGCCGTCATTCCGGGTTCGCTGGCCGACGATGTTACGGCTGAGCGCGGGGAATACTGATTGGCGAAGTACTTCTTCGATACCAGCGCGCTTGTAAAGTATTACCATGCCGAATCGGGAACGGTCGAGGTTTCCGCGATCTTCGCTGAACCGGGCCGTCAGATCCGCATCTCCACGCTCGGACTCCTTGAGACACAATCGGCCTTTGCTATGAAAGTGCGCTCAGGATTTCTGGACCGCCAGAGCGCGGGCGCTTTTCGGGCGCGGCTGATGCTTGACGTCGCCAGCGACGTGCTGCAGCCGTACACGGTCACGGACGATCATTTCGACACCGCCGAGCGGCTGATCGGGCGATACGCGTTTTCTCTGAGGTTGCGGACTCTGGACGCGCTGCAGCTCGCCGTCGCCCTGGACCTGAAAGAGCAGGGTCTCGTGGATCAGTTCGTTGCCGCCGACCAGGCACTGCTGAATGTTGCGGCTCTGGCGGGTTTCAGCGTGCTCAACCCGGAGGCGCCGGAGCAGCCTCAAGCGAGCCACAAGACGCCTTCATAACGCACGGCATAGTTTGCCATGGCTTCCATAGGACCGCAGAAAACGCTCCTCGGCATCGCACTTTCCGAGAACGCGCGACTGCTCGAAGAGAACGCCAGACTCAGAAAGCTGCTTGCGGAACGCGGACAGCCGACTCCGCCGCCACGCGCGCCGGAGGTCCCGCTTGAGTCAACTCCCATTGCGACCGCCCCGGACAAACAAGAAAAGGAGCGCAGTAAGATCGCCCTGTTTCGGAGCCTGTTCCGTGGTCGCGAAGACGTCTACGCAGTTCGATGGCAGGGTCGTGACGGCAAACACGGCTACATGCCGGCCGCGATCCAGGACTGGGACGCCCTGTCGCGCTGCGGCCCGGAGCAAAGAAAGCGTGTCAGCCGCAAAACGCAGAAGCTGATGTCGCTTACCGATGAGGCCATTCGCAACCACCTCACTGGCAGGCAGACCATCGGGGCGTATCCGCTGCTTGCGGACGAGACCTGCTGGTTCCTCGCCGTTGATTTCGACAAGAAGAGTTGGCAGGAAGACGCGCGCGAGTTCTTGAACACTTGCCGCCGACTGGCCGCGCCAGCGTATCTGGAGCGATCACGGTCGGGGAACGGTGCGCATGTATGGATCTTCTTTGCCGAGAGCATTGCCGCGACTCTCGCTCGGAAACTCGGTTGTGCTATTCTGACCCAAACCATGGAGCGCCGACCGGAGCTCGGCCTCAACTCCTATGACCGCCTGTTCCCGAATCAGGACACATTGCCGAAGGGCGGATTTGGCAATCTCATCGCGCTTCCTCTTCAGCGGCAACCCCGTTTGCAGGGGAACAGCGTTTTCGTTGACGACAGTTTCGAGCCCGTCGCGGACCAGTGGTCTCTGCTTTCCGCAGTCGAGAGGATGAAGGCAGCCGATGTTGAGGCCATCGTCAATGAAGCAATGCGGAGAGGCGAGATCATCGGCGTGCGCATGAGCGTCGTCGAAGACGGCGACGAAGAACCATGGTCGCTGCCACCGTCGAAGAGCCGTCGCGAACGACCCATTGCCGGGCCGTTTCCAGCGACAATCGAGATCGTTCTGGGGAACCAGATCTACGTTCCGAAGAATGGGCTGCCCGCGGCGATGGTGAACCGATTGAATCGTATTGCCGCCTTCCAGAACCCGGAGTTCTATAAGGCCCAGGCCATGCGGCTTCCGACCTACGACAAGCCGCGCGTTATCTCGTGTGCGGAGGACTTCCCCGAGCACACTGGTCTGCCGCGCGGCTGTCTCCCGGAGGTACAGGCGCTACTCGAGCGCCATGGCATCCGAGTGAGCATCAAAGACGAGCGTTTTGACGGACGTCCGATTGATGTGCGTTTCTCCGGCACACTGCGAGATTTCCAGCCGGAAGCCTTCGAGAACGCGATTGCCCATGATGCCGGGGTCATCTGCGCGCCCACTGCGTTCGGTAAGACAGTGCTGGCTGCACGCCTGATTGCCGAACGGGGCGTCAACACCCTCGTCATTGTTCATCGGCAGCAGTTGCTCGATCAGTGGCGTGAGCGGTTGGCCGGGTACCTGGGTCTGCCGATTGAACGCATCGGTCAACTCGGCGGTGGACGAGAAAAACCAACCGGGTTTATCGATGTCGCATCGATCCAGAGCCTTCAGCGCAAAGGGGTGGTGAAGGACATCGTCGCCGACTACGGCCACGTAATCGTAGATGAATGCCATCACTTGTCTGCCTTCACATTCGAGCAGGTCATGCGACAGGTGAAGGCGCGGTACATCCTCGGACTGACGGCAACGCCGATTCGCAAAGACGGCCACCAACCGATTATCCACATGCAGTGCGGTCCGATCGTGTATTCCCTCAGTCCCAGAAAAGCCGCCGAAGCCTCTCCGTATGAGCACAAGGTTCGGGCCCGGACTACTGCGTTCGAAGCTCCGGCCGAGCACGACGAACCGACCATTCAGGATCTGTACCGCGCCGTTTCAACGGACCAGCGCCGAAGCGAGTTGATTGCCGACGACGTGATTGCTGCTCTCCGGGGCGGAAGGTCGCCCCTCGTGCTTACGGGCCGCACTGAACATCTGGAACGACTGCGGTTGCTGTTATCGGATCGGGTCCGGCATCTGTTCGTTCTCAAGGGGGGCATGGGACGTAAGCAGCGGGCAAAGGTCATGGCGGATATGGCGGCGGTACCAGCCAGTGAAGAGCGGGCGATTCTCGCAACCGGAAGCTATATCGGCGAGGGCTTCGACGATCCCCGTCTCGACACTCTGTTTCTGGCGATGCCGATTTCGTGGCGCGGCACCCTGCAGCAGTACGTTGGCCGCCTGCACAGAATTCACGAAGGTAAGCGTGTGGTTCAGGTTTACGACTACGTCGATGCCAATGTGCCGATGTTGAGCCGGATGTTCGAAAAGCGTTTGAGAGGCTATGCGTCGATTGGTTATACCGTGGAATCGGCCTGTAGATGAAAATGTAGCTGGCGAGCGCACCAGTGTTCAACAAAGCCCAACAGGGTTCAATAGCCGCTCGGCAACTGCTTCGAATGCAAGCACTTGAAAACAGGCCACTTGCCTAAGTGGTTGAAGGCGGTTTGGGGTGCAAGAGGTCCCGGGTTCAAATCCCGGCGGCCCGACCAAAAACCTCAAAGACATACACATACCAGCCGTACCCGGACTTGCGGTTTGATCCGCCCCTCGAGGTCCCCGGTGGCCGCCGCCGTCTGCTGCGCCAGCTCCTTGATCTCGCTGGCCACCACCGCAAGCCCCTTGCCCGCCGCCCCCGCCGCTTCGATGGTCGCGTTCAGCGCCTGCAGGTTGGTCTGCGAGCTGATCTCGGTGATGGTCTCGGTCACCTTGCCGATCTCCCGCGCCGCCGTCCCCAACTGGTTCATCTGCCCGGTGATGCGCCGCGCCTTCTGTGAATTGCCGGCGATCTCGCCGATGGTGGCGATCATCTGCTCGGTACTGGAGGCCACGTGCGCCAGGCTGGTGGTGGTCTGCAACGCGCGTGAATGAAAAGCCCTATCTCGTACTGCTTGTTTTGCGCAGCACCGCGGGTCGATTTCATGTTCGATACTCTCACGGAGCGCATCAAACGCGATGCGGGCGATGCCCATCACAGGGTCAACCTGTCCCTGAGAGTGGCGGGATTGCTGGCGATGGCGACGTTGGTGTTTGCGGCCCTGTACTTCTTCGTCCGGTCGCTGCAGAAGCCTCACCGGTAGGCGAACAGCATGGCGTAGACGATAAGCCCGATCAGGATCAGTCCGATCCCCAGGGCGGTGAAGCCCAGGCGGCGCCAGAACCTCACCGATCGCGCCGGCGGCTCCGGCATCAGGAGTTCTTCCAGGCGGCCTGATTCCACCAGTTGCCGGTATTCCCGCGGGCGATCGCGCCGGAACTCCTCGAGCGGCATGCCTCCGGTGAAAATCACGGTGTCGATGGGGAATCTCTCCGGCCGGAAGTGCGTGTTGAAAAAGTGCACCACGAAGATGAAGCTCACCGCCAACAGCGCTTCGTCGCTGTGGATGGTGGTGGCGACGTTGACCGCCCAGCCGGGAAGCACCCGCGTGAACAGCTCCGGAAACCACAGCAACAGTCCCGTTCCACCGATCACCGCGACGCCCCAGAACACGGCGAAATAGTCGAATTTCTCCCAGTAGGTCCAGCGGCCGTACTCAGGGCGCGGCCCCCGGCCGAGAAACCACTTCAGAGAGCCGACGAATTCGCGCCAGTCGCGGCCGTTGAACAACATGCTTTCCGGGCCGGTGAGGAACTGCCACCAGGTCTTGCCGCCCCGGCGCTGCTGCCGCACCAGGTCGTAGAGGTGCAGCCCGAAATAGGTGAACGTAAGGACCGCGCAGAAGCGGTGAATGAGCCCGGCCGCTTCGAAGCCTCCCAGCAGGCGCGCCACCACCCTGGCCCACCCGGCGTAGGAGAACTTCAGAATCATGCCGGTCAGCGCCAACCCCAGGAAGCTGGATATCACCATGAGATGCAGGTTACGGTGGAAGGGCTGGAACCGCCGCACGTAGGCGCCCGCTTCGCCGTTGCGGAACTGCTTGCGGTAGGCGAGGGAACGGGGCAGCCAGGCCACCATGTGCGCACCCGAGACCACCATGGTTCCCACCAGCAGCGCGGTCATTCCCCAGAACGTGTAGAACAGGAACGGATACTTCGCGGGGTCGTGGTGCGTGGCGTGGGTCAGGTAACCGGCGAACTGGCGGTGCGAGTCGGTGTGGCACTTGCCGCACGTCCTGACGATGTTCGCACGGCTGAGCCGGGAGCGGGGGTCGTTGACCGGCAGAATGTCGTGTGCGCCGTGACAATCGTAGCACTTGGCGGTTTGCTGGTAGCCCAGCTTGGAGACCTTCCCGTGAAATGTGTCAAAGTAGGCCTCCGTGATCTGGCGGTGGCAACGGCCGCACTGATCCATGATCTGCAGGCGGAAATCGGGCTGGTCCGTGCGCTGGATGCTGTGGGCCGAATGGCAGTCGGCGCAGACCGGCAACGGCTGGCTGGTGTGCGTGACCTCGGGGCTGTGGACGCTGGCCCGGAAGAGATCGTAGATACCCTGGTGGCACTGCCCGCACGTACGCGCGATATTGGCGCGATTGACGCTGGAGCGCGGGTCGCTGGCGGGCAGTTCGTGGTGGGCGGTATGGCAGTCGGCGCAATTCGCCGTGACGGTCAAGCCGCTCTGCAGCAGGCCCTTGCCGTGAATGCTCTCCGTGTAATGTTCGACGATGTCGATCTGCCTGCCGGTGTACCGCAAGGCCGCTTTTTGTCCCGTGCGGTGGCACTTGGCGCACAACGCCGGCACGTTGCGGGAGAAGGTGGGAGAGGCCGGATCGTTCTTTCCCAGGGTGTGGTGGGGAACGTGGCAGTCCTCACAAGCAGGCGCGTCGGGGCTGCCCTGCGCCACCAGGACGCCGTGCAGGCTCTCGCGGTACTGGCTGACCGTGTCGGCATGGCAGATGGAACAGTCCACTTTGGCGGGCATGGTGCGGCAGGGCCGGACGTTGTCGGACGGCGTGCCGCCGGTGTGGCACTGCACGCAGGCTTTGCGGGCGTGCCGCGAGCCCGCGAGATCCGTCTGGCTGACGAACAGCGAGACGGTTTGTCCTCCGCGCACCACTTTCAGGTTGGGATCGCCGTGGCAGCGCTGGCAATCGCCGTCCGACATGCCCTCGGAATAGTAAACCTCGCGCACTTTGTGTGGTTCGTGGCAATCCACGCAGGCGGGAATGAGGTGCGGCGCTTTCTCCCATAACTCGCCGCGGATGACCTTGCGGTGCACGGTCTCAATCTGCGCGTGGCACCGGGTGCACGTCCTGGCGATATTCGCTTTTGCGATGGAGGAACGCGGATCGGTGTGGGGCAGCACGAAATGCGCCGTATGACAGCTCGTGCATACCGCCGTCACGATCAGCCCGCGCTTGAACAGCCCCTCGCCGTGGATGCTGTCCATGTAATTGCCCAGAATGTTCGTCTGCGGAATGTGGCGCGTCAGGCTGACCGGCGTTCCTTCGCGATGGCAACCACCGCACAGCCGCGGAATCTCCATGGTGGAAGTGGGCGAGTTCGGGCTGGAAGGGCGCAGGATGTTGTGCGTGCCGTGACAGTCGCGGCAGGTGGGCGCCAGTTGGTCGCCGCTGGCCGCCGCCCGTCCGTGAAGACTGGCCGCGTACTGCGTCTGCTCGTTGCTATGGCATGCGCCGCAATCCACCCGGGCCAGTTTTTCGGGGTGCGGAAACTCTTTTTTGGCAAGCTCGGTGTGACAGGCCGCGCACTCCAGCGCCGCATGCGGCGAGTTCCGCAGAGCCGCCGCATCAAACGGCGGTGGCACCCCGTTTTCGCGCTTACCCGTGCGCGGCCCGGTGTCGTGGCAGGCAAGACATTCTTCGGAGCCCGGCAGCGGTTTGGGCTGCTCGGCCGGCGCCGTGGTCGCCAGCATGCCGCCGGCCACCAGGCTTAGAATGTGTGCCGCGCAACGCGCGTGGAACGGCATGGTGCGTCTCGTTCTACAGCATTAACAAGGTGATGGACTCTCGGACCCGGTGGATCGCTGACGGCAGTCAGTCCTATCGGAATCTTCTGCTCGCTGCCATCATGGATGTAGCGGCTCCAAGTGCAGCGATCATCAAAGCCGGAGCAGATTGCCAGCCAAACGGAAAAAGCGTCAACTGGCGATTTCCACGTTCCGATGTCGCGGTTCTCAGTAGCATGTGGGGGATTTTTCTACAAGATTGGGTGAAAACACACTTCTCCCCCATCCACTGAACCGACAAGACTTACTAAGCCACCGCGCACCGGGGATTCTGCGGCGAGGGGGTGTTGAACTTTGCACTGGTGCAGCGCAGAAAGAGCGCATAATCGGGTTCGTCCGTAAAGAAAGGAAGTTGCCGACTGAGCCTGGGTTATCTGGACCTATCTGTGTGCGCACCCCAAATCCTTATGAGCCTTTCGAACCAGGATAGCGTGTCGGCACGGCGCCGTGCGTCAGGCTGCATAGAACAGCTTGCCTTCTCGTGCAATGGTTGACGGCAAAGACCGCCTTCAGATGCAACCGCTCCGCAAAGTCCGAGTGCGTCCAGACGAGCACGTCGGTAGCCACGTGGAGTGGCCCCCAAAATTGAGACAACCAGTTAAGGCTCAGATTTCATTGAATGGAGAAGAGAGCCATGAGTCTGTCTCGAAGGAAGTTCACGAAAGAGTTCAAGTTGGCGGCGGTGCGCCGCCT
>Ga0326727_10015080_pt1 | contig 16671 bp, 13 predicted proteins | sample MB2enrmetagenome_FD_207643 | JGI IMG/M metagenome (GOLD analysis project Ga0326727, IMG submission 207643) | Lab enriched peat soil microbial communities from McLean, Ithaca, NY, United States - MB29MY | ecosystem: Environmental > Terrestrial > Soil > Wetlands > Peat | place: USA: New York...
GATTCTCTCTTGGAGAAACCGAGCTTCTCGTACACGGTTGTCACTATTTCCTGCTTCGTCATACACCCCTCCCTACGTTCTCAGACTTATCCCTTTCCTCTTTGTGAGCCTGTCGATAATGACTTGCTGCAAGCCGTTCACCTGCTCGTCCGTCAACGTATCCTCGTAGGACTGAAAAACGACCCTTACCGATATGCTCCTCACCTCCTTTTTTGAGAATATATCGAACACTCCTGCCGAGACTATCAGCGGCGACACCGCCGATATGGCGGCCACTATATCGGCCGCGGGTATCGAATCGTCCACATAGAACGAGAAGTCCCGTGTGACGGCCGGATAACGGGATATGGGCTTATATGCCCTCTCCACGGCCTTCTTCCCTATGATTGCATCGAGGTCGATCTCTGCGCACCATACCCTGTCGTCGACGTCGAAGGCGGACCTGACCTCGCCCGTGGCAGACCCCATCCAGCCGATCCGCACGCCGTCTATGAAAAGGTCGGCAGATGCCCGGGGCTCCAGGAATGGCTCGTTCGTCGGCCCCACGCCGAGATCGGCGCCCAGCCGCTCGCACAGCCCTTCCAGCGTACCCTTAAGATCGAAGAAGTCGATCTCCCTTGCGGTGTCCCTCCAGAAGTCTTCCCCCTCGCTGCCGCAGGCTGCGACGGCGAGGTGCATGGATTCCCGAGGCAGCTCCGACGCGCCGGACATGACGAAGACCTTCCCGACCTCGAAGAGCCTCACGTTTTTTGCACCCCTGTGCGTGTTGTAAGCGATGTTCTTCAGGACGCCGGCGGCGAGGATCGTCCGCATGACGCCAAGCTCCTTCGATATGGGGTTGAGGAGGGGCACATAAGCAGTGCGCTCGTCCGGGGCGCTCTCTTTATCGTCTTTGGCGCCTCCCGTATTGAGCCGGAAAGCCTCTATATCCCTGACGCCGAAGAACCCGTAATTGATCGCCTCGAAAAAGCCGCACGACGTGAGGTATGTCTTCGCCGCGTCGATTACCGCCTCCCGCCTGCCGACCGGGACGGGCAGGAGCGGGCTGACCGGCGCACTCGCCGGGATCGCGTCGTAGCCGATAATGCGGGCCACCTCCTCGACGAGGTCGCAGTATTCGCTCAGGTCATGCCGGTAAGAAGGTATGGAGAAGGTGACGCGGTCGCCTTCCGTTGTGACGGCCTTCAAGCCGATCGAGGCGAGGCTTTCCCCGACCTGCGCATCCGTTATCTCCGCGCCGATCAGGTCCCGGCACCTGGCCGGACCGAGGGCTATGGTCCGGCCCGGTTTTTTGGCGTAGAACTCGGCCGAGCCTGCGGGCGCTTCCCCGCCCGATATCTGCTGCATGAGCCAGATCGCCTTCTTAGCAGCGTAATCCGTGCCCTCGATGTCGATGCCTTTCTCGAAACGGGCCGAGGCCTCGGACCGCAGGTCAAGGCGCCTGGCCGTTCTCCTTATGAAAAGGGGGTTGAAGAAAGCGCTCTCAAGCGCAACGTCCCTGGTCGCCGCGCTTATCTCAGAGTTCTCCCCGCCCATGATGCCCGCTATGGCGACCGGTCCCGAGCCGTCGCAGATCATCAGGTCGCCCGCCTCCAGCGCCCTGTCCTGGCCGTCGAGGGTGCGGAATACGGTCTTCCTGTCTGCGGTGCGCACTTCGATGCGCCTGTCCGCGATGCGCGCGTAGTCGAAGGCATGGAGCGGCTGGCCCAGCTCAAGCATGATATAGTTCGTCACGTCAACGATGGAGTTGATGGGCCTCATGCCTGCCTTGGCAATGCGGCTCCGCATGAGAAAAGGCGAGGGGACGATGGAGATGCCCCGCACCATGCGCAGCACGTACCTGGGGCAGGCCTCCGCATCGAGGATCGAAAGCCCGATGAGGCCGTCTATGGGCGATTGCTCTTGGAGCGTGAAGTCAGGCAGCGTAACCTGCGCTCCGTATATGGCTGCGACCTCCCTCGCCAGCCCGAGGACAGACTGGCAATCGCCTCTGTTGGGCGGGACATTGACGTCGAGCACCCAGTCGGTTATCTCAAGCATTCCCGAAAGGGGCGCGCCCTTGCCCGCCTTTGCGGGCAGGATGAAAAGCCCGCTCGCATCGTCCGAAAGGCCGAGCTCTTTTTCGGACAGGAGCATGCCTACGGACTCCACGCCGCGCAGCCTCTTCTTCTCGATGACTACGCCCCCCGGCAAGCGCGCTCCCGGCGCGGCCACCGGGACCTTCTGCCCCTTTGCAACATTCGGCGCACCGCAAACGATGGGGAGCACTTCGCGCCCCGTATCGACCCTGCACAGGGCGAGCCTGTCCGCGGAAGGGTGCGGCCCCATCTCTACGATCTCGCCCACGTAGACATCGGTGAAAGCGGGCGCGAACGCCTCCACGGCCTCCACCTCCAGCCCCCGCATGGTCAGTTTGTCCGCAAGCCCCTGCGCGTCGTCGGGGACGGCCACGAATTCCTTCAGCCAGTTGAAAGGCAGCCTCATACCCGGCCCTTCTAAAACTGCGACAGGAAACGTATGTCGTTATAGTAAAACTGCTTGATGTCGTCTATGCCGAACTTTATCATGGCGATTCTCTCGACCCCCATGCCGAAGGCGAAGCCGCTCACCTCCTCGGGGTCGTAGCCTACGTTCCTGAATAGCTGGGGATGGACCGCGCCGGAGCCGAGGATCTCCAGCCACCCCGTCTTCTTGCACACGTTGCACCCTACTCCCCTGCATATCACGCAGCCGATATCGACCTCGGCCGAAGGCTCCGTGAAAGGGAAATAGCTCGGCCGGAACCGGACCGGGACGCCCCGGCCGAACATCTCGTGGACGAACATGGTGAGCACGCCTTTCAGATCGGAGAACCTGACGCCTTTATCTACCATGAGGCCCTCGACCTGATGGAACATGGGCGTGTGGGAGATGTCCTGGTCGTGCCTGTAGACCTCCCCCGGGGCGATGACGCGGATGGGCGGCTTCTCGCGCTCCATCGTCCGGATCTGCACGGGGGATGTGTGGGTCCTCAGGACCACGTCGGGCCTTACGTAGAAGGTGTCCTGCATGTCCCTGGCCGGGTGGTCCTTGGGCATGTTGAGGGCCTCGAAGTTATAGTAGTCGAGCTCTATGTCCGGCCCCTCGACGACCCTGAACCCGAGGGATGCAAAGGTCCTTATGATCTCGTCGAAGACCTGCGTGACGGGGTGCTTCCTGCCCAGGGAGGGTCTCTTGCCGGGCAGCGTGATATCGATGGCCGATGCCCGCTCATTCACGGCGGCTTCCGCTGCGGCAAGCTCCGCCTCAAGGGCAGCGACCCTCTCTTCGGCCTGCTGCTTCAGGGTGTTGATCTCCCTGCCAAGGGCGCGCCTTTCCTCAAGCGCTTCGGCCTTAAGGCAGTCATAATACTCCGAGAAGAGGCCCTTCCTGCCCAGGAGGGCAGTCCTGGCCCGCCTCAGGTCTTCCATCGATTGTATCGATGCGAGTTCTTGCGCGAGACGGTCCTTTAGCGCCGTAAGATCCAACTATGCCCCACTTTGTGTGCGCTTCAACGTCCGGGGGTGTTTTACTCCCGGAAACCCCTTATGCGTTGCCCCTTACGACCTTCTCGATGAGCGTTCCGAACCCCGTGGGATTGTTTACGGCCATGTCGGCAAGAGATTTGCGGTCCAGCCCGATGTTCTGGAGCTTCAGACCGTGGATGAGCCTGCTGTACGGTATGCCGTACAGCCTGCACGCCGCGTTGATTCTCGTGATCCATAGTGCCCTGTAATCCCGCTTCTTCTGTTTCCTGCCCGCAAAGGCGTGCTGCATGGCCCTGAAGACGGACTGCTGGGCGACCTTGTAGACGGACCTCCTCGCCCCCACCATGCCCCGCGCGGCCTTGAGTATCTTTTTGCGCCTGGCCCTTGCTTTTGTTCCTCGTTTAGCCCTTGGCATCTTCTACTCCTTGACGGAACCTAGAGGTACGGCGTCAGCTTCTTCAGGCTCTTTTCGTTTGCCCGATGCACCATAACCGTCTTCGCCAGGTTCCTTTTCCTTTTCGGCGATTTCGAAGAAAGGAGATGGCTGTGGAACGCCCTCGACCGCTTGAGCTTGCCGCTCGCGGTCTTTTTGACCCTCTTCGCCACTCCCCTGTGCGTCTTTAGCTTAGGCATGCTTCCTCCTCACTTCGGTGCGAAAACCAGGATGATGTTCCTTCCGTCGAACCTGCCTCTCTGCTCCAGGTCGCCCACTTCTTTCAGGGCTTCGATCACCTTCGTGGCGAGCTGTTCGCCTTTATCCCTGTGGAGGACCTCCCTGCCCCGGAACATGATCGTCAGCTTCACCTTGTCGCCCTCGGCCAGGAACTCCCGCAGGTGCTTCAGCTTGAACTGGAGGTCGTGCTCCTCGATCTTCAGCCCCAGCTTCATCTCCTTTACCTGGATGATCGTCTGCTTCTTCTTGGCCTCCTGCGCCCTCTTTGCCGTCTGGTACTTGAACTTCCCATAATCCATTATCCTGGCGACGGGCGGCACGGCCTTCGGGGAGACCTCAACTAGGTCGAGCTCCTTTTCTCTCGCTATCCTGATTGCGTCGTACGTAGGCATGACGCCTAACATAGCCCCGTCCTCATCGATCAGTCTTACCTCCCTCGCCCTAATCCTCTCGTTGATGTTCGTTACGTCCTTTACATCTCTCGCCGGTCCTATGGCAGTCACCTCCTGTTCGTATTCTCTTGCTTGAGCTTAATCACGAACTCAGCCGGAGTCACGCCCTTCATCTCCGCTCCGTCGCGGCTTCTGACGGAGAGCGTGCCCGTCTCCGCTTCTTTTTTACCGACAACTAGCATATAGGGGACCTTGCTCATCGTCCCCTCGCGTATCTTGAGGCCGAGCTTCTCGTTCCTGCCGTCGATCTCCACCCTTATATCCTCGGCGGCCAGTGTCCGCCGCAGGCTTTCAGCGTAGGCGGCCTGCTCGTCCGTGATGGTGAGGATAAGGACCTGCACGGGGGAGAGCCAGAGGGGAAAGCGCCCCGCGTAGTGCTCTATGAGTACTCCGATGAAACGCTCCATGGCGCCCAGGATCACCCGGTGGAGCATGACGGGCCTCTTGCGCAGGCCGTCCGTATCGACGTAATGGAGGTCGAACCGCTCCGGGAGGGCGAAATCGAGCTGGATGGTGGCGCACTGCCATTTCCTGCCCAGCGCGTCCTTCAGCTTCACGTCGATCTTGGGGCCGTAAAACGCGCCGTCGCCTTCGTTGATGTCGTATGCCATCGACCTGTCGTCGAGGACGCTCTTCAATATAGACTCCGCCCTGTCCCAGTCCTCGACCTTGCCGATAAATTTTTCCAGCGGCCTTGTGCTGATCTCAAGCTCGTACTCGAACCCGAAGATGGCCATTACGTCTGATACGAAGGATATGATGGCGCTTATCTCTTCATGGAGCTGGTCCGGCCGGCAGAAGATATGTGCGTCGTCCTGGGTGAACTCCCGGACGCGCAGGAGGCCGTGGAGCACCCCCGACTTCTCGTGCCGGTTGACCGTGCCGAGCTCGAAGTAGCGCAAGGGCAGGTCCCTGTAGCTCCTGATCCGCGACTTGTAGACGATGATGTGGGCCACGCAGTTCATGGGCTTCAGGCCGTAATCGACCTCGTCCACCCTGGTGAAATACATGTTCTCGCGGTAGTTGTCATAGTGGCCCGACTTCTTCCACATGTCCACTTTGAGTATCTGGGGCCCTATGACGAAGTCGTAGCCCCTCTTCAGGTGTTCTCTCCTCTCGAAGTCCTCCAGCAGGTAGCGGAGCAGGGCGCCTTTAGGGTGGTAGATGACGAGACCTGCGCCGATTTCGTCCGAGATGCTGAAGAGGTCGAGCTCTTTTCCGAGGCGCCTGTGGTCCCTTTTCTTGACCTCTTCGAGGAACGCAAGGTGCTCCTCCAGGGCGGCGGCGCTCGGGAAAGCCGTCCCGTAGATCCGGGTCAGCATCTTGTTCTTCTCGTCGCCCCGCCAGTAGGCGCCCGCCAGGCTCAGGAGCTTGAACGCTTTTATCTTCCCCGTCGAGGGCAGGTGCGGCCCCCGGCAGAAGTCCGTGAAGCCGTCCTGGGTGTAGATGCTTACCTCTGCGTCCTCGACGCCCTTTATCAGCTCTTCCTTGAAGGGCTCGCCGAAGCCGTGGAACAACTCGATGGCCTCGGCCTTGCTCACGACGCGCCGCACGATGGGCAGGTCCCTTTCGACGATCTCGCGCATCCGCGCCTCTATCCTGGGCAGATCCTCCTCCGTGAAGCCCGGCTCGTAGTCGAAGTCGTAGTAAAAGCCCGTCTCTATGGCGGGCCCTATCGTCACCTTCGCTCCCGGGAAAAGCTCCTTTACCGCCTGGGCCATCACGTGGGCAGTGCTGTGGCGCAGTATCTCCGTCCCTTCGGGGGAGTCGATGTAAACGGGCGCAACCTCGCCCTCCTTCAGGGGCGACGCCAGATCGTATGCCGTGCCGTCCACCGTGACCGCTATAATCTCCTCCGCATCCTCGTCATCAAAGCGTTTCAGGAAATCGAGAAAGCTCACCCCGCCGTCAGAGACGGCATATTCCTTATTCCGAAACCTTACGATCAAGACCGAATCTCCGATGGCGCAATCAAAAACCAAAAGGCATCAAATGATGCCCTTCCCCATAACGACGATAAACGTATCCGCCTTAGTGTAGGCACACAACTGTCGTATTTTACTGTTTTTTTCCTAATCTTGTCAATTGAATTGTAGGAAGCCAATTCCATACCGATGATTGAAGTCATCCCCTCCCTCATGGTACTGATATTACAACTATCATGGTCCTTTCACCCTCCGAGCAGCTTCTTATAGATGCGCTGTCGGCGCTTCCCCCCAATAACGTCTACGCAGACGCGGAAAAAGGGGAAATAATCAACGGCTTCAGGCTCTTTGCGGACCGCCGGGTCGCGGAGATAGGCTGGCAGGGGGACGGGGTGCTCTTTTTGGAGCTTGCCGCCTCGCCCGACGGCGGCGCGTCGAGCGCCGCCGTGCGCGTGTCGCATGAGGGGGGGAGCCTGCGGTGGAGGTGCTCGCACCCGGAGCATGACGGCGGCGAGCGGTGCGGCCACGTCGTCTGCGCCGTCCTGACGCTCGTCCACCTGTTCAGGCCGGACCTTTTCCAGAGGAACGGGGAGGACCCGGCATGCAGGCGGTGGCTGGAGGCGGGGCTTTATAAACGGTCCGTGCAGCCGGGGGGACCGAGGCGGCCCTTCGCCCCCTTCGGCGTGCCGGCTGCCGCACCGGGGGAAGCGAGAAGGCGGGAGGCGAGGTTCGAGGTCATCATCGAGGCAACCCCTCTGGGCTTAAGCGCCTTCGTCGAGAAAGACGGCGTAAGGATAGGCGACAGGCCATCCGGGGGCGCGCTTCCGCCGGAGATCGCTTACCTGGTGCGCTCTTTTTACGGACAGGACATGTCCCTGCCCCTCGCCGTTTTCTTGAAGCGCGCGGAGGGGCGCTACCCGGTCTATTTCGGCCAAGGCGCGGCCAGGCGGCGCGTAGAGTGGCTGGGAGACGCCCGGTGCCCCGTCTGGACGGAGCTCGATGCGCGTGAAGGGGAGATCGTTGTCCGGAAGGCGTGCGCCCTTGAGAAGGACATGACGGACCCTGGCACGCTCATCGGCGATTTTGTCTTCAACGAGAAGCGGACGCGTATGGTGCAGGTCCCGAGAGGGAGCGAAGGCTGGTATTTCTACGAATTCATAAAAGGGACCTGCCAGAAGAGCCGCGTGCTGGCCGCCAGGCTGCGCCACACGGACGGGCGGGAGTTCGCCGTACCGGGGGACGTTTTCGGGGGCTTGCAGTTCTTCCTGGGAAAAACGCGGGCCAGGCAGATGGTCAGGTCGCTCTCCTGCATGGTAGAGGGGGCGCCGGCGCAGGTGGGGACGGCCCTTGCGGATGCCTACGCCATCGTGGTCAGCGCGGACAAGAGGGGCAGGTTCGTCATCAAGCCCGAGTGTCGCTCGGCGGGCCATTCGTTTCGGCCCTCTCAGGCCATTGTCTCCCTGGCCAGGGCCGTGGAGCGCGGCCGTGTGCCCTTTGCAGTAAGGACAAAAAAGCGGAAGCCCGTCCTTTACGACGCGCTTTTCGGCGCCCTCGCCCTGGACGGGAAAGAGGCGGTCGACGCCTATCTGGAGAGGACCATCGACTGGGATGTCTTCGGGCGGCGCGAGTCCGTCTCCCATGCGCAGAGCCTTATCAGGCAGGCCCTCAGGGCCTTTGCCGGCGAGGATACGCAGCTCCGCTTCACGGGACGGGAGTGGCAGTTGATCTCCGTTGACAAGGCAAAGGAAAAGCGCCTCTTCGCCATACCTTACGAGGTGTTCGGCCCCTCCCTTTTCGGCCGGATCGCCCATCACGGGGTCGATATGTCGGTGAGCGAGGAGGAGTTGGTGGGCCGTCTCCACCGCCTCCACGGCCTCTGCGAAGAGGCTCGCGTGGAGCTATCCTTCGACGGGCAGCCCATAGAGCGGGTCTCCTGGGAGTTCATGGTCGATGCGACGGGGGGCGCCATCGACTGGTTCGAGATCCGCCCGGAGATAAGGTACAAAGGGGAGCCCGTTCCGAGGCAGGTCTGGGAGCGGGCGCTTACAGGCAAGGGCATCATCGCCCACGGCGGCAAGATACAGTACCTCGACGAGGCCAGTATGCGCCGCCTCGCCCTCGTCACCTCCCTCCTGGGCGGGACGAAAAAGAAGGCGGGCCGGAGGGAGGTAGCTTCCATCCCGCGCCTGCGCATCATCGACCTTTTTGCCCTGAGGAAAAAGGGCATCCCCGTGCGCCTGACGGATGAGGACGAGGCGATCATGGCGCGCCTGACAAGGTTTACGGGCATCGGGGAGCGGCCCGTCCCCGGCCTGAAGGCCGAGCTGAGGCACTACCAGAGGGAGGGGTATCACTGGCTCGCCTTCCTATATGAGAACGGCTTCGGCGCCTGCCTCGCGGACGACATGGGCCTCGGCAAGACCGTGCAGGCGGTCTGCCTCCTTGCAGCGGTAAAGGAAGGGAAGGTCGCACCGCGCTCGCGGGGGCAGGCAGGGCTAAAGACCCTGGTGGTCGTGCCGTCGAGCCTCATATTCAACTGGGAGCGCGAGATCGAGCGCTTCTACCCGGACCTCTCGGTCCGTGTCTACAGGGGAAGGCGCACAAAGGCAGGGCGCGACGATTATGACGTGCTCATTGCCAGCTACGGCCTTGTCCGCAGGCACATCGGAAAGCTCAAGCAGACGGCCTTCGGCATCATCATATTCGACGAGGCCCAGGCGGTAAAGAACATCTTCTCGGACACGACGCACGCGGTCCGCCAGTTGAAGGGGGTCTTCAAAGTGGCCCTCACCGGTACGCCCGTAGAGAACCACCTGGGCGAATATTTTTCCATCATGGACCTCGTGCTTCCCGGCCTTCTGGGCGAGTACCGCGAGTTCCAGGGGCGGGCAAAGGCCGACGCTGCGGCCGTGCTGCCCATGCTGAAAGAGCGGACGCGCCCCTTCGTGCTGCGCCGCACCAAGGAGCGCATACTCAAGGAGCTGCCGCCGAAGCTCGAGCGCGACGTCTACCTGGACCTGACGGAAGAGCAAAAGAAGTTCTATAACAGGACCGTGGCCGAGGTGCGCGCGACAGTGGCTGCCGCCTACCGCCTGAAGGCTGCGGAGCAGGCGAGGATCATCGCACTGGCTGCGATCATGAAGCTGAGGCAGATATGCCTCTCCCCGCAGCTTCTCGTGCCTGAGCTGCGGGCGCCCGCGCCCAAGGTGGAGTTCCTGAAGGAGAAGCTGGGCGAGCTGTGCCGCGCGTCCCACAGCTCCCTCGTCTTCTCCCAGTTTACGACCTTCCTGGACATCGTGGAGGCAGAACTGCGCACGCAGGAGGTGCCCGTTTTCCGCCTGGACGGCTCGACGCCCGTGGCGAAGAGGAAGGGGATCGTCGATGCATTCCAGAAGAGCGCCTCCCCCGCCGTCTTCCTCCTCAGCATGAAGGCAGGCGGACAGGGGCTTAACCTGACGCGGGGCGACTATGTCTTCCACCTCGACCCCTGGTGGAACCCGGCGGTCGAGAGCCAGGCGTCCGATAGGTCCCACAGGATAGGCCAGAAGAACAAGGTGATCGTGACGCGCCTCCTCATGCGCCACACGATAGAAGAGAAGATGACCGCCCTGAAGGCGCGTAAGGCGGCTCTTTACCAGGCGCTGATGGATGGACCCGACGCGGCGGACAGGGCGGTTACGCGGGAGGACTTCGAGTTCCTGCTGGGGTAGGGGGTAGAGGGTAAGGGGCCGGGATCTTTTCGCGCCTTTTCCGCCGTTTTCATCGGGCTTCCGGCTCAACGGACAGAAAAAGTCCAGTTTCGCCGGCCGCCCTCGAAAAACAACGGAAAATCCATCAAAAATCTCCCGGCCCATGTTAGCCCATCTTCCGCAGTCCGCTTCGATTTCTGACCAAATACAAGGGGGTCTGTTCCAAAATCTGGTAGGGAAAAAGGGGACGGTCTCCTTTTTCCTCCCTACAATGAAAGACCTGACCGCATAAGCCTACCGGAGGAGCTTAGGATGTCGTCAAAGTGTCCTACCTTTCGTTTTCTTGAAAACAATGGTAGGATCGGATAAGCCTTATCTTTGTCTTACGGCGAAATCGAGATAGGACGGAGGGGTAAATCATGTTACGATTTGAACGATACGTTCCGTACCACTTGAATCTGGAGGTCCTTTCTACTCTAAGGCTTGAGCCAAGCGAACGGGACCAAAAAGACCACGTCAACAAAGAACCAATGACGATAATGGAGGTCCTTCGCAAACGTACTAAGGGAGCTGACGTTCATGTCGACAACGGTCCGTTCTCTTTCGATGTCACTTTCGGAGAAGACCTCTATTCCTTCGATGACCTGAAGTGTTTCGATGCCATTCAGATGTTGCGCATCCTGCTCGAACTGTTAAGGAAGCGGGATAGTTGGGAGGATGCTTTCTACAGTACCTGGTACTATTTCGAAAATGACGGAGTTCGTGACGACATCCACGAATACCATCGATTCTTCCTATGTCACCAAGATGAAATAATTGATTCACAGGTGACTATCTCGGATGCTCCTCCCTTCTCTTTTCCTGAGACCCTCCTTCAAAAAGATAACGATATGTTTTATAGACACAGTGGCGAGTACCGCGCCGCGCTTACGCGGGTTTGCTATGACAAGTGGCAGGCCGACACCCTCCCCGGAAGAATCGACGCGGCAAAGATACGAATCATGCAGAATTCAGAAATGGAATTATCGATCAAGCCGCGATGGATGGCCGATCTTTGGTCCTCTTGGCTGATACCGTTGGTATTGGTCGGTATCTTCGTGCCCGAACGTTACAGCATCCTATTCTTCTTAGGGGTTATTTGGCTGGCACTCTACGATATGCGTCATTACCTGAGAACGCAGAACTACTTACAGGCGAGAGAGGCAGACGCTGTTGAAAGAATAACAAGACGATAAGACGATGAGCCGAGTCTGGGTCAGCCCTTTCGAGGTGAGGGAAGAGCATGGGGTCAGATACTGTTATCGAAGTCAATCCCCGAACTCTCCCTTAACTGAACTGGTCGTCGTGCTTCGCAATAGTCTGTCTTGCGCTTGCAGACCGCATGAGCGATGAGAAGGAGCTTCCTCATCGCGGCAAGAAGGGAAAAGGGAAAAGGGGACAGTCCCCTTATCCCTTTCCATATGTGACTCCTTAAGTCCCCGCGTCCCTCGTCCGAACTCAGAGCATCATGATCGCCGGCGTGAACCCGCTGCCCTGCTACGTCCGCCACACTTATTCATTGAGCCTATACCAATCCCTCTCTTTCCAAGACCCGGCGTACCTCTTCAAACCGAGCCGCTATGTCACCCCGAGGAAAGCGAATCTGTGATAGGCCCACAATATTTGAGAACTCAGAGCAACCTTCCTCCAGCATTACGATTGCGCGCGAGAAACCCAAAAGCCCTTGAAATAGCCCCACCTCGTGGATCACATTGGGGCGGGCATGTATCGTAGTATCCGTATGCTCTTCTTCAGCGGTCATGATAAGAAATGCAAAAGCAGCTTGTGACATCATCGTTTGCAGTCTTTCCGTGGTGGCATAACCTGCGGGAGCCTCTCGATTAAATTCGTCCCATGGCAAGCCCAACCGATCAGCAATGAAATCCTTGAGCACCATCCACAATAACGACCGACCATGCCCGATAAAAACACGCCTTCCATACAGAGCCGTTTGGGTAAGCGAGGGCAGGTTATCTAAAGCGGCTACGATCCGGCCAAGATGAGCCACCCGCTTGCTAAGCTCCTCTCTTATCTGGTCGGCAGGAAAGCCAGTCCCCACTACCGTGAAGTACGATAGCTGTGGTCCGTCTTTACCGTACATTTTCGAGAGATTCGACCTAACAGCCATTGTCCACCATCCCAGCTCGCCGAGGTGCAGAAATGGCTTCGATAGAGACCGCTCTCCTATCTGTAGAAAGCGCCGCAAAGATTGGAGAATGGGCGTCGCTTCCTGGGTAGATGTGCCGTCCGCGAGTGCCATGTGCGCCTCTCACTCAGGGTTTTCAGTCTTTAGGGAAAAGCATGGGGTCTTGCAACCATACATTTGATCCGACAAATGGTCCCATACCTATCCCTGACTACTCCTATTTCTACCACTTGAAAGCAAGCCGTGCAATAAGAAAACCAAGAATGTGGATAACGGGAAGCAGCAGCAGAAAGGGCATACCTGTCTAGGATATGAGCCGATAGGGACATATTTTCGCCAGGATGACGTGGCGTGGAACGTCCATCTCTAGCCTGCCTTTTCCAGCCCCTCACCTATCCATACCTTGATAATAGCCTGCCGGGGAACACCGAGGCGTCTCGCCTCCTTGTCGAGCAGACGGACCATCCAAAGAGGGAAATTCACATTGACCCGTTTCTGCTCCTGCAAGTGTATCCCGGAATAAGCTCAAGGGGGGCGGGAAGTCAGTCCCCGATGATTTTGACGAGCACCCTTTTCTTTCTCCGGCCGTCGAACTCGCCGTAGAAGATCTGCTCCCAGGGGCCGAAGTCGAGACGCCCGTCCGTGATAGCCACGACGACCTCCCTGCCCATGACGGAGCGCTTCAGGTGGGCGTCGCCGTTGTCCTCCCCCACGTTGTGGCGGTATTGGGAGACAGGGTCGTGGGGCGCGAGCCGATCCAGCCAGACGTCGAAATCGTGGTGCAAACCGGGCTCGTCGTCGTTGATGAAGACTGAGGCGGTTATGTGCATGGCGTTGCAGAGGAGCAGGCCCTCTTTGATGCCGCTCTCCCGCAAAGCGTCCATCACTTGCGGCGTGATGTTGACGAAGGCCCGCCGCGAAGGTATGTTGAACCACAGCTCCTTCCGGTAGCTTTTCATTTCAGGCCGCCTTTATGTTGCGATGGTGAAGCGCCACTTGCAGAACATATCCTTCGGGTGGTCAGGCGGCGCGAAGAGGCACTCTACCTTTATCGCCGGGTCGATCTCGTGGGCGAAGGACTCGAACTCGCCCATGTGCATGTCCCTGCACCAGAACTCGTCCAGGCCCCGGTGCAGGCGCGCGCTTTGCGTCGGGCAGTCGGGCACGGTGATAATCACCTCGTCGTCCTTTTCCTCGATCTCGTACCCGACGAGCATGGTCCACGGGAAGAACCGCAGCGCCTTCACGAAGCCTTTTAACCCCTTGTCGGTGATATTGAAGCGCTTCACGAGGTCGGCGGCTGCCATTTTCGATACCCGCGCCCAGACTCTCTCGTTGAGCCTCTCCGCCGTCGGCTGGTCGAACTTTTCCGCGACGAAGAGGAACCAGAACGCATCGATCACCCGGTAATGCCACAGCAGGAAGTCGATATACTCCCTTAACCCCTGCTCGTCCAGGTCTTTCAGGAATTCCCCGGTCATGACCCCTCCCCCCTTGTCCGGCATTACAGCGCAATGCCGGTGCGCCTGCGCCTCGCGGCCCGCTTTCGGTTCTTTACGCCCCTGCCCGCACCGAGATAATATCCCCGTCCTTCACGATATACTGTTTGCCTTCGAGGCGCCAGACGCCCGCCTTCTTGCAGCCCGCAAAATTGCCGTGCGCCATGAAGTCGTCGTATGCGACCGTCTCCGCGCGGATAAATCGCTCCGAAAGGTCCGTGTGGATCGTCGAGGCCGCCTCCTGGGCGGTCATGCCTTTGGGGATAGGCCACGCCCTGCATTCGTCTTCGCCGACCGTAAAGAACGAGATAAGGCCCAGCGTCTCGTAGGCCAGGCGAATAATGCTCCCCTTGAGCGATTCCGCGATGGCGTACTCTGCCATGAAGGCTGCCCTATCCGCCTCGTTCATCACCGCAAGCTCCGCCTCCAGGCCGGCGCAGGCAGCGACGACCGGGGCGTCCGGCGCGGCCCCGGCGATCCGCGCGCTCACCTCGTCGCGCAGGGACGCGCCGCGGCGCATCGCGTCCTCGGAGCAGTTGACGACGACCATCAGGGGCTTCAGGGAAAGGAACTGGAAGCCCCGCAGCATTTTGCCGTCCGACGCGAAGAGAGGCAGGCTGCGCAAAGGCGCACCCTGCTCCAGGTGGGCCAGGCACTGCTCCAGCGCCCCCTTTTCCTGCTCCAGGGCGGCCTCTTTCCTGCCGGCCTGCTTTTTGATGCGCTCCAGCCGTCCCTCGATCTGGACCATGTCCGCGATCATAAGCTCGTTGGCGAGCGTGCGGAAGGCGGAGACCGCATCCGATGCGCCGTCACCGCCCGGGCCGTCGAAGTGCTTCAGCACGGCTATGAAGGCATCGGCCGGGCGCATCTGCCGCAGCAGTTCGGCGGGCACGGCGCCGGCCCTCATGTCGCCCTCGTGGATGGGGTCCGTGTCGCAGACCTCTATGCGTCCGTAGACGGTCTTTTTCGGGTGGAAGATGGCGGACAGCCGGTCCACGCGCTCATCCGGCACGTCGATGACTGCCACGCCTGCCTTGTTTTGCGCGGCCCCGCGACCTTCCGCCCCTGCAAGGGCCTTGAACAGGGTCGTCTTGCCGCACGAAGGACTGCCGATGATCGAAAGGTGCATTTCCTTTGTCTCCTCAGATAATTCGACGAATGTGGCAGTTCGATATATTAACGCAACGTTGCCACAAAAACAAGTGGGCGCCGCGCGTCGGCGGGTCGCCTGTAGGTGACGGCGCCGAGGGTTTAAGGCCACATATTCCTATACAGTCGATTTTATACTATAATATTCCAGCTATGGATGTCCTACTCATAGAAGACGAGTCCAAGGTGGTCGAATTCATCAAGAAGGGCCTGGAGGAAGAGGGATATACCGTGACCCCGGCCTACAACGGCAAGCAGGGCCTCGACCTTCTGAACGTCCGCAAGTACGACATCGTGCTTCTCGACCTCATGATACCGGAGATCGAGGGCCTGAAGGTACTGCGCAACATGCGGGCGTGGGGGATCAATACGCCCGTCCTCATTATAACGGCGAAGAGCTCCAAAGAGGACGTGGTGCGCGGCCTGGACACGGGAAGCGACGACTACCTGACGAAGCCCTTCTCTTTCGAGGAGCTCCTGGCCCGGATGCGCGCCCTGCTGCGCCGCAGCGCGGCCAGGGAGGCAAACACGATAAAATACGGGGAGCTGATGCTCAACCCGCACAACCGGATCCTCTCGAAGGGGCTAAAAGAGGCGGAGCTTACCGAGAAGGAGTTCCTCATCATGGAGATCCTGATGAAGAACAGCGAGCGGCCGCTCACCCGCAGGGAGATCGCCGAATACGCCTGGCAGAACACGACCGACTCGACGAACATCGTCGATGTCTACATCAATTTTTTAAGGAAGAAGATCGAGAGCGTCACGCCGAAGAAATACATCCAGACGGTCAGGGGGATCGGCTACACGCTGAAGGAAGAGGATGAGCCGGCTGTCTAACCTTCCCATACGCTGGAGGCTCACCATCCTTTACGGGGGCATCATCTCGCTGATCCTCATCGTCTTCGCGGGCGGCGTTTACATCTACTTCGAGAAAAGCCTCCAGAAGAGCATCGACGCCAAGATCAAGTCGATGGGCGAAGTCATCTCCTCCTCCATGACCGATTTCCACGACCCCAACATGTTCGGCAACTTCGAGCGTTACCTTGAAAACGTCCTGGGAAGGAAGCCGAAGGGCAAGCTGGTCCAGATCATGGACCGCTCAGGCAGGATCGGCGCGAAAAGCAGCGACATCGAGGCGGAGAACTTCTCGGCGAGCTTCGGCACGCTGGAGCGCGCCCTTGCGGGCGAGGTCGTTTACGAGACCGTCCAGAAGAGCGGACCCAGGCTGCGCCTCGTCACCATACCCATTATGGACAACGGGAAGGTGACGAGCATTGTGCAGGTGGGCACGTCCCTCGAAGACTTCGACGACACGATGAGGAGGCTCCTCATCATCCTGATAGTCGGCATAATTACGTCGGTCAGCCTCACCATCGGCGTCTGCTACTTTATGGCGAAAAAGGCGCTAAAGCCCGTTGACAAGATCAGAAAGGCCGCTGTCAAGATATCGTCCCGCAACCTGGATGAGTACATAGACATAGGTGCCAGGAAGGACGAGCTGGGCAAGCTCGCGGATACTTTCAACGAGATGATATCGAGGCTGCGCGAGGCCTTCCAGCGGATAAACCAGTTCAGCATCGACGTATCCCACGA
>Ga0326727_10015081_pt1 | contig 16671 bp, 13 predicted proteins | sample MB2enrmetagenome_FD_207643 | JGI IMG/M metagenome (GOLD analysis project Ga0326727, IMG submission 207643) | Lab enriched peat soil microbial communities from McLean, Ithaca, NY, United States - MB29MY | ecosystem: Environmental > Terrestrial > Soil > Wetlands > Peat | place: USA: New York...
CCGGCGGCGGCATCGGCGCGCCCATCGGCACGCCTGATGCCCTCTCGAAATATAGTTTTCTAGGTCTGGATCTCAAGTGGTGGATTCTTATTGTCCTCGCGTTGTTGCTGGCTGCGGGCGCTGCCTTCCTGCTGCGCAAGCCGGCTGCCGCGCCCGCTGGCCCGTTCGATGCCGGAGCGGGGAGTTCTCCCGTCTCCGCCTCGCCGTCTCAAAGAAACACGGCTCTGTTGAACGTGCTGAAAGAAGAGCTCTTCGCACTGGAGAGCGAGAAGATCTCCGGGACTATTGCGCCTGTAGAGTACGCCGAGGTGAAGGCGGCTCTGGAGAAGGTGTTGAAGCGGGCACTGAGCAGAAAATAGCTTCGAGTTTTCGGAGTGGTGAGTTCCGCAGTGTTACGGCAGTGTGAATAAATGCGCCGGAATGAGCTTGGGGAGGGCAGTGGCAAGCTTTTCTGGTGTACAAGCCCGCTCCCTCGTGTACAATTTAGTAAAACGTTTCAACAGATCGTTTTTTGAAGGCAGGCCTTTCCCCCGGGGCTATTGCCTCCCTTGACCTCAAGGCGCTTGCGTGTGGGCCAGAGCCCTTACGTTCCAAGCGCCGAGTGACTCAGGGAATCCTTGTGCCGAATGACGCGGCCTCCCGGCCAGTTGCCGCCAGCAATTCGAGCCCGAACACAGCATCTTTCGAGAGCTTTGAGGCATTCTTCCCTCGCCGCTCAGAATACTAGTCAAAAAAGGAAGATCGATCTGACGGCTTTGCATTGGCAATGACACTTCAGCCGCTTTCGTCGGGAGCCCCAAGAGCAATCGAGGCCGGCTCCTTTGTCCTCCAGCAGGGTAGCGCGCATTCATTCGCTGAATTGCTCGCTGACTTCATCCCCCCCTTGCATTCCTGGAGAACTTGATCGATGCCCATATGCGCGGGTTAGAGCCCGAATTCTTCAACACGCCCGCTGACTCAGCCATGCCCTGCGCCTTGCGCGGACAAGGGAGGACTGAAAGGCGGCCACCTGGAAACTGAGGATTGGGAACTGAATTCATGAGAATTTTACATCGCACCCTTATGTATCTCTCGCTCGTAGTTTGGCTGGGCGCGGAGGTCTTCTTTCCATTTGTAGCCGCCGTTGCATTCTCGACGCTGCGGCCCGATACGCACGCGGCCGGGATGATCGTGGCTGAGCTTCTGCACATTCTGCACGCCATGGGGCTGGTTTCCGGGACGGTGGCAGTCGTTTTGCTCGCGCTGGCTCCCTTCCAGCGCATCTACAAGCCACGCATGGTGCTGGCGCCGATGGTGCTTCTCTTGCTGATGATAGCCTTGACCGCCTACTCGCAGTTTGGGATTATTCCGGCCATGGCGCTCGATCGCATCGCCGCCGACGGGGCCGCGGATTCACCCGATACCACCAACCCAAACTGGATCGACTTCAATAGGCTGCACCACCGCGCAGTGCGCGTGGAAGAAGTCATCCTGCTGCTGGGATTGGCGACCGTGACACTTGGGGCCGCGAATGAAACGGCAAAGCCCTAGGGAGCGGTGAATAGAGACTAGGAAATAGGGACTAGGGACCCGAGCTCGGGCTGGTCGAGCGGTCTCCGGCTCTGCGTTATTCCGCAGGTCACGGCGAACCGCAGCCGGCGCATGGTAGTCTTTTTGCCGGAGAGGAACCGGAATGGTTTCGGTGCGCGAAGCTGCAAACCCGCTTGCCAGTTCAGTAAACGGCCGCTCTCAGATTGAAGATCGGGTGGCAGCCGGGCGTATTCCCTGGGCCGGGCCGTTGTTGCTGGTGACGGCGCGCTCCGCCTTGTGGCTGGCATTGCAATCCGTGCTGGCGCTGATTTTTCTTGCCCAGCACCGCCCCGATCCTTTCCGGACGGCCGGCCAATGGTGGCCTGTTTACGCCAACCTCGGTGCCCTCGGCTGTTTACTCGGCATGAGGTTTTTCACGCGCAAGGAGGGCATCCGTCTCCAGGATCTCGTCGGGCCGATTCGCCTGCGCTGGGGACGCGACCTGTTCTTCGGGCTTGGCATTTTGGTAATCGCCTGGCCGTGCGCAATGGCCGGCAGTTGTCTCGCACAGATGCTTGTGTACGGCTCACCGGCCAAAACCCCCGTGGCGTTCGTCTTGCAATCTCACGCCCTGCCCCTGTGGGCCACGGTGTACAGCTTAACCGTGTGGTGGGTGATCCAGTCGGCCGCCGAGGAGATGACCTACCAGGGATATGTGCTGCCCCGGCTGGAGGCGCTCACCGGCCGCACCTGGATCGCCTTCTCCATCGTCCTGTTCTGGTGGTCCGTGCAACATTGCATGTTGCCCTTCGTTCCCGATTGGCGGTTCGTGGCGTATCGCTCTCTCATGATGGTTCCTATCCTGGTGTTCTGTATGGCGGTCTATCTGCGCATCCGCCGCCTGTCGCCGCTCAACATTGGGCATTGGCCCATGGATCTTGGGGTCGCGATCATGACCGGCACCAGTCTTGGCGCCGCAATGATGACCGGGAGCCACTGACGAAGACAAGAAACAGGGAACAAATGGCCATCGCTAAATCTACTATCGCAGAAGTTCTTCGGTCTGCGGACATTGAGTCGCTGATTGAGTGTGGAGCTCCGCGGGACGAGTACGCGCCGGAAGTAAGCGGCATCGTGAACGCCCTGTCGATTGTCGGCGAGAAAGAGGTCACCGTTGAACGGCTTGTGGTAATAATCCGCGAAGTATGGGTCCGTATGTTTGGCCCGTTTTCCGGCGAGGAGATTGAATTGCGAATGCCGGCTAGTCGGCAGGTTGCGCATGAGATCCTTGCGCGCAGTTCCTGACGTTCCCGGTCCGGCTGTCAGCCATCCGATTTATTCCACGTCCCTGACCGCTGTTCCCTAGTCCCTAGTCCCTAACCCCTAACCCCTGACCCCTGTATCATCAGTGCATGAAGACTGGCATTATCGGCCTGCCGCAGGTGGGCAAGACCTCGTTGTTCAAGATTCTTACCAAGGCCAAAGTGGAGGAGCGCGGCCACTCGCGCGAGGCCCACATCGGCGTGGCGCGCGTGCCGGATGAGCGGCTGGACAAGCTCTCCGCGCTCTACTCGCCCAAGAAGACCACTTACGCAAGCGTTGAATTCGTCGACGTGGCGGCCATTGGGCAGGAGGCGCTGAAGGAGACCGCATTCCTGGCTAGCCTGCGCCAGGTGGACGCGCTGATCCATGTGCTGCGCGCCTTCGAGGAGGAGTCGATTCCCCACGTCGGCCCCATCGACCCGCTGCGCGACATCCGCAACGTCGAGTTCGACCTGATGGTCAGCGACCTTACCCAGATCGAGAAGCGGCTGGAGCGCGTCGAGAAGGACTTGAAGAAAATGCGCACCGGCGAGCTGGAGCGGGAACATGCGCTGCTGGTGCGATCGAAGGAAGCGCTTGAAAAGGAGCAGCCGCTGCGCGAGTTGGAGATGACGCCCGAGGAGAAGAAGCTCATCAAGGGCTTCATGTTCCTCTCGCAGAAACCCATCCTCTACGCGCTCAACATCGGCGAGAGCGCCACACTGGGCGTCGACCTGGAAGCGGCGGTGAGCCGCTTCAAGCTGCATGAGGTAGCGCACCGGCCCAACGCCGGCGCAACGGCCATCTGCGGCAAGGTCGAGGCCGAACTGGCGGAGATGGACGACGAGGAGGCGGCGGAGTTTCTATCGAGCTACGGGCTTGGCGAGAGCGGCCTGGCGCGGCTCATCCGCAAGAGCTACGAGTTGCTGGGGCTGATCAGCTTCTTCACGGCCGGCGACGACGAGTGCCGCGCCTGGACCGTGCCGGTGGGCTCGAAGGCGCCGCAGGCCGCCGGAGCCATTCACACCGACCTGGAACACCACTTCATCCGCGCCGAAACCATCCGCTGGGATAACCTGCTGGCCGCGGGTTCCGAGGCGGCGGCGCGAGCCAAGGGCACGCTGCGCCTCGAAGGCAAGGAATACATCGTGCGCGACGGGGATGTGCTGAACATCAGGCACAGCGGGTAGGGGCGCTCATGCTGAAGATCTCTCTCATCCTCGGTGCGATCGCCGCGCTGGCCGACGTGGCCGGCGGCTTCGTGCTGGTGCGCGCGCGCGGCGTGGAGCGCTATCTGCGCTACTTTGTCGCCCTCGGCGCGGGTTTCCTGATGGCCACAGCGCTGCTGGAGATGATGCCGGAAAGCCTGAAGCTGAATCAACTGCATCCGCTGCTAGGGCCAGGCCTCATCATGGCCGGCTATTGCGTAGTGCATCTGCTGGAGCACACCATCAATGCTCACTTCCACTTTGGCGAGGAGACGCACACGGGCGAGTTCGTCTCCCGGCATACGGGCAACTCTGTGATGGCCGGTCTGAGCCTTCATGCGCTCTTTGACGGCATCGCCATCGGCTCGGGATTTCTGGTCTCAGGCTGGCTGGGATGGCTGATCTTTCTGGCCATCCTGCTGCACAAGGCGCCTGAGGGCTTTACCATGGCCTCTGTCATGCTGGCCAGCGGACGAAGCCGGACGACGGCCTTCTACTCCGCGGTGGCGCTGGCCGCGGCTACATTGGCCGGCGTGCTGGTGATCGAGCTGGTTCCAAGTTGGCTCCCCTACGGGCTGCCACTCTCAGCCGGAGTGGCTCTCTATGTGGCCGCCACCGATCTGGTTCCAGAGGTCAACCGCGAGCCGGGCATCCGCATGGCGCTGGTTTTCTTTGCGGGCGTGGCTGGGTTTCTGGCGCTGCGGATGATCTTGCCGGCGCTGTAGATGTCGAGACGGGAATCAAGCCTTCAGGCGCGGCGCCCCAGCCCGATTCTCACCGCATAGAGCCTCAGGAGCAGCAGCGCATAGTCCCCGGCGACCTTGAAGTTGGCTTTGCTGACGCCTCGGTAGCGCAGGCCGAAGGCGAAGGGGACCTCGGCGACCGACCGGATTCGCCCGCGCACCAAAACCTCCAGCAGCAGCTTGAAGCCGGAGCGCTGAAATGGAATCTTCTCGACGCATTCCCGGCGGACCAGGAAGAAGCCGGTCATGGGATCACGGGCGCGAACGCCTGGCCGCTGAATTGGCCAGGTCGCCCAGACGGCGACGGCAGAGAGCAGCTTCCGGACCGGATTCCATTTTCCCAGGTCGCCGCCCGGCGTGTAGCGGCTGCCGATGGCAATGTCGGCGCCGTCGCGGATGGCCGTGAGCAACTGCGGCAGCAGCTCCGGAGGGTGCTGCAGATCGGCATCCATCACGCCCAGAATCGCCGCATCGGTGTTCTCCCAGCCATGGAGCACTGCTCCGGAAAGTCCCCGTTCCCCCTTGCGGACGAGCAGGCGCACGCGCGGATCTTCGAGCGAGATGGCGGTGACCGCAGCACCGGTTCCATCCTGGCTGTCGTCGTCCACAACCAGAATCTCGTAAGGAAAGTTCAGGGGATCGAGCACAGAACGCACATGGCGGAGTAGGCCGCCGATGTTTTCGGCTTCGCAGAGCGTGGGAATCACGAGCGCCAGCTTTTCAGGCGCGCCCCCAGTGTGCCCCTCGGCTGGCAGCGGCGAGTCTGCCGCCGCCCCACCTTGCTTCGTCGACGGCTCTATCGATTCCGATGGCATGCTTGAATAGCTTAGCCCATACGGCGGCTGCCGCGCAGTGCGCTCATCTCCTGGCGAGCTTGCCTCTCGACGCCAGGGAAGTCGTCTAATCTTAAGTTGTTGCTTTCGTACTTGGGAGCTTGCGCGGAAAAATGCCATCGACTGCAGAGCTCTCCCTGGAACGGCCACTGGGACAGGTGGCGGGGAAGCAGCGTTTGCCAATCAAGCGCGCATACGTTGAATCCCTGGGCATTCTGCTCTTTACGTTGCTCGCCTTTCTGGTGATGGGCTATCACCCCGGCCTGGAAGACGATGGCGTCTATCTGACCGCAGTGAAGGCCGACCTGAACCCCAGTCTCTTTCCACATGATTCGGAGTTTTTCAGGCTGCAACTGCAAGCGAGCTTCTTTGACGGCTGGATAGCCCACTTCGTCAAGTGGACCGGGATCCCACTGGCCTGGGCGGAGTTGTTCTGGCAGTTCGCCGCGCTCTTCCTCATTCTTTGGGTCGCACGCCGGATCGCCGGGCAGTTGTTCCCTGGCAGGCCGGCCCAATGGGCAGCGGTGGCCATGGTGGCAGCCATGTTCACGCTGCCGGTGGCTGGCACGGCCTTGAACATCGCCGACCAGCATTTGCATCCGCGCAACCTAGCAACGGCGCTGATCCTTGCGGCCGTCTCGCGGATTCTGGAGGGCAAGCGCTGGCAGGCCCTCCCACTGCTGGCGCTGGCCTTTCTGCTGCATCCCATCATGGCGGCTTTTGGCATCTCATTTTGCGTATGCGAAGCGCTGGTTTTGGCACGGCCGGCCGGATTTCGGTTGCGGGCCGTGGAAGGCTCACTGGTTGCCGCCGCGCCGCTGGGCTGGATCTTCGCGCCGGCTTCGCCAGCCTGGCGCCAGGCGCTGAACACCAGGAGCTACTTCTTCCTCTACCGGTGGAGCTGGTATGAGTGGCTGGGCGCGCTGGCGCCGCTGTTTCTCTTCTGGGTGCTTTGGCGGGTGGCGAACAGGCGGGGCGAGACCAGGCTCGCCGACTTTTCCCTCGCTGTCTTTGCCTACGGCATCTTCCAGCAGTTGGTGGCAATGGTCATGCTGACGCCGGATGCCCTGGCGCGGCTGGCTCCCTTGCAGCCCATGCGTTATCTGCAACTTGTTTATATTTTCATGGCCTTGGCGGCAGGCGGGTTGCTGGGCCGGTTCCTGCTAAAGGCGAGCGCTTGGCGGTGGGCGATCTACCTGCTGGTCTTCAACGGCGGCATGTTCCTGGTGCAATGGGAGCTGATCGACGAAGGCGCGCACCTCGAGCTTCCATCGACGGTAAGCGCCAACCCCTGGCTGCAAGCCTTTGCGTGGATTCGCCAGAATACTCCGGACGGCGCCTACTTTGCCCTCGATCCACAGTATCTTTCCGCGCCGGGCGAGGGTTTCCACAGTTTTCGCGCGCTGGCCGAGCGCAGCCAGTTATCCGATGGCGACAAGGACGCGGCGGTGGCGACGCAGGTGCCCAGCCTGGCGCGCACATGGCAGCGGCAGCAGTTGGCGCAGGCCGGGTGGGCGAGCTTTCAGCTTGCGGAGTTCGAGCGGCTGAAGACGGAGTTCGGCGTGGACTGGGTGCTGGTCTCCTATCCCGCGCCGCCGGGGCTGGGTTGCCGCTGGCACAACGGCGCGCTCGCTGTCTGCCAGATTCCGTAGTGCGCAGGAGGGAAGGCGGGAGCGGGCCGGCTCCCAAACAGCCGGTCATGCAGGAATCGATAGCGGGGGATTTGGCTTGAATCCAGCGTTCGATAGCGGACACCGCATGGTGAAAGCGGACGCGAACACCGATTTCAGGGGAACCTTGAGACTCGGAAGCCTTTTTATTTCATCAGGTTGCATCTACGGAACTTTGGCTCTTAATTTGCTTTCCCTTCCAGTGGACGCATCATCACCTGGAGACCGACCATGACCACCCTGCTACAGGATCTGCGATTTGCCCTTCGCCAGTTGCGCAAATCTCCCGGATTTACCATCGCCGCCGTTCTGACGCTGGCGCTCGCGATTGGCGCCAACGCCGTGGTCTTCGGCATCATGGATGGGCTGATCCTGCGCCCGCTGAATGTGCCTCACTCCGAGAATCTGTATGGGACCGAATACGGCACCGACGCAGGCTGGCAGTCCTATCCCAACTACCTCGACCTGCGCGACCGCAACCGCAGCTTCGAAGAGCTGGCGGCCTTCAACTTCGTCTTTGCCGGCTTCGATCCGGGAAATGACCCCTCCAGCTCCACCGCTTTTGGAACCACCACCAACTACTTCGATGTGCTCGGGATCAAGCCTTATCTTGGCCGCTTCTACCACCCCGCCGATGAACACGGCTATGCAAGCACACCCTTTGTCGTGCTCACTTACGCTTACTGGCACACCCGCTTCCAGGATGATCGCGGCGTGGTGGGCCGCACAGTACTGGTCGACAAGCATCCTTTCACCGTCATCGGCGTAGCGCAGCCCGGGTTTCATGGAACCCTGCTCTTCGTCTCCCCCGATTACTTCATCCCCATCGGCAACCTGGATCTGATTTACGGCCCAGGGACGCTGGAGACGCGCGGGAGCACCAACTCGCTTTTCGAGGTTTTCGGACACTTGAAGCCGGGAGTGACGCCTTCACAGGCCGTTGCCGACGCGAACGCCGTGGGAGCGTATCTTACGAAGACCTATCCCAAGGAGTTCGGCCAGAAGAACACGACCCTTTCCCGGCAAGGCTTGACCGCATTTCGCGGTCCGACTGAGGCATTTGTCGCCGGACTGATGCTGCTTGCCGGCATGATCCTCTTGGCTGCCTGCGCCAACCTGGGCAGCCTCTTTGCCGCGCGCGCCGCCGACCGTTCACGCGAAGTTGCCCTACGCCTGGCGCTTGGCTCAAGCCGCGGGCGCATTCTGCGCGGACTTTTGACCGAGGCCGTGCTGGTCTCTCTTGGCGGCGGTGCCGTGGGGCTCCTGGCCAGTGTTGCGCTGCTGCGCCGCCTTGCCACCTGGCGGCCTGTTCCCAGCGCGCCGGTCAATTTGCCTGTGACTCCGGACGCCAAGCTCTACCTAGTCGCATTGGTTCTGGCGCTGGTGAGCGGATTCCTCTTCGGCATCGTCCCGGTACGCCAGGTGCTCGGGACCAACCCCTATGAAATTATCAAGGCGGGCTCCCCCGGGAAGGCCGGACGGCGGTTCACCGTGCGCGACGTGCTGCTGGTGGTGCAGATTGCAATCTGCGGCCTGCTCGTCACCGCTTCGCTGGTAGCTGCCCGCGGAATGGTTCGCTCGCTGAGCGGCCATTATGGCTTTGAGCCGCGCAATGCGATGGTGGCCGGCGTGAATCTGGAGATGGCCGGTTACGACAAGGACAAAGAGCCGGCGATGCAAAGGCGCATGATCGATGCCATGCGGGCGATTCCGGGCGTGGAGCAGGCGGGGCTGGTCACCGGCTATCCTCCCCTGGCCTACGGCAACAACCCCCGGGAGAATATCTTCCGCGACGAGACCGCCGATCTGAGGCAGTCCAATGCCGCCGCCACGCCCTTCCAGTACGAGGTCTCACCCGGGTACTTTGAAGCGGCCGAAACCAGCCTGCTGGCCGGCAGAGCCTTCAATTGGGACGACGGCAAGGACGCGCCGGCCGTGGCCGTAGTGAACCGGGAGTTCGCCACAAAGATTTTCGGCACGGTGACCAACGCCATCGGCCGGCTCTACAAGCTGAAGGATGGAACGCGCGTTCAAGTGGTAGGCGTGGTGGAAGACGGAAAGTACCTGAGCCTCACGGAAGATCCGCAGCCGGCGATGTTCCTTTCCTTCCTGCAATCGCCATCGGGTCAGGCTTACCTGATCGTGCGCTCGCATCGCGATCCTGTGCAGCTGGCCTCCACGATGCGGAGTACGCTCCAGGGGCTGGTTGCGGGACTGCCCGTTGACATCCAGACGTGGAATCAATTGCTGGAGACTGTTCTCTTTCCTGCGCGGATGGCAACCATGGCGCTGGGAGTACTGGGCCTGATGGGCGCCGTGCTGGCCATCACCGGGGTCTTCGGAATGGCGGCGTACTCGGTGAGCAAGCGGATGCGGGAGTTGGGGATCCGCATCGCTCTCGGCGCGCAGCGGACGGAGGTGCTAGAGGCGGCGTTGGGACGCCCGCTCAAGCTGCTGGCCATCGGTTCGGCATCGGGGTTGATGCTCGGAGTTCTGGCGTCCAGGCTGCTGGCCTTCATCGTCTATCAGGCCACGCCCCGCGATCCGCTGGTGCTGGGCGGCGTTATTCTGGCCATGCTGTTGCTCGGCCTGTTGGCTACCTGGATTCCAGCGCAACGCGCGATTCGGGTCAATCCCTTGATCCTGTTGCGCGAGGAGTGAGCCGGGCTTGGCAAAAAGGCGGAGGCCGGTCCAGGCCGGGTGGCCTCGCTTTCAGCTTGTGGAGTTCGAGCGGTTGATGAAGGAGTTCGGTGTGGACTGGGCGATGGTCTCCTGCCCGCGCCGCCGGGGCTGGGTTGCCGCTGGCATAATGACAGGCTGGCGGTTTGCCGGATTCCGTAACCTGCGCAAGCGGAAGCGCGGAGAGGGGGTCAGCTCCCGGAATCGCCTTCACCTGGCCGGCTTCGATCGAACACGTGGGGTGGCCGAACCGGGAGGTCTCTCGGGGTTACGCTCGGTGAACTGGTCGAGCAGGACCACGTTGAGCAGCGACTTATGGACCCGGATGCGGCCGTTGTATTCGATAAGACCGAGCTTGCGAAAGCGGTTCATGAAGAAGCTGACCCGGGAGCGGGTAGTGCCGATCATCTCCGCCAGAGTTTCCTGCGTGATGGGAGGAATCAAGTGTTCCGGTTTATCCGGCTCACCGAATTCGGCCAACAACAGGAGAATCCTCGCCAGGCGCTTTTCGCTGGAGTTGAAGAGTTGATCGACAAGATCGGCTTGGATTCGCATGCTCCGGGCCAATAGGAACTTCAGGTACATTTCGGAGAACGCAGGTTCCTGGTGCATCACGCGGATCATCTCTCCCCTCTCTATCTTGAGCGCCGTACACGCGGTAATGGCGCTGGCAGTGGCCATATGCAGCCCGCCCACGCTCGCCAGCGACTCCTCACCAACGAATTCGCCGGCGGGGAGAAGCGCGATCGTCGCCTCCTTCCCGTCATGCGAAACGACGGTGAGTTTGGCGCTGCCCGTCTGGAGATAGAAGATAGAGTCAGCCGAACTCCCCTGCGAAAAGAAGACCTGCCCATGCTTCAATTTGACGATTCTTCGTCCCGCTCCTGCTTGCTCGAGGAAGGCGGCGAGAGCAAAAGTCATGCTTCTCACCTCGAAAGAGAAAATCGATGGATCGGCTGAATTCTACTCGCTTGGTCTGATGGTCTTCTGTACGGTTTCTGACATAATCCGGCAAATGATTCTCGCTTTGCCCAGCGGCCTTTGTACGGTTTCTTACATAGTCGGAAATATCTTTGTACGGTCTCTGACATAACCCAAACTTTGTCAAGCATCCAGAGCTTAGCGCATGTTAACTATGATAGGGTTTTCTCTGAAAGTGAGGATTCCTTGCGCACGAGCAGCTATAAAAACACTCTCTTGAAGGCTTTGGAGGGGGACGTGGTTGAGCGCCTTCGTTTGCAGCCGGTCAAGTTCGAGCTGAAACACGAAATCGAAATCCCCGGCAACCCGATCGATCGCCTCTATTTTCTTGAAGAGGGGATGGCATCGATGACCACAACCTTCAAGGACGGGTCTCAGGTCGAAGTTGGGATGTTCGGTTATGAGTCGGTCATCGGCGTCTCGGCTCTGATGGGAACGAAAAGGAGTCTGAATCGCGTCTACACCCAGATTGCCGGTCATGGTTATAGCTGCCACGTGGAGGATGCGCGAAGAGAATTCCGACTTGGCGGCGCCTTTCAGTTTCTGGCTCTGCGCTATGTTCAGGCTCAACTCGTACAGGCAATGCAATCCGCTGGATGCAATGCGAAACACAACTTCGAACAGCGGCTCGCTCGCTGGCTGCTCCTCTGCGCGGACCGCGCGCACACCGATACATTCAAGATTTCGCATGAGTTTCTGGCAGACATGCTTGGAGGCCGCCGTCCCACGATTACGACGACGGCCGGGATTCTCAAGCGAAAAGGACTTATCGAATACACCCGCGGAGAAATTCGCATCCTCGACACCCCTGGGCTCACTAAGGCCTCTTGCGAATGCTATCGGATCATCAAAGATCACCTCGACAATTACACGGAGTTCGACAGCGCAATCACTGCCTAGAGCGAAAGCGGGGTAGGTGTGCCCTGGCGAGTCTCGTGCAGGGTCAATGACGCTTTCGATCTGCTGCACTGCTATCGCGGCCTCTTGTCCGAGGCTGGTGGTAAGCCCGCGTTCGATTGGCGCCTCGTGGCCAAAGCGCACATGGCTCCCGAATCACGGCCAAACCGGGGACTGGTCCACTACCCGCCACCGCCGCTTTGCGCGATTGGACGCTATCCGACAGAGCACATGTGTTGCCCCACAGGCCTGCTTCGGTTACGGCAGGGTATCTGGATTAGTCCGTTGGCCTTTTCTTCAATCGGGCATCCCGGTTACACTGCGAACACTTGGACCATTCACTCGCCGGCGCGGAGACCGGGTAATGCTCAACCTTTCTCAGCGGCTGATTCTCGGCTGTGTGCTGCTTGCCGGCCTCACGGTGGGGCTGGTGGCTGTGACGCATCGCGCGCTGCTGGCGGCGGGGCAGTCCGGGGTGGCCTATGCCTTCATTCTGGCTGCGTTAATCGTGGAGCTGGGGACCGTCTATTTCGTGCTGAGGCCCATCCGCATGATGGCTCGCGATGCGCGCAGAATTGCGCAAGGCAACCTGGAGCATCGGGTGGAGTGGAGCAGCCGCGACGACTTCGGCATGCTAGCCGCCGAGCTGAACCGGATCGCCGTCCGGCTGCGCGAACTGAACGACTCGGCGGCCGGTCGCCGGCAGATGGAGTATCAACTCTCCGACGCCGTTCTTCAGTCGATCTTTGAGCCCATCATCGTCACCGACGGCAAGGGGCAGTTGCTCAAGGTGAACCAGGCAGCAAAGGATCTGCTGGGAGAGGCCGCCACCGACCGCATGGCGCTGACCAAAGCCCCTGGCGGTGACAAGATTCTGAGCGCCATTCGCGATGCCGTCTCCATGCAGAAGGCTGTGGCCGCCGAGGACGACGCGGCCATGCTGCCCATGCGCATCGGCAACCGGGAGCGAAGCTATCGCCTGCGCACCACTCCCATGCGCGACTCCGAGGGCCGTCTGCTGGGCACCGTGACCACGCTCGAAGACGTTACCAGCCTGCAGGATATCGACCGGTTCAAGACCCAGTTCATTACCGTGGCCAGCCGCAAGCTGCGCGATCCGCTTCTCCAGTTGCGGCGAGGGCTTTATGCCTTGGCCCAGGGCTTTGGCGGCGAGTTGCGCCCGCTACAGGCCGAACTGGTGGCCGAGGCCAGCGAGGAGTCAGAGAAGCTGGACGATCTGATGAGCGACCTGATCGAAGTGGCCGAACTGGACGCCGGCAAGCGGGAACTCAAGCTTGAGCGGCTGCGCCCGTTCGCAGCCCTGGCCGAAGCGCGCGACCGCTTTTGCGACGAGGCCGCCCGGAAGCGCATTCGCGTGGAAATGCAGGCCTATGCCGATCTGGCCGCCGTGATGGCCGACCGCCGCGCTTTGCGCACCATTCTGGACAATCTGCTCTCGAATGCGATTCGCTATACGCCGCCCGAGGGCGAAATCCTGCTGGCCGCCGAGGAGATCAAGGATTTTGTGCAGTTCACGGTGCGCGACACCGGCCGCGGTATCGAAACCGAGCGTCTGAGCACCATCTTCGATCGCTTCAGCACATTCTCTGAGAGCGGCTCCGGCCTGGGTCTGGCGCTGGTGCGGCGGCTGGTGGAGTCGCTGGGCGGCCAGATAGCCGTCGAGAGCAGGCTGGGCGCCGGAGCCACCTTCCGGTTTACTCTGCCCGTAGCGGCGGTGGAAGCGGTTCGTCATCCGGTCGAGGTGGGCTGAGCATGGCCGAGATCATTCTTGAAAAAAAGCCGGAACCCGCCAAGCTGCGCATTTACATCGGGGCAGCGCCTGGGGTGGGCAAGACCTACCACATGCTCAACGATGCCTATCTGATGAAGCATCAGCAGGGCGTGGATGTGGTGATCGGCCTGGTGGAGAGCCACGGGCGCAAGGATACCGAGGACCGCATCCGCGACCTGGAGATCGTGCCCCAGCGCGTCATCTCCTATCATGGCGTCAATCTGAAAGAGATGGACGTGGACGCCATTCTGGCCCGTCATCCCAACACGGTGATCGTCGACGAGCTGGCCCACACGAATGTGCCCGGCAGCAAGAACCGCAAGCGCTACGAAGATGTGCTGGAGTTGCTGGACGCCGGCATCAATGTGTTGACCGCGGTGAATATCCAGCACCTTGAGACGCTGAACGACGCCGTCAACCGCTCCGCCAACACCATCATCCGCGAGACCATCCCCGACAACTTCCTCAAGCGCGCCAACGAGGTGGTCAACATCGACATCACGGTGGAGGAGCTTCGTTCGCGCCTGCGCCAGGGCAAGATCTACGCCTCCGAAAAGGTTGAACAGGCACTGGCCAACTTCTTCCGCAAGGGCAACCTGAACATGCTGCGCGAGCTCTCCCTGCGCACCACCGCCGAGCAGGTGAGCAGCCGAGCCGCGGAGTACCGCCGCACCCAGGGACTGGAACAGGCGCCCATCCCGGAGAAGGTCATGGTCTGCCTCAGCACCCGGCCCGGCACGGAACGGCTGCTGCGCGTGGGCGCCCGCATTGCCGGCCGCCTGGCTACCAACTGGTACGCCGTCTACGTCACCCGTCCTGAGGACGACAAGGGCCATGGCGACCCGGAAGCCTACCACCGCCTGGAAGAGTACCAGCGCATGGCGCGAGACCTGGGCGCCAAGGTGGTTTCACTCACCGGCCACAACGTCTCCGACGCCCTCATCCGCTTTGCCCAGCAGGAGAATATCTCCCACGTGGTCTTTGGCCAGTCGGTTCGTTCCCGCTGGGATATTCTGTTGCGCGGCTCGGTGCTTAACCGCTTTCTCAACGAAGTTCGTGACGTCACCGTGCAGGTAGTCCCCATGCAGAAGCCGCTGCGCCGGGGCTAGTGGTCATCCAGCATACATGCTATCCCAGGCGCCCAAATGCGAGGCGCTTGGGGTACCCAATGTTTGTGTTACGATTTACGCCCCCGGCACCTGGGCCGCCCGGCGCGCAAGAGAAGATCCGTCGCGGTGAGGTTGAAAGCCTTCTGCTGGGCGATTATTGTCTGACTATCGATCGAATGGACTATGATTTCTATGATCCGTATTTGAGCCATCTGGAAGCGGGCAGTCCGACCGGCTTGAGCCGCGAATCGGTTTCGGAAATGAATGAATTGTCATCGAAGGATCGGTTTCCGAGAACGCTGTCACCGTAAAACGACGAAGACTCTTCCAGCACCCGGCCGCCGTGCAAGAATGAGGTGTGTTTCTTGCACTTGCGCCTGAACAGCAACGATCTGCAAGTTCTTTCTTCAGTCCAGCCGTAGATTTCTTGAGGACCTTATGTCGCGATTGAATCCGTACGTCGTTTTGCTCACGCTTATCGCCACCTTGGGCGGATTGCTTTTTGGATATGACACGGCCGTAATCAACGGCGCGGTAGGCAGTCTGAAGGCTTATTTCATCGATCCGCGATTTATGGATCTGACCAACCCCGCCCAGGCCAATGCCGCCAATTCGCTGCTCGGCTTTGTGGTTTCGAGCGCGCTGATCGGTTGCATCTTCGGTGGGCTGATTGGCGGTTGGGTGAGCACCAACATCGGCCGCAAGCGCGGATTGGTCATTGCCGCCGTGCTCTTCCTGCTATCGGCCCTGGGCGCAGCCGCGCCGGAGTTTCCTTTTGCCCCCATCGGTCACGGCGGACCCCGATATATGGCGAGTTTTGTTGTTTACCGTATTCTCGGCGGCATTGGCGTGGGATTGGCTTCCATGTTGTCGCCGATGTATATCGCGGAGATCGCGCCTCCCAAGGTCCGGGGAAACCTGGTGGCGTGGAACCAATTCGCCATCATCTTCGGCATGTTGGTGATTTACTTCGTCAACTTCGGAATCTCTAAGACGGGGAGCGGCGATGCCTGGCTCAATTCCATCGGCTGGCGCTACATGTTCCTTTCCGGCTCCATTCCCGCGGCCCTCTTTCTGCTGCTGTTGTTTCTTGTGCCAGAAACCCCGCGCTACCTGATGCTGAAGGGAAACGAGAGTGGCGCGCGCGCGGTGCTCGCCAAACTGGTGACGCCGGAGGAACGCGAACAGGAACTCTCGGAGATCCGCGACTCGCTCAGCGAACATCACTCCGGCAACTTGTTTTCCTTCGGCGTGCTCCTGGTCTTCATCGGCGTCATGCTGTCGGTCTTTCAGCAATTCGTCGGCATCAACGTCGTTCTCTATTATGCGACGGACATTTTCAAAGGGATGGGCATGTCCACCAATGCCTCGCTACTACAGACGATCATTGTAGGCGCGGTCAACCTTGCCTTCACGGTGGTTGCCGTTCTGAGCGTAGATCGATTCGGCCGCAAGCCGCTGCAAATCATCGGAGCTCTGGTGATGGCGGTGAGCATGATTGCGTTGGGCGCTGACTTCTGGCTCGGCGGCAAGGGCATGGTCGCGCTGGTAGCCATGCTCGTCTATACCGCCGGTTTTGCCGTTTCCTGGGGGCCGGTGACCTGGGTGCTGTTGAGCGAGATCTTCCCCAACCAGATTCGAGGCAAGGCCATGGCCGTGGCCGTGGCGGCACAGTGGATCGCCAATTATCTCGTCAGCTGGACGTTTCCCATTTTGGATGAAAACCCCTACCTCGTGGAGCACTTCAAGCATGGGTTCGCCTATTGGATCTACGGCGTGATGAGCATTCTGGCGGCTTTGTTTGTGTGGAGATTTGTGCCGGAAACCAAAGGCCGTTCGCTGGAGCAGATGCAAAAACTGTGGCAGCGGGCCGGTGAAGAGTCACCGCTTGCGGAATAGGAATGTGAACGGACAAGAGAATTCGTGCCGCGGCCAGGTTCAAGTTCTC
>Ga0326727_10015083_pt1 | contig 16670 bp, 8 predicted proteins | sample MB2enrmetagenome_FD_207643 | JGI IMG/M metagenome (GOLD analysis project Ga0326727, IMG submission 207643) | Lab enriched peat soil microbial communities from McLean, Ithaca, NY, United States - MB29MY | ecosystem: Environmental > Terrestrial > Soil > Wetlands > Peat | place: USA: New York...
GTTCGCGCGCCAGCTTCTTCAGGTTATGGAAGGTCTCGCCCCCGGGCGCACGCGCCTTCAGCCACTCCGGCTTACGCTCCGGCCGGCGCGGCGACAAGTCGATCTGGACAAGTTCTTCTGCGAGCGGCGGCGTCATTCTAATTAACCAGGAATTTCTATTTTGCTGCCCGATGACGAGAGGCTATACCTCCGCGTGCCCGGCTTGCCATCTTATTCGCATTCGTTCCAACGGCAAAAGACCCTGTCGTCCCCGCAGGGAGTGATCAACACGTAGATACTGCAAATCGGCGTTCCCGGAAGAGTGACGGGCGCGGGCATCATTCTGGGGTACATTACCGATAACGCGACTTTGCGGGGAGTTCGATTGCGCGACTTACCTGTTCGGATCCAGGATGACAGGGAATGGCTCGGCTCCGGCCGTACTTGCAGCATTGCCAATGCAATATCCATCGCGCGGTAAAATTCTTGGCGATTCGGCGGAGACTCTATGCAAGCGAGATACGTCTCCACCTCAAGGTCCATTCTGAAAGGTTGGCGTCATGTCGAAATCAAGGCTCCTCTTCGTATCCCTGTTTTTTGCCCTGGCAGTTGTACTGACATACGGCGCAGTGGCGCAGCAAGCCGCCAAGGCACAGCCTGCCTCTCAAGCGAAGGCTGCCGCTGCCGGCCCAGCGCAGAAGGCCGCCGCCTCACTGCCGAAGGTAGCCAAAGTCACGGTCAACGATCCTGTTACGCTAATCGACAACGGCGACACCTGGACCCTGGACAACGGCATCATCAAGGCAACCATCATCAAGAAGATCGGCAGCGTGCAGCAGGTCGTGTATCACGGCATTGAAATGTTGAAGCCTTCGTTCCAGACCGGAGGCGATGTGTACCACACGCCGCCGACGCCCATGGGTACTCAGATCCCGACCTGGGAACAGATACCGTCCGGCACCGTGACCCCCTCGGTGACCATTGACCCTGCGACCAACGGCGGCGCACGCGCGGAGGTCGCGGTGAAGGGAGTGAACAACGGCCGCATGGACATTGAATTACGCTACACGCTGGAGCGCGGCCAGAGCGGCTATTACGCCTACGCCGAGTTCTCCCACCCGGCCTCGTATCCCGCCGCGCACGTGGGCGAGAGTCAATTCGACGTCCAGCTCAATCCGAACTTTAACTTGTTCACCGTCGACGCCGACCGCGTTATGTTCACGCCCTCCGATGAAGACGTGCGCAGTGGGGTCGTGATTCACGCCAAGGAGCAGACCATACAGATGACCGGCTTCTATAAGAACTCGGTCGAACACAAATACACTTACAGCGGCGTCATGTACCGGCATCCCGCCTGGGGATTCTCCAGCCCCAAAGACCACATCGGCGTTTATTTGATTAACCCATCCACGGAATATATTGGGGGCGGCGCGGAAAAGCTGGATCTGAACGGCCCCTGGGCGTGGGGTTCGAATAACACGATTCAGGTTTACTGGACCTCCGGCCACTACGGCGGTGGGGCGAACACCGACATTCCCGCCGGAGAAGATTGGAAGCACGTCATTGGCCCGATCTTCGTCTACTTCAATTCGATCGACAATCCCAAGGACCCGACGCAGGCCGAACTGGACAAGTTCACCGCCAGCTACGGCAGCGGCACCCTGGCTGTGCCCAAGGAGTGGCATGACAACGCTCTCGCACTATGGAATGACGCAATGGTCAAGGCAAAGTCGGTCAAAGCCGCGTGGCCCTATAGCTGGGTCGAGGGCATGGACTACCCGCACAAGGATGAGCGTGGCTCGGTCACCGGGCAACTCATTCTCGACGATCCGCAGGCAACTAAGAAGACGCTTCCTAATCTGACAGTAGGGCTGACACACGCAAACTACACGGGAAGCGGGACTGGATTTCAACTGCGACCGGGGAACGGCAACATCGTCACCTGGCCGCATGACGGGAATTACTACGAGTTCTGGGCGGACGGCTCGGCGGACGGCAGATTCACCATCCCCAATGTGCGGCCCGGCACTTATGTGCTGCGCGCCTTTGCCAACGGAGTTCTTGGAGAATACGACCGGACCGCGAAGGTAACCGTGGAAGCGGGCAAGAAGATCGACCTCGGCAAACTGGACTGGAAGCCAGCGCGTTATGGCAAGCAGATCTGGGAGATTGGCTACCCTGACCGCACCGCCGATAAATTCTTCAAGGGCGACGGCGCCAACTACTGGATATGGGGCTGGGGTCTGCGCTATGCCGGCCTGTTCCCGAACGACGTTACCTACACCATCGGCAAGAGCAACCCGGCGAAGGACTGGTTCTTCCAGGAGGTGCCGCACTCCACCACGACAGCGTGGATGAATCCTGCCGCCAAGGACCCGTACAACCAACCATTTGGATGGGTGAATAACCCAACTGGAAAGCAGGACATGTGGCCGCAGTGGGGACGCGGACGGGCCACCACGTGGACGGTGAAGTTCAACATGGCGAAGGCTTCGCAGGGCACGGCAGTACTGCGTGTCGCGCTGGCGGGGGCTGATAGCACCACCCTGGACATCGGGGTCAATGGAAAGAAGGCTGGAACCATCCATCCGGTCTCCACCAATGCCCTGCGCTACAACACGAACAAGGGCGTGTGGAACCAGTACATCGTGAAGTTCGACGCTTCGCTGATGAAGGCGGGGGCGAATGAGATGACGTTCACGGTGCCTGCGGGGGACGTCACCACCGGAGTTGTATGGGATTACCTTCGCCTGGAGCTGAACGACGGCAGCAAGACCTATCCGACTCCGCCCGACAATCCAAGTCAAAGGCCCGACTATCCGACTCTCGAATAGCCAACCACCAATTGCACTTCATCACGCTACTGCAAAGATTGAGACGGCGAAGCATACATTTGGTTGCGGACTGCGTGATTCAACAATGCTCCGCCCGATTCACAGTGACACCCAAAACGGCGTGCCCCGTCACTCCGCCGAAGATCTACCCTGCGTGTTGAGGGGCGATTATTTGAGTACGTTTCCCGCGACTACCTGGTCCGGGCCGAATAACTTGATGTCATCGCGGGTAGACTTCATATCAAGAACCTTCCTGGTACCCGGTTTATACGGATCGGCGACTGTAAGGACTACTTCGCTCTTCAGGGTTGTATAGAGCCTGCTGAGCAATGGATCAAGGGAGCCCGGAGCGAAGAGACCGCTAAAGAGGCCTGCGCCACCGGTCTGCGCGTCCATTTCGGCGAAGTTCTCCTGGCCCTCGAGCTCGCCTCCTTCGCTCCGGTTTGGGTCGGGGACGATGGGGTCCTGCCAGAAAAAGGGATACGGGGTGATACTGGCAATCTCCAACTCTGCCGCAGCGGCAAGGACATTCGGATCAACCTGATCTCCACTCTGCGGCTGGGCGTTATTGCGAATGATGCCATCGGTGAACATCAATACGGCACGCAGCTTACCCGGGTTCGGGGACGGCCAGTGCCGCGCCAGATATCCGAGGCAGGAAAATGGATTCCCATTGTCGTTCTTGGGGTCTGCCGCTTCCTCCCTAGTCTTAGCTACAAGTGCCTTGCCAACGAGGTCGTGGTCCGTGGTGAATGGCTGGGTCACGACCACTTTGCCCTGTAACAGCCAGCCCACTCCAATCTCGACATTGGATGGCATGTCGTGGAAGAACTTTTTAATTGAATCGAACTGACCAGGACCGGCGCCGAGCATCTGTTCGGAATCCAGAAGCACCATCAATTGCAGCACATGTGGTCCATTCAACAGCGGCTGAACGTCCGTGACAGGGGCAACCTTTCCGCCGATCTTGATCTGACCAATATCGGCCTTGGTCAGCTCTGGCAAGGGCGCGAAGTTCTCCGTTATCTTTGCCTTGTCTGGCATAGCCCGGACCATGATCAAGGTGGAGGTCTGCGCGGCGGCATCCGCAGCGAGGGTGAAGAAGAATAGCAGCGCGGCGGCCTTCGCAGCCAGGATGGTGGAGAAACGCAGGAAATGGTGTTTGTGATGCATTGGTACTACGGGGTTGAATTCCGTAGTCATTGCGGGTTCTCCTTTAGCCTCAGAATTCTTCGACAACATTTGGTTTAAGACGCTCGAAGGATCTGAAATGATGTCCCTGGAATCTGCTCTTTCAGCCTTGAATTGCGCAAATCATGCGTCACGTTAGCTATGCGGGAAGATCAACACCACGATTTCAGCCGGTAAACGAGGCGATTCTGTATTGCCCTGGACTCGACCTTGAGGAAGGAGTTGAAAGATAGCTGACAAAGCTGCTAGTGTCTGACCCATTGGGCACGAACCATCAGAACGCCTTTACCACGTTAGCGACTAATGCCCTCTGTTGAAATGTCCGATCGCCACAAACATTACTCCGGCAAGATGCAAACTATTGACTCAGCGATCCACCCCGGAACGGCCCATCTCTTGTGCTGCTATGGTCCGGTAACGTTGTGCTGGTTTTGCTGGCCGCCGCTAAAAAAGTGGTGGCGCAGCATGCTGCTGACAAGCACATAGAGCAGGGCGGTCAGGACCACGATAAACAGAAATCTTGCAAATCCAAGCCACGGAAAACTGTATTTTTCTTGACGATTCTCTTGTCGATTCGTCGCCATGTATTGCTCTCCCTCCTGGTGTGCCAACACACCTCGCCGATTGAATCTGTCCAAGATTCATGCATCTGCTGCACCCTATTGCAAGGCTGCGACCTCAACACCCCACTCGGTCAGCAGTCCTTCAAACAGAACGATCTGCTCAACAAAACCTGCCAGAGGTCGGCGTACGGTCGCTGCTGCAAGGGATTCTTCTATGGATCGTCGTTGCGGTGGGATCTTTATCGCTGATCCGTGGCGACTGGATTCATCTTTAGCAGACATTGGGAATCCTGCCAGGGACTCCTGTGTACTTCACGGGGACGAGAGCGGCCGACGCGTGGATTCCGGGGGTGGGTTTGGGCCTGCTGGTAGCCCAGGCCCAGATGCTCGACCCAGTATTTGGCCCCGGCTATGACCAGCATTGCATGGAATACAGACAATGTTCCAAGCCCAACTGCAAGACATATACCAGTTTGGCCAGCATCAAGAATGCAGGATGCGAATGGATTCGCCATGAGGTTCAGGCGCAGGGCACGCCTGTTTCCGCGAGCGTGAAGATCAGACTAATTTGAGTTCGCGAAGGGTCGCACCGACCGCACTGAGGTTATCCGGCCCCATGGCCGCGTAGGCGGTGGAGAGGACCAGGCCGCTGCCGCCGGCGCGGAAGATGGCTTCAACGCAATCGCGGACGCTCTCCGGCGTGCTGTTGTGCTCCTGAATGTTAATGCCGAGGCCGGGCGTGATGCGGGTGCTGGTGCCTGCGACGCCATCGACTGCGCGCTTTGTCTCCTCGTAGACGTAATCACTGGAGAAGCGCGGATTCGCCGCGCGAGGAGTTGCGGCGGCAGGCTGTGCAGGTTGGGAGCCGGGCGCGGGCCGGCCGGTCAACTCGGCATAGGACTTCTCCTTCAGGCCCATCACGCTGTACTCGAAGTCCAGCATCTGCTGATGGCTGAGGTCTCCGAAGACATTTTGGGTGACACTGTCTACAAACGAGGCCATGCGCTCACCGGCCGGATTGTCGTAGGTCGCGGGTTTGAGGAAGTCTGCATACTCGGTGAAGGTGCGGTAGTCCTGCTCGGCACGGTAGAAGGGGCTGAAAGAGATGTTCTGCCAGATGTGATATCCCACCGGGATGCCGGGCTTGGCCGCTTTGGCCGTGGTGGAGACCAACCGCTGCGTCTCGCGCATGCTGTCGGACCAGAATTCCTCCCAGATCAGCAGTTCGGGATTGCGTAGAAGGAGCCGCCAGAACTCGACGAAGTAGCCATCGGTGGGACGCTTGCCCGCGCGACCGTTGCGGACGAAAGGCTCGAGCGCGAGATAGGCTTTCTTGACTCGCGCAAAATCAATGCCCTGCTTGGCCGCCTTGGCCGCGCAATACTCGCAGAAGCAGGAGGTTTGCCCGGGATCGCTGTGGCCGGGGTCTCCGCCATGATGCCAAGCGCCCAGAGCGTTGCCCAAAGGCCCCTGCCGCTCGGTGCCACGCTGAATACCGTCCACGTCGTAGGAACGGACGAAGTCGTTGACCTGGGCGACGAGTAGATTGCGGAAGTAAGGATTGTTGAGGCATGGGCCTCCGGGATGGTGTGAAGTTCGCCGGCCATAGAGATCGACTTCATAGAGCTCGTCGAAACCCTTGATTGCCGGGCGCGCGCGATTGTCCTCCTCCATCCAGGGAATGATCTTCATGCCGCGCTTATTGGTTTCTTCGCGGATCTTTTGAATCTGGTCGGGAAGGTTGAAGTCGGCTGGCCCCAGGGGCTGAGGCTGCATTTTGATATCGCGATAGAACTGCGGATGGGCGGTGGCAAAGTTGCCGAGGGGGTTAGCGGTGCGGTCCAGTCCGGCCCAGGATGCCTCGAATGGGACACAGTGCATCATGAGCGTGTTGACGCTGGAGCGGGTCTGCACGTCGTCGAGAAACTTGACCAGGTTGTTCTGCAGGGAATTCACTTCGACCTGAATACCGATCAGGGTTTTCGGCAGCGCGGGTTGAGTGTCGGGAGCGGCGGCGCGCGCGTCGATGGCATGCAGGCCGAGGCCGGTGGTAAGGGCGGTGGTTGCCAGGGAGGCGGTTTTTACGAAGTCTCTGCGCGAGATGGGACCGTCAGAATTCATGCCCCGGATGCTATCACAAAGATTGAACCGTCGACCGCGCCGCCAGGCCGGTTGCGCACTGGGGCTGAAGTTGGAACTAAGCCAGCTCCCGTGGAGATGCTGGTTGTCGGTTACGCGGAATAGAAACCCACCGCGAAATGAGAAAGTACAACAGACACGTGGTTTGCACCGGTGGGAGTGGCTTTTGCCGGTAGCATTCCCTCGAATAGAACCATTCAGGCTTAAATCTCGTGTTGCATATCCCGTAATCGGCGATCGACGGATTGAACGATGGTGCGATCAAATCTCTCTGCGCAACCGACGTGTGTCTGCGGCCCGTGGTCGAGCTGCGTGAAGAGTCACCTTATCTTATCGGTAAAAGCGGGACCATCCCATTAACTTCGCGAGTCAAATAAGCCAGATGGCCTGGCTCACGCCGAGTCCGGCGGACGATGATTCACAGACGACTTATGGGTGCGTTATGCTGCGAGCTATGAACCGACACCAGCTCGCCCCCGCCCTCCTGCTACTGACCATTCCGCTTGCCGCCCAGACTCCAACAGCCGCCTCGCCCCAGACTTCGACCCAGACGCCCGCAGCTCGACCGAGGCCTGCGCGGAGCACGCCGCCGCCTACGGGCTTCGCGCAGTCCATCGTGCTGTGGCCCGAAGGCGCGCCCGGAGCGAAGGGTACGGCCGAGGGCGATATCCCCAAGCTCTTTACTTATCCGACCACTGGGAGCGGGCCGCACGCAGCGGTGATCGTAATGCCGGGTGGCGGCTTTACCAGCCTGAAGATGGAGCAGGAGGGAGCGGATGAGGCGCGCTGGCTGGCCGCGCACGGTGTTGCGGCCTTCGTGCTGGAGTACAGGCTCTCGCCCGCCTATGGCTACCCCGCGCCCATGCTGGACGCCTCCCGCGCCATCCGCTATGTCCGCTCGCATGCCGCTGAGCTTGCGGTCAAGCCGGACGCGATTGGCGTCTGGGGCTTTTCCGCGGGCGGGATTCTTGTAGGCTACCTTGCAACGATACACACGGCGGGCGACGCGGCTGCGAAAGACGTTGTCGATCGGGTGGGCGACCGGCCGGACTTCGAGATCGTCTCCTACGGGCGGCTGGACATGAGTGTGCCCCTGAGCAACGGAACTCTGCCCAAGGAGTCGATCCTCGGCCCGCAGCCGACGCAGGCGGCGATCGATGCGATCGACCCGATTAAGCATACGAGTACAGATACAAGCCCGTCGTTCCTCTACTCGACGAGCGGCGACATGAGCGTTGACTCGCGCAACGCGGCGGATTTTTATGCAGCGTTGAAGAAGTTTGGCGTGCCCGCGGAGTTGCACATATTCGAGCTCGGACCCCATGGAACACACATGGGAGTAGACCAACCCCCTGCACTGCGTGAACTCACCGTCTTTCCCACGCTGCTCGCCAACTGGCTACAATTGCATGGCTGGATGGCCCCACAGCCGCAGTAGCCTTGCCGAGCCGAATCGCCTTATCGACGCTAAATCCGCCAGAGTGTCCGGTCCCCATCAGTTCAATATTCCAATAAAATGTTTAGAATTAGATAGATGGCGGTAGATGCAGCCTTGTGCGAACCATGCTCTGGGCGGCACGCCTGCATGGAGGGCATCCACTCTTCAGGGCTTCATGGATATATTTTAAAGCCGGTTCGCTGATCATAAAGATCAAGGCTTGATTGTTAACCGGGAGTCGGCCAGCGCAGGTATCTCAGTTTCATGAATTGTTCTCCTCTTTGACTTAGCGATAGTGATAGAACGTAACGTGCATCACGGTCGGCGGCTGGGGCGTTGTGCTTGCCGCGCCTCGGCCACCTCTGGCCTGCGCGCCCAAAGGTATCTGGGAGCCGGGCTGGTTGTTGTTGGCTGCGGCGGAGACGTCGTACCCGCGGCCCATGATATCGTCGCCGTTGACCCGGCGCTGCATCACCCAGGCACCGTCTTTGAATGCGCCGCGCTCCATGATGGCGGGCGCAGCGACCCTGGCGTTGGGGATGTTATTTGGCGACGCAACGAAGGGGAACGAGGCGTTGGTCGCGAAGTAATACTCATCCGGGGCGGTGTTAACAATAAGCAGGAAGGGCTTGTCGAGGAAGGATAGCCCAACACTGCCGCCGCGTGCTCCGGCTTGAGGAGCAGCCTGGGCAGCAGGCATCGCAGAGGGTGCAGCAGTCGCAACCGATTCACCGGCTGCTGGGCCGCCGCGAGTCCCTGTCATGGGGCTGAAATCGAAGATATATCGACCCATTGTTACCTTGCCGGGATTCTGTCCCGGTTCCAGCTCGATCAGTTTGATTGCGTCCGGCTTACCTTGTGCCTCGGCAATTGCGCCCGAGATCGAGTTGAGGAAGCCATACGACCGCACAAACGCGTCATCCGAGCTCACGTTCCGGCTACCGTCCACGCCGAAGGGGGAGAAGCAAAGAAGTTTGAGTTGCGTGAACCCCATCCACGCGTTGTTGGCGTTCAATCCGGTTTCGGGATTCCATGCGGGGTTGCCATTGCGCGAGTAGGTCTGGATGATTCCGGAGTAATCCGGAAGGTAGATGTCCGGCGCCAGGATGTCGATTGCCGGTCCGCCGGCCCGCCAGATGTCATGCACAAACGGCTCGGGCCCGCCGCTGGGATAGTCGCCCGCGCCGATGTCGTTGGGCTGCACCAGCCAGGTGTTGACATACATCGGGAGGGGATATTCCTTCTTGCCTTGCGCCGCGACGTAGCCGATGTAGCGGGAGTAGTTCCACGCCATGAAAATCTCATCCGTGTGGTTGAAAAGCTCGGCGTTGGCCGGACGCTTTGTACGATTGGGGCTGTTGGGCACCGGTGGATCGTCCGCCGGACGCTGCACATTCTTGCCGAAGACCTGCTCCCAGGTGCCGCTGGTCTTGTCGCCCGCGGCGTCCCATATCTTCTTCAGTTCCGGCAGCAGGTGCTCCTTGTTCTTCTGGAGATAGTCGGTCAGCTCTTTCGGGACCGGGCCTGCAAAGGCGGTATTGGCGGCGGGGCCGAAGTCCCGTGTGGTACCCATGGTGCCGACTTCATTTTCGACCTGGATTGCGATGACGGTGTGGGTCTTGTCCACCTCGCGGATGTGTCGCATGACGGCGGCGAAGGCCGTGGCGTCTGCGTTGCGACTGTTTTCGCTCAGCGTGGAGAGTATCTCAATTGTCTTGCCCTGGGAGTTGACCACGCGCGGGAAGCGGTCCTGGTTGGCCTTGACCCATAGCGGCGGGAAGTGCGACAGGCCGTTCTTCCAACTGGCCATCCAGAGCAAGACGAGCCGCACATTGTTGGCGCGGGCGGCTTCAATCTGATAGTCGATCATGGAGAAGTCGAACTTGCCTTCTACGGGTTCAACCAGGTCCCATGAAACGACGGTAAGAATGGTGTTGAAATTGGCCTGCGCCAGGCGCGCGATGGTGGCCTTGGTGGTTTCGCGGTCGGACGAGGCGGTATTGGATAGTTCGCCCGCAATGCAGATGAAGGGGCGTCCATCCACAATCAGCTTGGTCATCCCATCGCGCTTCTCCAGGTGGGGTATGTCCTTGATGTTGACGATGGCCGGCGGCTTGGTTTCAACCGTTGCCCCATGCAGATTGACCGTCATAAACAAGGCGCACAGGGCCGGAACCGCAAAAGACGCTAAACGATATTTGGATGACATGTTTGATTCTCCGTTTTGTTTCCTGGTTTGAATTTGGATTTGCAGATCATGAGGCGATTTCCACCGGAGTAGACGAAGCCCGGCTGAGGGGCAATGGGGTCACCGTCGCATCCGCCCACGCGCCTCCATCGTCCTATGTTTTTCATGAGACTGACTGATTTCCTCGTGGTCTGCCCGATCTGATTTACCAGTTCGTTTGTTAGTGTAGCGCAGCTATGATCTCGCAGGGTGCTAACGGAATCGGCATGAGCTTCATGATCGGGGAGCCGGACGTCGTAGATGGGGTACGGGCGCTCCGGGTGGAGTTATTTCCAGCCTCACCCGACTGTATTCGACACCGAGGCCAACTTGGTTATGGCCAACGTCTATGGCAGCACGGAAATGCACTATTTTCAGGCATAAATGCAGCCTGTCTCCTGCAATACCTTCGAAAGGGTACAATTCAACGCATCAGCCCAGAAGAAGATATCAATTCAAGGCTCCGCAAGAATGTCTGAGCAGAAGCCAGTCCGGTGTGTCGTCGTCCCGATCGTGATTTTCCTGTTGGTGCTGGGGATAACGTTTGGAATGGTCTGGCATCATCACGCTGATTCCTCTGCCTCTAACTGTCCGTTATGCCATATGGTCATCACGCCGTTGGCAGCATGCATCCAAGCATGGTGGGTTCCGGTGCCCGCAGGCAGCGTTCTTGAAGCGTTCTGCATGGAGCCCGTCGCCCGCTCTGTTCCCCGCCTTCCCGCGCGAGCGCCTCCCGCATAGCCTCTGCCTACTCTCCGTGCCTCTGCGGCACGTTCCATCCGTGTATGTCTCAGGTGAAGGAGGCTGACTGCCCATGCGTTTGCTAGGTTTGTGTTTGCGTATATTCCTGGTTCCTGCGCTTTTCCTTGAAGGCGCTGGCGCTCAATCCCCACCTGCTGCAAGCCAGTCGCCGCCTTCTCCTCAAGCGCAAACGCTTGCCCAGAAGCCTGGCGCGGTGACGATTTCGCTGAATGAAGCGATCCAACTGGCGTTGCAGCACAATCACAATTTGATGGCTGCGCGAACCGTGATTGAGCAGAACCAGGCCGAAGAAACGACGGCCAATCTGCGGCCGAACCCGGTGCTTCTGGGTGACTCGCAGTTCTTGCCAATCTTTCAGCCCAATCAATTCAGCTCCGATTACATCGACAATACGGCGCAGTTCGATCTCGGCGTCAGCTATCTTTTTGAGCGCGGCCAGAAGCGGCAACACCGCTTGCAGGCGGCCAAAGATGTTACCGCCGTGACGCGGTCTCAGGTGACCGACAACGAACGCAGCCTCAGCTTCAACGTGGCTACTCTCTTCATCAATGTTGAACTCGCCGAATCGACTCTGGAGCTGGCACAACAGGACCTCAAGAGCTTTCAGGACACGGTGACGATCAGCGAAGAACGATACAAAGCAGGGGACATAGACGAGGACGACCTGCTGAAGATGAAGCTGCAACTGCTTCAGTTCCAGATGGACGTGTCCGCGGCAGAGCTTTCCAGGGTGCAAGGACTGTCCGACCTGCGGCAACTGCTGGGATATGAATCGGTAGGCCCGGACTACGACGTGACCGGGTCGTTCGACTATCAGGCGGTGAAGGGCAATCTGGATGACTTTCAAGCAAAGGCACTGGCAAACAGGCCGGACCTGCAGGCGGCGCGGCTGGGAATCAACGCCGCGAACAGCCAGCTTGGGTTGCAAAAATCCATTGGCAAGAGGGATGTGACGGGGCAAGTGAGCTACACGCACCTGGGTTATAGCAACGACCTTTCCTTCTTCGGGCAAATGGAACTGCCGATCTTCGACCGCAACCAGGGCGAGATTGCGCGCGCAGGCTTTGCCGTTACCCAGGCACGGGAGCAGGAGAGGTTCGCGAACGGACAGGTGTTGACGGATGTAAGAGACGCGTATGAGGGATTGCGCGCCAATGATCAGATTGTCTCCCTGTATCGTTCCGGATACCTTGACGCGGCCCAGCAGTCCCTCGATATCACGGAGTACGCCTACAAACGGGGTGCAGCGAGCCTGCTTGATTTTCTCGATGCGGAACGCAGCGATCGGGCCACGCAACTCGGCTACCGCCAGGCGCTGGCATCGTACCTGCTGGCGCTGGAACAGCTTCGCCAAGCTGTAGGAACCAGGAGCTTACCATGAACATTCCCCACAATACTCTGCGCGTCTACAGGATTCCGACTGCAATGGCGCTGACTCTGGCGCTGATGCTGACGGGCTGCCGCTCCAGCGATCGCGAGCAGGCAAGCCAGATGACATCCTTCTCCGCCAATGCCACCAAGTCCGATACCCCGGAGCTCTTCAATATTCCGCAGGACCAGATGCAGCATGTGCAGGTTGTCACGATTGAGCCAACCACGTTGAAGCGCACGCTTCGGCTAACCGGCGCCGTGGCGTACAACGCATTCAACACCACGCCGGTGATCACGCAGGTTGGCGGACCAGTAAGCAGGATTCTGGTAGTGCCCGGGCAGCATGTGAAGGCCGGCGAAGCGATGCTGGACGTGAGCAGCCCCGACTACTCGCAGCTTCTGGACTCCTATTTGAAGGCGGCAGATTCCTCGCGCCTGGCGGAGAAATACTACGCCCGCGCCGAGGACCTGTATCAACATCATGCCATCGCCGAACGCGATCTTGAGCAGGCTGAGTCCGACCGGACCCAGGCCCAGGCAGACCTGAATGCTGCGGAACAGGGAATGAAAATTCTCGGAATCAAGAATCCCGCGGAGCTTGCCAAGGCGCCTTCGTCGGCGCTCATTCCCGTGCTTGCTCCAATCAGCGGCGAGGTGGTGGAGCGGCTTGTCTCGCCCGGCCAGGTGGTGCAGGCGGGCCAAACCCAGGCCTTTACCATTTCAGACCTGAGCACGGTATGGGTGCTTGCGAACATTTATCAGTCGGACCTTGCTTATGTTCACAACGGCGAGGATGTCGTAGTGGAAACGGACTCGTATCCAGGCAGCTTTCATGGCCGCATCTCCTATGTCTCAGCGGCGCTGGATCCCAACACCAGAACGCTGCAGGCGCGCATTCTGGTGGACAATCCCGACGAAAAGCTGAAACGGGATATGTATTGCACGGTCACGGTGACGGCCGGCGTACTCTCCAATGTGGTTGCCGTGCCCAACGCATCCGTACTGCGCGATGACAATAACCAGCCGTTTGTCTACGTTGCCACCGGCACGAACCAGTTTGGCCGGCGCGATGTGGAACTGGGGGAAAGCCAGAATGGCCAGACGCAAATCATGAAGGGCATTTCCGTTGGAGAGAGGGTTGTGGGCGACGGCAGCTTGTTTCTACAGTTTGCCAATTCGCTGCAACACTGAGGAGGCGGGTTCCAATGATTCATAGCATCGTTCAGTTTGCTTTACGGCAACGCGCATTGATCCTGCTTGTGGTGGCGATCGTTGTCGTCGCGGGAGTGATCTCGTTCGAGCGCATGCCCGTGGACGCCTACCCCGATCTCTCTCCCCCCATGGTGGAGGTGATTACCCAGTGGCCGGGTCACGCAGCGGAAGAGATCGAACGCCTGGTTACCGTCCCCACGGAAGTTGAGATGAGCGGCGTTCCGCAGATGTCCGTGATGCGCTCGATCTCTCTGTATGGTCTGTCGGACGTCATCATGACCTTTAACGAAGGAACCGATGACTATTTTGCGCGCGAGGTGGTGTTTCAGCGGCTCAGCGAGGTGACCTATCCCCAGGGCGTGACCCCCACGCTTGCACCGCTGGCAAGTCCATCGGGACTGGTATATCGATATGTTTTGCTGAGCCCCGACCGTACGCCGCAGGAACTGAAGACCTTCGAAGACTGGGTGGTGGAACGCGAATATAAACAAGTGACCGGGGTCGCCGACGATTCCGGCTTCGGCGGCACGGTCATGCAGTATCAGGTGCTGCTTGACCCGGCAAAACTCTACGCTTACCACCTCACCGTGCCAACCGTGATGCAACAGTTGTCGGTCAATAATTCCAATGCGGGGGGCGGGTTTTACTCACAGGGCGATCAATTCTATTATGTTCGGGGCCTCGGGCTGGTCCAGGACACTTCGGACATTGGCAACATCGTGGTGGGCGCGCAGAACGGCACCCCCATACGCATGAAAGATATTGGGGAAGTTGCCATTGGAAATGCCCCCCGCCTGGGTGAATTCGGATTCAACAAAACGGATGATGCCGTAGAGGGCGTCATCATGATGCGACGCGGCGAACAGACACAGAATGTGCTGAAAGGCGTTGAAGCAAAGACCCGCGAGCTGAACGAACATGTCCTGCCATCCGACATCAAAGTGCTCCCCTACTACGACCGAAGCGATCTTGTGCAACTGACCATCAACACGGTCGAACACAACCTGCTGTTTGGGATGGCCCTAGTTCTTCTTGTGCTGATGGCTTTTCTGGTCAGCATTCGGGCCGCGGTGATCGTGGCGCTCACCATTCCCTTGTCCCTTCTCTTTTCGTTCATTTTTTTGCACGCGCAAGGAATACCGGCAAACCTGCTTTCGATCGGCGCTATCGATTTTGGAATTCTGATCGACGGAACTCTGGTAATGGCGGAGAACATCTTCCGCGAGTTGGGCGCGCGCGAAGGCCAGGACTATGACCTCTACGAAGTGATTCGGAGCGCGGCCAAGGACGTCGATCGCCCCATCTATTACTCCGTCGCGGTCATTATTGCGGGTTATCTTCCCATCTACGCGCTGAGCGGCCCCTCGGGAAAACTATTCAAGCCGATGGCCGACACCATGGCGATCGCCCTGGTTGGCGCGCTGATCTTTACTCTCACCTTGGTTCCGGTCCTGTGCTCCTACTGGTTCAAGAAGGGTGTTCACGAGCGCGTAAACAAACCCTTTGAATGGGTGCGCCATCAATATGCCGGAATGCTCGAGTGGTGCCTTGATCACCCCAAGTCCACCATGTTCTGGGCCACTGCGATCTTCGCCGCCACGCTCCTGCTGGTGCCTTTCATCGGCGGAGAATTCATGCCCCATCTGGACGAGGGCGCATTATGGGTTCGAGCAACCATGCCCTATACGGTTTCCTTCGATACCGCCAGCAAGCTCTCGCCCCAGGTGCGCGATATTTTGATGAAGTATCCCATGGTTACCGACACTGCATCTGAGCTTGGCCGTCCGGATGACGGCACCGATCCCACGGGGTTCTACAACGACGAGTTTTACGTGGGATTGAAGCCCTATGACGATGCTTCCTGGAAGACGGGACCGATTCATAACAAGGCAGAGCTGACCGAGGACATTCAGAAGCAACTTACCGCGTTTCCCGGAGTCATCTTCAATTACACGCAACCTGCCGAAGATGCGGTGGACGAAGCTCTGACGGGCCTGAAAAGTGCGCTCGCGGTAAAGATTTATGGCCCCGACCTGAATGTTCTGCAGAGCAAGGCGCTGGACATCAAGCGCAGCCTCTCGCAGGTGCCCGGATTCACCGAACTGACGGTTGTTCGCGAACTCGGCCAGCCCAGTCTGCTGATCGATGTGGATCGCGATCAGATCGCCCGGTACGGCATCAATGTAGCGGACGTCGAGGCAGTTGTTCAGGCTGCTGTAGGCGGCCAGGCGGCAACCCAGGTCATCCAGGGCGAGAAGCTATTCGATCTGGTGGTGCGCATGAAACCGGAGTTCCGGGAGAATGCAAAGCAGATCGGCAACCTGCTGGTGGGCACACCATCCGGCCAGCAAATCCCCATGAGCGAGTTGGCGAACATCCATGAGGCCGGTGGTGCGTCGATGATTTATCGCGAAAACAACTCACGGTATATCGGCGTGCAGTACAGCATAGAAGGACGCGACCTGCAGAGCGCCGTGGTGGCCGGCCAGCGATCGATCCAGGACATTTCAAAGTCCTTGCCACCTGGGTATCGGATCACCTGGGGCGGCGAGTATGACGAGCTGCTTCAGGCAAAGAGCCAGATGGAATTAATTGGCCCGCTTGCCGTGCTTATCATCTTCATGATTCTGTTTGCGCTTTATGGAAACTTCAAATTCCCATTCACGATTGCTCTTGGGGTGCTGCTGACCGAGCCGGTGGGCGCCCTGATCGCTCTCAAGCTGACCCACACGCCGTTCAGTGTCTCGTCGGCGTTGGGACTGCTTGCGTTGATGGGCGTTTCGGTGGAAACTGCTGTGATTCTCGTCTCCTACATCAATAAACTCCGCCTGGAAAACAAGGATATCCGCACAGCAACCCGCGAGGCTTCTCTGTTGCGGCTACGACCCATTATGATGACCGCCCTGGTTGCCTGCCTCGGACTTTTGCCCGCGGCGCTGTCCACGGGCATCGGT
>Ga0326727_10015084_pt1 | contig 16670 bp, 7 predicted proteins | sample MB2enrmetagenome_FD_207643 | JGI IMG/M metagenome (GOLD analysis project Ga0326727, IMG submission 207643) | Lab enriched peat soil microbial communities from McLean, Ithaca, NY, United States - MB29MY | ecosystem: Environmental > Terrestrial > Soil > Wetlands > Peat | place: USA: New York...
CCCGCTGCCGCCCCCGCAATAGTGCCTGAGAGGTCCCTTACGCTAGTTGCCGCGTTCTTGTAGATGTACCCTGCCGGTGTTACCCAGTACACATCATAGGCGCTGCTGGTGGCCCCTGTGGCAATTGCTGCGGGCCCGGTGCCGGTGGAAGCTACAGGTGTCTGGGCGCCGGGGGCAACCGCAATAACCGGCCCGACTCCGATGCCGGAGACCGGTACAGTCAGGCTGTTCTGGTTGCTGCCCGTCAGAACCAAGGCGCCCGTGCGCAACCCTGGGGCGGTCGGCTTGAATTCGACGTCAACGTAGCAGGAATTGGTGCCGACTCCGTAGGGGCCAGTGGTCAGGTCGCAACTGCCGTCCGCAACGTCCGTAAAGTCCAGGCTGGCCTGGCCTTGGGTCAGGACGGAAGGAGCGTTGAGCGTCGTGCTGGCGCCAGTAATGCTGAAATAGAAGCTGTACTTCTGGTTCGATCCGAGATTGACGCTGTCGAGCCGGCCGTCCAGATAGATGGCCGGGATCGAACTCGTGGAATTGGCCACGTAGACCCGGTCGCCCCGTGGAGTCACAGCCACGGCAGCCGGGGTTCCGAGGGCGTTCCCAATCGTGCCGCTCGAGTCCACCACGGAGGTACTGCCGCTCCCCACCGCATATACGTTGCCCGAGTTGTCCACCGCCACGCCGACGGCAGTGCCGACGGTCAGTACGTCGGACGGGACGGCAGGGACCGACAAGTTGTATTGGTAGACGTCGGTTCCGTTGGCGTAGTAAAGATAGTTGGTAACGCCGTTGGAATAGAAGGCGAGACCAGAGGGCGACTTTCCATCCAGGTCGGCTATCGACGAACTGGGAGTCGCATAACCGCCGCTGTTGGTCCACTCCAAGACGCAGCCGCCTTGGCCGAGGTCGTCATTGCTGAACGAAATATAGACATTGCTGGAACCGTCTACTGCTATGCCGGCAGGCCCGTGGTATTCCACAGTGTTTCCCGCGCATGCCGAGGTTGTGCCATACCAGGAGAACAACGGCGACGAAGAGACCGTCCACGCGCCGCCAGAGAAGGTGGCCGTCGTGACGTAGACACCGCCGCCTTCACTCGCATATGGCGAGGCAATGTACACGACTCCGTTACTGTCCGCGGCCATCGCCAAGGCGCCAGCGCTGTGGGGCGCGGGCGCGGTGTAAATGGTCGCGCCTGCCATGGTCATAACCGCGCCGGTAGAGCCGTACCCGGCGAGCACGTTCCCCGCCGCGCCCACGGCGACGGCGTCGGCAGTCCCCAAGCCACTTCCCACGGTCGACTGCATGAATTGCAGGCTGACGGTTGCCGTCTGCGCATGGGCCGGCACGCCCAAGCCGGAGAGCAAGAGGACAACCCCGCACCACAGCCACCCCAACCGGCGACGTTTCCGGCCGGATTCGTCGGCAGCTTGGGAGAAAACACGCACCACAGCAGTGCGGAGACGGTCAATTTCGCTCGATCGGCGGGCCATAGAATTCACCTTCCCGTAAGAAAACGTTGGCGCTTCCGGCCGGAACTGCGGGGCCGGCTCTGGGCCCGCGCGCGGCGGGTCCGCAAAGACTACAGCTACTGCTGGGGGCCGAAAGCCACTTGTACTGCTGGGGCCGAAAACCACCGGTACTACTGGGGCCTGAAAGACTTCCCGATACGGCTGGGCAAAAACATGCCAAACCCGCGGGAAGGAATATGATCTTCTCGGCCGCTCAACGGCCCGTGAGGAAGAGACCGCTTCACGCGGCACACGGGCCGCGCACGGCGGTATGCAATCGGATTCGACGACCTTGACGTAGCATTCTTAGCTCCCATAGCGGGCCTTGTCAACCACTTATCGCAGAATATTGCACAAGCCGCAAGGCCAAATCCCGCCGCCCCAAGGCAAGCGCACGGCGCAGGGTTTTCTTCGGTCGCACAAGAATGCGAGCCGCCGTGAACACGCCGCGAATCGCGTCACTCCCCCGCAATACAACTCTTTTGTTTTCAATATTGTGTCACGAGACCAGGGCTGTGACCGCCGCTTGCGCACCTCTTGGCTCCTTCGCCCCGCTCAGGGTGACAGCACAAAGGCGAAATCTCTCTCACGTCCCCAGGCTACGTTTTCGACGGAGAGGCGATGCGCAGACCGGGGAAGCCCTCATTGCCCGTGGCGGTTTTGCACGTACCAGGTGCCGCCGTTCTTCTTCAGTTCGAAGACGATGGAAACGCTCACCGGCGGCTGCCGCTTGTTGTCGTTGGTGGTATAGGTAACCGACTCGCCGCAGGTGCAGCGGGCGGTGTCGCCGCTCATCACCGGCTGCGCACAGGTGTAGCGGACTTTAATGGCTTTGTACATCTTAAAGGTGCCGTTGATGGCATCCTTTTGCGGCTTGGTAATGGTGGGCCACACCTGCTGCAGTTCGTCAATGGCCATGGACTCATAGGCCTCGCGATAGCGCTGCTCAATGGTCTCGTGGACCGCTTTGATGTCCGGATTCTCCGGCGGGGCGGTGGGCGCCACCGAGGCCACCGGCGCCGGCGCTGGGACTGGCGTAGCCGCTGCGACCACCGCGACTTGCACCGACTCGCTCACCGAACCTCCCGGCCCTTTGGCCGTCAGGACATAAGTGGTGCTGCGCGCCGGCCGCACCGCCCGCGAACCGCTGGCCTCGACGTTACCGATGCCCTGATCGATCGCGACCTCGTTGGCATTCTGGGTAGCCCAAGACAGCTTGGTCTCTTGCCCAGACTCCAGCCGGTCGGAGCCGGCGGTAAACAAGGCGATGGATGGTTTGGGCAGGGCCACCACCGAGATCGTGACGCTACTTTGTGCCGGGGCGCCGTTGCCCCGCGCGGTCAAAACATAAGTCGTGGTCGCCGCCGGAGTCACCCGCTGCGATCCGCTCGCCGAAACCGAGCCGACGCCATGGTCGATGGAGACATCGCTCGCATTCTGCGTCTGCCAGCGCAGCTCCGTCGCCTGGCCCGGCTGGATGCTGCCGGCGGCCGCGATGAATTCGCCAATGCTGGCGGGCGGTTTGGGAATCGCCTTCATGGCCGCATTGACCGGCACACTCTCCCCGGCTTGAGCGGAAACGGTGGCCGACCAAGGCTCATAGCCGTCCAGGCTCAGCTCCACCCGATGTTTACCCGGCTTGGTTTGCAGGGAGAAAGTTCCATCGCCCTGGATCATGCCCACGGAGTTCTTGTCGACGGCAATCCGGGCTCCCGGTTGCCCCTTAACAATCAAGTAGGGATCGCGTACCGGTTGCTCTCCCGCTTGCCCGGGAGCGAGGGTGAAGCTCAGGCTGGCGGTGGCGTCTTGGCGAACGGTCACATGCTGCGAGGACGGTTGGAAACCGTTCTTCTCCAGACGAACCTCGTGTTCTCCCGGCAAAACCTGGATGGTGGTCAACTTGCCGGAAGTGACGCCCTTGACCGCCCCGTCCACCAGCACATCCGCGGCTTCCACGTTGCTGGCAATGCCCAAGCTGCCCAGGGCAGGAGCTGCGCCAGCCAGTTCCAAAGCCACCGTTTTGGGCACGTTGCCCACCGAGATATGCTTCTCGACCGGTTCCAAGCCGGCGCGGCTCGCCTTCACTGAATAATCGCCCGCCTTGAGTTTTAGGTCGCAAGGGGTGCTGCAACTCTTGCCATCCACCGTGACTTGGGCGCCCGCGGGCGTGGTTTCGAAATGGATAGGCGTGCCGGGAGCCGGGCGCAGGAAAAAGTACCCCAGCACGATCAAGACCAGGGCGGCAGCGGCTATCGGCAGGACGGCTTTCTTGGCGAGTGACGCCGGTTGCTTCGCTCCTGCCGCGGAAGGAACCGCCGGAGTCGCGGTTGGGGCCTGTGGCGGGCGGATTGCCTGGGCGCTCCGCGCCGGTATCTCGGGGCGGGATTCCCGAGCCGGAATCTCTTTCCCGGGCGTCACGGGCGCGGGAGCAGGTTGCGCCTTGGCCGCCATGGGCGATCCCATCATCACGGTCGTCACCGGCGGCGGAGGAGGCGGTTCGGGAGCCCGCACGGCAGCGGCTGGGGGGGAGGCCAACATCACCGTAGCCGATCGATCCGGAGGGGGAGCGGCAGCAACCGCCGGTTGCGGCTTGTTCGCTTCCGCCAGCTTGGCTTGCAAGCGCGCTATTTGCTCCCGGATCTGCGGATACTCCGCATAGAGTGCGGCCACCGTCTGCCACTGTTCAAGCGCTTCCGCATAGGCCGCAACGGTCTCCAGCCTCTGGGCCTGCTCCACCGCGTCGGCAATCTGGCTTTGCCGGAGGCGCGCTGCCACCAGCAGGGTCTGGACGGTTTCGTTTCCGGGACTGCGGCGCAAGGCATCCTCGGCCAACTGGACCTGCGCGTCGGGGTTGGGCTCCGTGGCCAACATCGCCTGGAGCGTGGCGACCATGTCCTTTTGCCGAATCTGCTCGGCCTCGGCAGCGGCCTTGGCCGCGGCCTCCCGGGCGCTTTCCAAAGCGGCGGCAATCTCCTCGGATGAAGGGAAGTCCAGGCGGGAGGCACTGAGCATGCGAACCGCGGTATCGAACTTGCCGGCCCGCTGCGCTTCCAGAGCCTGGGCCAAGGCCGCTTGCTGCGCTTCCGCCTGCCGCTGCCGCTCCAGCATTTCCTGCAACTGTTGCGCCACCAGGCGCAAGCGCGTGTCGGCGCCGAAACGCTGCAGGGCCGCCTGCGTGACCTCTAAGGCTTGCGGGATCTGCCCCTGTTCCGCCAGGCTCCGGGCCAACGCGGCCTGTTCGCGGATACCCTGCTCCCGCTCGGCGGCATCGCGCTTGGCTTCCGCCTGCGCCCGCAAACGGACCAGCGCCGGTTCGTTGGGGAAGCGGGCCAGCGCCTGCTCGGTCGCTTTCAGCGATTGCTGCAAGTCGCTGCCGCTCAGGATTTGCTGCACCTCCCGGATGGCGCTATCCATTTCGCGCCGCCGCCGGGTCTGCTCCTCGCCTTCCACCACCGCCTGTTTGAGGGTGGCCAAAACGGGAAAGCTGGCATCCAAGGCTTCGATGGCGCGAATCGCTTCGCGCACCTCGCTGAAGCGGCGGGCCGCGAGGCTGCGTTGCGCTCCCTCTTCCAAGTCCTGCAACCGCTGCTGCCGGGCTTCGGCCTCCAGACGCTGCCGCAATGCCGACTTCATCCGGCGCGCCTGGGTGTCGTTGGGATCCAACTCCAGCGCCTTGTCGACCATGTCCTCGGCCATGGGCAGGTCGTTGAGCTCATGCGCGCGCCGGGCCAATTCCAGCTTCTTCTGCACCTCGTCGTGCCGTCTCAATTCCTGCCGTACGGCATCGCGGAACTGCAGCAGCGGGACGCTGGTGCGATGAATCGCGAGCGCCTGCTCCAGGCTGCTCAGCGCCTCCTGATAGCGCTTTTCGCTGAAGGCCTGCTGCGCGCTGGCCTGCAACTGGCGTAACTGCTCTCGTTGTTGCTCCAAGGGAGCGATCTGCTGCAGGTGGTTGCGGAATTCCAGCGCTTCGCCGTGGCGGGTATCCACCCGCAGGATTTCCGAAACCAGTTCGTGGGCATGGAACAGATCGCCACTGTCGGCCGAGGCCCGCGCCTCGTCCAGCAACGCTTCCTTGAGCGGAGTTTGCAAAGCCGCCAAGTCGGACGCCAACTCTTCGGCCTGCTGATAACGACCCTCCGGGTTCTTGGCGAGAGCACGGTCCAGGATCTGATCGAGCGCTGGAGGATACTCCTTCAAATAGGCCGACAGCGACGGATGCGGGTCCCGCACTACCTTGCTCATGACCTCGAAGTCGCTTTCCCCTTTCCAGGGGAGCGTTCCGGCCACGAGTTCGTATAAGACCACGCCCGCGGAAAAAACATCCGCCCGGCCGTCCAAATCGCGCTGTCCCTTGGTCTGCTCGGGCGACATGTAGTAAATGGTGCCCATCGCCATGCCGCTCTTGGACAGCATGCTGGCCGCGCCGGCCCGGGCAATGCCGAAATCGAGCAGCTTGACGCGTTGCCGTCCTTCCAGAACCATGACGTTGCCCGGCTTGACGTCACGGTGAACAATGCCGAACTGGTGGGCGTACTGGAGGGCGTTGCAAACCTGGATGACGTAATCGAGCCGGGTGATCAGGCTAAGGCTGGTCCCGGAGGAAACCAACCGGTCCAGGGTCGCACCTTCCAGGTACTCCATAGCCATGTAAGGAGCACCCTCGTGGTACCCATAGTCGTAAACCACGACGATGTTCGGATGCTGCAGTTTGGCTACCGCGCGAGCCTCCCGGAGAAAGCGCTCCCGGTATTCGTCGCGGTCGGCGACATTGACCGTCATCACCTTGATGGCCACCACGCGGTCCATCTTCGGGTCGTTGGCCTTATACACGACCCCCATGCCACCCCGGCCCAGTTGGCTCAGAATCTCATAACGGTTATCGATCTTCAGCCCGATATCGGATGCCATATTCTCAGCCCGGCTCGATCCGGCAAAACAGCTACCAGACCTGCCTCAGTTTGCCGTACACCGCAAGCCCGCCAAAAAAGCCTTCTGGAAAACCGGCGCGCCGGCCAGTTCCAGGTCATAACGGAGCGTCAACGGCTTGCCTGCCACCATCATAGGCTGGCCGCTGAGGCCGCTCTTGGGAACCCACTCGACTACGCTGACATTGCCGGCCGTCTGCCACCGGTCAGCCTCGGCAAAGAACTGGAAAACGGCCCAAGTGCCGGTGTAGTTGAGAATTCCAAGTTCCGAGTCGCCCATCTTGCCGACGACGCGCACCTGTCCCATGTCCCCACCCGTCCACACAAACTGCTTGGGAGAGCCGGAGGCGCTCAAAGACTGTCCGTTCATTTCGAAGGTCAAATCCTGGATGCCGGGCACCGGGTAGGGTTTCAGGAGAAAACGCAACTGCGGCGCCGAGGCTCCCCCAGGGTAGAGCGTCTCACTGAACTGCGCGGCATGATTGAAAAACGTCATGAAACCGGCGCTGATTTTAGCGCCGCTGGCAGGATTAACCACGTACTCGCCGCCCTGTTTGACGAGCAAGGCCTTGAGGTTCTGGTCGTAGAACGCCCAGATGGTTCCCGCGCCGGGCTGAAACAAAGTGTTCACCTCGGCAAAGGTCGCTTGCGTCTTGCTTTGGGCGTTGAAGGGGAACTTGTTGGTGACTTGAGCGAATTGGGCGCACAGCGCCTTGGCCGCGCCGCCCTCCAACCCCGGCGGATGCAGAATGCCTTCCACCCCCTTAATGGGAGCTTCCAACAAAGCGGCGCTCACGCTGTCGACGTGGCCGGTCTGGTCCACCTTAAAACCTTGCTCAACCTGCTTGGCGGCCCCCAAAGCCGCCATGGCGCTGGAGCGCACCTGCCCCACCGCCGCCGGGTCGTTCATGCCCCCGGGAGCTTTAGCCAACTGGTCCACGGCAGTCAGCAGGGCCGTCAGGCCGTCCATATAGGGCTTATTGCCCGGACCGACGTAAGGATTGGCATTGGGCGCCACCACAGCCTGAACCGGCTGGAAGGCCGCGGCTACGTCGCTGTCGCTTACCGCGGTATGAGTCGAGGCCAGGGCGAAAAGCGCCAGCAGGGGCGAACTGTTGCTGCTGAGCAGGTTCAACTTGCCGGCCGCATCGCCGGCGTTGCTGTAGCGCAGCACCGAGGCGGCACGCAGGAAGGCCCGCCACTGTTCGAGAAAATCGTTACGATAACGGGTACGCAGGGTTTGCTCGACGGCGGCCCGGTCGAAGCTGCCGCCGTGTTGGGTGCCCAGCACCCACTCTTCTCCGGCGAAGAACCGCTCGGAATGCGCCATGGCGTCCTGCATGAAAGCGAACCCGTTCTTGCTGAAGGCGCCATCCACCGCTTTGCCGTCGACCACCGCATCCGCCGAACCGGGAAATTCGCGATTGAAGTTGATCGCAGGACTCTTGCGATTGGCCTCGTCCAGCATAGCGCGATAGATCCGCTCGGTGGCGGCGAATTGCGAAAGATACGTTCTCGCCCGCTCCACGCTCGCCGCATCGTTATCGGAAGAATACGGGTTTTCTTCCGCCAGTTCGGCAGCATAAAAATCGAACTGCGTCCGCGCCAGGCCGGCGCGTTCGGCATCCAGTTGCCGCCCCGCCAACCAACGGTCTTGCAACACCGGCGCGAGAAACTCCTTGGTGCTCTTGTCATGGTTGGAAGTGGCGATCAGATAAGCCTTCAAGGTGTCGTAGGTAAATCCGTAGCTATCGCTGGGAGTCGGCGTGGCCGGCAAGCTCTGTAAGTGCGTCAGGAGCGCCTGCCGCACGGTCCCGAACATAACCCGCTGGAATCCCCCGAAATAGAGCTTGCGCACCTCCGGATAAGCCGCGTCGCCGGCATACAGTCCCCACCGCAAACTCCACGGAGCGCCATCGCGCCGGTACTGGTGCAGGGTCTCCGCCACCTGGCGCAGGCTTTCCAGCCGCTTCAAGTCGTCCGCCGAAGGCAGTTGGCCGGGAACGGTCTGAATGGCTTGCACCTGCGCCGAAGCCATTTGGGCTTGGGCCAGCAAGCTGCGATTGCCGAAAAACGAAACGGTAAAACCGATCGCCGCCACCAGACACACCAGGGCGCCCAAGGCCAGCAGGACGCGCCGGGTGAAACTCACTTTGACGCTGTAGCCGCTGGCGCCCATGGCGGCGCGGTCCTTGAGCAGAACATCGTGAAAGAACTGCGTCAGGAAAACCCACTGCGGCATCTTCTTCTGCGCGGGCACCCGCGCCCGGGCTGGCTCCGCGGCCTGGGCGCGCATCTGCTCGTAACTGAAGATCCTGGTGGCCCCTCCGCCCAATGCTTCCTGGGGCTGGGCCGCCGGCGCCGCAGCCGCCATGGCCTGCGCGCTGTCATCCACCATAACGGCCCGGACCCCGGAGAAGTAGAAGCCGCGCACGAACGGATTGGCTTGCAACTGACTGGGCCGGCCTAAGTCCGCGAGAAACTGCACCACCAAAGTGCGCAGTTTCCGCCATTGCCGGGGAAACTCATAAATGCCCGCCAGATTCTCCGGCTGGCTTTCCCGGGCCAACAGTTCCAGGCGCTTGCCGGCCATCGAATAGAAAAGCTCATCGAAGGCCCGGGTCAGGCGCTGGGTCTCTTCCTCGCCGTAGACGCCCGCGGCCACCGCCCGCATGGGAAGGGTAGCGCCCAGAACTTGCCCCGCCTCCTCGTTCATCAGGTTGCGCACATACTCGGCAAAGAAGGACAGGCGGTCCATCTTGGTAAACAAAACGTAGACGGGGAAATTAACCCCCAGTTCTTGCGAAACCTCTCGCAAGCGGGCATTCAAGTCTCGTGCCGCTGCCGGAACCGCCTCACTCGCGCCGGGGCTAAGGAAGGCCTCGCAGTTGAAACACACCAGGGCGGCCCGAGGGGCCTGCCCCCCTTTGCTCAAGGCGCTGGACAGCTTGCCGGGGCGCAACCGCTGCAACAGGTGAATCCAACGGGCCGGCTGATTGAGCAGACTGCCGGCGGCCTCGACGAACAGCGCTTGGCGGGAAAACCACAAGTTGAGGGAGCGGGTGGGAACAATGTTGTTGTCCTGGTAAACCTGCCCCGCAAGCAGTTCCGCCTCCAGCCCGGAGTTCACCACGGTGCTGGTCTTCGCCGCCCCGATTGGACCCAGGACGTAAACCAGGGACAGATGTTTGAGATCCAGACCCTGCCCGGAACCCCGCAAGCGCGCCAGGGCGGTGCGCACCAAGTTGTCCAATTCATCGCCACTACCGTCGGCGTCGGCCCCGGGCTCTTCGGGGCGATAGATCTTGACGTACCACCACCAGAACAAGCCCGCGGCCAGGAGGCCAACCAAGGCCAGCGCAATGCGCAAAGCCCACAAGCTGGCGCCGGACAGATGCAACCACACGCCGGCAAACCACGCCAGGACGAGGTAGATTGCCAGAACGACCAGTGTCCAAATCGTTACCATTGTGCCGCTCCTTACGACCGCAGTTGCAGCGCCAGTGCGCGCAGCTCGCTTGCACCGGAGATTAGACCGAGCTTGAATCCGACAAACAGCAGCAGTGCCAGCCCGAGACAACCCAGCGCCGCCCAGCCCAGACGTTTGACCCAGGGATCGGCTTGGGCCGCCAGCACCGCCTCCGCCGGCAGCGCCCCACGGGGGGAGGCCCCCGCCCCGGCCCGAATACGCTGGATCTTCTCGCGTACCGTGCCCATAATGCCGCGCAGGTCGCCCCCGCCGCTTATTCCATAGCGCCCCTTGTAGCCCAGCAACAGGCAGAGATAGAACACCTCGAGCAGATCGGCGGCCTGGAGAAAATCGGTGCGGCCCATCACCCGCTGCAGCTTCTCAAAGAAAGAGTCGCCCGCCACATGCTCACCGAACAGTTCCTCTTGCATGGGCAAGCTGGTCCACCCGGCCAAAGCAGGTAGCTGGCAATTGAGTACCGACTCGTCGAGGAAGGCGACGATGGCGTACAGCGCCAACTGGGTATCCTCCTGGGAGTAGCCGCGCCCCATGGCATCTTGCGCCGCCGTCCGCAACGACTCTCGCATATGATTGCGAAACGGCTCTGCGTCCTGCACCGGCTGCCGTCCGAAGCGTACCCGCACGATCGCGGTAATCACTTCCTGAAACGCCAAGGCCAGGTTCCAGTTGCGTTGCTCGGACGAAGCCGAGGAACCACGATAACTGGCAAGAGGAGTTATAAGGCTGGACATTCCACCCTCCCATCGAGATTCGCTAACACTTGGAGCCCAGGAAATCTCTTACGGCGCGCTGCCCGAAGCCAGCAACTGGAACAGAGGCTGGTCCCTTCCGCTACGGCTCCGCGATTACCACCAGTTCCAACCCGACCTCGGGAAGATCCGCCGGCACGTACACGCCGACCTTGTGGGTCTTCACGATATGGTCCCAACAGGGACCACCCCGGCTGACAGCGAAGTACTGGTATTCCACCTTGGCGGCAATGGCCGATGGCGGTACCGACAGATGCACCAGCTTCAGGCCCGGCAAGGCCCGCTTCACCAATTCCGGAACGAACTGCGCGGAACAGACCTTGACTACTACCGGCGTCTTCTGGATCAAGTCGGCTTCACCCAACGACGAACGGACTCCCAATAGCCAGCGCGACGGCCCGAGGGCACGGCTGTCCGCAATCTCACCTTCGTAGAAGTAGCGAGCGCCCGGGTGCAGAGGGATGGCGATGGCCTGGGTGGGAATCATGATCTCCAGGTGCCGCCGGATATGTTCGTCCAGCTTTCCAAAACACTCGTCCAAGTGCGGGTGGTCGTAAGCCGGGAGGGTGCGGGGGTGAGATTCCAGAGCGAAGGTGCAAAGCGCCCCGGCCAGACGCGACATTTCGCGAAAGAGCTCCTGGGGATGTCCGCGTTTGCAGCCATACAGGTGCCGCAAGGGCCCCAACCCGGCATTGATCGCGTGCAGAAACCAATAGCTCGCCACGTCGCGCGACGACATTCCCGCCTGAAATCGGCTGCCCTTAGCCCCCTCCCCGCGCAGGCTGGAACTCTTTTCTTCCAGGATTTCGATGAGCCGCCGCAGCATGTTCATCAGCGGTTCGCTGGCGGCCAAGCGCAGGCACGGCGGGACGAACCACGAATCGAACACGAAGTAGCCTGCAGGGTGGCGCCGGATGCGCCCAACGGGAAGCGACTCCATCTCTTCCCTATCCTCCGTGTCGAACAACAGCCGCAAGTTCTTCTGTCCCAGACGCACCGGCTTTTCATCGCGCCCCGTGCTCTCGTCGCAGATCGTCCGGAGGGTGCCCGTGTAGCGCGCCGTCCCTTCCCCCGAAGCTTCCATGAGGCAATTCTGGCCCGAAGGCTTGCGGCGGGGAATGCACAAATGCACCAACAGGAAATCGCGCGTGGGCGGAAACAGCTCGCCGATGGAGCGCGGCTCCGGCAACGGATCGCATTCCGGGATATCGAAAGGCAGGCCGTCGGCAAAAATTCCACTGGCATAGCTAAGCCCGACGGTCCCATTGCGTAAGGCCTCCGCGTCCAGAGCCAAACCGGTAAAGCCATAGGCTTCCGGCCACAGGCTGCCGGCCGCGAAGTGCAAAGTGTCCTCAAAGTAGCGGTTCTGCGCCTGGAAATGGTGCGGCCCCAGATACATCCCTTCGGACCAGACGACACTGGAAAGGAATTTCATAACCGCCAAATGCCTCTTTCTCCGGCACTTCCCGCCACTCTGACCCGTCGTCTCCCACCTCAGTTGCTAGCGGCAAAGACACGTCGATGCCGTCAGCGAACCCGGCCGACAACAATTCAGGTATCCGGCGCATCGTAGGTGCTACGGTACGGCCTGTCAAGTCCCAAGTCTTAACTTCGTCTGCTTCCCGAGCCCAGGCGGCCAAGCTCGCAGGCAGTTGCTGACGGTCGGCTTAACGGTGTAAGCTCCCTCCTATCTCGTGCTCCCGTTTCCGGCGGCGCCACGATCCGACCATGGCCGGAGGAGATACGCTATGACGCCATTTGAACCAGAAGCCAAAGATACTCCCGCGGCTCCGGGCCGGCAACCAGGCGAGCCGGAGAAGTCTCCTCCCGGAACCGTCGCGCCCTCGGGGGCCTCGCGGCCGGCTTGGCCGCCCGACGATTTTACCCAAATGTTTGGCGAACCGGCGCCGCCAACCCTGATCGGCTTGGCCGCAAGACCGCAGCCGGAACCGGGGGTGTCGCGGCCAGCGGAGGGGAAGGCTTCCGGTCCCGGAGAGAGCGAGCCGGGGGCCTTCACGCAGCTATTTGCCAGCCCGGTAGCACCGTCCGCTCCCCTGAAGGAGGCAGACTCGGCCTTGGGCCCGCATCCCGCGCCGCCCGCCCCGAATCCCTTCGCTCCTCCCATATCGGAGGCAGGGGCTCCGGCGTCGCCGCCGGGCGCCTTCACGCGCATGTTCAGCAGCGCGGCTCCCCCGCCCGAAGCTGAGCCAACTTCAGCGGTCGCCGCGCCCGAGCCCCCGTTGCCCATTTCACCCGAGGATTTTGCCGCTGCCTTCGATTTTCCCTTGCGTGACAGCTCCGCAGCCGCGGAACCCAAGGCGGAACCCAAGAAGGGGCCGGGAGCATTCACCCAGATGTTTCAATCTCCGGTCGGGCCTCCAGCCGCGCCCAAAGCCGCACCCGACGAAGCCCCGGGCTCCTTCACCCAAATGTTTCAATCTCCGGTCGGCCCCCCGCGCACGCCCAAGGCCGCACCTGACGACGCCCCGGGTTCCTTCACCCAATTGTTCCAGTCCCCCGTCGCACCTCCGGCCACGCCCAAAGCCGCACCCGGCGAGGCCCCGGGGGCCTTCACCCAGATGTTCCAGTCTCCCGTCGGACCCCCGGCCATGCCCAAGGCTGCACCCGGCGAGGCCCCGGGTTCATTCACCCAAATGTTCCAGTCCCCGGTAGGGCCTCCGGCCACGTCCAAGGGCACACCCGAACCAAGCGCGGGATCCTTCACCCAAATGTTCCAGGCACCTTCCGCAGGTTCATCGTCGGGGACAGGGGTGGCGGGCAGAGGTGGGAACGACTCGGCCATGCCCTTTACCGGCAAACCGCCAGAAAGCCCAGAGCAATCGCTGGGTGTTTTTACTAAGTTATTCAGCTCCCCACCCTTAGGGGCAGGAGAGCCAGAGAAACCGTGGGCGGCGTCGGCGCCTTCGGGCGCTCCTCCTGCAGGTGCACCGGCTGAGGAAAAGCATGAGGTTCCCGCGTTCCCGCCAAGCACTCCTGGACCAGCACCAGTTGCCAGTCAACCCGCTCCTAGCTCGCTCTTCCCGGCCTCGGCCTCGACTTTGAACAGCGGCTCGGCGGGAAAGGCCACCCAGGTTTTCAGTTCTCCAACGGAACCCGCACCAGTCCCGCCTCCCCCTCCGGCGGGACCCAGCGCTTTCACGAGAGTAATCTCCGGCGCCTCTTTGCCGCCCATTCCGCCCACGGCAACCCCCGCCAAGGGCGGGGGCCCGGCAGCAATGCCGCCGGTACCAGCACCCCAGGTGCAGATGCCGCCCATGCCACCGCCCCAGGTGCAAATGCCCCCGGCACAAATGCCGCCTATGCAAGCGCCTCAGGCGCCGATGCCGCCCATGCAGATGCCCCAAGTGCAGATGCCCCAGGTACAAATGCCGCCGTTGGCGATTCCGCCGCCGACGGCCCAACCTCCGGCAAAAAAGAACGCTTGGCTCCCACTGATCATCGGCGCCAATGTGCTGGTACTCATCATCCTGATTTTGATTTTAGTTTTTGCTTTGAAGAAATAGCGCCCGGCGCGGCGGCCGACTCACCCTACAGAGCCGGACTGGAGAAGAGGGAGACTCTCTGGGCGTTCCCGAGGACACGAGGGACGGCTCCCTATGCTCTGGAGTGGAGGCCTGCTTTTGTCTAATCGGTCTGAGGCAGAAGGATGATCAATTCCATCTGCGGATTGGGGAAATCTCCGGGCACGTAAGCCGCCAAGTTGCGGGCGCGTTGTACGGCATCCCAGGCCACGCCGGACTGGGTGAGGCTGAAGTACTGATAGTTCAATTTGATAGGAATAGCGGCCGGCGGCGAGGGCAGGTGGGTCAGGGTCATGCCGGGAAGCGCCTGCTTGATCAGATACTCGACGTGGTTGGCGGAACACACTTTAATCAACTGCGGGGCTTTGCGGATCAGCTCGCTTTCCGGCATCTCGGCGTTCACCGCCAAATACATGCGCGTCCCCTTCAAGTAGCGGTCCTCGGCTAAAGCCGCAGCGTAGATGGAAGCTTGGACCGGCTTCAGGGGCAAGGAAACCACATTGGTGGGCACCACCGTCTCCAGCAGCACCCGGAGTTGTTCGTTGAGTGCGGCGAAACAAGCGCCCAGGTCTTCGTGCTCGTAAGCCGGGAGGTCGCGAGGCTGCACCTTGGCGGAGAATGTCGTCAACGCGCCGGCCAGTTCCAGCATGATCGAATACAACTGTTCCGGATGCCCGCTTTTGGCTTGGTACAGATGGTTGAACAGGGGGAAATGCGAATTGATGGTGTAGAGTAGCCAGAAATTGGCGATATCGCTGGCGGTAAACTCCGCCAGATTCTGGTTCTTGTGCCGCCGCATTCCGGCCAACGTGCTGCTCTTGGCGTGCAAGATTTCGACCAGACCCCGCAAGATACTCTGCAGCAAACTGCTGGCGGAGATGGACAGAAGTGGGGGGATGAAGGCCGGATTGAGGCGGTAAGTTCCAACCCCGGTGCACTCCACATTGGCAATGCGAAGCTTGGAGGCCCCTTCGAGGTTTTCGCCGGCCAGCAGGATGCGCAGGTTCTTGCGCGCCACCTGGACGGGCTTGTCGTTTACTCCGGTGTTTTCGTCGCGAAACATTTCGACGGAGGCAATATAGCGGGAACCGAGATTGCCGCGCGCCAGGGAGACGTTAATCCCGCTCTGCCGGTATTCCGGCACCGTGAGGTACACGTCGAGAGTGTTCTGGCCAGGCTCAAAGGCATCGCCCAACGGCTTGGATTCCGGCGCGGGATCGGCCCCCGGAATATCGAAGAGCAGCCCGTCGGGAAGAATGCCGGCGGCCTGGGAGACGACGAACTGGCCGTCGGCAAGTTTCGGTAAATCGATACTGAGTTCGGTAAATCCCCACGGCCGGAAAGTCAGGGCCTGCAGGTCAAACTGCAAAGAATCTTCCAAGAACCGGTCCTGCAGTTGCAGGTGCTGCGGGGTCAGAAACGTGCCTTTGGACCAGATAACGGGTTGCAGTCGTTTCATATATTGCCCTGAAGTGCCCACAATAGCATCGCGCAATCGCAATTGACAATCCGGTGCCCCGGACCGATAATGTGTCCCGTCAGCGCCAGTTAGATTCCCTGGTTTTCTTTTCCCCGTCTTAAGCATCGGCCATACCAAAGTGACGCTGGCGCATCGTAAGTGAGCAGCCCTCGCGCACGGGGAGAGGGCTGCTCGCGACCGTGTGTACCGGGCCCCGAAGTTCAAATCATCTCTGCCGCCCAGAGGAAAGGACCCTTTATGGCTAAGGAAAGCACCCAGCAGAAGCTCAGCCGCGTGCGCCCTCCGAGGATACAAATTACCTACGACGTAGAGACCGGCGGGGCCATCGAGAAGAAAGAGCTGCCTTTTGTGGTCGGCGTGCTTGGGGATTTCACCGGCCAACCCGAGCAGCCGCTGCCCAAGTTCAAAGAACGCCGTTTTGTCGAGGTAAATCCAGACAACTTCGATTCCGTTTTGGAGAGTATGAAGCCTCACCTCTCGTTCGCGGTGGAGAACAAGTTGAGCGAAGATGCCGAGGCGAGCCAACTGAAAGTGGACTTGAAGTTCAAGAGCCTGGAGGATTTCGAGCCGGAGCAGGTGGCGCGGCAGGTGAAACCGCTCAAGGAGCTGCTGGATCTGCGCACCCGCCTGAACGACCTCAAGGGCACGCTGCAAACCAATGACAAACTGGACGAGGCCTTGCTCGATGCCGTCAGTAAGACCGAGAAGCTCGACAAGTTGAAGTCCGAAGTTGGCCAGAAGGAGGATTCCAATGCCTGAGTCGCAACAGTCGGCCGCTCAGCCTGCAGTGGTGGAACAGGCGGCGCCCTCCAGTCTCCTCGACCAGATCGTAGAACAGGGACGGTTTACCGACACCAGCGCGCGCGAGCGCGGCAAGAATCTGATCAAGGAATTTGTCGCCCAAGTGCTCGATGGTTCCATGACTCTGGGGCGGGATGCCGACCAGATGATCTCGGCCCGGGTGGCGCAGATC
>Ga0326727_10015089_pt1 | contig 16668 bp, 12 predicted proteins | sample MB2enrmetagenome_FD_207643 | JGI IMG/M metagenome (GOLD analysis project Ga0326727, IMG submission 207643) | Lab enriched peat soil microbial communities from McLean, Ithaca, NY, United States - MB29MY | ecosystem: Environmental > Terrestrial > Soil > Wetlands > Peat | place: USA: New York...
TAGTCGCCACTGACAACCCAGGTGCCGATGGCGTGCGAATGGCTGACTTCAATGCCAGTCGGGCTGATCAATTCCTGACAGAACCGCTCGATGTCCTCGGCCGGAACCCACGATGCGCCCAAGCGCACGTCAATCTCGGTGGCCGACAGGTCCTCTGGCTGGACAGCCTTGAGCGCCTCGACGTTCTCTTTGAAGCGCGGGTCGGTGATGCTCGCGGCCTCGGCGATCTCCAGCTTCTCGCGGACGTTGCCGGACAGATATTGATCGTCGGTCTCCCATTCGTTCGCCTGCGGGTTGAGGAAAATTGTGCCTCTCAGGTCGGGCAAGAATTCTTCTTCGGAGCGACCGAGCAAGGCGCTCATGTGGTCGAGGTCAACGCAGCCCTTTTCGTTTAGCGAAACGATCAGGGCTTCCTTGGGCAGTTCGACCGACTCGATGGGTTTCTGATACTGAATCGTTCGCTCGCGGAAGATCGCCGTTTTCTTGGCTCGCTTCGTCTCTCCGTCGTAAACCTCCAGAGACAGGAGCAACGGCAGGTCGGGGTCACCATCAAACGCGCGGGTGTTCGCATGGTTTGAAATCGGACCGAACCGTGAGACGAAGGAATCGTAAGTCTGATTGAGCTTCTCCCGCGCCGCGACAATGGTCGCCTCGTCGCTGCCATCGAGTTGACTGCGGAGACATTCCCGCACGGCGTCACGAACCCGGATCAGCCGTCTGACTCGCACCTTGGTTTCCGCCGGCAGCCCCGGCAGCGTCTTCAATGAGTCGCCGATTCGGACGGCGACCTCGTCGTGGACCATCACGAAAGCGTTGGGCTTGACGTAATCGGGGGCGGGAAACGATTGATCGAGAGACGGGGGAGCCACGGCCCGCTTCTGCGCGCGATAGATGTCTTGCGGCAAATTGCTGACCGCTTCGTCCAACGCCTCGGCCAAATCCCGGCCATCGCTGACCAGCGTAGGTTCGTTGTCGCGGTACATGCTGCCCGACAACTCCATCTTGCCGAGCATCATCTGCGGTCGCTGAACGAAGTATTCGTTGATGTAGATCGTCTCGCCCTCGGCGTTGACGTGCTCCGCTGTGTCCTTCCACGCCGGACCCGACGGGGTCTCGCCGGGATTCAGCTTGCGCAACATCACGATGTCGGTGGTGACCTCCGTGTTGGCGTTGCGCTTGAAGGCGTCGTTGGGGAGTCGGACTGCGCCAACGAGGTTGGCCCGTTGCGCCAGGTATTCGCGCAGCGTCGAGTCCTCCTTGTCGAGCGTGCCTTTGGATGTGATAAACAGAAGCAGCCCGCCCGGGCGCACCTTCTCCAAAGCGGCAGCGAAGAAATAATCGTGGATGGGAAACTTGAAAACATTGAACCGTGGGTCAAACGGCTGATAGTCCCCAAACGGAATATTGGAAACTGCCGCGTCGTAGAACCCGTCGGCCAGCCGAGTCTCCTCGAATGGTTGGTGGCGAATGTCGGCATCTGGATAAAGCGCCTTCGCGATGCGGGCGGTCAATTGGTCAATCTCGATGCCGGTGATAGTCGAGTGGGCGTGCATCTCTTCCGGCATCAGCCCGATGAAGTGGCCCAGCCCGCAGGCAGGCTCCAGAATGCGCCCTTCCTTGAAGCCGAAACGCGCGAGGGCTGCGTACATCCCCCGGACGATGACCGGCGACGTGTAGTGGGCGTTGAGTGTTGACGCGCGGGCGGACGTGTGTTCCTCGTCCGTCAGAAGTTTGGATAGTTCGACCTGCTCCTTGAACCACTCGCGCGAGTTGACATCGAAAACCTGCGGCAGGCCGCCCCAGCCAACGTACCGCACGAGGACCGCGTTTTCGTCGTCAGAGGCAGGACGTTTGTCGGATTCGAGGCGGCGCAGGAGTTTGATCGCCTCGACGTTCGCGCGGAACTTCTGTTTGAGCGACCCCTCGCCGAGGCGGTCGCGGTCGGAGATGCGGTAGTTGGCGTGATTGCGGGGTGGGCCTAATCGTTCTCGGTCGGCAGGAGGATGTACTTCTCCCTGACGATTTCCCAAGCCTGGTCGTGGGCCTGTTGCGGTGTCTGTCCCTGCTGGATCAGTTGCCGGCGGATCGCGTCCATTTCGTCCTTGGTCTTCTCCTCGGCCTCCAGCAACATCTGCTGGAGCGTGCCCGTCCGCTCCATTTCCGCCACCATCCGCGGTCGGTGCTCCCGCCAGTGTTGTTCCGCCATCAAGCCGTATTGAGTCAGAGTGCTCATGCGAGTTCCCCTTGCCGGAAAACAAATCGAGTTGATCTTGCTGCTGTCCCTTTGACCGTTTGAGAGCCATTGGTTAAATCGCGCATGCCGCGTTTTCCCCTCGCTTGAGGGCATGTTCCTACGCGGTGATTTAGCCATGACTGGGGTGCCGGACTTGTTCGCGCTTGCGAACAACTTTACATGCAGGTACATGCCTATTCCGGCAGGGTTCTCGGGTGCTTCTGCCAGAATGGCCGAGTGTTTATCCCGTATCGGAGAAACGGTCAGGATGATTCTTGGCGTGACGTTGCTCCAGCGTGAAGCCTTAGAAGCTAGGCCGTTGGCGGAGCGAGCACGGTCAAGGTGGACCGCAGGAACGAGGAGGACCTTGACGGCGCGCAGCGAGCCGTACAATCAAACGGCGATTCACGCAAGCCGACTGGGCAGAGGCGTGAATGCGCAACGGAATTGACATTGTGAAAAGCGATGTGGCCGCGAGAAACTACGGCTCGCAGCGGCGACATCAGGGCGGTATCGGATCGCCACCGGCAAAGCCAATGTCTTCGGGTTTTGCAGTGAAGCACGGTCGTTTGTGACGAAACGAAAAACACGAAGTCTTTGGCTGCCCGCGCGGGTGGTGGCGGTCAGCAGATTCTGAGCGCCAATGCGGAGTGGGACACGGACGGTCAGGTTGTGGCAAGCGATGTGGCTGCGTAGTGATGTACGAAGCGGCGACAGATCATTGGGGGTGCCATAGAGCTTGATGGTTGTAGCGGAGGTGTTCGCTTTACCACGGCTTGATTCGGCTTGAACTGCATGCCGCAACAGGCGTATAAATTCGGTCATCACCCCGTGGGGCTTGATTCTATGGGCTCCAGAGCGCCATGTCTGCGCAAGGCTAGGGACAGGTTAGGAACTGTTGCGAGTGTCGAGCGAAGATAGCTATTCGACTGAATCAAGGAAGGAAGAAACGATGAAACGAGGCATATCTCCCTTAATCGCAGTAACGCTTGGCGTCGTCCTTTGGATGCCAGGAATCATTTGGGCGCAGGTCAATAGCGGCAGCACCGGCAGTGACGGTGCCTTGAATGTCGTAGGAGGTGCATATACCAATATCAACATGGCAGACCACCCGACCGGAGTTTACAACTACACATCGGTGAATATCGGGAACAATGCAGGAGTAAACTTCACGCCGAATGTGAACAACACGCCGGTAGTGTGGCTTGTTCAAGGCAACGTAATCAATAGCGGGACGGTAGATGTTTCCGGGGCCGGCGGCAGTACCGCCGGCGGACTTGGGGGACCGGGCGGGTATCGGGGTGGCAACGGTGAAAATGGTGGGGCAGGATCGGCTACTGCTGGTCAAGGGCCAGGCGGCGGTTTGGCCGGTGTATACCCCGGGTCCGGCTCATACGGAAATCTCGGAACCACTAATAACGGAGTTCCACCGGGGCCAGTATATGGTAACGCCTTCCTTCTTCCACTCCTGGGCGGTTCGGGTGGCGGGGGTCAAACAAGCTGTTTCTACGGCGGCGGAGGGGGTGGCGGGGGCGCTATAATGATCGCATCGTCGGGCACAATCACGGTAAATGGATATGTTCTTGCGCGGGGTGGATGTTGGAACGGTTCCAGTTGCAACAATGCTGCAGGGGGCAGCGGAGGCGCGATCAGGATCGTCGCATCGGTAATTGCGGGCGGCGGCCGCATTGATGCTGGTGGAAGTTGCGGGGGGGGAGACGGTCGGATACGGTTTGATACCTACGAGAACGATTTTAGCGGGTCTATCTATGGCTCCAGCGCATTCAGTCAAGGTTCTCAGTTCGTTATCATTCCGTCTGCGGGTCAAGGTGCACAGTTGACCGTTATAAGCGTAGCCGGGGTGCCGGTTTCGGCCTCACCCACCGGTTTGCTCGCAACTCCCGACGCGGTTGTTTCCGCTCAGCAGGGCAATCCGATTGCCATCGTGGTGCAGTGCACAAACATTCCATTGAACACCCGTATCACGGTAAGCGTGACACCGATGAACGGATCACCAGTCAGCGGGACGGGATACAACACGACGGGCACGCAAGCGTCGAGCACGGCGACCGTGACGTTGAATCTGCCCCGTGGCGGCGGTCTCATCTACGCGACGGCAGCAACAGGCAACTGAGCGGCAACACTGGGAATCTGGTGAACGACCGCTCACACGCGGACTCATGTTTGTCCTTCGGGGCTGCGAACATTCGCGCAGCCATGCTTTTCGCTCTCGCTTTCATGGCCCCGGTTGGGTTGTTAGCGGACACGATCACGAACGTCATGTCGCCGGTTGTAAGCTATCAATACGCGGCATTAGCTACCAACGTCAGTTCGTCAGTCGTAAGCTATCAGTACCCACAAGATGTCAGCGCCGGAATGCTGACCGAAGTCATGTCCCCTGTAGTAAGCTACCAATACGCCGAGAACTTCAGCAGCGAAGCCTTGGCCAGCGGCGGTATCAGCAGCCCCGTTATCAGCTACCAGTACCTTGAATGGCCGGGCAACAACATCCTGCGATTGCTCTACAGCCGGACGGTTAGCTATTTCTACCAGTCAGGTAGTAGTTCTGGCGCGGGGGTTGTTGTATCTGGGCAAGTGACGAAAGCCAATGGCGCCGGAATTTCCGGCGCGCTGCTTTCCGCCACTGTCGGGTTGACCCCAGTCGCGGAGGCCACAACGGATACCGGCGGGAATTACTCCTTACCACCACTGGGATCGGGTGCCTACGTGCTGGCGGCTACAGCTTCCGGTTACGCAAGTGCGGCACGGGCACTGACGTTGAGTGGAAGCAGTAGCGTTCAGAGTTTTCAACTCACCGCGCTTCCGTCCGCACCGTCAGTACAACAAACCACAAGTCAAGCACCGGCGGGATTTATCCCGCCGCCGGCTGATTCGTGGGGGAGCACTCTAAAAATCTATGACGGCACGAGTGTGACCAACATTACCGCGAAGAACGCGCCCTCACCGAATCTGATGACCATCGTCCTGACGCATGGATGGTTGCGTGAATCTCCTAATCCTAATGTAATGAATACTCCGTTCGCCGAATGGCCGCTGGGAATGGCCCAGCAGTTGTGGGTGAGTGGTCTCACATCTCAGGTCGCGAATATCTTGGTGTGGGACTGGCGCTATGCTGCCGAGGATCCTGGGTACCTCGGGATAGAGCCGTCATATGCGGTGGGTCATACGCCAGATCAGAGCATCGACCTCGGCGCTGCATTGTTCATTGTATTAGGTTCTAACTACTCACAGCCGGTTCACTTTATCGGTCACAGTTTGGGCACGATCGTCAACGCTGGCGCGATCAACTATTTACACGGCGAACGCACCGGCTCGGCAAACCAACCTGTACCACCAACAGCGTGGCCGACCGGCGTACCGTCAATACACGTTACGCTGTTTGACGAGGCGCAAGTATCAGAAGTGGGCGGAAACCAAGTCGCGTATGACGGGATCGATCCCACAGCACTGGACGCATGGAATAATGCAGTCTCAGGTGAGTTTAGCTCAAAGGAAAACTGGCAATCTCCACTACCACTTCATTTCACATGGGCAGACAATTACATTTCCGAAGTTGGAAACAATCTTCCGAACGCCGTGAATGTGTGGCTACAAAAAGGAGGAGGACTGACGAGCCCCTATGAATCACATGGCTACCCCATGACATGGTACGGGGACAGTATTGCAAATCCAACGGATGCGAAAAATCCAGTAGGTTTTCGGCTCAGCTATGAATATGATCTGTTGGCTGGACTCCCGTCGTCGGCCTTCCTTCAATCAACCCCCTCGGATGGAAGTACATATCATCAAGATCCGTCTTCGCCCGATGAACTCGCGTTGGTGCCATTGCCGACTGGAGAAGCACCGCTTGGCATCCAAGCGGATGTCATTGTGGGTGGGGCTGAGACTCTCTGGCAGAACACACTTGCGGTAGTTGGGAATGTCACGGTAGGCATTGAGTCCGCGGCGCAAGGGGCTGGTCAGACGGTGGAGAGTGGTTTCACTTACGTTGGCGGAGTTGCGGCACAAGGCCAGCAGACTTTAGTAAATCTTTATGACTCTGCGGTTCTGCGGTTGAATTTGACCACAGGACAGTCCTCATCAGGTCAGCAGTTGCAGAGTGCTTTGACTCTGCCGTTGGGCGTAGCGAATAGCGACAGCACCTCGAACACGCCTGCGATGGTATGGCTGCCGATACAAATTCCAACCAACGCGGCGGCGATGGCGTTTGATTTCATCGTATCAGGCGATCCGAGCAATGACTCAATGGTGTGCGGGATCGGAACAAATAATTTGTTCTCTCTTGGAGCGAAGTACATTCCCACAAACACGGTTTCATCGAGTTCGTTGTTGGACATTTCCGAATGGGCGGGCACGACCAACGAGTTGTTTTTCGGGTTGCTGGGCGGCACTTCAACTAACGCCAGCCTGCAGATCGATAACATCCGATTCTACAGTGTGCAGTCGAACGGTGTCGATTCAGTGGGTGACGGTATTCCTGACACGTGGCGCGCACAATACTTCCCGGATGTTGATGCGACCGGCACGACCACAAACAATCTTTCCTGTGCGACCTGTGATCCTGATGGCGACGGCCAGAGCAACCTGCAGGAATACTTGGCAGGCACTGATCCGACAAATTCGGCGAGCGCTTTGCGCATTACCGCCGTGACACGGATTGGCGCGGATATTCAGGTGAGCTTCACCTCCGTCAACGGTAAATTCTATACACTGAAGCGTTGCGATTCTATCGGCGGTGCGTGGACGACCCTCGTGGATAACATTCCAGGCAATGACGGCATCCAACAGGCGACGGACATCGGTGGAGCCGGTCGAGCGAGCGCCTTTTACAGAGTGGAACTAAATCAGTCGCCCAATCCGTCGCAGGCCGATAGCGATGGCGACGGCATTCCCGATTCGTGGATGCTGTTGTATTTTGGTCATGCGACAGGACAAGCTTCAGATCATTCGCGCGCTACGGATGACGCCGATGGCGATGGGATGTCCAATCTGCAGGAGTTTCTGGCTGGTACGGACCCGACGAGCAGTGAGTCGGTCTTTCGCATCCTCTCGATTGGGATGCAAGGCGACGATGTACTGTTGACTTGGGCCACAGCCGGTGGCCGCACGAATGCTGTGCAGGCGGCGTCGAACCTCAGTGGAACGTTCTCGAACATCAGTCCGAATATCATCATCACTGGCAGCGGCGATACGACGACCAACTATCTTGACCCTGGCGCTGCCACCAATTGGCCTTCGCTCTTCTACCGCATCCGGCTTGTGCCATGATTTGCATTTACGGACGAGCATCTCTGAAAGCGGTAAGCGATTTCTGTCCGATGTGGCCGCGAGAAACGACGGTTCGTAGCGGCGACATCGGGGCGCGGTCAGATCGCGAACGGCACAGCCAAAGTCTTTGGGGTTTTGCAGCGGAGCAGAGCGAAGCGGGCCGGAGCGAAAAACCACAATGTCTTTGGCGGCCCGCACAGGTAGTGTCGGCTGATCTGTCAGGCTGTCCGAGATGCCCAGTGGGATGACGCAGAGCGTGTAACGTCTTGGGAAGCGATGTGGCCGCGCGTGATGGCAAGCGGCGACATCGCGAGCGAATCGGATAGCCCCCGCCAGAACAAAGTCTTGGCGCTTTGCGGGCGGCGGCTCTGGGTAGAGAGGAAAATGCCGTCGCGGCAAAGGCCAAGTCTTTGAATGGCCATGGAGGTATTAGGAATAGTGGATGAGTTCCTGGAAATCAAGTTGTCCCAAGATGAGCTTTAAGAGATTGAAGGGCGCTTGCCTCGTAATTTGCAAACGCTGTTGCATCCTTTTCGAACGAGGTCCATGCCTGAGATACGGTACGGCTCACAAAGGCGTCATGTGCATTCTGTTGTTCTGCAAAACTGTGAAAACGTGTTGCAACACACGCGTCATAAACATACTGCGCGAGTCTCTCCAAGAGACCTGTTGGGTATCGCTTGGTGTAACCTGGTGGTTGCATGGAAGGGGAGAGCCGTTTCAGATCAAGCCACCTCGCGTCGATTTCGCCGGCTGGTGCGGATTGACCAGTCAGTTTCAGCATGCACTCAATTCCGGCCTTTCGTGCATCGTCCGCGGGGTGTGTCGCGCTGTCTTGGTATGGATCGCCGCGAGTGGCACTCAGGCGCAAGTTTGCCCAGCCGTAGGAGGGGCCACACCAGAAGGTGGCAATCATGTCGCATGTAAATTCGACCTGCCAATCTCCCGTCCACAAAACAAGGCCTTCTCTAATCGTATCCAAAGAAGCCTGGGGCAACCCTTGTTGTTGCCCTTTGCGGAGCGCGTCATTGAAGAACTGATGAATAAGTGTGAGGACAGCCACCTCGAATGCATCGCGCTGACGAAAGACGACGAAATGGGCTAGTTCATGATACAGGTCGGGCAGCGACAGCAGTTCATAGGCCTGTGTCTGAGGCGTCATAATGATGTCCATCCCTATCAGCGCCTGAAAGTATTGAAAGCTCAGGGCGCCGCACAGCGGTGGTGCATCTTGGTAACCGACTTCCCGGCACATCTGTTGTAGGAGAGAGGACAGAAATCGATCGTCTTCTGAGCAACGCTTGAGGATGAGGAGAGATGAATCCTCAACGTTCAGAATCAGTTCGGAAAGTCGCTTGAAGTCGATGAAGAAGTTGGGTTCGAGCTGTGGGTCGGAGAGATCGGGATCACGCAGCATTCGTTCCACGGCGGTAGTGGCCCGCGTTATGCGGGCCACTACACTGGCTTGGTGCGACTGGAAATCCGGAGAAAGGGAGTCCAGTGCGGCAAGCTCTTTCAGAAGACAATCGCCCCGGCGCTTGAGATCGAGCAAGAGATTGTGCAGGAGGCTAGCCATTAAATCCGGCGGAGACGACGAAAAGCGGCGGAGGCGGTTGCGTCGGCAGCTTCGCAAACTCGGTCAAGCGCGGCAAAGGACGATTCGCCGAGAACGGAGCCTTGAGCCAGATCATTAGCAACTTGCCGGAGTTCGGCTACTGTCTGTGGTAGCTCGCCTTTCAGGCGTCTGCGGAGGCGATCGATCACATCTGCTGGAACCTGAGCCTGTTCTGCCGTCCATGGCTTGCTTTTGTCCTGCAGCGCGAGAACGAGGGACTCCAACAACTTTTTGAGATCGGTGCGTGAGCTTTCGATGTTTGCTTCGGCGCCGCCGGTGGCAGCGCGATGAAGCAAATAAAGCCGTTTGAGATTCAAAACGGCATCGTTAAACCTGCGCGCAAAATCAGCGTTAAGTGCGTAGTCGTGGGCGATGATAGATAGATCACTCATGTTTGCACCTGTTAAGTTGCTGCTGCGAGCAGCGGTTCTTCGTTTGTTTCAGTGGACTCTCCAAAGAGCGCGCTGTCCTCGTCGGCCTGGGCGGCGAAGGCGCGCAAATGTTCGTCGCAGAGCTTAAGGTCAATTGGGAGCCGCATGCAGCCTCCCGGCACCGGCCAACACAGCTGCGACATGCCAAAGGTGTCTTCGAGAACGTAGATGATGTCGAGATTGCCACGCACTATTCTGACGACGAGTGGCTCGACCGTTCCGGGAATGTTGAAGGGCCATCCAGTTGTGCAGACAAGACCTTCGCCTTCGGAGAGCTTCTCCCAACATCCCACAGTGGGATTGCGCAAGCCTTCGGATGAGTGCTCCACCAGCCGAACTCCATAGGAATGGTGTTTGGGAATTTCAACGGCGCCAATCAGGATGTCCGTTGGGAGCGCGTTTTCCTTTATCAACTCTTGTATAGCGTCTTGGAATCCAAGCCACTCAGATTCGAACAGTCGGCCATCCCGCCGCAAGACAAGAGAGTGTGGCGGCTCATCCAGGTCTGGGAAATCCTGTTTGAGTCCATCATGGACCAATTTCGCGACAACTCGTCGCGACAACTTTTCCTTGTCACTCGATTCCTGGTCCCGCATCGCACACACGCGTCCACCATCGTAGAAAAAGGAGAACGCGGCGGTGTGATCCAATACGTCGAGACCGATGTACGCTTCGTAATGCGTGGGTTTATGGAGGACCCAAGGCCACTGCCGATTGACGATCATCAGGCCCATAACAGTGTTGAGCAAATAGCTGTGAAAACGGCCTTCGGGCCGAGGATGAGCATGTTGGCCTTGTCCACCATGGACGTTCTGTCCGTAGAAACGGGCTATCTTCTCCGCAGCCATGCATTGGAATTGCACACTGTCTCGAAGCTTCTTCTTTATATAATTATGGAGGTCAGGTTGAGATCCCGGGGGTAGCACAAGAACTCCGCGCCCCCCGTTCACTTCGTTTTCATTTAACGCGCCGACAATGGCCTCCACTTGTGCCCGCAATGTGTGCTGTTGTTCGTCGTTGTAGCGAACCAACTGAAGTGAGTATTCCCTCCTGATGAGTGAGGTCCCCATTGTTTCGATCTGTGACTTCAGATCGTTGATCACTGGGACGCCCAGTGAACGAGGAGCGATCAAAAATTGATCGTCAAGTTCGGACAGGACGGCAAAGCCCACGCTTTTGTCTTCAAGTAAACTTGTACGGATGCGCGACAAATCCCGCAGGGATATTTCACCGTCGCGAGGATGTTCACTGACGCGAACAACGCTTCCTTTCCCAAACTGGATCGCCGGGTAGTTGAATCGTTTGCCGGGCTGGGTACGTGGGGCAGAACCGATGTTTACGGGAATGCCACAGAGGTCGACGCCAGAGAGATAGTGGTTAACAATGCCGGTAGCCGCATCGATTCGTTGGTCTGGCGTGCGCTGATGTTCTCTCCTTGAAGAGGCCACACGCGAGTCTTCACTATTGAGCATCAGCTTACAGAGGGATAGTGCTCCAAACCGTTCCTTGTCATTCCCGAGGTTTTTATAGCGAATGGCTGGCGAGTGTGGCGCCAAAGCACGGCCCCCAGGTGAACGTCCGGCTTCCCTGATCGTCCAGTCGAACACATTGGCGACAGTGTTGCTGCCTTCCGGGAGGAAATCCTGGTCTTTTATAGTCTTCCCAGTGCGCCGTTGAAACTTGATTGGGAATAGGCGTGGGCCATAGTGATAGAGCATTTTTCTTCCGCCGAGTTTTCGGATCTGGCGGTCGTCGAACGCTTCATCCGCCCAACGCGAATCCGTGTAGCAGTAGATCACGGGCAGGGACACATGCAGTCGGCCATCGACAAAGACAAATCGTGGGCTAAATCCTCCATAAATGTCCAAGGTTCGATTGTAGTGGTCCGTGTTCACAGGCTTCTTACGGAAGAATGTGTTGGGCGCACTCTGCCAGAGTTCTGGGTGTTGGTAAAGATGACCGCGAATCTCCCAACCGAGGAACGACAGCGCAATTCCGAGTGTCGAGCTGTCGAGATTCGGGAAAGTCACTGAGTGTATTTCATCCTGCGGACGGAGTGTGACCACATCCGGGGTCAGTTGATACTGGCAGTCCTTGATGGGGCGATCTGCGGCTACTGCCAGCAACGGATTCTCCCCACCTTTGACGATCGCTACCGGGAGCTGCTGGCCGAAAGCCACTTTCTTGGCGAGGAGATTGAGATTCTTCACGGCCAGATCAGGATCATCAGAGCCGAGGCCTAGTTCGCCAGCGACCTCGACAAGACGGTAGGAAATTGAGAGATCGTCCTGGTTGGTCACCGGATAGAGGTTGAATACGTGTTGTTCCATAATATGCTCCTAAGAAGACGATGATTGAAGGCGGACGGACGGCGTCTGATCTGCAAGTGGCCGCTCAACCGAACGAGCTGAGGAGGCCGTGGCCCTTTGGATGCAAAGCGCGCGGAAAGTGCAGTGCTCACAATTGTTTGGATTGTCAGTGAAAGCGAAATCCTGAAGGTTGGCCTCGGCCAGCTTCTTAGACTGAGAGAGGGTAAAAATACGATGCAGGCTGCGATAAATGTGATCTTCTAACTCATCAAAGGCCGCCTGCGAACATGTGTGTTCGATCACAACCCCGTCCTGCACTTGACACTCCAATAGGTCGATATCTTCAGGTCGTCGAACTTCGTAACGTCCACAGCGCCATACCGCCCAACCGTAGAGCGTGGTTTGAAGCCGTGCGTCCGTGTCACCGCCTAGCTCGTATGATTTCCAGTCTATGATGGTGGGGTGGCGCGGCGTACGTTGAAAGAATAGGTCGATTTGAACCTTAATGCTAACGTCATCGAACTTCAGCCAGAGGGGCATTTCGGCCTGACAATCACGGCACCCGCGAATTCCTTCCCAGAGTTCCGTTAAGGTTGAGAGGCGCTGGAACGCGGTCTTGATCCCGTCGCAAACCTCCTCAAAGTCGTCTCTAGATACGCCTTCACCCGTTTCGTGCGGGATGAGGGCGCAGAAACTGTCGTATTTGCCCTTCGTAATTTCAGGCTCTCGATAGCGCCTCCGCTCGGAAAACAGGAATTGCTCTTTGGCGCGGTGTAGCGTTTGTTCTGTGAATCGTCTCCAGTCGAGCACTTCTCCATTCTTTAGTGCCGGAACCACGTATTTTTGAATGCCCTCGTGGATCACAGTTCCGCGCCACAATTCCAATGTCTTAAGCTGTTTTAATATGAAGGCCTCGCGACGCCACGGCTCTTTCGGAGCGTGGTGGGCCGCGATCTCCCTAAAGAAAAATTGGCGCTGGCAACGACGGAACAGTTTGTCCGTGGAGAATGACCATTGAAAGCTCATCCGCTGCCTCCTTGGTCGGTTTGGCTTGATCGAGCAGATTGCCTCTTCTCCAGCAAATCCAGCAAAGCGTCCCAGTCCTTTGGCGAGGCGATTTCGCGCGCCCTCTGGAAAAAGCGTCGGGCCTTGGCGTTGCCAGCCAGCGTCGCTAGTTCAGGGGGTAGTTTGTTCGCGAGTTGGAGGAGATCCATGGCTTCTACCCCGAGGGCCTCGGCTAGATCACGAATGGTTTCGGCAGCGGGCATGTATCCAATCCGGCTATTCTCTATCTTCGACAAGTATGTAAAGTCCACCCCTGCAGCTTCAGCGAGGGCGCGGAGAGTCATACCCCTCTCTCGGCGAAGTTCACGCAGTTTTGATCCGAAGTCAGCTTCCATGTGGGTGAAATATCGCAAAATGTTGAGTTGAAGTCAACAACAAACTTCAGGGGGATTCTTGGGCGATTTGGCTGCGAGGAACGGCGGCTCGCAGAGCGTTGAGATTTCACCGCGAAAGTCAGGGCGCGTTTCGGCGCCTATTCTCGTGTTCAAAGATAAGGCCCCGCAGGAACTGCATGCAGTCAACCACGGCCTGACGCAATCGCTCGTCCGTTTCCAGTTCATTATCGCGGCTCTTGTTAATCTGTATATCACCGTATGTTTGAACCTCGCCGGCAATCGCAAAGAGCACCTGCAATCGCCTTTCGAGCTTTGGAGGTTCGAGATTGTGTACAAGCTCGTTTCGGAGAGAGTTGAGGGCAAAAACTAGTTTCCAACAGTTGTCTTGGGATTTCGTTGGCTCTGCCGCACGAACAATATGCGCGAGTTGGTGGAAACGAAGATTCGCTTCGTCCAGGAAAGCAGCGTTTGGAAGAAGCAAACGCGACAACTCCAACAGCATCTCTTCTACAAGGAGGTGTCCTTTGAGAACTATGAGGGACAAATCATCGGTATCCGGCATGTGCTCATCGTATCGGAAAACATGCCTGCGTGGATCATTCGGAGTAACGTTCATATTCATTCCTTGGCAAGCTCCAACTTCCGGGCGCACCTGTTATACTGTCGCGCCTTCTTCGCGCATTCTTGGCAACCTCGGCCATGTTCTACGTTGCTTTGTTTAGCGTTCCATTGGCGGCCTTCGGGCATTACCAGCGGTGGTGCTTATCGTCACCCAAGTATGCTGATTTACGGAGGAATACATCAACGCGAATTATGCCGATGCAAGCCATTGCGGGCAAGCATGCAAATGCGGAGTGCTCTCCGTGAGTTGCGTCAGGAGGGAATGGGGCGCGTCCGATTGGATTGGCAGGGGTCCGATGTGGCCACGAGAACCCACGGCTCGCAGCGGCGACATCGTTGCGGAATGCCGTTGCCAAAGGCAAAGCCAAAGTCTCTGGGTTTTGACGCGAGGCACCGCACGGGGCGGTTCGAAGCGAAAAACCTCAGAGTCTTTGGCTGCCCAACCGAGTGGTTTTGGTGGCGGTCAGACCCGTGCGCCCGCCACGGACTGCGTTTGACGCGGGGTGATGCTGCGCATCGTCCGGCTGGCGATGGAGACCATTACCTTCTCACGTTGATCCTCGGGCAGGTTCTTCACCAGAGTCTCGTATGCCTGCTTCAGTTCGGGGTTCTGCTCCAGTTTGCGCAGAATGCCGTCCTTCATCTTCTGCAGCCGGTCGAGCTTGTTTACCTCGCTCAGAACGAGTGCGCGCTCCAAGCGTTCGCGCGGCATGGCCTTAATGTAGTCCCAGTGTTTGGGGTTGTTCTTGATGTACTCGTCAATGCGAGCGTTGACCTTCGGGTTGTCCCGGTATTGGCCGGGCTGTTCATCGGACCCATCTTGGGTCTTGGCTTTGCCTTTGAGCATTTGCTCTCTCCTGTCTGGATTGTTCATGGTGAATGTCACCAGTTTTGGTTTGTGGTTTCAGGTATCCCGCGTTGTGCGGGACTTGCCTGTTGCTGGCCGCGGATTTCCGTTTCCAACAAATCGAGACGCTGCTTGGTCAGGTCGATTTCCGTTCTGAGTTGCCGATTCTGCTCGGCGACCTGCTTGCTGGCGTCCAAAGCTGTCGAAATGTGCATGAGCGAGTCATTCAATCGCTTTCCCTGGTCGATGACGGTCTGTGTGGCCGCCTTTTGCCGGTTGACCTCGGCGATGACCTCTGCCGTGGTCGGCCCCTCTTTCCGGGCCGGATCAATGATCTGCACTGCCGGCCCCAGCGCAACCGTGGCGGGCGCGTTGGGATGCAAGTTCCACTTGGCCGTGGTTTCCACGCGGTAAACGACGTGGCGTTCGTGCATGACGAAAGCGTTGTTCGGGTCAACGTAGCGTCCGACGTTGTACGCCTTGATGTTTTCGGAGTAGCGCACCGACTCGATTTCGTCGCCGGGCAGAGTCGTGCCGGGAACTGGGCGCGACATGTTGAGCAGGCGCGGGGTGCGGTTTGATGCGCAAGCCGAGAGCAATAGCAGAGGAATCAGGTAGATGGTTTTCATGGGATGATACGGTGTGAAAGACGAGGCATAATGGGCGGTGATGGATCATTGGTTTCAGTCGTCACGAGGCGAGTACCGCCGAGGACGGCATCGGACTTGTCGATGGTCTGTGTGACGTAGAGGTAGAATTCTTTCCCGGCCGGCACGCGCACGTAGGACCCGTCGCGCTGGATCGTGTCGAGGATCTGCTGCGCGTAGGTAGACAAGACATTCTGTGCTCCCTGCAATGGGGCATTCTGGAGGGTTGGCAACAGTTCTGTGCCAAGGGCTGTCTGCCTCGTTTGAGACAGGCCCGAAGCCGCCCCGCTCAGCAAGGTGGCCGCGAAGAGTTTGATCTCGGCCATGTTGTCGGTCTTTAATACCTGCCCCCGCAAGCCGGCGCTGCCATCGGTGATGCCCCATCCTTCGCCGCTGGGGTCTTTCTCGCGGTCGAGAGCGATGCCCTCCAAATGGAGTTCCTCACCCGTTCGCCACACCAACGTCCAGCCGCCGTTACTGGCGATGCGCTCGCGCTTGCGGTCGGCCTGAGCCGTCCCGTGGACTTCCGTACCAGCAGGAATGATGAGTCGGCCATCGTGGTAGATGTCGTCGGTGACCAACGCGATAATGGGTGTTTGAATCGATGATGAGTCAACGGTCACGACGAGTTCGCAAGGAATCAGCCGTCCGTAGGGCGCGTAGAACTTGCTAAGTGGCTTGAGCTCCGGATCGGTCGGGGCCGGTTCGGCGAAGAGACTGATGGGCGTGAAAACAATGTCTTTGATCTGCTGAGGGTGCATACCTGTAGATTGCGCGAACATGGCGGCGGGAGCGGTGTCGGTGCGAGGCGGTTTGAAAGGAACGATCTCATTTTGGATTGTCTGAATCACCTGGGATGTTCGATTTGTTTTCTCGGCTGGGGTAAGCGGGGACGCCGCAATCGGCTTGTGTTTGTTCGGGTCGTAGAACCCTTTGACGAATACGATAGCGACGATCAGCAAGACCACAAAGGACAGGAGTATGCCGGTCGGACTGCGCAGAAAAGTGATGGCGTTGCGTGGGTTCATTCTGACGGTTTGGCTTCAGGTTGTACCGGCTGCGCTGGCGCCGCGTTCGTCCCGACGCGGTCGAGAATGACAGTGAAGTCATTCTTCAGTGACAGGTCATTGCGTCCGCCGTTGGGTGTACCGGTGACGGCAAAGTATGCGGGCGCTTCGCCCTTCGGCGGGATCGTGCCGCTCGCATCGCTGATGGATTGCGGATATGTGCGGTCGCCCACGCGGAGCGAAAAGCCGTCGGGCCGGTACTGAATCGG
>Ga0326727_10015091_pt1 | contig 16667 bp, 11 predicted proteins | sample MB2enrmetagenome_FD_207643 | JGI IMG/M metagenome (GOLD analysis project Ga0326727, IMG submission 207643) | Lab enriched peat soil microbial communities from McLean, Ithaca, NY, United States - MB29MY | ecosystem: Environmental > Terrestrial > Soil > Wetlands > Peat | place: USA: New York...
GTCCCGTAAGCACGACAACCACGGCGATGTACAGCACCGTGCAGATCACCAGCGTGGCGATGATGCCGCGCGGCAGGTCGCGCTGCGGATTCTTGCACTCCTCGGCCGCGGTGGAAACGGAATCAAACCCGATGTAGGTGAAGAAGACAATGGAGCCGCCGGTGAGGATACCCGGCCAGCCATTGGGCGCGAAGGGGTGCCAGTTGGCGGGGTGGATGAAGCGCGCGGCGAAGCTGACGAAGACCATGATGGCCACGAGCTTCAGGAAGACCATGATGTTGTTGGTTTCGGCGGATTCCTTGATGCCGCGGACAAGAATTACGGTCAGCAGCATCACGATGATGAAGGCCGGCCAGTTGAACCCAAAATGCCAGCCGGGACCGTAAATGGTGTTTCCCTGCAGGTCTTGCAAGCCGGTGGGGAGATACGCGGGCGAAATCCATTCAGGATTGGGATGCCAGCCAAACCAGTCGAGCAAGTCCACGATGTGCGCGGAAAAGCCGACGCTGACGGCCATGTTGCTGACGGCATATTCCAGGATGAGGTCCCAACCGATAATCCAGGCGATCAGTTCGCCCATGGTGGCGTAGGTGTAAGTGTAGGCGCTGCCGGCGATGGGAATCATGGCGGCGAGTTCCGCGTAGCAGACGGAAGCAAAACCGCAGACGATGGCCACGAGGATGAACGATAGCGCGATGGCCGGGCCGGCACCGGGACGCCCGAAGGACGTGGAATGGTAAATCAGGTATTGCAGCAGCGGCGCGTTCAGTACGGAGGACACCTGCATTTTTTGCCCGGCGATGGCCGTGCCCACCACGGTAAAAATACCGGAGCCGATGACGGCGCCGATTCCCAACGAGGTCAAACTCAGCCAGCCCAAGGATTTCTTTAATTTGATTTCGGCGTTCTCGGAGTCGGACAGGAGCTGATCAATACTCTTACATCGGAAGAGAGGCGAAGCCAAGAGGGCTCTCCGTTCGCATCCGGGAGCGTGGGCCACTTGGTATCAGCCGGATACGGAATAGTTTAATGATAGCGTTTCAATGTATCGCGATATGCGGAGAGGCGCAACCGGACAGGGGCCTTTTGTCTGGGTTCAGGGTCAGTTTCCGAGCACGCAACGAACGAAGAGTTGACCCGGAGAATGACAGAAGCAAGGGTAGTCGCGAAGGAACTGGGAAGGGGGATGGCTCATTGCACGCGACACGGGTATACAATTACGCCGTGTTTGAACGCAAGAAGGAGATCCGGGGCGAGACGCCAGAGCTTTGCGTTGCGTCGCGTGCCCGAGGTCTTCGCTTTCCCTGGGGAATGGCGAAATGAACCGGCGTGACTTCTTATGGAGCGCGATGCGCGTTGCGGCCGCGTGCTCCGTAGCTGGCAGCACATCGCTGCTTGCAAGGCATGGGGACCCCAGCGAAGCGGGCATCGCGCGTTTGGATGCGGCGCAGCCTAAGGGCCGGGAACTCGATCGCCACCGCTTTGGCGTAAACTACACGCCCTCGAAGAACTGGTGGTTTTGCTGGAACGAGTGGGACGCGGACCCCATCAAGCGAGACCTGGATGCCATCGCGGCTTTGGGCGCGGACCATCTGCGCATTTTGCTGATCTGGCCTTACTTCCAACCCAATCCGAAGTGGATCAGCCCGGTTCATCTGGAGCGGTTGGATCAACTGCTTACGCTCATGGGCGAGCGCAATCTGGATGCGGTGGTAACCGTGTTCACGGGCCAGTTGAGCGGGTGGTACTTTTTGCCGCCCTTTAACAAGACCGGGACTGACTTCTACAGCGATGAAGCGATGTGGGCGGCCCAGGAGCTCTTTATCCGGCAACTGGCGCGGGTGATGCAGCCAAAAAGCAACATCATTGGGTTCGACGTTGGAAATGAGATCAACACTTGTTGGAGTGCGGAACCCCGCATGGGCGACGCGTGGATGAAAAAGATGTTGTCGCTGATGGCGTCGGTGTGTCCTGATGGCCTCCACGTCAACGGAGTGGACGAACTGCCATGGTTCGAGGTGAACACGTTCTCTCCGCGAGCCCTGGCATGCGCGCCGATGCCGGTCATCCACTGCTACCCGTACTGGTCAGGAGCGCTGAAGTACGGTGGCCCTATGGATCCCCCCAGCACGAAGCTGCTCGCAGCGATGGCTGCTCTGGTCCGCTCCTATGCCGGCGATCTCCGGAAGCCGGTGTGGGCGGAGGAGTTCAACACCTGCATCGAAGCGCTGAACGAAAAGCAACAAGCAGAATGGCTGGAGAAGGCGGTTTTGGAAGCTATTGATTCCGGAGTGAGCTGGTTCAGCTACTGGGACAGCCACGATGTGGACCGGAAGTTCGAGTTCAACTCGTTGGAGTACAGTCTTGGCCTGCTTACCAATGACGGGCGGGTGAAGGAACAGGGCAGGGTATTCAAAAAACTCGCCGCGGCCTATCGAGGAAAGACGGTGATGTTGCCCACGCATCCTCTCCCGCCACCACCGGTCAATCGCAGCCAAGAAGTTTCTTGGCGCTGGATGCTGGATTGGATGGGCTGGAAAGCGGTGGGCGCAGAAAACCGAGTCAGCGTCCCATAAGGCTTCATTTGGGCGTGGCCAAATCTCGGGAGTTAACACAAAAGGCGGGCTTGGGAGAGGATCGAAACCAAAGATGACTTCACCTGAAACCAGTCCATGCATTCTCAGGCTGGATAGCCCCCTTGCCACACTGGAACGGGTTGGCGGCAAGGGAGCATCGCTTGCGCGCATGGTGGAGGCTGGCCTGCCCGTGCCGCCCGGGTTCCACATCACCACGAACGCCTATCGCCGCTATGTGGATGAAAACCATCTCGGCGAAAGAATTCAATCCGCCGCAGCAGAGGCACAGGTCAACGACCCCGCCACACTCGAGCGCGCGTCAGCGCAGATTCAATCGCTCATCGCGCAAGGCACGATACCAAACGACATCGCCGGGATGATACGGCAGTGGTACAGCGAGCTGGGCGTCGATGCTCCCGTGGCGGTGCGGTCGTCGGCGACGGCGGAGGATCTGCCGGGCATGTCATTCGCGGGCCAACTGGAAACGTACCTCAACGTGCGCGGCGGCGATGACGTGATCGATGCGGTGAGGCGGTGCTGGGCCTCGCTGTGGACGGGGCGCGTCATCGGCTACCGCGAGCGACAGGGGATTCGATCCGAAGACGTAAGCATTGCCGTCGTCGTGCAGCAGCTTGTTTTGGCCGAAGTCGCAGGCGTGGTCTTCACCGTGAATCCCGTGACGGGCGCGCGCGACGAACTGGTGATCAACGCAGCATGGGGCATGGGCGAGGCGATCGTTAGCGGCCGCGTTACACCGGACACGATCATCATCAAGAAGCAAACGGGTGCGATTGCATCGCAGGAAATCGCCAGCAAAGAAGTCATGACGGTGCGATTGCATGAAGGTACGCGAGAAGAGCCTGTTCCAGTCAACAAGCGCAAACGAGCCGCGCTGGAGCCGGCACAAGCCGCGGAACTGGCACGGCTGGGCGTGAAGATCGAGCAGCTCTACGGCCAGGCGATGGACATCGAATGGGCCATGTGCGATGGGCGGATCTTCATTGTGCAGGCGCGGCCGGTGACCGCGCTGCCCGAACCACGCGCGGCGCTCGAATGGAAGGTCCCGCGAAAGGGAGGGCGATACTTCCGAACCAGCGTGGCCGAATTGCTGCCTGAGCCACTCTCACCATTGTTCGCGACACTGGCTTTGCCGCTGTGGAACGAGGAGACGCAACAGATCATGGCGCAGTCGATGGGGCTCCAGCGCGACTCGGTTGCGCTCCTGACCATCCATGAGTATGCGTATTACAACATGGCGTTGACTGCGTGGCAATCGGCGCGGTTGTTTTTTACATTGACGGTGAGGGGACGCAGGATGGTCAGGATGCTGCGCACGGCGCGGACGCGGTGGGCCGATGAAGCACAACCGCGTTATGCGAACGTGGCCAGCGAGTGGACCGGGCGCGACCTGGCTGCGACGCCCGCAAAGGAATTGCTCGCCGGCGCGCACCAGATCGTGGAGGCGGCGGCAAGCTACTATGTAAGCATTCAGCTCGTTCTGGCGGTCGCAAATTTGAGCGAAGCCATTTTTACAAGCGTGTACAACCGCCTCATCAAGCGCAAGAGCGACCCGCCCGCACTGACTTTCCTGCTGGGTTTCGATAGCGCGCCGATCCGCGCGGAAAAGTCGCTCTATGACCTGGCGATGTGGGCGCACCTGCAAGGCGAGCTTGCCGAATATCTTGCGCGGACGAGCGGCAAGGACATTGCGGCGGCATACAAGTCACAATCAACGCCTATAGCCGACGGGGGAAGCTGGCGCGAATTCACCACCCGCCTCGCGGAGCATCTGAATCATTTTGGTCACGCCGTCTACGATCTGGATTTCGCCAAGAGCGTCCCCGCCGAGGACCCGGCGTCGCTGCTCGAAACACTCAAATATTTTATCGCCGGGCAAGGCCGCAACCCGTACGAGAGGCAGGCGACGGCAGGAGCGGTGCGGGAGCAGGCCACGGAATCTTTGCTCGGGCGCCTGAGCGGGATGCGCCTGCGATTGTTCAGACGCGTACTTCGGTGGGCGCAACGTTGCGCGCCGCTGCGCGAAGACGCCCTCGCCGATGTCGGCTTGGGATGGCCCGGGCTGCGGCGCTTGTTGCGCGAAGTAGGAGCTCGGTTGGCCGCGGCGGGCGCCATCGCGGAACGCGACGAGGTGTTTTGGTTGAAGTGGGAAGAGGTGGAGAAGGCAGCGCGCTCGCTCGATGCCGGCCAGCCCGCGGAGGATTATCGTCGCGCGATAGAGGAACGGCGCGGGACGTGGAAGCGGGCGCACGGTGTCACGCCACCTGTCGCGCTGCCTATCAAGGGCGGCGACCGGTTCTTCGGCCTCGACGTCAGCAACTGGATGCCCGCACGCAGTGGCCAGACGGCAAGCAACATCATCAGAGGAATTGGCGCTAGCCCGGGCCGGGTGACCGGCGCAGCCTGTGTGATTCACGGTCCTGAAGAGTTCGACCAAATGAAGCCGGGCGATATTCTCGTCGCCAAAATCACCACGCCGGCGTGGACGCCGCTGTTCGCCCTGGCCTCAGGCATCGTCACGGATGTGGGCGGCCCGTTGAGTCACAGTTCCATTGTGGCGCGGGAATACGGCGTCCCCGCGGTGCTGGGGACCGGCGTGGCAACCCAGCGTATCCGCACCGGGCAGCACATCACCGTGGACGGCAACGGCGGTGTAGTGACAATGAGTGGATGAGGTGAGCTGGATCCATATCCAGGCCGATGGCTCAGCTAAAGCCCACCTGAATGTCCGCGCAGTGTCTTCGCAACACCTAAGAGGGATAAAAGGAGGCAATTGTGAACAGCACAACATCATCGAAGGTGACGCGGCGCGGATTTCTCGGTACGGCAGTCGCGGCAGCTACCGGAGCCGCAGCGGGCGGCGTTGCCAGTGGCGGATATTTTCATCATCGGGCGCGGCAGCAAGCCGCGGAATTTCTGTCCGGCCAACTCTTCGCCGATCCCACGTTCGACTTCACCACGCGCATCGCTCTCGGCGCTTCCTATTATGGCTGTGCCAATCCGGGGAAAATCTTCGCCATCGCTTCAAAAATCAAGGATGGAGATTTCGAGTCTGCCTACCAGGCATATCACGCTGCCGGCAGCGAAGCGAATCAGTGGGCGGAAGAGGCCGCAAGCAAGAACCATCGAGTGAGCGCCCGCGAAGCGTATTTGTGGGCTGCGAATTACTTCTTTGCCGCGCTCTATTTCCTGGACGGAACCGCAGACTCCACACGACTGCTGCTAACCTGGAAGCAATACCAAGGCTGCTGGGCGGCGGCCGCGGCCCTGTTCACTCCCTCCATCGAGCGCGTCGAGATTCCGTACGAGAACACAACGCTCACCGGCTGGTTATTCCGCGCTTCCGATTCGAAGGAGCGGCGGCCACTGGTAATCCTGAATAACGGCGCGGACGGCTCCGACCTTGACATGCTTGTGCTGGGCGGCGCGGGCGGACTGGCACGTGGCTATAACTGTCTCACCTTCAACGGGCCGGGACAGGGAGACGCGCTCTGGCTCAAGAAAATGTATTTTCGGCCCGACTGGGAAAAGGTGGTCACGCCGGTCGTGGATTTCGCGCTGGCGCATCCCGAGGTGGATGCAAAACGCGTCGCCTTGGTTGGCATCAGCCTGGGTGGCTACTGGGCTCCGCGCGCCTTGGCTTTCGAGCATCGCATTGCCGCGGGCGTCGCGGACCCCGGTGCATGGAATATCGCAGGCGCATGGACCCGACACCTCCCGAAGTCGCTCGTGGAGTTGCTGGATGCGGGGAAAAAGGAGGAATTCGACAGCGAGCTGAACTCCGCGCTTAGGTTTCTTCGACGGTCAAAGATTCTGCTGGCATTTCGCATGCGGCCTTACGGAGTGACTTCGTATTACGATGCGTTTCACGCCGTGCGCCAGTACAATCTGAAGGAAGTTGCCGGCCAGATTCGCTGCCCTATGCTCATCACGAATCCGGAGACAGAGCCATCCTTCTCGGGCCAGCCGCGAGAGCTTTACGACATGCTGCGATGCCCGAAAACCTTGCTCGACTTCACGATCGAGCAGGGAGCTGATCTGCATTGCGAAGTGAACGCACCCGGCTATCGCGACTTCCGCATCTACAACTGGCTTGACGAATCTTTAGACCATGCCAGCGCCTAGCGGCGAGGTAGTGACAAGCGTTTCTTCCATTGTTTCGGGGCGTTTGACAAGATTGTCGCGCGTGCCATACTTTTGCGCTGGAACTCACCGTGACGGAACTCTATGGTGTGATCGATCCGGGCGGGACGACCGTCTCCTGCATCCTCGCCACTCCCCTCGCGCGGCAACGGAATTAGGAGGTATTTCCCATGGACTGTACGTACAGCGACCTGGCGAAGATGATTGATCATTCGCTGTTGAATCCGACGCTTACGCGCGATGAGCTGGAAGCGGGTTGCGGGGTGGCGCTGGCTTACGGTACTGCCAGCGTGTGCACCATGCCGTTTTACCTGAAGCGCTGCGCGGAATTGCTGCGCGGGAGCAGTGTGAAGGCCAGCGCGACCATCGGCTTTCCGCATGGCGTGAATACCACCACGATCAAAGCAGCCGAGGCGCGCCAGGCCATCGCGGACGGCGGCGAGGAACTGGATATGGTCGTCAACATCAGCAAAGTGTTGAGCAGCGATTGGGGTTACGTGCGTGACGACATCAAAGCCGTCATTGACGTTGCACACGCGGCCGGGGCCAAGGTGAAGGTGATCTTCGAGAATTGTTATTTGCAGGACGCGCACAAAATTCGTTTGTGTGAGATTTGCGGGGAGCTGAGGGCGGATTGGGTGAAGACTTCGACGGGGTACGGCTCGGGCGGCGCGACACACGCGGACCTTATCCTGATGCGGAAACACTCCCCCGCGCATGTGCAGGTGAAGGCGGCGGGAGGTGTGCGCGATTTGGATGCGCTGCTGGCTGTGCGGGCGCTCGGTGCATCGCGTTGCGGGGCCACGCGTCCGGCGGGCATCCTTGACGAGGCGCGGCGGAGATTGGGACTGGCGCCGATCAAGATGGGGGAGGCGGCGCGGCCTGCGGGGATTAGCGCGGAGTTTTCGGCGTGACGCGGGGGCGAGAAAGAGCCGCAGGGATACTGCTAGAGACGACGGGCGGTGGATGAATCATAGTTCGGGTGCGGGGTGGGCAGCGGCAAAAGCGGCGGCGAGCCGCCGCACTCCAAAATTGCCGAGCCGCTCGGCGGGTAGCGGGGTAACTATATCGGCTGCAAATGGGCGTAGCGTTCGATGAACTTTTTTGTGCCGCGGCCGGCGAAACTCACCGAAATGCGGCGATCGTCGTCTTCGCCTTCCACGCCGACCACCGTTCCCACCCCAAATTCCGGATGGCGCACCTTCTGGCCCAGCAGCGGATCGGCTTTTCCAAAGCGCCTTATCGCGGACCGGCTGTGGGAATTTGCGGCTACGGCACGCCGCGGCGATGCGCGCTCCTTCGATGCAGACGTGCTGCGCGCCCGGCGCTGAAATTCCTCGGAGGAATAGGAATACTCGGGATCGGGCTCGTAGCGACGCGATTCTCCGATTTCCGCCATCGAACCACGCACGGTATCCACCAGTTCGCTGGGAATTTCTCCCAGGAAGCGCGAGGGCAGGGAAGCGCGCATCTGCTGTTCGTTGCCGAAGATGCGGCGGTAGAGCGCGCGGGTAAGCGTCAATGATTTTCGCGCGCGCGTCATGCCCACGTAGACCAGCCGGCGTTCTTCCTCGATGCCCTTTTCTTCGCTTATGGAGCGGCTGTGCGGGCAGATGCCATCTTCCAGGCCGGTCAGAAAGACGTGGTCGAACTCCAGCCCCTTGGTGCTGTGCAGCGTGATGAGCGTGACGCCCGGCTTGCCCTCGTAAGAATCGGCGTCGCTGACCAGCGCGGCGGCGTCGAGAAATTCGGTGAAGGACTCTCCGGCCTCGATGCTTTCGGCCACGGCGCGCACCAATTCTTCCAGGTTTTCGGTGCGTGCTACGTCTTCCGGGGTGTTGCGATCCTTCAGCGCGTTCATGTAGCCGGTTTCCTTGAGGACAAAGCGGAGGAACTCGGCGGGCTCCTTCGCGGAATACGCTTCCCTTAAGCGCAAGATAAGCTCGCGGAAAACGCGCAGCGGCGCGACAGAGCGGCTGGCGTTGGGGCTGGTCATCAGCGATTCCATGGCGTCCCAGAAGGAAAAGTTCTCTCTTTGGGTGATATCGCGCAGAGCGTCGACGGTGGTCTTGCCGATGCCGCGCGCGGGCACATTCAAGACGCGCAGGAGAGAAACATCGTCCTCGGGGTGCAGCGCCAGCCGCACATACGCGAGCGCATCTTTTACTTCCGCGCGGTTGTAAAAGCTGAACCCGCCGACCAACTGGTAGCGTAACCCGCGGCGGCGAAAGACCTCTTCAAAGGAGCGCGATTGAAAATTGGTGCGGTATTCGACGGCGCAGGTCTGGTCTGGGTCGTCGGCAAGAATATGGTCGAGCTCCTCCGCGACGAATTCGGCCTCGGCCTGGGCGTCGCGGGCCTCGAAGTAACGAAGATTGTCGCCCTGCTCTTTTGTCGCGGTGAGCGTTTTTCCCAGGCGATCGGGATTATTGGCGACCACGGCGGCGGCGGCATCCAGAATTTTCTGCGTGGAGCGGTAATTGCGTTCCAGGCGCACGACTTTGGCGGCGGTGAAGTCCCGCGCAAAACTGAGCAATATAGAGACATCGGCGCCGCGCCAGCGGTAGATGGATTGGTCCTCGTCGCCCACCACGCAAATGTTTTGGCGTTCATTGGTCAAGAGGCGCAACAAATCGTATTGCACGCGATTCGTATCCTGGTATTCGTCCACGTGCAGGTACTGGAAGCGGTTCTGCCAGCGTTGGCGGACCTGTGGCGCTTCCCGCAGCAGCCGCGCCGCGCGCAACAGCAGGTCGTCGAAATCGAGGGCATTGCTTTGCTTCAAGAGCGCCTCGTACGCGGCAAAAATGTCCGCTATTTTACGCCAATCGGCATCGAACGCCACAGCGCGCATCTGTTCCGGAGTTTGCGCCTGATTCTTGGCGTAGCTGATGCGGCTGAGCACATTGCGCGGGGTGAACGCATCATCATCGATGCCCAACTTGCCCATGGCCAGCTTTACGGCGGCGAGCTGGTCGTCATCGTCATAGATCGCGAAATCGTGAGGGAGTTCCGCCGAGGCAGCTTCGCGCCGCAGCAGCCTGGCGCAGAGCGAATGGAAAGTGGAAATCCAAGGACGCTCCGGGGGAACGCCTGCGCGCAAGAGCAGATTGGCGACGCGCGTCTGCATCTCCTCGGCGGCTTTGTTGGTGAACGTGACCGCCAGAATCGACTCGGCGGGAACGCCCTTGGCGATGAGATTGGCCATGCGGAAGGTGATCGCGCGCGTTTTGCCTGTGCCCGCGCCCGCAAGAATCAGTACGGGCCCTTCCGTGGTCTCCGCGGCAAGGCGCTGCGCCGGATTGAGTTGATCGAGAAAGGTCTGCATGGGTCCTGGGGAAACGGAAAATTGTCAGCCCAATCATGGTAGCTGAGGGTGGGAGTCTCAGCAAATCGGGGAAAGACGGTTGTGAGGACGCCATAGCGGTCAGCGGAAGATTGTGCCGCGATCCCTCCGCTCCGCAACGGCAGAAGGCGCCGTTGCTCCGGTCGGGATGACAGAAGTGAATTGATATTGCTAGAGATTACAAGTTGCCAGGACGGAGTCCAGCGTGCTGGACCCCTATGAGAAAAAGCTGGGCAAACTCAGTTTGCGGGGGAAGAGCCTAGGGGAATATCGAAGTAGGAGAGGGGCTGCTTCGTGCCCATGGTGGTGAGGTTTGGCATGTACAGCCGCGCCGATTGCAGCAACTCCACCTCGCCACGCAAATCGAAATAGAGCAGCCCTTCGACGGTGCTGTGTGCCGCCACCACGGAAGAGGGCACCGCGGCATTCTGGCAGTCATCACGGAACTCGGTCCAATTCTTGTCTCTTAACGGCTTGCCTCCCCCCACGGGAATCGGCAAAGGGATACGTTTCGCGGTGGGGTCCTTGCCATTGTTCTTCAACATAACCGTGTCCGCTACTTCATCGGCGGTGAGCGGCTCGAGTTCCTGGCGCTCGTCTTCGTTCATTTGCAGGAGCAGGCGGATATGCGGCAAGTCAATCTTGATGCTCTCATCGGAGTCATTGTGGAAAGAAACCTTGAGGGCGACCACGCCTTTGGAAAACGGAGACTTCTTCGGGAACCTCTCCTTGTAGCGGGAGGCTACCGTCCAGGGATCGACTCCAATGGTCATCTTCTCGTGGGAGTCCTGGATGGGGGCGCGGACCGGTGCGGCTTGCTGTCCCGCCAGCGCCGGGGCCAGGACGAACGTCAACAGGAGCAGGAGAACGTAAGGAGAGAGTTTTCGCATGAGAATATAATAAACTGTTTGCATCCTGTGGCCTTCGATTCCTTTGGGAGAAGCAGGGTTGCCCTGCTTGCGGAGTGGCGGGCCGTCGCAAATCCGAGACACACCGGAGCCAGATCGCGTGTATTTCTTGTACAGCGTCTTAACGGGCTTGGCCGCCATCATCACCGCGCCCTATTGGCTGATTCAGGGCCTGCGTCATGACAAGTATCTCTCGAATCTGGGCGAGCGGCTGGGGTTTTCCGTTCCCGGCATCTCCATGCTCCCTGCGGATCGCCCCGGCGGCATCTGGATTCACGCGGTTTCCGTAGGCGAAGCGCTGGCGGGTGTGGCGCTGGCCAAGAGGCTGAAGGAAGCCAATCCGCAGCGGCCGCTGGTGATTTCCACGACCACCATCACAGGACAACAAGTGGCGCGAGAGCGCATGCCCTTCGCGGCGGATGCGGTGGTGTATTTTCCGTTCGATTGGGCGTTCAGCGTGCGCAAGGTGATGGATGCAGTAAAGCCGGCGGTTATTGTCGTGATGGAAACGGAAATCTGGCCCAATTTTCTACGCGAAGCCGGGCGGCGCAAGGTTCCGGTGATTTACACCAGCGGGCGAATCTCCGGTCGTTCTTTCGCGCGCTTCCAGAAGTGGTTGGGGATCTTCGGGTTTTACCTGCGGCCGCTGCTGGCCTCGGCCCTCTCCAATGTCGGGGTGTTTTTGATGCAAACGGAGACCGACGCGGAACGCCTGCGCGCACTGGGCGCCCCAGCGGATCGCGTGAAGGTCAGCGGAAATTTAAAGTACGATCAGGAATTGCCCGCGGCCACGCCGCTTTCCACCTGGCTGGAAGCGGAGTGCAAGGAGCAGGGGCGCTGGCCGGTAATTGTCGCGGGGAGCGTGGTGGCCAACGAGGAGCCGCTCGCACTGATCGCCTTTGGCGTGGTGCAGGGAGACTACCCCGAGGCGCTGCTGGTCCTGGCGCCACGCAAGCCGGAGCGCTTTAGCGCTGCCGCAGAATTCATCGAGGAAGCGCATCACCAGTTTGTTCGCCGGTCCGAGCTGGCCGTGGCGGGGCCTGTCGCGTCGTCCAGTAACAACGGCAAGCGCTTCACGGCAAACACCACAGTGCTGTTGCTCGATAGCATTGGCGAACTGGCGTCGCTTTATCGCCTGGCGGATGGCGTGTTTGTCGGCGGTTCGCTGGTGCCGTCTGGTGGCCACAACATTCTGGAGCCTGCCGCGTTTGGCAAGGTGCCGGTTTTCGGTCCTTCCATGGAAAATTTCGCGGCCATTGCTTCGCGATTTGTCGAAGCCGGAGCCGCGATTCAGGTGACCAGCCCCGAGGATGCGGGCGTCGAATGGATTCACCTGCTGAAGAGTCCCGAGAAAATGCAGAAAATGGGGGAAACTGCGCGGCAATTGGTGGAAACGAGCCGCGGCGCCCTGGAGCGCGCGCTGGCTGAGATTTCGCGGCAACTCGGTGGCACGCCGCGATGAACCTGCCGCTAATCCTACGGTGGCTGCTCTGGCCGTTGTCGCTGTTGTACGGAATCGCGGTGCGGCTAAGATTGTGGCTATATGCTCGGGGCACTTTCGAGACGAAACACCTGCGCACGCCGGTAATCAGCGTGGGCAATTTGACCGTTGGCGGAACCGGCAAGACGCCCATGGTTATTTGGCTGGCGGAGCGATTTCTGGCGGCAGGCAAGCGCGTGGCGATTCTCAGCCGCGGCTACAAGGGACGCGGCGAGACGAGCGATGAGATCGAAATGATAAGGTACCGTTTGAACGAGCGCGTTTTGTTCGGCATTGGCGCGAATCGTTACGAACAGGGCCGCCGCTTGGAACAACAAGGCGTGGACGTGTTTCTGCTGGACGATGGCTTTCAGCACTTGCAACTTGCGCGCGATGTAAATCTTCTGTTGATGGATGCGGCGCAAACCCTGGGCAGGGAAATGCTTTTGCCGGCAGGCCGGTTGCGCGAGCCCGTTTCCGCCATGAGCCGTGCGAGTTTGCTTGTCTTTACGCGCACGGAAACCTCGGCTGGGGCTGCGGCGGCCATCGGCCAACTCCAAGGCTATCCGGTGTTTTCGGCCGCGACGCGCTTGCTGGGCTTTCGCAGATTTGTCGGAGGCGTGCCAGTGCTGCCGCGCGCGGAAATCGGAGAGGGACCGTTCATGGCCTTTTGCGGCATCGGCAATCCGCGCGCGTTTTTTCTAGATTTGCAGAACTGGCAGATCCAAGTAGTCCGTGCGCAGGCTTTTCCCGACCACCATCGTTATACTACCGGCGAGGTGGAGGCGCTCGCGGAAGCAGCGCGGGCGGCGGGCGCGCGCGCTTTTGTCACGACGGAAAAGGACGCGCAAAACCTTGGGGAAGCGCAATTCGGGGAGCTGCCCGTATTCGTGGCGGTAATTGATCTGGGAATTTCCCAGGAGGCGGTGTTCTGGGAAACGGTTCAGGCGCAAATCGTAGCCAAGACAGCCTCGCGGATGGTGAACTGAAACTTGCGGGAACGCGTGGAAGGGTTCGGATCGTTTAGAGTTTCATGGGGAGTGGAATTCGTTGTCATCCCGATCCCGCAAAGCGGGAGAGAGATCTGTTTTTCGCTAGCGACGGGAGAGAAAGCAGATTCCTCGCGCAAAAAGCACGCGATGGGGCAGAGTTCCTCGCCCCGTTCAAAAAGCGAACGGGACTCGGAATGACAATTGTGGGAAGTTTTCAGCGATAACGGGCACTCCGGTGGCGTCATCGTGTGGCCCGAACGCGTAGATGCAGGCAGCAGGTGCGCAGCAGCATGAACATCATGATTCGCGCGACGAATTGGGTCGGCGACGCCATCCTGGCGCTGCCCGCGATTCGCGCTGTTCGCAAGAAATTTCCCGAGGCGCGCATCAGCATCGTGGCGCGGCCCTATGTAGCGGAGATTTACCGCGACCAGGCTATCTGCGACGATTTGATCGCGTATGACCCCAAAGGAGCGCACCGTGGCTGGAGCAGGCGCGCCACCCTGGCTGGCGAATTGCGTGCGAGGAAATTCGACGTCGCGCTGCTGCTGCAGAATGCCTTTGACGCCGCGTGGCTTGCCTGGCGCGCCGGGATTCCGGAGCGCATCGGCTACGCGCGAGACGGCCGGCGCCTGCTGCTTACAAAAGCGGTCGCGGTTCCCAAGACCGGCGAGATCCCCGCGCACGAAAAGTTCTATTATCTCGAGTTGCTGCGCCGCGCCGGTTGGATTGACGAGTTGCAGGATGACGCGCATATCGCTCTGCACGTTCCCGAGGTGCGCCGCGTGAAAGCCGCAGAAACATTGCAAGAAGCGGGAGCGCGGCCACATGCTCTTCGTGTTGCCATCGGTGCTGGCGCATCCTACGGCTCGGCAAAGTGCTGGCCACCCGAGCGCTTCGCAGAATGGGCCAATCGGTTTCAAGCAGAAAACGATGGCGATGTGATCCTGTTCGGTACGGCGGCGGAAGCCAGCGTCTCCAATGCCATCACCGCGAGCATGAAGAAAAAGCCCATTGACCTGACCGGGAAGACCGCGATCGGCGATTTACCTGCGCTGCTCTCGCAATGTCAATTGTTCCTGGGCAACGATTCCGGGGCGATGCACGTCGCCGCTGCCGTGGGCGTGCCAGTGGTTGCAGTTTTTGGTCCGACCGATCCATTTGGCACCTCGCCGGTCACACCGCGCAGCAGTATCGTGCAGGAAAGGCCGTACTGCAGCCCGTGTTTTTTGCGCCGCTGCCCCACCGATCATCGCTGCATGAAAAGCATCACCCCGGAGATGGTTGCGGCTGCCGCAAAACCGTGGCTCGTTAAATTGGAGGTGGGTCCTGCCTGAACGGACGCCACGGCGACGAGCTGTTTTCCTCGATCGCGACGGAACCATCGCCGAGGAAGTGGGTTACTTGAACCATTCCGCGCGATTTCGTATGTTTCCCTTTGCGCCCGCGGCCATCCGGCGCCTGAATGAAGCGGATTTGGCCGTGGTGGTTGTGAGCAATCAATCGGGAGTCGCGCGCGGCTATTTCCCGGAATCGCTGGTGCAGGAAGTGAATGAATTGATGCGATCCGCGCTGGCGAAGGAAGGCGCGCGCTTGGACGGAATTTATTATTGCCCTCATGGCACCTCGGACGGTTGCGACTGCCGCAAGCCGAATATCGGGATGATGCAACGGGCGGAACGCGACTTGGGTGTGCAGGCGAGCGGCTCGTATGTGGTCGGCGACCGTTACGGCGATATGGAGATGGCCTTTCGGGCCGGAGCCTGTGCGATACTCGTGCGCAGCGGTTACGGCCTGGGCGAGTGGACGTGGCACTGCCAGGAATGGCCGAGGCAACCTGCGTTTGTTGCCGAAGACCTGACGGGCGCGGTGAACTGGATTCTGGGGCAGAAGCAATGACGCGTGCAAAGAAAAGTTTGAGTGTTTCTCCATCCGTGGATCTGGTGGCGCTTGCGGACATCGTGGAGCGCTTCGCGGGGAGGCGAGTGGTCATTCTCGGCGATTTTGTGGCCGACGCGTTTCAATTCGGCGACATCACGCGCGTCTCCCGCGAAGCTCCCGTGCTGATCCTGAAGCATCGCGAGACGCGGATTGTGCCGGGTGGCGGAGCCAACGCAGCGAATAACTTTGGGGCCCTCGGTGCCAGAGTTTCGCCGGTCACCGCCGTTGGAGATGACGCCGCGGGCGAGAGGCTTGTGGCCACTTTCCGGGAGAAGAACGTCGACGTCTCCGGCATTGTCCGCGTGAAAGGCTGGACCACTCCCACGAAAACGCGATTCCTGGCGGGGTGGGCGCACACGGTTGGGCAGCAGGTTCTTCGCGTAGATTACGAGCCAAGAGAACCGCTCGGCGAAGGGCCGCGCAAAAAGTTGGCGCGATTGGTTGCCGCGAAAATGCCCGGCGCTGATGCGTTGGCCATTTCGGATTATGGTTTTGGTGTGGTCTCTCCCGAGGAAGTCCGCGGCGCCACCCGCCGCGCGAAGCGGGAGATTCCCGTGACGCTCGACTCCCGCTACCAACTGCACAGGTACAAGAACGCAGGGATTACATCGGCGACTCCCAACGAGGCGGAGATGGAAGCTTTGCATCACACGCCGATTGGGAGCAATCTGAAGGAACTCGAACGCTGCGGCGAATCCACACGGGAGGAATTGAAACTGAAATCTCTGCTGGTGACGCGCGGGCGCGACGGCATGGCGCTTTTCCAGCCCGGGCAGAAGCCGCTGCACATTCCGGTTCACGGAAGCGATCAGGCGGTGGATGTCACCGGTGCGGGCGACACCGTCCTTGCGGCGTACACCCTTGGATTGGCCAGCGGCGCTTCGGCTCTGGAGGCGGCGCACATCGCGAACATCGCCGGCGGCCTGGTAGTGATGAAGCGAGGCACGGCCACGGTTTCCCGCGAAGAGCTTCTGGAGGCCATTCGCCAGGCGGCGGTGACTGGATCAGGGGATTAGTTGATCGCAAGTTTGCAGAGCAGGGAAAGCACGGCGAGGCAATCCGTCGAGCAGGAAGGGCATGCGTAAAGCCGAATCGAAAATCAAGTCGCGCGAGGAGCTCCAGCTTCTGCTCGCGGGTGCCAAACGCCATGGCAAGCGCATCGTGTTTGCCAACGGCTGCTTTGACACGCTGCACGTCGGCCACGTGCGCTATCTTTCCGGCGCAAAAGAGCAAGGCGACATCCTGGTCGTGGGCGTGAATGCG
>Ga0326727_10015092_pt1 | contig 16667 bp, 12 predicted proteins | sample MB2enrmetagenome_FD_207643 | JGI IMG/M metagenome (GOLD analysis project Ga0326727, IMG submission 207643) | Lab enriched peat soil microbial communities from McLean, Ithaca, NY, United States - MB29MY | ecosystem: Environmental > Terrestrial > Soil > Wetlands > Peat | place: USA: New York...
TGCAGGCGCCAAGCACATGAAAAGAGCCCTCCCTAATAGCTATTTCGATTCACATGGTCTTGTGTCTTTGCTGAAGATGATGCAAGCGGTCTGTTAATGCTTACGAACCGCCGTATACGGAACCGTACGTACGGTGGTGAGAGAGGACGGGGGACGTGAGTCCCCCTCCTACTCGATTCACTTCACTACCTGGGCCCGCTTTGAGCTGCCGCGGCCCGCCGTATACGTCTTCCCGCTAGAGCCGGCGACCGATGATTTGATCGGTCGATGCTTCGCGGATCGGCCAGGCGCCGGGGTCGAAGTCGACCGCAGCCTCCTCTGCCTCGAGCTGGCAGCCCACTCACTCGGGCAACTCCGCGCGCGGCACAAGGACTGCTTCCAGCAGGGCCCCTATTTTGATCCCCGGATCGAGCTCGCCGTGAATTTGCTATGGAACGATCCCGACGGAGGAATGCGGCTCGCGAGCATCGCCTCAAAAGTTAAGATGAGCCCAGACGGCCTCATTCGGCTTTTTCGTAAGACGATGAACATGACGCCGATGATGTTCCGCAAACGGTTATGCCTCTACTCTGCGGCGCAGAAGCTGATATCCACGGGGATTCCCATCGATCAGATCGCCGAAGAGGCTGGCTACCAAGATCGATTCGCATTCACGCGCGCGTTCCACCAACAGTATGGAACGCCTCCGGCTCAATTCCGGAAGCATAGTGACGGTCAAGCCGGAATACTGTGAGTGGCGACAGAACGCTCGGAGCCGATGGCCCGGCTCAGCTGCGATCCACGGATTTAGGTATCTCGATCCTCACGGAGCTGCCGCGGCCCGGCTCGCTGTCGATGACGATGTGCCCTCGGTCGCCGTATACCGACTTGAGGCGCTCCTTTACGTTATAGATGGCATAGCCGCTCTTGCCCTCGCGCGGCATCTCCCCCCTATCGACCGTCGCAAGGATGCCCGGGTCGAAGCCGACGCCGTCGTCAACTATAGAGAATACGATACTGTCCTCGGCCTGCGCCAATCCGATGGCCAAGACGCCGTGAGTTCCCTTCGGCGCGAGCCCGTGATTGATTGCGTTCTCGACGAAGGGCTGCAAGACCAGCTTTATCATGCGGTAGCCGAAGGCGCTCGTATCGAGATCGTACTCAACCTCGAACAGATCGGCGAATCTCGTCTTCTCGATCTCGATGTAGGCCTTCACGAAGCCTATCTCGTCCTCTACCGGGATTATCGAGTGGCCCTTGCTCAATACCAGCCTGTAGAATTTCGCGATCTGCATCGCCAGGTCGTCGATATTGCCGGCATTCACCTTTCTCGCCATCCACGAGAGCGTGGAGAGCGCGTTATATAGGAAATGCGGATTGATCTGCGCTTCCAGGGCCTTCAGTTCCGACTCTTTCTCGGTGATCCGCGCTTTGTAGACTTCCTCTATCAGGCCGTGTATCCTCTCCGTCATACTGTTGAAGCTCTCGGCCAATTCGCCGAACTCATCGCGATTGTCCGCCAGCAGTTTTATGTTGATATTCCCGTCCTGCACGGTCCGAAGGCCGTCGACCAGCAGCTTCAATCGCTGTGTCAGGTGAGCGGCGACGAAATATATGATCACGCCGAACAGGATCAGAGTGAAGAATACGATACTGACTATCAGCTCATTGTCGCGCCTATCGCCGAGGTAGCGCCTCAGCGGAGCGATCCCCACGAGCCGGCAGGGGATCCCTTCCAATTGGACCGAGGAGATCTGTATCGGCTCGTTGCCGAATCTCACCACCCCGTCCGTCTTCTCGCCCGATGAGAGAGCAGGGAGGGCTTCCCTATATTTCGCAGGGATGGCGGAAAGGCAGGCATCCGACATGGGCCGGCCCGAGGCGTCGAAGACCAGGTAGTATTCTGCCGAGCTGCCGTCCGGGATCAGGCATTCGAAGAGAATCTTCTCCGATATCTCTATCTCGAGCACTCCCAGGAAACTCTTGTCGCCGAAGGATACCAGCTTCTGGCAATGGGAGAAGACCTTCTCTCTTCCCAGCGCACCTGTGGTCTTCGTCGTCCTCGAATAATGCAGGGTCCTCCAGACGCTCATGCGCGGGCCGTCCTGCAGGAGGCTTGCGTAGTCGGCGTCGTTCTCGATGGCGTCGAAGTAGAAGATGCCGTTCCACGAATCGGGGAAGGTCTTGTTCTTGATGTAGAGGAAGGTGTCGTATATGTCCCGATCCTGGATTATCGTGCTGTTGAAGACGGGCGCGAACGAGTTGACGTAGCTCTCGTATCCCTGGAGGTTGTTCTCGAAGGGATCCTCGACATATTTTAGCACCTGGGGATTGTAGGCTACCGAGTCCGAGGTCCGCTCGATGTTCCGGATCACCTGGCCGATGGCTTCCTTCTTCTGGATAATACTCTGCCTGGCCAGCAGGCCCGCCTGGTGGAGAGCCGAGCTCGTCGTGCTCGCGCTGATATAGATGCCGGTGGCAATGATGGGCAGCGCCAGGATGCCAAGGTAGGCCAGGGTAAACTTCCAGGCCACCCGGAGGTTGCGCCACCGGCCCAGTGCCTGCCTGGCGATCTCAATCACCCGCATCGCCAGCCCCGCCCCCGACGGGGCATCCGCTCTGCCGACCCGACGGGGCCACGCCGCGCAGCTTCCGATACACCGAGGCGAAGTAGCCGGAGTTGCGGTAGCCCACTGCCCTCGCCACATCCCCGACGTTTCGATCCCCGGCGGCCAGCAGCTCGTCGGCCTTCGCCATGCGGAACTCCGTCAGCGCCTGAGTGAAGGGCTTGCCCGCGCACTGCTTGAAGAGACTGCCGAGGTAGTTAGCAGAGATGCCCAAGCGATCGGCTATGGTGCTAATGCCGATATTGTCCGCGTATTCTTTTCTGATGATATCCAGGGTCTCTTCGGCGACGCGCGCCTCCCGACGGCGGGTTCGCTCGGCGATCCCCCCTATCGCGGCCCTCGCGATGTCGAGGAACCAATCCTCCATGCGCCGCAGCCGGACGAAGGAGTCCATCGTCTCCGGGATTTCCGCATCCGCCAAGGAGAAGGAGGAGAAGAGCTCCGCATTGGCGCTCGCCAACAGGGCCAACCGACCCAGCAGGCCCGCGAAATAAGCGCGGATCTCGCCTCGATCGAAGGCGCTCGCCCTGATGAAATCGAAGACGTCCGCGGCATCGAAGGAATCCGCTCTCGCTTCTGGGGAGGAGATGCGGCGCAGCAGCGCCTCTTGCGGGTCGACGGCGCGCTCGCCGAGCGCTCGCCTCTCGAGGTCGGCATAGAACACGATGGCCGCGGCATCCTCCAGGAACAGCCGATCGAGCGCGAGCCTGGCTTGCCCGTAGGATTCGAGGAAGTCTTCCACGCGCGCAGATGCGTCCCCGACGCCGACCGCGAGATCATCGGCGCCGAGTCCGCCGCACTCGCGCAATAGCCGCTCGATCGTATCCGAAACGGCCTCGCGCCCGTCGTTCGGCAGGCAGATCGCGACTTCGCCCATCGCGTCGACGACGGGCGCGACGATCCCCGCCTCGTCGACGACGCTCCGCGCGCATCGATACAGCGATTCAGCACACGCTTTCCACCCCGCGCTATTCTCGTCGCCTATGTGACGCGAAAGATCGACCTTCAGCGCCACAGCCACGATCCCGCGCATGAACAGCGTCGCGTCCAGCTCCTCGGCACACTCGAGGCTCCCAGCTTCGTCGCCGTGCCCGGCGAGGATATCCCGCAGGAGGCGCTCTCTCTTCTTCCGCCCGCCATCGAGGAGCCTGGCCTTGAGCGCCTGCTCGGCCTCCAACCTCGATCGCCTCGAATCCAATTCGCCCGCGACCCTCACCATGACGCCCAGCAGGCTCTCCCTCTGTATCGGCTTCAGCAGGTAGTCATAGCCGCCGAAGGCGATGGTCTGCTTGGCGAAGACAAAGTCATCGTAGCCGGAGATGACGATGATTACGCATTCGGGAAGGATCCGCCTGAGGGCTACACCGAGGGACAGCCCGTCCATCTTGGGCATCTTGATGTCGGTGATTATGATGTCCGGCAAATGTCTCTCGGCGAGCTCCAAGCCCCGGAGGCCGTTATCAGCAGTGAGGATCTCCCCTACCCCGAAAGAGGACCAGTCGATGAAGTCGACCAATCCCTCCCTCTCCCATCTTTCGTCTTCGACGATCAGCAGCTTACGCATGTCTAGATCCGACCTTGCTCTATCCGCCGGTATTCGACTGGGCTTATCCCGAATCTCTTCTTGAAGAGGGCGCTGAAATACGACGGGTTATGGATGCCAATCGCATCGGACAGATCGCCCAGCTTGGTGCTTTTCTCCTTCAGCATCTCTCTGGCGGCTTCCAGCCGGTATTCGACCAAGTATTGGCTGAAGTTCTTCCCGGTGCGCTTCTTGAACAGGCTGCCGAGGTAGTAAGGCGACAGATGGACTTCCTCCGCCAAGCCCGAAAGATCGAGCTCCTCGGAATACCTTCGCTCGACGATCCCCAGGACGCATCTCACTATCTCCTCTTCCCTGGGCCTGCACATCGGCGCGCATCGGCGCGCGTCGCCTCCCATCGGTCGCTCCGCGATCGCGTCGACGGCCGAATACAGGCGCTGTCTGGTCTGTTCTAAGGAAGACAGCGAGCTGAGATCCGCATCGCCGGGAGCACCTATTGCCCTGCACGCTTCGAGCAGGAAATAGCCGACCAGCATCTTGCTGACGGCGTAGTTGTCCCTGAGCCTCGACAGGAAGTCATCGATCAGCGCACAACATGCTTCCCTCTCCGCGCCGCCGGAGCGGACAGCCCGCTCGATCGCCTCGTTGGCAGAGAGGATCAGCGCTCGAGCGTCCTCCGGGCAATCGCGCTCGCCGTTCGACAGCGCGCGGAACGGCAGCACGTCCCCGCAGGCGCAGACGAAGCGATAGCTCGACGCCACCTTAGCCTGCGCGTAGGACTGGAAAATGTCGGAATCGCCGAAGACAGAACCGCCGAGCGCGACGATCGTCCCCACGCCGAACTCCGCCCACAGCTCGCCCCCGATCGCATGCAGCTCTGCATCGAAGTCCGCCCTCTCGTCGCGCGACTCCATCAGCAGCACCGCTTCGTAGAAATGCTCACCGAAGGAGACCCGAGCGCCACTTCGCTGTATCCTCGCCTTGATCTCGCCCAAGAGGCCCCGATCCGTCTCGAGCGAGCAGGGAACAGGAGCCCCGGTCGGCCCTGGGCGTCGGTAGAATGCCGCGATAGCGACGGCGCGCGCGCCGTCGCCACCCGCGGCCGAAGACGCATCCCCGAGGGCCTCGAACTCGCTCCCGAGCTCCAGGCTGTCGAAGAGGACATGATCCTTCCGCGAATCAACGTACTCCGCCCACCGCCGCTCGAGCTTGCCTAGTTCGAGGCTCCGCGTCTTCTCCTGCGCGAGCGAGTCCAATGCGGCGCAGAGCGCCTCCTCGAGACAACCTCTCTCGACCGGCTTCAGGATATAGGCGCAGGCATGGAGGCCGATCGCCTGCCTCGCGTATTGGAAATCATCGTAGCCGCTGAGGATGATTATCTTGACCTCGGGGAGAAGCGCGCAGACGAGCTTCAACATCTGGAGGCCGTTCATTTTCGGCATTTTAATATCGGCGATGATGATATCGGGCCTGCGTAGCTCGGCGAGCCTGAGACCTTCCTCGCCGTCGCAGGCGCAGCAGACGAGCCCGATGCCCATCGACTCCCAGTCGAGAAAGTCTCGTAGGCCTTCTCTTTCCCACTTCTCGTCTTCCACGATCAAGAGCTGGTACATGCAGCATTTCCTATCACGATGAACGAACCCCGGAGCAGAGCTCCGAGGTATGGACCCGCTTGCGAATCAAGAAGCATGCTCCCGCGCGCGCTGCGGATAGAATCCCAATAATTTTACCACACATCTCCCGATCTGTGTATGCGCGTTCGCCGGCTTTCGGATCCGTTTCGCGCCGGGCGCTCGCTCGGACGCCTCGATCATCTCGGAAGGCGGACCCTTTCAGCAAAGATTGATAGTCCCGTTGTTTTTTAAAATTGCCAGCCTGGAATTCCTGCCCTAATAATCGGTTTTCACTTCCTGAGGGAGAGCCGAATGCCGAATCGAGAGTTTGCAGTCAATCAAGCAAGCGGCGGTGCGAAGAGCGTCCGCTTCAGGCGGATACTCTGGGACCAGCGTTACCTGATGATTCTGGTCATCCCGGTAGTGATATGGATGATCATATTCAACTACCTGCCGATGCTGGGCTTGGTCATTTCGTTCAAGGACTACAATCCCTATCTAGGCCCGCTCAAAGGATTCACGGACAGTCCGTGGGTGGGGCTCGCGAATTTCCGCGAGGCTCTCTCCGACAAATATTTCTTGTACTCTTTCAGAAATACCGTTTTCTACAGCCTGATGAACCTCATCATCGGATTCCCTATACCCATCATCTTCGCTATCCTCCTGAACGAGATCAGCAATTCAGGATTCAAAAGATTCGTCCAGACCGTGAGCTATCTGCCCAACTTTATCTCCTGGGTCTTCGTGATAGGCTTTATGGACATATTTTTCTCCGTGGACGACGGCATGGTCAACAGCCTCTTGCTCAAGCTGCATCTGATCAATGCCCCCATAGCCTTCATGGCAAGCCCGGGCTTCGTCGCACCGATAGTGATACTGACGCAGGTCTGGAAATCCTTCGGATGGAATTCCATCATCTATATCGCCGCAATCACCAGCATCGATCCATCCCTGTACGAGGCCGCGATGGTCGACGGCGCCAACCGCTTCACCCGTATATGGAATATCACGCTCCCGTCGATCAAGCCGACGATCGTCATACTATTGATCTTCAACATCGGCGGTCTCATCAGCGCCAATTTTGGCTTCTTCGAGCAGATGTACTTGATGACGAACCCCATAATCCAGGACGTCACCGAGATCATAGATACCTACACCTACAGGATGGGAATACTCTCGTCCCGTTATTCCTACGCCACGGCGGTCGGGCTATTCCGTTCGGTCGTCGCGGTCATGCTGCTGGTCTCGGCGAATTTCGCCTCGAAGAAACTGACCGGCGAGAGTCTCTACTGAGGATGGCGTCATGAGTAAGAACCGCGGCAGTTTCGGCGAGCACAGCTTTATTGCGGGTAATACCATCCTCATGCTCATCGTGATACTCCTCACGCTGTACCCGTTCTACTACGTCATCATCGCCTCGCTCAACGATCCACTCGACCTGCTCAAGGGGCCGATATTCTTCCTGCCGAGGAAACTCTCCATCGCCAACTACGTGTACGTCCTGCAGGACAAGTCGATAATCAGGGCGGCGGCGATCACGATCGCGAGGACCCTGATAGGCAGCCTCTCCGCGGTTCTGTTCACCGCAGCCTTCGCGTACGGGATCTCGAAGAAACGACTTCTGGGGCGGCGCTTCTTCATAGGGATGGCGCTGGTCACCATGTACTTCAGCGGTGGCCTCATTCCCACCTACCTGCTCATCGCGCAGGGCCTGAAGCTCCGCGGCAACTTCCTCGTGTTCATCATCCCGAACCTGTTCAGCGCCTTCAACGCCTTCATCATGATGTCTTTCTTTAAAGGCATACCCAGTGAGATGGAGGAATCCGCGAAGATAGACGGAGCCAACGACCTCATCATCTTCTTCAAGCTCGTCTTGCCCGTGTCGCTCTCGATATTGGCGACCGTCGCACTGTTCAACGGCGTATGGCACTGGAATTCCTGGTTCGACGCGCAGCTGTATGGCGGCAGGAACCTGGAGACGCTCCAGCAATACCTGATAAAGTCTATCCAATCCACCAATGTCAACGTCAAGTCCTCGGCCTTTGTATCGAATACAGGGATAAGCACGCAATCCACGCGGCTCACGACGATGGTGATAACCGCCTTCCCCATCGTCGTGACCTATCCTTTTCTCCAGAAGTACTTCGTGAAGGGTGTCATGATCGGCTCGCTCAAGGACTGATCGTTTTTCGGCATATTATTCGGCGGATCGGCGCCGGTATCATCAGCTATATTCGGAAAGGGAGGATCGTATGAAGGAGCTACATAGCCGAAGAAGGCTACTCTCTCGCGCGTTGCTGCTTTTCGCCATGGCTTCCTCGATGGCGGTCGGGGCATGGGCCCAGCAGGGAGGCTCGTCCGGGACTCCGTCATGGAAACTGGACACGTCTCCGTTCAACTTCGACATGTTCTTCTACGGGGCCTGGGGCACCGGCTACCCGTGGCGCGGCAGCCTGGTCGAAAAGTACATCACTAAAGATACCGGCGCGACCCCGAGGATCATCATTCCCACCGGAAACGAGAAGGAGTACCTGAACGTCCTCATAGCGTCGGACGACCTGCCCGACGTGATGGTCGTCGAGTGGTACGCGCCCGAGACGAAGAAACTTATCGAATCCGGGAGGATCTACTCCATCGATGAGCTTGCCGAGAAGTACGCGCCCGAGCTCATGGGCATGATCCCCGATGACGTTAAGAAGTACCACTCACAGAAGGACGGCAAGCTCTACTACCTGCCGTCGTTCTTCACCTCGGAACAGGAGTTCAACGAGGCGCTCGAGAAGCACGGGGCAAGGCCGCTATTCATCCAGAAGGGCATCTACAAGGCCCTCGGCAGCCCGGCCATCAACACACCCGACGACCTGATCAAGCTGCTGAAGGCCATCAAGGCCAAATACCCGAATGTGAAGCCCTTCGCGATCGAGCCGCCCATCGATGTAAACCAGTGGGGGCTTACCGGCAGCTACACGCTCCAGTTCTTCGCGGGCATCTTCGCCCCGGAGACCTACGCGAAGGACCAGTATCTCGAGAACGGCAAGATCAAGATGGTCTTCGAGGACCCGAACTACGTCGAGGCCGTCCGCTTCCTGAACAGGATCTACCGCGAGGGGCTCATCAGCGTCGACACTCTCCTGATGCGGCATGAGAACTTCGGGGACAAGACAAATTCGGCCCAGTACGCTGTGACGGGAAGCTTCCCGATCGACATCTGGAAGACCTCCAATCCCAAGATCGTGGCCCTGACGCACGATGAAGACAAGACCTACGTTCCTCTTCCCTACTTCAAGTACAACGGGAAGCAGCCGCAGTTCTACGGCGGGCGAGGCGCGGGCTGGGTCGCGACGATGGTCACCAAGAAGGCCAAGGATCCGAAGCGGATCATCCGCTACCTCGAGTACTGCTGGAGCGACGCCGGGCAGCTGACCAACCTCTTCGGTAAGGAAGGCGAGACCTACGACTTCAAGGATGGTATGCCCAGGTACAAACCGGAGATCATCAAGGAGATGGATACCAACGCAGACAACTTCGCCAACAAGTACGGCTTCGAGTCCAGGCTTATCATGTGGAGATCGAAGTGGGCAGGCATGCAGAAGATCGCCATGGCGCCCCAGGGCTACACCGACTATCTGAAGAGCGTCAGCAAGTACGGCGTCGACGTATGGGGCCTGGGCCTCGACAGCCTCGACCCTGATCCGGCCTCCAGCGAAGGCGTCATCTACTCGAAGGTCAAGAACATCTGGAACAAGTATCTGTCAAAGATGATTCTCGCCAAGGACGACGCCGAGTTTAAGGCCACCTATATGGCCGGGATGAAAGAGATGAACGACGTGGGCCTCGAGAAGGTCAAGAGTCTGATGACGGAGAATCACCTGAAGGACGTCGCAAAGAAGCAAGGCAAGCAGTAGGAGCTCTTGGTCGAACGAGGCGCTCGCCTCGTTCGACCTGCTCGCCGCAAAAGCCGGCTAGCGAACCGATCATAACGTCAGCCCATGCTCGTGTCCGCATCGGGGGGCGCCATAGGAGATTATCCCTTGGAACATCAATACCATCTTCGCTTCAGCGCGCCGTCGGACGAATGGCGCGAGGCGACTCCACTTGGGAATGGCAGGCTCGGCGCCATGGCCTACGGGCATGCGAGGATCGATCGCATCCAGATGAACGACGACTCCCTGTGGTACGGGAGCCTGATGGACCGCAACAACCAGTCGCTTAAGGACGAGCTTCCCGAGATCCGGAGGTTGGTGCTCGCCGGGGAGATCAAGCGCGCCGAGGAGCTAATCCTCCAGTACATGGCCGGCACGCCCGCCTGCATGCGCCACTATTCGACGCTGGGCGAGCTGGACATCGCGCTGAACCAGCGCTTGCCCTTCGCCATCGGCTGGATACCGAACAGCGAGGGAGCCGAGGATTACGCCTCCGACCTCGACCTGATGACCGGGATCTTCGCCATCGATTTTCGCCTGGGAGGCGTACGCTACCGGCGGGAGACCTTCGTCAGCCATCCGGCCCAGGTGATGTGCCTGCGCTACTCGGCCGATTCCCCTCGGGCTATCGACCTCGATGTCATGCTGAACCGGATCAGCATATCGGACGCGACGACCGAGGACGATCGCAGGCCGGGGCGGCGCGTGAGCGCCGGCGGCTGGCCCGCATCCGCTGTGGACTCCGTCCGCGCGATCGACGGCAAGACCATCCTTATGCGCGGCGACGAGGACGGCACGCGCTTCGCGGTCGCGGTCCGCGTAGCCTGCGACGGGGAGCTTCGGAATCCCGTCTCGCAGCTGCTCGCTCGGGGCTGCGGCGAAGTGACAATGTACGTGGCTTCGTCCACCTCGAACAGGTCGGAGGACTGCGTCGCCGAGGCGATAGCGCGCCTCGACGCGGCCGAGCTGAAGGGCTACGCGGCCCTGCGCGACGAGCACATTGCGGATTTCTCCTCCCTGATGGATCGCTGCGCTCTCGACTTGGGCCCCGCCCCGTCGCTGCCGACGGACGCGAGGCTCGAGACTCTCCGCCGAGGAGGCGAGGACCCGGCGCTAGCCGCCCTGTATTTCCAGTTCGGCCGCTACCTCATGGTCTCCGGGAGCCGCGAGGGCAGCGCGGCGCTGAACCTGCAGGGCATCTGGAACGCCGAGTTCACGCCGATGTGGGACAGCAAGTACACGACCAACATCAATCTTGAGATGAACTACTGGCCCGCGGAGGTCTGCAACCTTGCCGAGCTGCACCTGCCGCTCATGGACCTCTTGGAGAAGATGCGCGAAAACGGCCGGAGGACGGCCCGCGTAATGTACGGCATGCGCGGGATGGTCTGCCACCACAACACGGACTTCTACGGCGACTGCGCGCCGCAGGATTGGTACATGGCCGCAATGCCCTGGGTGACCGGTGGGGCCTGGCTCGGCCTGCACGCGTGGGAGCACTACCTCTACACGAAGGACCTTGATTTTCTCCGCAGGATGTATCCCGTCCTGCGCGACATGGCGTTGTTCTACGAGGACTTCCTCATCGAGGTCGACGGCAAGCTCGTGACCTGCCCTTCCGTCTCGCCTGAGAACCGCTACGTCATGCCGGATGGCTACGACAGCCCGATATGCGCCGGACCGACGATGGACAGCCAGATCCTCAGGGAGTTCTTCGCGGCCTGCATCGAGGCGCAGCGCCTTCTTGGCCTCGACGCCGAGCTCTCGAGCGAGCTTGCGCGCATCTCCGCCAAGCTGCCGGAGAACAAGATTGGCTCGAAGGGACAGCTGCTCGAATGGGATAAAGAGTACCCCGAGCTGACGCCCGGCATGGGGCACATCTCCCATCTCTTTGCCTGCTACCCGGGGAGCAGCATCAATTGGCGCGATACCCCAGAATTGATGAAGGCTGTCAGGAAGTCGCTTGAGCTACGCATGGAGAACGGCGCGGGTGCGCGGGACTGGCCGCTGGCCTGGTACATCAACGTCTTCGCGCGGCTCCTGGACGGCGAGATGACGGATCGGACCATCCGGTCGATGCTGACCGACTCCACGGTGAGGAATTTCCTCAACGCCAGGTTTGTGTTCCAGATCGACGGCAATATGGGGGCCACGGCGGGCATCGCGGAATGCCTCCTGCAGAGCCATCTCGCGCTCCACTTCCTGCCCGCCCTCCCCGCCTCCTGGAAGCGGGGGAGCGCGCACGGCCTGCGCGCCCGCGGGGGCCGCGAGGTCGACCTGGAGTGGGAGAACGGAGCGCTCGCCGAGGCCGTCGTCAGACCGCGCTTCGACGGGCCGATCGAGGTAGTCGGGCCAGAGCTGACGGTGACCTGCTCAGGCGAGCCGGTGCCGACCGCGAAGACAAGGATCGGATTCGCATTCCAGGCGCTGAGGGGAAAGGCCTACCGACTCGCCGTCGCCGCGCCGCGCGTATGATCGGTACGAGAGACAAGGGAGGAAGGGATATGAAGATCGTCGTCGATTCAGGGAAGAGTCTCGGAGCGATCAAAAGCTATTGGACTAAGTGCGTGGGCAGCTGCCATGCGGCGACCGCGCTACGCGAGGACTGGCGCACCCAGCTGAAGCGCTGCCGCGAGGAACTGGGATTCGAGTACGTGCGCTTCCACGGGCTATTGGACGACGACATGAGCGTCTGTGTGCGGCAGCCCGACGGCTCCCTCGAGTACTCTTTCTACAACGTCGACTCGATCTTCGACTTCCTCCTCGGCATAGGCATGAAGCCCTTCATCGAGTTGAGCTTCATGCCAAGCGTGCTGGCGTCGGGCTCGAAGACCGTCTTCCACTACCTGGGCAATATCTGCCCGCCGAGCTCCTACGACGAGTGGGCCCGCCTGATCGGCGCCTTGGCCGCTCACCTTGTCGACCGCTACGGCGCAGGAGAAGTCCAGAAATGGTACTTCGAAGTCTGGAACGAACCCAACCTTGACTTCTTCTGGGCCGGCACGCAGCAGGAATATTTCCATCTCTATGAAAGCGCCGCGAGGGCGATCAAGAAGGTCGACGCCCGACTCGCGGTCGGCGGCCCGTCGACGGCGATCGACGCCTGGATACCCGAGCTCCGGGACTACTGCGCCAAGAGAAGCGTCCCCCTGGACTTCATCTCGACCCATCACTACCCCACGGACGCGTCCTACGGGCTGGGCCTGGACATGGAGGAGCAGATGTCCCGGCAGGAGCGCGGCGTCCTCAACTCGAGGCTCAGGAAGGCTCTCGGCGAGGCGGGCCCGCTACCGCTCTTCTACACCGAGTGGAACTGCTCGCCGAGCCCGCGCGATCCCTACCACGACGTCTCCTACGACGCCGCCTTCATCGCGAAGACGGTCATCGACAACCTCGGTCTCGTGGATCTCTACTCCTACTGGACCTTCTCGGACATCTTCGAGGAGAGCGGCTTCAACTCCCAGCCCTACCACGGCGGCTTCGGTCTCCTGAATATCCTCGGCGTGCCGAAGCCGTCGTACCGCGCATTTCAGATGCTCTCCCGCCTCGAAGGCGAGCGGCTCGCGGTAGCGGTCGACGACGGGAGCCCGACGGTCGACTGCGTCGCTTCGCGCGGTCCGAAGGGCTTGACTGTCCTCATAGTGAATCACCAGGTGCCGAAGGGGCCCATCGCGGCGCAGCGCGTCTCGCTCCGTATCGAGGGCGCGAATAGGCCCAGCGCGGTATGGCTCGCGAGGATCGACGAGGAGAACGCCAATCCGAAGGGGGCCTGGGACAAGATGGGTCGCCCGACCTACCCGAGCGCCGCGCAGATCGAAGAGCTGTCCGAGGCGTCGGAGCTGCGCCCCGAGAGGGTGATCGCGACCGTCGATCCGAGCGGACTCATCTTCGACCTGAGTATACAGCCTCATTCCGTCGTGGCGCTGTACTTCGAGTAAAAGGGGGGCCTGGCGCGAATCCCCTGTTGCGCATAACATGTCGCGGGGGAGCTAGCGAAGATATGCGCGGTCAAACTAGCCCCAATGGTCGACTTTGCCATTCCCGACGCCGGCATGAAGCTTGTGCGCATGGCCTTACAGAACATTTCGGAAAAGCAGATGAACGAACTCCGGAGCAGAGCTCCGGGGTATCGTTCGCTCTGCGAGGTATGCGACCCTCTTCCGAATCAATTCGCGATCGTCTACAGCTCGAAGTGCCATCGTGATTCGACTGTTTACGCAAAATTCAGTACAGCCTCCGTTGCCATTCTCCTTTTAGCACAATCAAAAACAACATCGAGCGACAGTACCACTTAGAAATCCCGTCACCGAACAGTTCTGCCGAAAGTAACTTGACTATTCATTCTGCGACGTGATAGGGTCGCGGCCAAGGTTATGGCAGCGATGCAAGCGCGGTTCGATTTCGCTGGCGGCTCGGGAATCTCCTCCCTCGCCGCGAGAAAGCTTGCCCACAGCCATATCTCCTTCCGCACCCCCTCCTTCCTCTACTCCTATTTTTACTTCTTCTATTCCTACTGACGCTCCTTCGGCGACCGGCCGGGCGAAGAGAGCACGGAAAGCCCACAAGGCCGGATGCGCCAGATCTGTCTGGCGACGCCAGCCTAGCTGTCGAGGTCGGCGTCGTCGGCCCCACCATCAATAACACTGAGGTTTTTTTTAGAGCGATATCGCCTATGAGCGATAAAAATAGTAGGACTAACTCCCTATCGGAGCTTCAGGGGGGCGGCCGTCGATGCTGCGCTAAAACGGGCCAGGGCGGGCTGGAGGCTTCCGCTCCCACTGTCGAAAACCGCCGGTTTCTGGCTTATGCCCACGCTAAAGGCATACTCAGCTACAGCGTCGGGCAGGTAGCGTTCGAGATCCGCCACGCTCAAGAGCCCGTCGTGGTTCAGGTCGGCCTCGCCGTTCAAGCCGGCTAGTATCCCACGCGTGAAAAGGCCGTTGGCGCCATTTGGATCCTCATAGCTGGCCTTGCCCTTGCCGGTCGCGGTGATTATGACAGCCCGAGAACCGGCCCTGATTTCGTTTATGCCGACTATCGCGAGCCCCTTGTCCTTGGCCACTGTCTTTGGGCAGGCGTCGATGAGGCAGACGATATTCTTGAGTCCCGCGGTCTTGAGGGGAGCGACGATATCCTTCTGGAGATCGATGCTCGTGCCCGTCGGGTCCTTGATCTGTGCGTCGATGGGGAGGAGATAGCTCTCACCCGATTTATCGTTGACCCCGTGACCCGAGAAAAAGAACAACACTTGGTCATCGGGTTTGATGATGTCGGCCAGCGCTCCCATCCGCTCGACGATCTTGTTTTTGCTGGGAAAGTTGACGTCGTTGTAGGGCAGTCCACCGCTCATCACGGTGACGCTCTTGTAGCCGCCTAGGTGACTCAAGGCTCTCCCTAAGTCCTCGGCGTCGTTCTGGGCCTTCTGCAAGCTAACGAGACCAGAATCGGAATATTGGTTAATGCCGATGAGGATAGCGAAACGCCGGGGCTCCGTCTGAGCGGCGAGGCGTATGAAAGAGCATATGACCATAAAGAAGGCAAGAGCGATGACGGTAGGTCGATGTGAGCGCATAGGGAGTCTCCAGATTATTAATGGTATCAAGAAGTATACCACAGCCGTATCGAGAGACAAACACAGCCAATTCCTGCACCGTGACGCATGCGTGCGTATAGTCCCCGGACAGACTTCGAGATTGGGGGTACACACCTCTGTTTCCAGCTCCATGTGTACATATGAAATAGCTTACCGCATTTCTCGCCAATAGCTGCGAATCTTTGGTAGATTATGGGCGGTTCATTTATATCTGGTGTTCGCTAACGAAATGGACAAAATTGTACGCTAAACGCATACAACTAGCGGCTACTCGTTATTATCAATATAGGGAGCCTCTAAAAACTCCTCATCAAGTGACTATTTTGCTATATAATGCGCCTTGGGAGTAACGAAACATGGCGGGGCGAGAAAACAGCTTTTTCGATGCAGAGTTTAGACTTCGCAAGATAGATACGATCGGTGATCCATTACAGAAATTAGATATGGTCATCGATTGGGAGATATTTCGTCCGATCTTGACGAAAGCCTTCGCCAAGGATACCCCGCCCAAGGGGCTTGGTGGACGACCGCCCTTCGACCACGTACTCAGGTTCAAGGTTCTCATACTACAAGCGCTGTACAACCTCTCTGACGATGCCATGGAATTCCAGGTGAATGACCGAAGGACATTCCAGCGATTCATAGGACTAGATGACAAAGATGCGATACCTGACGCCAAGACGATATGGGTATGGAGAGAGACGTTGGCGCAACGAAAGAAACTGGACCAGCTATTCAAGAAGTTCTGGGACTTTCTCGAAAAGTCGAATATAACGGCCAATTCGGGGAGCATCATCGATGCATCGTTCGAGGACAAGCCACGACAGCGTAACAGTCGAGAAGAGAATGAGCAGATTAAGAATGGTGAGGTTCCGGGCGAGTGGAAAAAAACAGAGAACGAAGCGAAACTCCGGCAGAAGGACATAGACGCCGATGGACAAAAAAGAATGACGAGACCCACTATGGGTATAAAAACCACGTGAAAGTAGACCGGAAGACCAAGCTGATCAAGAAAGCCGTTGTGACCGATTCTTCCGTCCATGACTCCCAAGCCTTAGCTCATCTTCGACACTTGCGAAATTAATTTGTTTATATAATAAGGAGTTACAGGACGCAAAATAATTCCTGGCACTACATATTAGTCTTCTGAGGTAAAGATGCATAACGTGAATGTTAGCTTCGGATGCTCGGTGGAATCGCAACACCTACGGCCCTGAATACCGCCGCGCAGGTTTTTCGTAAATCCGTCCTCAAAAACCACATCTTGTCCTCGAGTTCAAGTTCTATTTCTTGGAGAGCGCAGAGATCGCGTTTTATATCATTCCATTCATAGTGAACACCATGGGCTTCCAAACGAGCTTCAAGCTCTTTTAAAAGCATGAGAGCAAG
>Ga0326727_10015094_pt1 | contig 16664 bp, 14 predicted proteins | sample MB2enrmetagenome_FD_207643 | JGI IMG/M metagenome (GOLD analysis project Ga0326727, IMG submission 207643) | Lab enriched peat soil microbial communities from McLean, Ithaca, NY, United States - MB29MY | ecosystem: Environmental > Terrestrial > Soil > Wetlands > Peat | place: USA: New York...
GAAGCGGCGCGGGCCGGCAACTCCGGCCGCGGCTTTGCGGTGGTGGCCTTTGAGGTGAGGAAGCTGGCCGTGCTCTCGACCAAGGCAGGCGCCGATATTGCCGCAAAAATCAACTCCACGTGCGACAAGGTGTACCGGGAGATGGCCGAAGCGCAGGCTTCGCTGGACCAGCATGAATCGACGGCGGTGATGAGCCATCTGGTCACCGACCTCACCGAGATGCAGCGCGAGTTCTGCAAGAACAGCGAACTGTTGCTCGAGGTCATCACCGAAGTGGATGCAAACTATACGGAGAGTGTGAACCACGCGTCGCAGGCGCTGGGACACATCCAATATCAGGACGTGATGCGGCAAAGGATGGAGCAGGTCGAAAGCGCACTGGTGCAACTGCGCGACCACATGCTGCGGCTGAGCGAGAAGATGGACAGTCCCTCGTGGGACGGTCAATTCGATCACACCTTCAGCGCCATGCTGGCTGACCACCTCAACAAATACCACATGGCCAGCCAGGCGGTTACGCATTTAGCAGTCGCCGGCGGCGCGGCCGACACCGGAGATGGCCGCCCCGCCATCGAGCTCTTTTAGTTCGGATAATCCCATCGCCGCGCGACTCCACGGTATGCAGCCCATGGGGACGGCGCGAATTCCATTTCGGGATTCTGTTCTTCGTTTTACACTTGCCCCATGGCTACGCGCAAAAGCAAGGCGGCGGCAGCATCCCCAGCCCCGGAGGAAGTCACGATTCCGGGCGTTTGCGTGGTTACGACCGACCAGGTCTTCCTCGACGAGCTTGTACCCGAGCTGACGCCGTGGTTCCAGGTTGTGCTGCGCGAGAACTTTGACGACCTGTCGCGCTGGACACGGGAGGCCGGCGTATTGGCCGTCCTGCTGGATATCGATACGGACGATGAGGATGGCAAGGAGGCGCATGGCGGGCTGCCGGTTCTGAGGGAACTGCGCATGCTGAACCAGAATATTGTCATCGTCTCGCTCAGCCGCTCGCGGACGCGCTCGGTGGAGAAACAGGCGCTGGAGGCGGGCGCGGATCTTCACTTCCGCAGCCCGGTCGACATCTCGGAGTTGCGCCTTGCCCTGGTCGATGCAGTCACCCGGCGGTGGGAAGACCAGACCCGCGAAGAGATGCGGCGGCAGGCTTTCGAGAGCAGCCGCTTTCAGGATTTTGTCGGCGCCAGCGAACCGATGCGCATCGTCTACGACGCCATCCAGCAGGTAGCCGGCAGCAGCGTCAACGTGCTCATCCGCGGCGAAAGCGGAACCGGCAAGGAGCTGGCCGCGCGGGCCATCGTGGCGTTGAGCAGCCGCGCCAATAAGCCTTATATACGGCTCAACTGCGCCGCCCTGCCTGAAAGCCTGATCGAGTCGGAGTTGTTCGGCAGCGAGCGCGGCGCCTTTACCGGAGCCACCGAGGCGCGCCCCGGCCAGATCGAGCTGGCGGACGGCGGCACGCTGTTTCTGGATGAAATTGCAACCCTGACGCTACCGTTGCAGACCAAGCTGCTGCGCGTTCTGGAAGATCACCAGGTGCAGCGCCTGGGCGGGCGCACGTACAAGAAGATCGACTTCCGCTTGATCTGCGCCACCAACGAGCCGCTCGAAGAGATGGTGCGCACGGGGAGGTTTCGCGAGGATCTCTACTACCGCATCCACGTGGTTCCCGTTCAACTGCCCCCGCTGAGGGAACGCGCCGGCGACATCCCGCTGCTTTGCGACTACTTCCTGCAGATCCATTGCCTGGCGAACGGGTTTCCGGTGAAGCGGCTGGAGGACAATGTGCTGGCTGCTTTTGAGGGGCACACCTGGCCAGGGAATGTGCGCGAGCTCGAAAATTTGATTCAACGGCTGGTGATTACCGTGCGCGGCGACGAGATCCGCGCCAATCATCTGCCGCCCCGCCTGCTGGCTCACAATGCGGCCGTCAGGGAGGCGGCGCTGCTGCCCGAGGGGGGAGTGGACCTCGACGCGGAGGTCCAGCAACTCGAAGTGGCGCTGCTGAGCGCGGCGCTGCGGCGCACGCAGGGCAGCAAGGCGGCCGCGGCGCGACTCTTAAAGGTGGACGCGCAGCGCATGAAATACCTCTGCCGCAAGTACTCGCTGTGAGCGTATGGGTTAAATATTCACCTATAGATGGTTTATTTTTCACCCATTGGCTGAGTTCACCTGCTAGCCAGCAGAAATGCTGCTTATTTGCAAGTGATTCAATTGCAATGAGTTGTTGGTATTTCACGACGAGTCTCAGGTTTGGCATGCCGGATGCATAGAGGTAGGGCGTAAGTTCAAAATTCAAAATTGAGGGACGCTAACATGGCCGTTACCAAGAAGTCGCTGATCAACAAGCCCGCCGCCGACAAGTCCACCAAGAGCCGGTCCGCCTCCACCGCAGCAACCAGCCCGGCCGCAGCCAGCAAGCCGGTAGCGGCAGGCGCCCTGAAGACCGCGTACCGCCCCGCGCATCCGTTCAAGTCGCCCAGGGTCGCCGCCCCGCTGGGCACCACGAGAAAGATCGCCGGCCCGATTCTGTAAGCATCGCGCGGCTTCCCCGTCATCGAGGAGAGTGTCAAGCAAGAGTCGACGGCGACCGTCAACGCGGTCGCCGTTCACTTTTTGCCCCGGTACACCAGAAGTGAGCGTGGAACAGGTTAGTAGAACCGCGGCCCTGCGCGGCGAGGCTTCTTCGCACTCCGGAGATCTGCGCACTGCCGCCTTTACCGAGCCGCAGATCTTGTTCTTGCGCGGGCAACGCCAGTGGGCTGGGTTGGTGCTTCACGGTCCGTCTCTGCGGCGCGGCTCCTGAAACTTGACCCGCGGCGCATGGGATTCCTCAGCCGCATCTGCTCGCTGTGAGCGCACGGGTTAAATATTCACCCATATTGGGCTTATTTTTCACCCATTGGCTGGGTTCATGTGCCTGCTGAGGCAATGCTGTTCCGAATCAAGTGATTCAAGTGTAATGAGTTACTGGTAGTTTGCGGCGATTATCAAGTTTGGCATGCTAGATGCGTAGATGTAGGGTGTAAGTTCGAAATTCAAAAAACTGAGGGATGCCACCATGACTGTTACCAAGAAGTCGCTGATCAACAAGCCCGCCGCCGACAAGTCCGCCAAGAGCCGGTCCGCCTCCACCCCCGCAGCCAGCCCGGCCGCCAGCAAGCCGGTAGCCACAGGCGCGCTGAAGACCGCGTACCGCCCCGCGCATCCGTTCAAGTCGCCCAGGGTGGCTGCACCGTTGGGCACTGCGAGATACATGCCGGGCGTCTAGGCATCGAGCAGCATCCAGTTTTGCTTAAGAATTTCAGGGCAGCAGTCAACGGCGACCGCCAGTGCGGTCGCCGTCTTGCATTTGATAGCAGTTCACCAGACATGCGCGTGGAACAGGTTCGAGATAACCGCGGCCATGCGCGCGGCCAGGCTGCGACGCACTCCGAAGATCAGTGCGTGTCCGCCGGTGCCAAGGGGCATGCCGCTATCTGCCGTGGCCAGCGTCATGCGCGCGGAATAGAACGCGGGCAACTCAATGCCTTTGTAATCCTGGTGGGGAATGAGGCCCGGAGGCAGAGTGACGGCCGCGCCCTCCATGGGCGCAAGCTTCAGCCGGATGAGGGAAAAGCGGCCGGGCGGCGCCAGCGCGACTTCATCTCCAGGTTGAATGCGGTCCAGCTCCGAGGCTGGCACGTAGAGGCGCACCATGCGCGGGCCGTTGCCTGCCAGGGTGATCAGCGGCTGCCCTGAGGCTACCTCTTGCCCGGCCAGCGCAGCCGGATCGTCTGTGAGCACCAGTCCGTCGACGGGCGCGGCGATCAGCAGCGAAGCTTGGGCGTCGCGCGCTAAGCCGGTGGATTGCACCGCAGCCTCCCGCTCCGCCGCCGCGACGCCGATCGACTGGCCGCGCAGCTCCGACTCGAAGACCTGGAAGCTTGCACTGCTGGTGGCTGCTTCAGCGCCGGTGCGCATGGCTGCGGCGTGCACGCTGGACATGCGCAGCAGCGGCTGACCAGCGCGCACCGATTCTCCTTCCCCCACCAAAACGTCATCCACGCGCCCGGTGACGGCAGCATGCAGCGTGACCGGAATTGAGGACTCGACCACAAAATAGGCGGGTTCCCGATCGCGCCAGAGGGGCACGAAGAACAGGATCGCGAGCACGGCTGCGGCCAGCACGGTCACGGGCCGCAGGCGCAAGCCTTCGCCGAAATGGCGCGCCCACAATTGCGCGCCGACCGAGCCCACTGACTTCAGGCGCGAACGGAACATGACAAACGCTAGCACCCCGGCGGGAATGACCGCGAACTCGGCGAGCCAATTTGCGCCGACGTTATAGGCAAAGCGGATGAAGAGGAGGAGCATCAGGTAGCCGTAGGCGCCGGAGACCAGCGCATAGATGACGAACAGGGGCGCGCGCCGGCGGGGGATGGATGGGACTTCAACGGGTAGCCGCAAAACCCGGTTCTGGAACCAACCGAGAACAAAGGCCGTAGAACGCTCCTTGAGGTCGGGAATGCCGATGAATTCGGTGAGAAAGTAGTAGCCGTCAAGCTTCATCAGCGGGTTCAGATTCAGTACGATCACGGCGAGGCCGGTAAGGAGAATGACCTTGTAAGCGAACTCGTGTACCCACATGCCGGATGCAGTATTGAGCCACACTGCCATCGCCAGGCCGCAGACGGTCATCTCCACCCAGATACCGGCGATGATGGTGCCCAGGCGCTGCACCATGGTGGCCGATACCCAGCTCTCGGTAACATCCACAAAGAAACAAGGCGTCAGATACAAGAGCATCAGGCCCATGCTGTGTACTTCGCCGCCCCAATGCTTGCAGGTGAGACCATGCGCCGTCTCGTGGATGAAGCCGAGCGCGAACAGCAGCACCCAGAACTCGACGATGTCGTAGAACGATTTGCGGGCGAAGTTGTAATAGAGAGGAATGTCGGGGCCGATTACGCTCCACTTGCTGGTGAAGATGACCGCCTCGAAGCAAAAGAGCAGCACGGCGGCCAGCACGCTCCAGCGGCTGTAGATGAAGCGGCCCGCAGTGCGGTCGAGCCACGTTAGGTAGCGGTCCGGATCCCAGGCGGAAAAGCTGATATGGGCCAGATTGATCTTCGATGCACGCTGTGCGCGTCGGCCACGTTGCGCCATCAGCCGCTCGCTCATGGCGAGGTTCTTCTCCTGGGGCGTCTTGTACCAGAAGTCGGCCTCTTCCATGTTGTCGGCAAAGCTCCGGACGTCTTCCGCAGATGCGTGAATCCCGGTTTGCTCCGTGTAGAGCGCGGCGATTTCGTCATACGAGCGCTGGCCGTCGAAGAGCGAGGCGAGCTTCCACTGCACGGGCGGAAAGCGAAAGAAGTTGGCCCTTCCGCGCTGCATAACGCACATCGTAGGCTCGCCATCCAGCACGTCTTCGCGGACCACCAGGTCCGGATCGAGCCGCGGCGGACGGCTGCGATCCCGGATCGACTTGGGGAGTTCCGGGAGGGCCGCATCCAGAGCTTCGGTCAGATTCATGGCAACCGCCTGATCTGCATGGTCATGCCGGGTTTCAGCAGCGGCGAGGGCTGCGCCACCGCGCCGATCACCTGCACGCTGCCGCTGGCCGGATCGACGACCGGGCTGACGCGAAGCACCCGCGCCTGCTGCCGGAGCTGAGGATAGTCCGCGGTCGTCAGCTCCAGCGCGGCGCCGGTGGGAAACGCTGCCATGACCGACTCCGGCACGGTGAACAGCACGCGCAGCGGCGCCTCAGCGGTAATCCAGAAGAGGACATCGCCTTTCTTGACCTGCTGCGTAAGGCGCGCCGAACTGCGGCCGACCACGCCGCTGAAGGGCGCGACGATCCGGGATTGCTCCAGTTGCAGGTTGGCGGATTTCAGATCGGCTTCGGCTGCTTCTTCGTCGGCGCGATAACGCGCAACCTCGGCGACAGTCTCTTCGAGCTTGTACTTGACGTGCTCCCAGTCTTCTTCAGTGGAGATCTTTGCTTCCCGCATGGCGTCGGCGCGCCGCAGGTCGGACTCCTCGACTTTCTGCTCCGATTCCCACTCTTTCACTTGCGCGTGCAGCGAGGCTACCTTGGCCCTTTGCGAGTCGCAGGCGGAGCGCAATTCGCGATCGTCGAGCAGAGCCAGAAGCTGGCCGCCTTGCACGCGGTCGCCAATCTGCGCCTCGATGCGCATCACTCGCCCATCGCGCTCGGCAGCCACATCCGCCTGCTGCTCGGCCACCAGCGGTCCCGTGGTGGTAAATGCCCTGGACTCCGGCGCGGCGGCGGCATTTCCGGCCGCCGGCTGTGCCGGGGCAGGTGCGCTTGCGGCCGCGGCAGGACTAGCCTCGGCGGCCGGCTGCGTGTTGCAACCGCACAGCACCAGGACGGGCGCCGCAGCCACGCAGGCGGAGAAGAAGATGAGACGGGAGGACAGAGCGGGATTCATGAGTTCACCAGCCAATCCAGTTCCAGAGAGTCTGCCATAGCCACAGCGCGGGCTTGCGCAGCAACACGTATCCCGCCGGCCGGTAGCCGATGAAGATTTTTGCCTTGCCAGTCATGCCGGCGCGCAAGGCAGCATCGTCGTTGGGCAGAGAGACACGCGCGGCAAAGTCGCGGTCGCCATCGCCCGGTTGCGCCTGGGGACTGACCACATCCACAGCGCCATGCCACGACTTCTGCGGATAGCTGTCCAGCTTGACGGACACCGCCAGGCCGGGGCGCACCAGCGCCACATCGCCCTGGGAGACCGTGACATCGACTACGGCCGAGGATAGATCCAGGACCTGCGCAAAGATCGCGCCCGCATCCAGGTGTTCGCCCACAGCGTTCTGCAAGTTTGGCGTGGCCACGACACCCGCAATGGGCGAGCGCAGCTGAGCGCTCTCCATGCGAGCGCGGGCGCGCGCGGCTTCGGCGCGCAGATACTCCACCTGCGCGCGGTCTGCGCCAGCCTGCTCTGAGCCGCGGGCCAGGCTCGCCTCCATGGTCAGCTCGGCGGCATGGTATCTGGCTTCAGCGGCGGTCAGGTCCATGCGCCACTGCCAGTCGTTCATGGCGCCCAGCAGGTCGCCCGCGGCCACCCGCTGCCCTTCGTGCGCTGAAACCGCCGCCACATTGCCATCCGCCTCCGCGGCGACATTCACCAGGTGCTGCGGACCCACGGCGGCCGCACCCGTAATGCGCATGGGAAGCGGACAAAACACCAGGAACAGAGTTACCACGGCCGCCGCGGTCCCATAGACCAGGCGCCGGCTCCCGCTGGTGCGCAGCAGCGCCCGCTTCCTCAGGACGAGCGGCTCCAGCAGGTTGATCAGCGGCACTTCGCGGTAGAGCAGGGAATTGCGAATGGCCACCGTCGCCTGGCCAGCCAGGATCTTGATCATCTCGGTATGCGGAAGATCGAGAAAATCGGGGTCACTGGCTTCATACAGCAGCACGCCCACCCGGCCCTGGTCGTCGGTGAGCGGCAGCGCATAGAGGGCGCGATAGCCGGTGGCCTGGAAGTGGCGCGCAACTGCCTCCGGCAGGTCCGCATCCGGCTCGGCTTCCCGCTGGCGAAGATGGAGCACGCCTGTCTGCGTGTTCAGCCAGCGCACCAACTCGTTCAGCCGGTCCACCTGTACATCGCCCATGGGGATCGCAGCCATGCCGGATACGGCTTTCAACTGCAGGTTGCCGCGATTGTCGAGGGCAATGGCGCAGCGCTCAAAAGGAAGTACGTTTTGCGGGCTGTTGACGATGATCTGCAGCAGCCGGTCGAGGCGCAGGGTCGAAGTGATCTCAGAGCTGACGTGCACCAGCGCCTCTAGAATCGCCAGCTTGCGCTCGGCATGCATCAGGTTGGCGTTCTTGAGCGCGCTGCTTACAGTTTCCGCCATGGCAGAGAGGAAGAACTCGTCGTCGTCGTCGAAGGGCGCGCCGCCGTTTTTGTTTACGGCTTCCAGCACGCCGACTTCGGATCCCTCCTGCAGCAGCGGCACCACCAGGGCGGTGGTAATGGGCGGGCTGGCCGGCGGGTCGTCCAGCGCGGCATTGCGGCGCGCCAGGCGCTCGTCTTCGGCGTCCGCGATCAGCAGCGGTTCGCCTTCCTCGGCCATATCGGCCACGTAGCCCTCGCCCGCCGCCTGCGTCACTCCGGGTTCGACCGTGGCGTCGATCCCGCTTGACGCCTGGAGTTTCAACACATCCCCGTCGAAGAGCCATAGATGAACCGCCTGGCAGTCCAGCATGGCGACGGTCTTCTCCGGCGCCAGAGCCGTCACTTCGTCCAGCTCGAGAGTTGCGTTGAGCGACTTTTCCAGGTCGTAGAGCTGGCTCATTCGGTGAACCGAGTCCAGGAGATCCTGGCGCTGCTGTCCGAAATCCTCGGCAGCCAGAATCGCAGGGCCGGCCAGCAAGGCGATGGGCGCCAGCGCGGCAAGGTCGGCGGAGCGCAGGGCCCCGGCAAATGCCAGCACCTCGATGGCCCCCATCAACCGTCCCTGGTCGAGAACGGGCAGATAGGCGAGCGAGGCCACCGAACGCGAAACGTGCAGATGCGCATAGTCCTCGCGCTGGATCTGCGTGCCGCGGTAGAGGACCGGCTCAGGCGATTCGGCAAACAGGGGAGCAACCAGGCGGTTGTCTGCGGTCAAGGCGCTCTCCGCGATGGACACACTTCCCGCCAGGCCAACCGGTACGAATACCCCTTCACCGTCCTGCGGAGAAAGCCGGTGAACGACGCAGGCACTCTCGGGCAGCAACTCAACCACGGCCGCGGCAATCAAACCGGCGCGCGTCGCGGAGTCCGCCGCGGCGAGAAGGGAGATGGCCAGTTCAACAGCAGGGTCGTTGGGCAGGGGCATTCTGAGTCATCAAGTTAATGCTGGTGAAACCCGGCTTGACGGGGGGAACAGGCAGGGTCGATGCTTTGATGGTGGGAGCGTAGCAGGCGGCGTTTGCGATGTAAAGCAAATTCTAGCCGGGCCGCAGGAGCGTGCGTGGATCTCGATATCAGGCAATCCGGCAACATTTGCGCTTTGAAAGTGAAGGGGCGCTTCAACTCGGTGGTGTGCGTGCGCGACTTCGACACCGCTGTCGAATCCGCCCTGGCCAGCGGCCATATCCATCTCATCCTCGATCTGGCCGACATGCCGGTCATCGACTCCGCCGGCATTGGATCCGTGGTCAACGCCCTCAAGCGTGCCCGGCAGGTGGGCGGCGACGTGAGGCTGGTCAATCCCTCGCCCTTCGCTATGAAGACCTTCAAGATGGTCGGCATCCTCAGCCTGTTTGGCGTCCACACCTCGGAAGAAGAGGCTGCCGCGGCCTTCGGAAACAAGTAATCTGCGCCTGGGCGGTTTCCTCAACGGGCTATTCGGCCATGGCCAGTTTCGAGGAGAACTGTCCGCAGATTCCAGCGGAGAAAACTCCAAGAGAAGACTTGAATTACATGTAATTCCTGAGGTTCGTGGTGGGCAGTAAGGAACCCGACTCCCGGCTTCCTGCTAGAAAGATAGCCAAGTTGCGGTCTGCTGCCAAGACCTGTCGTGAACTACCGTGTTTGATTTACAGACGGTTATGGGATGAGTTGCCAATCATCGAATTGATGCCAGATCATGCCATTTTCGATCTAGGGTCTCCCAAAAGGCCCCATAGTCCTCAAGGCCGAAGACTCGCGAGAGCTGCTCTCGAATTAGATTGCAAGCACACTTTGAAATCCTGGCCAATAATCAGCTCCAGACCCGGATTCAATCGCCGGCCTGCGCGACCCTTTATATTGCCCCCGTTGGAACAGAATTGACCGGTGTGCGCCCTTTGCCGCTTGGATGAGCCCCTGGGCCCACTACAATGTGCAGAATCGCCGCAAAACGCCAATACGCCTGCAAGTGCCGCGCTCACCAAATCTTGGCCGAATGGGCAGTGGTCTCTCCGCAGACATACCCGAGCAAGGCCGATCCCATGAAATGTGGACCGTGCACAAGTGGTAACCGACGGAGCTGGGTATCCAGCTGACTCAGGCTCCCTCCAACAGGTTGTGCGTTGGGTTTTGGCCCGAGCCCTTTGGGTTGGGCCTACCTGAGTCAAATGGATACCCAGTATTTACGGATAGGCGGTGATACCTCCAGAATCTGTTCAAGAGGCAATCCGCATTCCTCCGGTCCCTGATGCCGGCGCCTCAACCGGGCTGGCACGCGCTCCTGCGCAGGTTGCGGTGCGCACTTTAATCGTCAGGTTAATGGGTCATTGCACTGAGGGAGCCTGTTTCCTAAACCATGCCCCCAGGCTGCGATGACGCCGCTCATGCGTAGGCATGAATCAGCGTAGCTGTCAGCGTTCAGAGATCAGGGGGGCAGAAATCAGGAATCGCAAAATTCACACTTGACATTGACAGAAAATCCACTACCATATGGTTGTGGATACATTGGGTACAACATTTGCGGCTTTGTCTGATCCAACCCGGCGGGCAATGATCGAACGGCTCAGCCATGGGCCTGCCTCTGTGCATGGATTGACGGAACCGTTTGCACTTTCGCAGCAGATGATTTCAAAACATATTGCCTATCTGGTGCGGGCGCGGATTGTGATCAAGACAAAGCGTGGACGAGAGAGCGTGTGCACGCTCAGGCCGGAGGCGATAAAGACGGTCAGCGACTGGGCGATTAGCTATCGCCGATTCTGGGAAGAGAGCTTCGACAAACTGGGTGTGGTTGTGAATCAAATGAAAAAGGAGGTCAGAGATGACAAGCAGCACGGTTAACGAGACAGAGCGGATGGTTGTGACGAGAGTTTTCGATGCCCCACGCGAGTTGGTTTGGAAGGCGTGGACAGACCCGAAGTACATTATGCAGTGGTGGGGACCGAATGGCTTTACCTCGCCCGTTTGCAAGATGGATTTTCGCGTTGGAGGAAAGCTTCTCTGCTGCATGAAGGCGCCGGATGGGCAGGAGTTCTGGAATGCGGTTGAATACCACGAGATTGTTCCGTACGAGAAGATCGTTTCGCTCATGTACTTTGCCGATCCCAAGGGAAACAGGATTGACCCTGCGGAATTGGGAATAGAACATGAGGCCATAGAGGGTGCGTACGACGTGACCATCTTTGAGGATCTCGGGAACGGCCAGACGAAACTCACCTTCATTGGAAATGAACCCATGGAGAGCGCGAAGAATAGCGGTCAAATGGAGGGCTGGATCCAGATACTCGATAAGGTTGCCGCAGTTGTTGCGGGGCTCGCGCAGGCGAAGTAAGAAGCTGAAGTGTCGATCATCGTTACGCCATTCAGTGGTTTCTCATGGGCGGATTTCCGCTTGTGAGAACCCGGAGATGGTGGGCTGGCCCTGGGTCCTTGATCACAGCCCGCGCGGTTTTGGCAGGCGCTATCGCGTCGCTTCCAGTAATTGACGGCTTCGCGAGGTCGCCTGCGCCGAACTCGATGCTGGCCATGCTCTGGTGGTTCGGTCTTCTCGTTTGGCAGACGCTTCAAATTGGATAGAGAATGACAACTGCTCGGCGGGTGCCCAGTTCAAGTTAGGCACTGTGCACCCGTCAATATTCCAGAGAACGGCGGTTCCGCCTGGATGGTCGCCAATTGGGAAGCTTCGCGCGCCCAGCGACCGGGAGCCAGGGTCCGGCCCGTGAATTGTTCCGTATGGCCGGTCTTACGGCGACGGATGAGGCTCTCGCTACCAGAGCCACGTAGGCCGGCCAGGCGCGGGCCTCCCGCGCGCCGGTATATCATCCTGCCATTCTCCAGCAACTGGTTGGCGAACGAGAGTCTCTGGGATGCGTACAAAGTACCTGCCTTTCGCGCTTTTGCTCCTCCTCTTCGCCTCTTTCGCGGAAAGCCAGGAGCCGACGAGTCGCCCTGTCCACAACTTCTTCTTCTTTGACGGCCCGGGCGACTTCAACCGCAACGTCTTTTACAGGAATAAGCTGGAGTTCTCCCTCGAGAGCGGCTGGGAACCCATCAATATTCCCTTCCCGTACGACTTCGTGACAGCCAGCGCGTATAGCACCTGGCCGCTCCATTACACGCTGGAACCCAACATTGCTTCCGTTCGCTGGACGATCGATAAAATCGATTGGCCCAGCATTCTCCGCGGCACGACAGACTACACGTTCAGCGGGTCCTATGTGGACATCCCTCGCGGCCCGGAGACGCGCTATTTCGCGTTTCTCTTTGGAATACGCCGTAACTTCATTCGCCCGAACTGGAGGATGGTTCCTTACTTCGATGCCCACGGTGGAGTGGGCAATATTAACGCCAAGGGACCACGCGGGGTGCGCTACGCCCAGGGGCAGGATCTGACCTTCACGTTGATGAATGGCGGCGGAATACGCTATGACTTCAACCCCCGATTCAGCGTCGAGGCCGGCGGGACCTACCAGCACGTCTCCAACGGCTACCTGTCACTGCCCAAGTATTACGATTACGGCATCAACGTCTGGGGCTCGATGGTCGGTTTCAACATTCGCATTGGAAAAGCCAGGCCCCTGACGCAGTAGGTTAGAGTTCGTCGTCCCGGCACGAACATCGACTGACGGGAGAGCTGTTCAGGGCTAGTTGTCGCCAACCCGGCAATTACTCGTCGGTAAACATCATCTCGAGGAAGAATCACGGAGCGTCCAGGAGCAGGTTACGGATGCACAAGGAATGACAGCTCTGGCACCATAGCCGGGCGCTGCGTTCCAGTGTTCCGATACTGTCAGGAGGGGCGGGATTCAGATCGCTGTGTCGCGGACTCTAGGACCATCCTCGCTGAGATTTGGGCTCCTGCAAGGTATGCATGACATTCCAGACCTGATGGAGGACCCGCGTGTACCGGACATTCCCTGATCAGCCTGTTCGCAGTTTTGCGGCCGCATGGAAGGCGGCGAAGAAAGCGGCTGTTGCGGAATGCCGATGGCACGATCTCCGTCATAGCGGCGCTTTGCGAATGGCTGCGGGGTGGTGCAGCGGGGCAAACTCTGCGGGCGTTGCTTGGATGGATGAGTCCGAAGATGATCGAACGCTGCTCGCACGTCCGGGAGGAAGCGAAACAGAAGGCCGTCTGCATCTTCGATTCGGTCAGTTCCGAAACCGACTCCCCACAAAAATCACCACGGACAATGGTCGGGGGAACTCAGAAGATTATGAGAGTCTTTTATGATCATGGTGGGCAGTGAGGGACTCGAACCCCCGACTTCCTGCTTGTAAGGCAGGCGCTCTAACCAGCTGAGCTAACCGCCCACGCGTGGCGGAAAGGCCATTCGCGGCCTTCTGTCATCATAACAGCGCATCGATGCGGAAGTAGCCGCGCACCTTAAGTTGATAGACTCACCCGGTGAGCTGTCTCATCGTCAACGCCGACGACTTTGGCCTGACCGCCGGGGTCAATCGCGCCATCCTCGAGCTGCACCGTGCCGGCCTGCTGACCTCGGCGACGCTGATGGCGCGGGCCGCGGCTACGGACGAGGCCATCGCGCTGGCCCGCGCGACACCGGCGCTGGGTGTTGGCTGCCATGTGGTCCTGGTGGATGGTGAGCCCGTCCTGCCACCCCGTGAGTTGCCCGGCCTGGTCGATCAGCGAACAGGACGCTTTCAGCCCACGCTGAGCGCCTTCCTCCAGCGGCTGTTTGCCGGCCGCATCCGTTCCGCCGAGATTGAGGCCGAAGCTGCCGCACAGATCGCCTCGCTCCAGAGCCGCGGCGTGCGCCTCACGCACATCGACACCCACAAGCACACGCACATGTTTCCCGCCGTGCTCAAGCCTGTGATGCGGGCGGCGCGGGCTGCCGGGATTCGTGCCGTACGCAACCCGTTTGAACCGCGATGGAGCGCTCGGGCCACCCCCGGCGCTCCGTGGCTGCGGAGAGCCGAAGTCAGCCTGCTGCGGAGGTTTGAGCCGGCTTTCCGGCGCATCGTGGCGGAGGAGGGCTTTGCGACCACCGGCGGCGCCCTGGGCGTGCTGGCTACGGGCACCCTCGACGCTGCCACCCTGACTCGCCTGCTCGACAACCTGCCGCCGGGCACATGGGAACTGGTCACGCATCCCGGCTACGACGACGCGGACCTGGCCCGCGCCCATACGCGCCTCACCACTTCGCGCGAAACCGAACGCACAGCCCTGAAGGCTATCGCCGACTTTCCCGCTATCGAGCGAATTTCGTTCCCAGACCTGCTCGAAAAACGCCCAGAACCGTAAGAATCCAGCACCAGACCAGGCAGATTCAAAGAAGATTCAATCAACATTCGCCGCCCTGAGCGTTGCGCCGGAATCTTCCGGCATCCTCGCAACGTCCAACCTTAGAGATCGTCAACCGGACTCGGAAGGCCCCATGCGTATCGGCATTACCTGTTATCCCACTTATGGCGGCTCAGGCGTGGTGGCCACGGAGCTGGGCATCGAGCTGGCCGCCCTGGGCCACGAAGTCCACTTCATCTCCTATTCGCAGCCCTTCCGGCTCAGCGGCCGTGACGATGGCATCTTCTACCACGAAGTGCCCGTCTCCAGCTATCCGCTGTTCGAGTTTCCACCTTACGACCTGGCGCTGGCCTCGCGCATGGCCGAGGTGGCCGAGTTCTGCTCGCTCGACCTGCTCCATGTCCACTACGCCATTCCGCACTCGGTCAGCGCGCTGCTGGCGCGGCAGATGCTGGAGGCGGCGGGCCGCCGGCTGCCCTTTGTCACCACCCTGCACGGCACCGACATTACCCTCGTCGGCCTGGACCGCAGCTACCTGCCCATCACCCGCTACTCCATCCAGGTGAGCGACGGCGTGACCAGCATCTCCAGCTATCTTCGCGAGAAGACTCTGCAGGACTTCGACGTGACGCGGCCCATCGAGGTCATTCCCAACTTCGTGAACTGCGATGTGTATACGCCCATCGCCGACAGCGAAGCGCGGGCGGCTGCGCGACGGCGGCTGGCGGCCCCGGACGAGGCCATCCTGATGCATCTCTCCAATTTCCGCCCGGTCAAGCGGGTCACCGACGTGGTGAAGATCTTCGCTCATATAGCCCGCGAGATGCCCGCGCAGCTGGTGCTGGTGGGCGACGGCCCCGACCGCTCCGCCGCCGAGTGGCTGGCGCACGACCTGGGCATTCAGGCGCATGTGCATTTCCTCGGCAAGCAGGAGCGTGTCAATGAGCTGCTGCCTCTGGCCGACCTGATGCTGATGCCCAGCGAACTCGAGTCCTTTGGCCTGGCGGCTCTTGAGGCCATGGCCTGCAAGGTGCCGGCCGTCGCCACCTGCGTGGGCGGCGTGCCCGAGCTGATCGACGACGGCGTCACCGGGCTGCTCTTTCCCGTGGGCGACGTGGACGCAATGGCCGCCGGCGCCGTTGCCCTGCTCCAGGACCGCGACCGCTTCGCCGCCATGCGCGACGCCGCCCGCAAAACCGCCCAGACCCGCTTCTGCTCCACGCTGGTGCTGCCGCAGTACATCAGGTACTACGAGTCGGTGCTGGGGGGAAATGGGACTAGGGACTAGGGAACAGGGATCAGGGATCAGTGATCAGTGATCAGAAAGACCGCTGGATGCCCCATCCTTGAATGGCTCTTCGATTCAAGGGTGGGAAACCTCGAACCCAGACCGGCCGCGCCTCGTTCCACAGTCTCCGTGCCCCATCCTTTCCGCTTCTTTCTGCGGAAAGGGTGGGAAAGCACAGAACCCACCATGCCGGGTGCCCCTGGTCCCGAATCTGGGACCTGGGAAAGCACAGAACCCATCCCCTACTCGGCCGGATCGGGTTCAAACCGGGGAATGAACCCCACCGCCTCCCAGAAATCCCTCACCAGCTGCATCGTCTCCGGAGTGGTCTTGCTGGTGATGCGCAGCAGCAGATCCGCGCCCACGCCGGCGGCCAGCGACGACGCCTCGGCGGCAATCCCCACACACTGGCCAGGACGGTACGTGCAGGCGGCCAGGTCGGCAATCGACAGCCGCGTGGTCGGAGTGGCCAGCACCGTGCGCGGCGGCGCCATGCGGTCCAGCAGACAAAAGATCTCCAGCTTCGACTCGAGCTCGTCCGGCACGCAGTCGATAGCCAGATCGGCCTCGCGCACCGCATCCTCGATGGTTGAGACAAAGCCAACCTGCGGCAGCCCCGCCGCTCCCAGCTCCCGGCGCAGCGCTTCCTGCGCAGGTTGCAGATTGGCCGGCATCACGTCTTCCAGTTGCACGCGGTAGCCGGCGCGGGCCGCCGCCAGAGCCAGCCAGCGGCCCAGCGGCCCCGCTCCGATGATGGCGACAGTGGGCAAGGGAGAGGTTACTTGGCCAGCAGGGCTTTGGCCACGTCTTCGGCGCTGGGCCGGGCCGCAAGCAAGTGCTCACTTACACGGGCGCGCTCCTCGGCCGAAAGCGTAGGCACCGTCGCCAGCACCCGGCGCAGGGTCACAGCAACGTCGTCAATGTAGTTCATCAGGCGGATAGCTTCTCCAGAAAGCGGCATGGCGATAATCCCTCGAATACGTGAATGTCTGCTCTCATTGTAGGCGGTGCGGTTGGGCAGGGGAAAGGCGGGGTGGGCCTATGACCGGAGATACGTCGCCGGGCTGCCGCAAACTGACCCATAGGGACACATTGGCGTTCTTCGTTCCCGATCTTGGCCGCTTTCCTGGGATTAGTTGATCCTGGCATCCTGAAAGGCCAGAAACCTCACCTGTACGTCCATTGGGTTCCCGTTCGGGGCTCCCGCACA
>Ga0326727_10015095_pt1 | contig 16663 bp, 13 predicted proteins | sample MB2enrmetagenome_FD_207643 | JGI IMG/M metagenome (GOLD analysis project Ga0326727, IMG submission 207643) | Lab enriched peat soil microbial communities from McLean, Ithaca, NY, United States - MB29MY | ecosystem: Environmental > Terrestrial > Soil > Wetlands > Peat | place: USA: New York...
GCTCTTGATTTCGCGAGTTATTCAAGGGACGTGAATTCAGGGCTGGAGTATGCGATGAACAGGTATTACTCGACGGGGTATGGGCGGTTTTTGACGGTCGACCGATTTGGCGGGAGCGCGAGGGCTGGGAACCCAACCAGTTGGAACCGGTATTCATACAGCCTCGCAGATCCGATTAACGGCCATGATCCCTCTGGCTTGTGCTCCTCTGGCTCTGGTGGGGACGATTACGTAGGCTCCTGTTATTGCCCGCCGGAACAACAGTATTGCGATCAGGGCCCCCCTGGTACCGATTACGGCATCAACGATCCGTCACAGGGGAACTGCGGCACCACCACCGGATTTGTGGATGGCGGCACGGACAATAATGTCGGCACACCAGAGACCGTGAACGACGGCACCGGGTGCGTGACGCCGCCGCCCCCGCCGCCTGCTCCGCCGGATGATCTTGCGGTGGATGGGGAGGATGGCGGCACGGGCGTGGCGGGAAACGTCTTGGCATGGCTGCCAGTGGCGCAAGCAGACCTCAAAAGCTTTAAGGCAAAAGGGAAGTGCAAGAAGGACCTGAAGCTGATCGGCCTTTCGCAGGCAAGGGTGAGATCCTTGGCTGCCTCCGTCGAGGTGCTCAATACGGCGACTACTGCCCCCGACGTGTACAACAGCCTTCAAACACAGCAAGCAGATTTTGGCGTCGTTGTTAACGATCCCAATTACCCCCAAAATGTTATTTACTACGACCAGAATTACTTTTGGCAAACTTCGCTCACCCTCGTGATGGCGACTCTCATCCATGAGCTCCCGCATGTCAACGGGTACACTGACGACACCGACCAGTTGAACCTCTTCGGACACACCAGCCCCGCGACGATAAACATCACCATGAGGCTCGCTAGGGACTGTTTCGGTTACGTGGCAGGCAGGTCCGCCAATTCGGGCCAGGGAAGCACGTTCGGTTATGGGGGATCCGTTAATTGACTCGAGCGGTGCCAGCGTTGCTATTGTTGATGGCGGGAACCCTCTCGAGCGGCGGGGCGGAGCTTGACAAAACGTCGGTCACAATTTTGGCAGTCGACCCTTATGGTAAGATCCTGACGCCTGTAAGGGTGACCCAATTCGAGGAGGACAAAACGCGGGGGCGCGATTACTCTGCGCAGTTTTCCGGGGCGGTGGGGCGGAACATACCCTATGGGAAATACAGAGTTCATGTGGCTGCGGGCGATAGAGTCATCGCTGGTGACGTCCGGGTCTGGCGCCCCGACGCGCTCGTCGTGATGAGCGGCCCGCACATGATCATTGAGGCGGGTTCTGGGTCGCGGGGAGTGTCTGGCGAGGTGACAGGGGCCGGCCTTGTTCAGCCTGCCTGGGTGCGCATTATTAAAGTCTTCTCCGAGGATCTATGCTGCACGATCGTACCGCTTTCCAAGGAGGGCACGTTCTCCCTTGGACGCGTCGAGGAAGGCGACTATCTGATTCTTGTGCTCTCCGATGGGCGCGTGTTGTTCGATGGTAGGGTCAGGATCGAGCATCTGAACGAGCTGATCCGAATCGACCTTGCGAAAGCGCAGTTAACTGTCGAAAGCCCATGATGAGGCCCGGCCCGCCTAACGCGAACTCGGATAAACCTGCAGCGGACCCCAATAATAAGGCTTCTTATAATCCTTGATCAACAGTTACCGGGTCCGCGCCAGCCGCAATCCCGCCGTACAGACCGGATATCAGTTGCGAGGTGGATTCATCGTCCACGGCCCAGAGTCCGGCGGTGCGGCGAACTGGGCTTCGAACGCAACCTACAATGCTGCGGGGCAGTTACTCGGATTGGATCGACCGCAATCCATTACCGCGACTTGCACTGCTGCCACTCCGCCGTATTTCAACCAGCCGTGGCCTACAACAACTTGAACCAGATGACAGGGATTCTGACGAGCACGCAGGGGACGAACGGGTTTCCGGTTGGGAGTGCTTCGCCGGGACAAGCACTGTTCAACATCGTAACCTACAACTTCAGCGCTACGCGGGATAATGGACAGATCATGTCGATGGTGGATGCGCGGCAGGGAGGCAACACGGTGAGTTACACCTATGATCCATTGAAGAGGCCTACAAACGCGCGGACCACGGCATGGACGCAGGCGATCACATACGACGGATTCAGCAACATCGCGACAAAGACGGTGCCCATCGGCTCCGCTGAGCCGACTTTTCCTGGCGTGAACTCCGCGAACAATCAACTGAGCGGCGCGACCTATGACGCGAACGGCAACATGACCGCAATGCCGAGCGGCGGCCCGGCGCTGGCCTACGACTACGAGAATCGCGCGAAGTCGGCGACGATGGGATCGTTTGTGGAGAGTTACGCCTACGACGAGAGTGCTGACCAAGCCGGGCTCTCGCAGGCTACGGTTTGCGAAGACGTTAGGCTCCTTACGTTCGTGACCGATAATTTTCCGGTGAATCACGTTCTTTATGACCTGCTTGGGAAGACAGCTCCAAATAGCAACAGCTTCATCCGTTTTTTGTCGACCTTCGTTCCCGGGCTCCTCATCGTTCAGCCGAACGGGGCAGTGGGGTGGGACCACCTCGTGATGGGGCAATAACGATGGGCCTATCTCGGCGGCCTTTTGGCGTTCTCGCGGTCTGCCTCCTAATGGCCAGTGTTCACGCTCGGGCGCCGGAGCCGGGCGATACGGTGGGGATTTGTGAGCTCCTTAATGGAAGGCTTCTGGCCGTCTCCAAAGGCGGCCGCGTCGAGGAGGTGGCCCTCCCGCGCAGCCTATTTTTCACGAGTTCAAGCGTAGCTTCCAACGGCAAGCTGATTGTGGGATTTTCCGACCGTGGCTTTACGGTGCTGGATCAGCACCTGCGGCCGGTTTGGAGCCGACCGGACCCTCGGTATAACGTGATAGCACTCGCACTCTCTCCCGACGGAACGAAAGTCGCGGTGGCCGCTGCTGACCTTGGGGCCGCTCGATGGACTGCGGTCACTTGGAGGCTTTTCACAATCTCATCATCTGGGCGGCAAAGCGATATCGGACGGTTTTCCTACACCAAAACGGCGGACGAGCTTGTCACAGTCAGTTGGGACCCGACGGGACGGCGGCTTGTGTTCAATGACAAGGGGGCAATTCGGGTAGTGGATGTGGAATCTGACGCCACGCGAGTCATCGGTGTTGGGCTTTCCCCTACATGGTCGCCGGACGGTCGATGGTTCGCGTACCGAACCGGGGAGGGACAGATTGCGCTAATGAATGCCGAGTCCGGCGCCGTTGATGCCCGTCGATTCGGCGCACACCTCACGTCGTTTGCTCACTGGTCCCCGAATTCAAGGTATTTTTTCGTGGACGAAGCGCGCGGTAGGTCTAGCTCTTGTATTTCCGTCTCAAAGTTGGTTGTTTACGATATCTCAAATGGTCGCTCGCGGGTTGCGTATGATACCTGCGGGCACCGCGATTGGTACTTCGGTTGGATCCAAGACCCCAGACTGTGGCTTTCTTCCGCGAGATCGCTTGCGATGGAATCTGGCAGCGATCGGTGAGGGAGTAAGTGCGGCGTGGCCTCCTATGATTCCATCAGCCGGTTGATTGGCGCGAGCGACGCCGAAACGCTGGGCACGCCCAACGGATGCAGTGGGCCTCCGACGGCTTCGAACGCAACTTACAATGCTGCGGGGCGGTTACTCGGATTGGAGCGATTGCAATCCATTACGGCAACTTGCACTGCCGCCACTCCGCTGTATTTCAACCAGGCGTGGTCCTACAACAACTTGAACCAGATGACCGGGATTCAGACGAGCACGCAGGGGACGAATGGGTTTCCGGTGGGGAGCACCTCGCCTGGGACCGCGTTGTCCAACTTCGTAACTTACAACTTCAGCGCCACGCAAAACAATGGGCAGATCGTGTCGATGGTGGATGCGCAGCAGGGAGGCAACACGGTGAGTTACACCTATGATTCCTTGAAGAGGCTTACAAACGCGCAGACCACGGCCTGGACGCAGGCGATCGCTTACGACGGCTTCAGCAACATCGCTACAAAGACGGTGCCCACCGGCTCCGCTGAGCCGACTTTTCCTGGCGTGAACTCCGCGAACAACAAGCTGAGCGGCGCGACCTATGACGCGAATGGAAACATGACGGCAATGCCGAGCGGCGGCCCGGCCTTGGCCTATGATTACGAAAACCGCGCCAAGTCGGCGACCATGGGGTCTTTTGTCGAGAGTTATGCGTACGACGAGAGCAACAGGCGCGTAGAGAAGATCAACTCATCGAATGACTTCATTTACTTCTATGGCGTCGACGGCCGATTGCTTTCGACTTTCAAGGCCACGGTTTCGGGGAGCAGTTACACGTTGGCACTGGTTTCGAATCGGATCTATTTCGCCGGGATCATGGTTGGACAAGCCGGATTGACAGCTCAGTTGGACGCCTCCACTTTGCAGGATCGGCTTGGGACGTCGAACGCGGGGTATCCATACGGCACGGATCAGGCCAGCCCTCCAACGGCGGATGATGCTCTTGATTTCGCTAGCTATTCCCGTGACATGAACTCTGGGCTTGACTACGCGCTGAACCGATCTTATTCCGCGGGCTACGGGCGTTTCCTATCTGCAGACCCTTTCGTGAACAGTGCCGGCCCCGCGGACACCAGCAGTTGGAACCGGTACAGCTACAGTGGCGATGACCCGGTCAATTACATCGACCCAAGCGGGCTGGCTAGGCAGTCGGTTGTTTGGTGTGCCTATGATGGGAATACGCCCTACGATTGCGCAGTTTACAGCTTCTATGATCAATCGGGGGGTGGCGGCGGCCGTGGCGGAGGTGGAGGCCGCGGCGGAAATCGAAACATGGACGTGCACAAAACCTATAAGGTAAAAGGCCCATGTGAAAAAACGGCTGCCGAGGTACTCTCAGACATCGAGGAAACTTTTGGGGCGTTCGCCAGCACCGATTCGGCGGTTCCGTTCACGCCCAGCGGCGTGGACGTCGGAACGCTCTTCTCCTGGGCCACCTTCTCCGGCGGCCCTATAACTGTGGGTTCGACCGTTACGGCCACCGACGTGGTCGCGCCGTTGCTGGTGACGGGTTGGGGGCCGGCACAAACGAAAACCGCAAGCCTTCTGGTGACCTCGGTGAACGCGAACGGTTTTTCGTTGGCGCCGCAGCCCGGGGCACCGCTGACTGGCTCGATCAACATCAGCGTCGTCCAGCAGGCGGGAGGTGACATCACCGTTAGCGTGGTTGTGCTTGGCAACCTTCAAGGCGGCTTTTTTACGCAGATGTTCAACGGTCTTGCTTTGAGCGCTGGCGGACAACACCCTAGCCAACGTTGGGAAGGACTGCACGGGGCGTACCCCTGGCCAGGGGCTTCGAGTTCATCCCCAGCTCGTGCGCGAGTAGGTACGCCATGATTCCATTTCCCTGGCAGATCGGTCTTCTGGCGTTATTAGTATCGTCGCTCGTCGGCGTGATCTCCGGGATTTTGCTTGGGGCATTGTTTTCCGCCGCTCTCAGACTGCGATACCGTCCTGTTCTTGACGGGCTCGCTGGGGCGGTTGGGTTTCTGGGTGCTTATTGGCTGAGCATTGGCAGTGGTTACTCGAGGGTCGAAGCAAATAGAGCCACGGTTGGGTGGCATTCCGGAACATTCCTTCCGGGCCCCCGCCAGTGGCTGTTTGAGCATCAGTTCATGGTGTCGTTGGTTGCCTGCGTCTTCGCCGTGGCTGTTTTCCGAGTTTGCGCGGTCGCTGCGGACCGGCTTCTGGTAGGACGACCGGCCCGATAGGATTGTCCGCTCATGGCTGCTTGAGGGTTGCAATGCCGCGAGGTATCCGGCCCTGGGGCGACCGACGGTTCGGCAACTTGTCGCGACGCCGCATAAAACCTGCAGGGGACGAATGGGTTCGCGGCGGGGACCGCTTCACCGGGCGCGGCTATGTCCAACTTCGTGACCTATAACTTCAGCGCTACCAAGAATAATGGGCAGATCATATTGAGCCGACTTTTCCTGGCGTGAACTCCGCGAAATCAAGAGCATCATCCGTTCTCTCGACAAAAGACCCCATCGTCGCCGACTTCGCGCGGTTCTCGTAATCGTACGCCAGCGCCGGTCCGCCGCTCGGCATTGCCATCATATTTCCGCAAACTGCCCAGCGTGTAACTGCCCGCCGTCATGAGGTCCTACACGGAACTCCCCGGCGCAAGGACAATAAACACCCTCATCACGCTAGGGACTCCCCAGAGGGGCGACTTCTGGAATTGACCCTTCAAAAGTGGATCACTACTTCAACGTTTATTCTGACAACGACTTGGTTCAGCCCCTCGGCGGCAATGTCTTTCACGATCACCATTACGGGAATCCTGGTTTGGGGAATCGACGACTGTATCCCTGATATCTGGAACGACCGCTGGTGGGCGTGGATCCCAGTTTCGTACACTTTGATCGAGCACTTCCATCTACTGGCGGGCACGACGGATCCCGATGCCACGAACATCGGGATTGATACCGTCAATGGAGTTTTGAGCAACGTCGGGTTCCAGCCCTAAGGAGGGGCGAGGCATCGTATATGTTAGTTCCAAGATGTACAGCGCCAAGCCGGCGCGAGGTGCTGCGGGCTGTCTGCGGATGCGTGCCCGTTGGGCTTGTGGCGCGTCGACTGAGGGCTTCCTCCCCTACTCCGGGCGCGATTGCCCTTCAGTCGAGGTCGATCTTGGTTCCGCTGGTCGACGATACCGGCGTTGTCAGCTCAAGTTACGCGGCCTCGAATCTTCACTACCTCGAGGACTTGGGGGGCGGAGTAAGCCTGGATATGACCCTGGTGCCGGGTGGCTCGTTTGCGATGGGGACCAGCGACCCTCCGTTCAACAACGACCCGTCAACGGCGCCCGTCCACAATGTGTCCGTTCCTGCCCTCTACCTCGGGACCTACCTCATCACCAGGGGCCAGTGGCGACAAGTTTCAACCTTTCCTCAGGTTTCGCAGGCCTTGCACGCGATCTTTCCCCTGGACATGCCGCTCGACGTTGAGAATACGTTGCCGATTGATGCTGTTTTCGCCCAGGAGGCCCAGGAGTTCTGCGCCCGTCTGGCGAATTACACAGGCCGTCCGTACCGATTGCCATCGGAAGCGGAGTGGGAGTATTGCTGTCGCGCCGGTACGACGACGACATACCATTTCGGCGATGGAATCAGCCTGGACGTGGCGAACTATAACGCACTGCAGCGCCCCCTTTCCCTCACCCCGGTCGGAAGCAAGAACGCGCCAAACCGTTTTGGGCTAAATGACATGCATGGGAATGCCCTCGAATGGTGCGCGGACCTGGCGCACCCCGACTATAACGGCGCGCCGACTGACGGGAGCGCCTGGATGGGAGACGGGAGCTATGGGGACGGGCTAGCCTATCAAATCGCACGCGGCGGCATGTATCTCTGGGCTCCGGAGACCGCCCGCTCCGCTGAGAGGACGAGCAACTGGGACGGCGTTTCTTTCAGCGGGCAAGGCTTTCGCGTGGCATTCGGGCCGGCTCCGAACTACCTGGACCCCCAACTTCCAGCGTCCGGAGTTGTGAGCGCGGCTTCACTCGCCCCGTCCGGCATCTCGCCCGGGAGGCTGGTCGCGCTTTTTGGGTTGAACATTGGCCCCGAGGAGCCCGCTTCCCAGGCGCTGGACCAGCAGGGGATGGTTGCGAGTCAACTTGCCGGAGTGCAGGTACTGTTCGACGGAATTCCCGCGCCGTTGCTGTTCGTTTCGGCCAACCAGGTCAACGCCGTTGTGCCTTACGGGGCGGCCTCCCAAGCGATGTCCCAGGTGATTGTGAACAACCAGGGCCAGACGTCGGCCCCGGCGACGGTTCCCGCATCGCCCGCGTCGCCGGCGATTTTCACCTTGACAGGTTCCGGGGTGGGGCAGGGCGCGATTCTCAACCAGGACGCCTCAGTCAATTCCATCAGAAACCCGGCCCTTCCTGGATCAATAGTCTCTGTGTACGCCACCGGTGCCGGACAGACGAACCCGCCGGGGGTTGACGGACAGGTGACGGCGTCCTCCCTGCCTGTCCCCGTGTTGCCTGTGCAGGTCACGATTGCGAGTCTCGCGGCGGAGGTAAGCTACGCCGGAGCCGCGCCCGGTTTCGTGGCTGGGGTTCTTCAGGTGAACGTCCAGATACCTCCCGGTGCGCCTTCGGGGAGCCAGCCGGTGGTGCTGAGTGTGGGATCGGCGTCCAGCCCCCTTGGCGTCACCGTGGCGATCAAATAGGCCGCTAGGTCGGGGGGCGCTTGCGGTTCTTGCCCGCACGACGCACTTTCGGGAGTAGCCACGCGGAATCTTTTCCAAGACCGGCTGAAAGTTGCGTAGGAAAAAGCCCGTTGACGATCTCTTACGAGACCTCGAGCATCAAGTCACTCACACGCCCCAATAGTGTTCCCGCATCAAAAGGCTTAGGAACAAAAGCCGCCCCGTGAGCAATCGCTCCCTGCCGCAAGAGCGCATGATCGGAGTACCCTGAGGCAAAGAGCACCTTCAACCCCGGACGCGCGCTTTTCAATTGCTCCGCGAGTTCCGGGCCGCTCATGCCGGGAAGAACCACGTCGGTGAGAAGTAGCTGGATCGGCCGGGTGAATGCAGCGGCCCGATCCATCGCCTCTTTGGCGTCCGCAGCCAGAATGATCTCGTAGCCTGCCTCCGCCAGCACTTCTCCGATGAGATCCCGGATGCCGGAGTCGTCTTCTACCACCATCACGACACCGCTGCCGCGGGCGCGCACGTTCGCTGTTGTCGCGCCGACTTCCTCGACGGCCGCTTCCGTGGCCGGCAAATACATCTTGAAGCACGCACCCCGCCCCGGCTCGCTATATACGGTGATGGTTCCGCCATTCTGCTTGACAAAACCGTAGACCATCGCTAAGCCAAGTCCCGTGCCTCGGCCCGCTTCCTTGGTGGTGAAAAAAGGCTCGAAGATACGCGATCGGGTTTCCTCATCCATGCCGGTCCCGGTGTCGGTCACAGAAACCAGAACATACTTGCCGGGCTTGACGGACGTGAGGGCGGCATAGCGCGTGGAGACTTCCGTGTTGCGCGTTTCAATGGTGAGCATCCCTCCGTAGGGCATCGCATCGCGCGCGTTGACGGCCAGGTTCATCAGTGCCTGCTCAAACTGGTTCGTATCTACCTGGACGCGCGCCAGCTGCGGTCCTTGAACAAACGCAATATCGATATCTTCCCCGATCAAACGCCGGAGCAAGCCTTCGAGATTGGCCACGAAAGGATTGAGGTCGACGATGCGCGTGCGCAGCACCTGCTTGCGGCTAAACGCAAGTAACTGAGTGGTGAGCGCCGCGGCCTTTTCGGAAGCCTGCTGAATGCCTTCCACGCTGCGCACCAGCTTGGAATCGCCTAACTTAAGCTTCGAGAACTCCACCGTCAACAGGCCCGTGTAGCCAAGAATGATGGTGAGCAGGTTGTTGAAGTCATGCGCCACGCCGCCGGCCAGGCGTCCCACGGCCTCCATCTTCTGCGCCTGGTGGAATTGCTCCAGCAATCGGTTGCGTTCGGTGACGTCGCGCTGGATGCTGAGGAAGTGCGTGATGGCCCCGGAATCGTCACGCAGCGGAGTGACTTGCCACTCCACCATGTATTCGGTACCGTCCTTGCGGTAGTTGACGGAACTATAGGACGAGGTTCCGTTCGCGGCCAGGTCGCGGTTGATACGGCTGAGCGTGATGCGCTCGGTTTTGATGCCTTGCAGAAAACTGGGGACACGGCCAATCACTTCTTCAGGAGAATAGCCCGTCATGGCCGTAAATGCCCCGTTCACGAAGACAATGCGCGGTCCCGGCGGGTCGAGGTTCGCGTCGGTGATCATCACCGCTTCGCTGGCATCGGCGACGGCGGCCGCGAAAAGGCGAAGCTGCTGTTCCAGCTTCTTCTGCTCCGAAATGTTCTTGAGCAGGATCAGGCGAGCCGGCCGTCCGTGGTAAGTGATTTCGTAGGCATAGGCGGTGGCGATTAAAAGAGAACCATCTTTGCGCCGGTGCCGCCAGGGGCCGGTAACTTCCTGGGATTTTAGTGGACCAGCCAGAAAACGCAGCAGTAATTGCGCGTCCTCCGGAGTGCGGATGCTGGTAATCCGCATGTCCAGAAACTCGCGCTCGGAATACCCGTATTCCGCGCGGGCGGCTTGATTGACCGCCAGGAAGGCGAGCGTTTCCGAGTCGTAGATCCACGCCGGAAGTGGATGGTGGTCGAAGATTACCCGGAAGGGGATGCCCTGGTCCTGCGGAACCGCGACCTTAGGCCAGAAATTCGGTTCGTCAGTGGATATGCTGGTAGCCACGGCGTACTTATTCTAAAAAAGAGTTGTAAAAAAGGTCCCCGAAACATTTGAATTATATCGATTTTGTTCAGTGAGTTGCAGCAGTCCCACAAGAAAAATTAGTCCGAGGCGGAATTTACCAGAACTGCAATTACGCCGGAAAACGCCGGCATCAGGGCCGCGGAGGGCTCTTCCAGGGACTTAATTCTACCTAAATTGCGTGATTTCCACTCCGAAGTCTGCTTGCTTCCCGCCTCGATTGCGCGAATGGAGTCGAGGCCGATCGCAGCCAGTTCGCTGGTGTTTCGGGATAAGATTTCGATGCCCGGGAGCAACTCATTGTCTTTCAGGATGGGGCCGATTCTAGCGTCGTTCTCGTGCCAAAGAATCAGTTGCGCGCGCACTAAATTCCAATTGCGGGTTTGGAGAGCCTGGCTGACCAGGACGGAAAGGCGGAGGCAACTCTCGCTCTCGGGGGAAACGGCGTCGACCAGTTGATTGAACGGCGAAGTGGTGGTGTAGGGACCAAAGCGTTCCCGGTCGTAATGCTTCACGGGCTCGACGGCCTCGCCAAGTGTGCGCAGAGGTTCCACATCGTTCGGGCCGGCCAGCCTTTGGAGCATGGTGTACTTCCAGGATTGGTGGGTGAGGCCAAGCCACTCCAACTGGCCGCTTAAGATGTACATGCGGCGGTACATGTCCGGCACGTCGCGAACCTCGCGAGGAGACCAGAAGCGCTCGGCGACCACCGCGGCGCGCGGCCAGACGCGGGAATCCATAGTCTCGGGAGTGACCATCTCGCTCCACATGGCTGTTTCGCCGCCCAGAATGAGCTTCTGTTCTTCCTGCGAAAGCGTGCCGGTTTCAGCATCCAGCGGATCGATCAGATAGTGTTCCGCGGCCGGCAGGGCAAGATCCAGATAATACCCGGAAGACAGGATGCCCCGATAGCCCAGTCGCGCGGCATCTGCCAGGGACTTCTGGCCACGCCAGGATTGAATGACAATATTTTTCGGCAAAGCCGGCGCGAGAATCTCATCCCACCCTTCCATATGCTTGCCGTGCTTCGCGAGAATGGGCTCAAGCCTGCTGTTGAACATGGCCTGGAGCGCCTGATTCGCGTCCGGATCTTGCGGGGTGGGTAAGAGCTTGTGGGCTTGTTTGAAAGAGGTGATCGCTGCGCTTTCGCGCCACAGGCGGCCGTTTACCTCATCGCCGCCGATATGGAAATAGGCATCGGGGAACAGGGCTGCCATCTCGCCGATAAGCCGGTCGAGGAACACGTAGACGCCGGGCTTGGTGGGATCGAGCACCGGGTCGAGCACTCCATAGAGATGGTCGACTTCCTGAGGGGCGGGTTGAGTAGCCAGTTGCGGGTACGCGACAAGAATGGCCGTGGCATGGCCGGGCAGATCGATTTCGGGAACAACGCGAATTCCGCGGTCACGGGCGTAGGCTACGATGTCGCGAATCTGGGCCTGGGTGTAATAGAGACCGCCCGAACCCAACTTCTGGAGCCTGGGGTAGATTTTGCTCTCCACGCGGAAACCCTGGTTGTCGGAAAGATGCAGGTGGAAGACGTTCAGTTTGACCGCGGCCATGCCGTCCAGGGTCCGTTTGACCTGGTCGACCGGCATGAAGTGGCGGGAGACGTCGTAGCTGAGGCCGCGCCATGGGAACCGGGGGTGGTCATCAATAGTGAGCGCGGGGATTGCGAAACCCCCTGGACCTGGTCCGACCAGTTGCAGGAATGTTTCGATGCCGCGCAAGACGCCGAGCGGCTGCGATGCGGAGAGATTTGCGGCTGACGGCGTGATCTGGAGCCGGTAGCTTTCGTCCTCGCCCAGAGTCTGGACCGCGGCTCCGGCGTGTTCGCACGAGATGGTGAGCGTGGCGTTGGCTGGCGGCGGTCCGGCTGTCAGGGACAACCCCGTTTGCTTTCCCAGGCGCGACACCAGGCGCACGACGGCGCGATTGAGACGCGGTTCGGTGTATCCCGTAAGCCGTACCGTGAAGCTGGAGTCGATCCGGAGATGGCCGGGGGCGATTTCCACGTGAGCCGGCAGCGGCATGATCGAAAGCTGGGCATTCAACGCGACAGAGCTGGAGAGGATCAGCAGAAGCGAACGTAGACTCGACATTAGGAACTACTGTACTGAAGTAAGGACACCGTCGGGGGAAGCAGGGGTCTGCGATCCGACAGAGGACTTCAGCAGAACATCAGCAGCCAGGATGATAAACGCGATCCAAACCGCATCCGCCAGCAGCAGATGAAAGATCTGCATGGGGACTGGGGCTAGTAGAGCCAGGTTGATCATGCCCGCGGCAATCTGCGTGAGGGTCAGCGCGCCCAACACCCATGCGACGGGCCGCGCGCGTGCCGCGAAACAAACGGCTTCGATGCCCAGGCTGACCAATACGGCGATGAGTGGATGCCAGACTCGCAGCCGCACGAACGGATGCGAGGAGGAAATGAGATCCTGCCGGAACCCTTGCGCGAGCGATGCCGAATGGAAAAGCGTATCGCCCAGAGCCGCAATCACACCGCTGACTCCCAGAAGCAGCAGACCTGCGCCGGCGGCAGCGAAGGCGAGTCTCCATCCGGATGCCCCGTTTCGAAGCCCGATCTCGGAACGCCCCGCCGCCCAGGCTGCGATCGTGAGAGCCGCCAGCAGCATCAGGGTGTTGACGAGATGCAGGCTCAGGTAATAACCGCGCGCGATGGATTCGTCTTTCGCGACGTGCCCCAGCAGCACGAGCGCCGCGCCAAGCAAAGCTTCCATGAATTCGAAAAACACCGCGGCCACGGCTGCGCGCCGAACCAGATGACGCTTCGGAAAGACAGCGAATGCGAAGGCGGCAAGTCCTATTGCGAGCAACACCGCAACCCCGCTGGTCAACCGGTGCAGCAGTTCGATCGCTGTCGCGATCTCCGCGAAATGCGGCACGGCAACTCCGTTGCAGAGCGGCCAGTGGTCCCCACAACCCGCGCCGGACCGGGTGGCGCGAACCACCGCACCCCACAGGATAACGGCGACATTACAACCCAGGACACCCCAGGCATAGGTGCGAAACAGGCGGAGACGGCTTCGGTTGAGTTCCATGGAATACAACTTCCTTACACCAGCTTACGGCAATCGCGATATACTGCCGCATTGCAGTGTAGGAGGAGTGGAAATCATGCAGAGACTTGTTTTAACTCTTTTCTCAGCGGTGTCGATCGCCGCGCTCACGGGGTGTTCGAGTCCCCCTCACGGTCCGGAGGAGAAGTATTTCCTGGTGACCACCAACACCAAGGTTCCCTACTGGCAGAATGCGCTGGCTGGCTTGGCCAAGGCCTCTAGCCAAATGAAAGGGATTCACGCGGAGATGGTTGGTCCCGAGACCTACGACCCCAAGGCCGAGCATGAGGAGTTTCAACACGCGTTGACCAAGAAGCCCACGGGCATCCTGGTGTCGGTGAGCGACCCCAAAGTGATTCAACCCGACATTGACGCGGCGATCGCGCAAGGGATTCCCGTGATCACGATGGATTCGGACGCAGAGAAGAGCAAGCGTCTTCTGTTCATTGGCACCGACAACTACCGTGCCGGCAGCATGGGCGGCAAGGTTCTGGTGGAGAGTCTCAACGGCAAGGGAAATGTGGCCGTGTTCACCATCCCCGAGCAGGCCAACCTGGCGCAGCGCATGCACGGCTACTCGGACACGCTGGCAAACCACCCCGGAATCAAGGTGACGCAGACCATCGACATGAAGGGCGATCCGCGCGTGGCGTTCGACACCACCACGGACATCATCAGCAAGAAGGCCATCGACAAGATCGATGCGTTCGTTTGCCTGGAGGCGATCGCTTGTCCGGAGATCGCAGACGTTCTTGACCGCGAGCATGTCAAAGGTAAAGTCGTGGTGGCAATGGATACGGACGACCGTACGCTCGACTGGATTCAGAAGGGCGGGATCAACGCGACCATCGGACAAAAGCCTTTCACGATGGCTTTCTATGGGATACAAATGCTGGACGACCTTTACCACAACAAGCCCGCGTCGCTGGATAAAGACTGGGCGCAGGATTCGTTTTCAACGTTGCCGACGTTCGTCGATACCGGCGTCACGCTGATCGATAAGAATAACGTGGCGGCCTATAAGAGCCAGCGGGATTCGGCTACGGCGAAGTAGGGGTTGAGGCATGAGTCGCCGCCAGTTCCCGATCAAACGAGGCCAACTCGGAATTTGTGCAGACGGCGTCTGCACAATTGGCATCGCCGTTTCTTGACAGGGTCTCTTCGGGGCTGGCCCATGGTTCCTGGTGCAGGAGGTAGTTGCGTTTTCGTGTTGGTATCCCATCGTTCTTTGGATCGATTCGGGTCGCACCGGCTTGGACAAGGTACAGCCTCATGGTGCGGCTGCGGTTTGATCCACCTACTTCCGTGCCGCCGGCTGCGTCAAAATCTGCTGCGCATAATAATTCACCACATGCGCTTCACTATGAGCCACTTCCAGATAAGCCGATCGCAGTAGCGTATCCTTCCGGTTCATTAACAAATTCCGAATATTCTGTTGCACGCGCGGGTCGGCCAGTTCGCGCTGCCCGGCCGGCTCCTTCGCAATCATCTTGAAAATGCGATAGCCGCCAGGCGTGGGGACAACACCCGAAATCTGGCCAGGCACCATCGATACGATCATCTTCTTCAGTTCCGGACTGGTATGATCCAGCGCCGACTCGCCCATCGGTCCCATGTCGCCGCCGTTGGGAGCGGTGGAAGGATCTTCCGAATAGTTCTGCGCCAGCGACGCGAAATCCTCACCTTGTTTCAGCCGCTCGGCGATCAGCGTGATCTTCTTCCGCGCCTGCTCGTCATTCTGCGCTTTATCGTTCTTCAAATTGTGCGCATTGGAATCCTGCTCCGGCGTCACCACGATTTGCGCAATGCGGATCTGCGGCTCAGGGAAGTTGAAGCTGGCTTTGTTCTTGTTGTAGAACGTAGCCAGGTCGGCATCGCTGATGGTGATGCGCGAGATGATGTCTTTATTGATCAGCTTTTGGAGGCTCAGTTCGCGCCTGATTTGAGTCCGCAGGTCGTTCTCGGTAAGCCCCTGGTCTTTCAGCGACTTCTCGAATTGCTCCTGCGTATACGGCGAGCGCAGTTCGGTGAACTTCGTATCCACCTCGGAATCCGTGGCCATCAGGCCTTCCTTCTGCGCCCGCTGCAGCATGATTTCGTTGTCGATCAGGGTGCGCAACACTTCCAACCGGCGCGTTTGACGCAAATCTTCGCTGGCCCCTTCGGGATCGGATACGAACTGACGCTTGTAGAATTTGTCGAGATCGGCGTAGGTGATAGGCCGATTGTTCACCGTCGCGGCAACGTCGGGTCCGGGCTTTTTTGAGCAGGCGGAGAACAAAGCGGCCGAGGCCGCAAACAGTGCCAGCGATCTATGCATGGGAAAGCCCATTATAATGGCGCATAAGTGACGCCACTGAAAATCGGGATGATCGGTACAGGCGCCATCGCCGCCAAGCACGCCCAGTCCTGGCTCAATATTGGGTGTTCGATCGCCGCTTGCAGCAACAAAACGGAGAGTAAGGGACGGGATTTCGCCGCGCGGTTTGGAGCGGAATTTGTCGCCAGTGGCGAAGCCGTTTGCCGCCATCCCCAGGTAGAATTGGTGGACGTTTGCACATTCCCGGATTACCGGCTTGAGCCTGTGAAACTCTGCGCGGAGCTCGGCAAACCCTTGCAATTGCAAAAACCCATTGCCGTCAACCTGGCGGATGCGAACCTGATCGCGGAGGCGGCGGGACGCGCGGGAATCACGGTCGGCGTGGTCTCGCAACACCGTTTCGACAATGCTTCCCAGTTTCTAAAGCGCGCCATCGAAGTTGGAAGATTGGGGCGAATCCTGCAAGCCGATTTCTATGTGAAGTGGTACCGGCCCCCGGAATACTATTCGCGACCCATCAAGGGAAGCTGGACCACCGAAGGCGGCGGTGCGCTCATCAATCAGGCCATCCATCAAGTGGATCTGTTGAACTGGCTGGCGGGGCCAATCCGTGAAGTCTTTGGAAACTGGCGCCTGGGGGCATTGCACCGAATCGAATCGGAGGATCTTGTCAACGCCATGGTCAAGTTCGAATCCGGGGCCTTGGGCGTCATGCAGGCATCCACCGCGTTGTGGCCGGGCTATCCCGAGCGAGTCGAGATTCATGGTTCCAGCGGCTCCGCCATCATCACAGGTGACCGCCTCACAAGTTGGGACGTGCGTGGGGATTCCGGCAGCGACGCGCCGCTCGATTCGGCAGGGGCTTCGGGAGCAAGCGATCCGATGGCCATCTCGCTGGAGCCTTTTGAGCGGCAGTT
>Ga0326727_10015096_pt1 | contig 16662 bp, 11 predicted proteins | sample MB2enrmetagenome_FD_207643 | JGI IMG/M metagenome (GOLD analysis project Ga0326727, IMG submission 207643) | Lab enriched peat soil microbial communities from McLean, Ithaca, NY, United States - MB29MY | ecosystem: Environmental > Terrestrial > Soil > Wetlands > Peat | place: USA: New York...
ACCGCGCTCCACATCGAAGGATGCCGCGTGGAGGTCCGGATACCGGGCTTCGAGGAGCTGATTGTCACCCTCACGCGGGCGCAGCGGGCCAGCGACCTGGCGCTGGGAGACCTCACTCTGAAGGCGGTGGGCCAACAGGGCAACGCGGCGTTCAGCGAGAGCGGCCGGAACGCGCCGGCCAAAGCCCGCGCCAATTACGTCCGCGGAATTGAAGCCATCAACACCGGGCACTACGCCGATGCGCTGGCGGCTTTGGACAAGGCCCTGGCGGCGTACCCCAAGTACGCATCCGCGCTGCAGCTCAAAGGCGAGGTGCTGGAGCGCGCGGGACAACGGGAGGCCGCGCGCGCGGCTTACCAGCAGGCCGTCCAGGCCGACCCGGGCTACTCCAAACCGCTGGTGGAGCTGGCGCAGATGGCCGCCGACGACCAGAACCCCACGGAAACCGCGCGCTGGGCCGGCATGGCGAACAAGCTGGTGCCGGGCGCCTATCCCGCCATGTACCTGCTGGAGGGCAGCTCGTACTACGATCTCGACCGTTACGACGATGCCGCCAGGGCCACCCAGGCGGGCATCGACGCCGACCCGAAGTTCATCTATCCCGCCCTGCGCAAGCTGATGGCCGAGGTGTTGTACCAGAAGCGCAACTATGCCGCCGCGCTCGAGCTGTTCGAATGGTATCTCACGGAGGCCCCGCAAGCCGCCGATATCGCGGGCGTTCAGGAGAGCATCGCAACCTGCAAGCGGATGGTGGCCAGGTCAGGCAACAGGTAATCGGGCGGGGCGAGGGAGCTTACTCCACCTGGAACGCCCCGAAGCCCGGGCTCCCGGCCACGTCGTCGTCGATGGATAACTGGCCGGCGCAGATGGTGCGGCTGGGCGCGATCTGCACCAGGTTGGCCTGCTCGCGGAAGCTCTCCGACTCGCGGTAGCCGGTGGATCCGGACAGCCAGGTGAAGGCCGCCAGGCCGGCTTCGCGCATGGTGCGGCAGGCCAGGCCCGAGCCGTAAATGCCCACCAGGTAGCCCGTGGGCGCGGCCGCGAAGGCCCGCGCCACGGCGCGGAAATGGTCCATCATGGGCCCGCTCAACTGGGCCGGCGTGGGGTCGAAATCGGCCGCGAAATAGATGGCGCTTCCCGCCGGCTGGCCCACGGCGGCGGCCTGCGCCAGCGCCCGGGCGGCGCATTGTTGTCCCAGGGCGGCGCTGAAATACCGTATGTCGTCGTTCGCGTCCTGGTAGACCGCGGCCAACTGCAGGCCGGCCTGGGTGAGCGCCAGCGCCTCGGCGCGGGTCAAGGCCTTGGCGGCGAACCGGGAGTAGTAGCGGCCCACGAATTTCATTCCGGCCGCCGCGATCCCGCGGGCGAAGGGCGCGCAGTCGAGGCAGGCGTCCATGCCCGCCGCCGCCGCGCCGTCCGGCCGGGCGCCCGCGAAACCGTCGCGCACGGCCTGGGCATACGTTCCCAGGCCGGCCACGCCGTCGGCCTCCAGGCCGCGGCTGGCCTGGTAATCGCGCGTGGCCCGATCGGCCGCCGGGCCGTAGACGCCGTCGATGGCGCCGCTCAGCACGCCCCGCGCCGCCAGAAAGCGCTGCCAGGCGGAAACGTCGCCGCCGGTCATCGCCGGTGCTTGCAATCGCAGTGTTCGCATCCCGATTCTCCCCAGTTACAGCCTGATTACGACCATGAGAACGCCCAGGTCCAGGGCCGCCTCCCGTATGCGCTGGAGGAGGTTGGACAATTCGAGTTTCTGCTGCCCGTTGGGCCGGCAGGGCGGCTTCTCAATCAGGGCCAGGGCGGCATGGCAGGCATCCTGAACGGCGGTGAAGTCCGCCTTTTGGGGCGCCGGTTTGGCGCGCCGCTTGCGAACCCCCGCCACGGCGGCGTCGAGTTTTTCCTTGTTGCCGGGCGCGATGGCCACAACCTCGCCCGCGATCCGCAAACCCTCGGGGCTGACGGCTGGAGCGATCTGGCGGTACTCGTCGGCCGTCACGTGGGTCAGCCGGGACAGGTCGAAATAGGCCGGGCCGAACTCGTCCAGGCGGCTGATCACGCCGTCGATCTTCTTGCGGCTGGAGCGCAATTCCTGCTTGCAGAACTGGTCCCAGTTGGGCGCCACCCCGCGGTACAGCTTCTCTTCGCGGATCTTCTTGAGGCACGCGGCATCCACTCCCGAACAACCGCGTGCGACCATGCTAAGGGCTTCGTGGCGTCCCAGCCACCGGCCGAGGTCGAGCCTGCTTTCGGCCGGCGGATCGGCGGCCGGCTGCTCGATTTGTAACTCCTGCTCCATTGGATCTCCTCCGTTTTGCGCGATTTGCACAAATTTATTCGAAAATAAAGGGGTTAGGGGCCATTTCTTGTGCAAATTGCACAAAGCCCCCTCCTCAACCACCATCTTCCCCCGCACCCCCTCGCAAACCCGCTCTTCGCGCCCGCCGGATTCGGGCTAATTCGCTCATGGGTAGAGGGTTAAAAATATTTTCAAAAAGTGTGAACGGAAACCGCCGCGCCGCCATCCGCCTCGAGTTGCCCACGCGCACGGCGATCGGGTTTGTGCCCCGCCGCGGGCGCGCGGCGAGTCTCAGGCGGACGCCCGCCCACCCACCACGGCCGCGAAGCGCTTCCGGCGCCAGCCCGGACCGCGGCACATACCGGTTCCGGGAAACGCGCCGGCGACGTTCCAGGCGCGCGGCCGGGTGATGGCCTACGGCGACCGGGTTCGTCCCCGGCCGCGGGCGCACGGCGAGTTTCAGGCGGAAGCCCGCCCACCCACCGCGGCCGCGAAGCGCTTCCGGCGCCAGCCCGGACCGCGGCACATACCGGTTCCGGGAAACGCCCCAGCGGCGTTCGGGGCGCACGGCCGGGTGACGGCGCACGGCGAGTTTCAGGCGCAAGCCCGCCCACCCGCCGCGGCCGCGAAGCGCTTCCGGCGCCGGCCCGGACCGCGGCACATTCCGGTTCCGGGAAACGCGCCAGCGGCGTTCGGGGCGCACGGCCGGGTGACGGCGCACGGCGACCGGGTTCGTCCCCGGCCGCGGGCGCACGGCGAGTTTCAGGCGGAAGCCCGCCCACCCACCGCGCCCGCGAAGCGCTTCCGGCGCCGGCCCGGACCGCGGCACATTCCGGTTCCGGGAAACGCGCCGGCGACGTTCCAGGCGCGCGGCCGGGTGATGGCCTACGGCGACCGGGTTCGTCCCCGGCCGCGGGTGCGCGGCGAGTCTCAGGCGGACGCCCGCCCACCCACCGCGGCCGCGAAGCGCTTCCGGCGCCGGCCCGGAACGCGGCACATACCGGTTCCGGGAAACGCGCCGGCGGCGCTCCAGGCGCGCGGCCGGGTGATGGCGCTCCACGCCTGGAGCGCGAAGGCGGAGCCGGCCGCGCCGTGAACGTACCCTTACGGTCTATGTCGCATCGCAGCCCAAGCCCAGCGCGGCGTTGATGACAATCTGGACTTCCACCACGTTCACCACGCCATCCTCATTCAGGTCGTTGGTTGGCGGCACGACTCCCAGGGCTTCATTGATAATGACCTGTACATCGGCCACGTTGGCGACGCCGCCATGGTTTGGGTCGCACATGCTGTACTGCGTCACCGGGAAACTCCGGCTGACGGACGTAGCCGCCGCGTAGTTCCCGCCGCCCGCCTGCGCCGCCTGAATGGTGCATGTGCCCAGCCCTACCAGCGTCACGGTCGCGCCGGATACGGTGCAGACCGTCGAGGTGGTCGAGGCGAAGGCGACCGTCAGGCCGGAGGAGGCGCTCGCGCCGACGGTGAACGGAGCCATCCCCAGCACCTGGTTATAGAGCGCCGCGAAGGAGATGGTCTGGCCGATCGGCGTCACCACAACGCTGCGGGTGACCTGCGGCGCCGCCGCATAAGTGGCGTTGCCCGCCTGATTCGCCGCCACCACTACCGTGCCCACGCCGGTTATGGTCAGCGTGCTGTTGCTCACCGTGCCCGGACCGGAGACGACGCTGAATGTGACCGCCAATCCGGAACTGGCCGTCGCCACGAGGCTGATCGGCGCGACGCCGTAAACCACCGGCGTTGCGGGCGCGGTGAAGGCGATGGTCTGCGGCACGGTAGTCACCGTCTGGCTCAGGGCCGTCGCGGTGCTGGCGTTGAAAGCGGCGCTCGATGCAGGCGTGAAGGCCGCCGTGATGCTATGCGTGCCCACCGCCAATGTGCTGGTTACGTAGGTTGCGGTCCCGCCGCTTAGCGTCACGGCCGGTCCCGCCGCGCTTCCATCCACGCTGAACTGCACGGTGCCCGCCGGTGTCACACTGCCGCTGGCCGGAGACACGGTCGCCGTGATGGTCACGGATTGGCCCACCGCGGAGGGATTCAGCGAAGATCCCAGGGTCGTCGTCGTCGCGACTGGCGGGGCGTTCACCACCTGGCTCAGGGCCGCCGCGGTGCTGGCGTTAAAGGCAGCGTTCGAGGCGGGCGTGAAGACCGCCGTGATGCTATGCGTGCCGACGGCCATCGTGCTGCTTGTGTAAGTTGCGATTCCGCCGTTAAGCGTCACAGCCGATCCGGCCGCGCTTCCGTCCACCTTGAACTGCACCGTGCCTGTCGGCGTCGTGTTTCCGCTGGCCGCGGTCACGGTTGCGGTGATGGTCACGGATTGGCCGGACACGGACGGATTCAGCGAAGATCCCAGGGTCGTCGTCGTCGCCACCGCGCCCGTTGCCGGGCCGCTGAGAGAGACGGCCTGAGTCGCGTTGGCCGCGTTCAGGGCGTTGTCGGTGAGTGTGAGAGTGCCGGCAAGGCTGCCTCCCGAGGTGGGAGTAAAACTCACCGCGACCACGCAGGAAAGGAACGGGGCCAGCGGGGATGATGTGGAGCAGGTGGTCGCGCCGCTATTGATCTGGAAGTTCGCGCCCGGCTGGGTGTTCGACAGCGCGATGCCGCTGAACGTCAGGGGCCGGTTTCCGATGTTCTGTATCGTCACCGTTTGCGGACTGTCGCTGCTGGTCGATCCGGAGGCTGTCGACTGGAAGGTCAGGCTCGGCGGATCCGCATAGTCCATTCTAAGTACCTGTCCACCGCCCTGGTTGGCGATATAGAGGTTGCCGTTGGGCGCCACGGCGACCCCGTAAGGGTTGTTGAGTCCGCTGACCGCCAGCGTGGTCTCCGTATAGCCGGAGGCCGACGGCGTCTCCTTGTACACCGCCCCCCATGTAGCGGCGATATAGACGATGCCGTTGCCGTCCACCGCGACGCCTTGGGGATTGTTAGAGCCACTGCCAATCGAAGTCTGGGTATAGCCGCCCGCCGAGGGTGTCTCCTTCACTACCAGGCCGTTATATCCATCGGTGACATAGACGTCGCCGCTTATATCGACTGCGATGCCTCTCGGGAAACTGAGACCCACGGTTGGCACCGTGCTCTGGGAGAACGCGCCTGCCGACGGTGTCTCCACATACAAAAGATTGGCGTAGTTTTCCTTGGTGAAATAGACGCTGCCGTTCTTGTCCACGGCCACTCCCAGGGGCCCGTAGAAGGTGCCGCCTACCTGGCTCTGGCTGTAACTGCCCGCCGAGGGTGCCTCCTGCAACACCCGGCTATTGCCGGAATCGCCGGTATAGACGTTGCCGGCCCCATCCACGGCAACTCCCCAGGGATACTTGAGGCCGGTGCCAAACGTGCTCTGGGCGTAGCCGCCCCCCGACAGCGTCTCCTTGTAGAGCAGGTTACTGTGGTTGTCGGCTATATACACGTTGCCGCCGCCATCCACCCCGACCGTGTCGGGGGAACTCAGGCCGGCGAAAAGCGTGCTCTGGGCGCCGGGCAGAAAGCTCATCTGCGGCCCCGAGCCCATGCCGTACACGTAGGCGGTTGCAAGCACCGCGCCCGAACTGCCGAGAAGCTCGACTGCTCCGTATCTCGCCCCCGGCCAAGCCGGCGTGAAGGTCACATTGACCGTGCAGCTTTCGCCGGCCGTATATGGGGTGTTGGCCGTGCAGGTTCCCGTTCCGGCATTGGCAAAGTCCAACCCGGTTGCGCCCTGGGTCAACACGGCCGTGCTCCCCAGCGTGCCCCCTGTGTCGAAGGTGAAGAGTACGGGCATCACGCTTTCCGCGATGAGCGCGCCGCTTGTCCCGACACCGACCGTCCCGAAGCCTCCGGCCAGCGGCGCCGCCTCCAGCACCATCGCGGAGCCGCCATTCTGGCCCGCCCCGCCGGTGTACACGTTGCCGTTGCTATCCACGGCGACGCCCCCGAGGGAACTCAGAAGGGTCACGCCGGGGATTGTGACCGTGCTTTGCGTGTAAGTTCCCCCCGACAAGGTCTCCTTCAATACCTCCGGAAGACCGTTCCCTCCAACCAGGTTGTTCACTTCCGAAATATAGACGCTGCCGGCGGCGCCCACCGCCACGCCCGTGACGGTGCCCAAGCCGCTGGCGACGGTGGTCTGGGTGAAGCTTGCGCCCGACGGCGTCTCTTTCAGCACCTGGCCGGCCGAGGGAACTCCCGCGATATATATGTTGCCGCTGCCATCCACCGCCACGCCGGCGATGTTCATGGCGCTGCCGGGGAACGTGAGCGTGCTGGCCGTGTAGCTACCCCCGATGAGCGTCTCTTTCAGGATGGTTGGGCTATTATAGTTCGCGATATAGACGTTGCCGCTTCCGTCCACCGCGACCGCCACTGGCAAAACGCCGTTGCCGGAACCGCTCGCGACCACAGTCTGCGTGTAGCCGCCGGCCGAGGGGGTCTCCTTCACCACCTGATAATGCCCGGAGGCGGCCTGGTAATCGCAGACGTAGACGTTGCCGCTCCCATCCACGGCGATCCCCTGAAGGCCCGAGGACAGGCTGTAGGGAGACTGCGAACTGGCGACCACGGTCTCGGCGTAGCCGCCCCCCGACGGAGACTCCTTCAACACGTAGCCGGTTCCGTTGACGGCGACGTAGACGTTGCCCTGGCTATCGGCCGCGATGCCCCATGGGACGCTGTTCGAGGTACGCAACAAGCCGGTCGCGGCGTCCGCGATAATCGTCTCGCCTCCGGCGAAGTGGGCGGTCTGCGCCGCGGCGGCCGCCGGCAGCGCCAGCAGCGATAGGATTAAGATCGTCGGACCTGTGAACCTGAATCTGGCGTCGGACATGTAGACCTCCTTTAGGCCTTCAACCAAGGAAGCGACAAGCGGAGGGAAAATGCGTCACGTCGGCATTGTGCCCGGCGGAAGCGCAAACAGGGCTATTCGGGGACTGATTGTCCGAATCCGTTCGAACGCCGCGCCGGTCCGGATCGCGGCCGGCGCCATGCCCGGCTCGGGCTACGCGGTGTAGGCCGCTTCTCGTGGCGTAATCCCATCTCCCAGCCAATCCGTTTCAGATCGGCCGGCAGCATGAGCAGTGTCCCGCGCAGGACCGGCTCGGCCAGGGGCAAGGGCTCGGCGGCATCCCGCACGGCCCTGGCGGTCTCCCGGAATTCGGCCGCGATTGCGGCGGCGTGCTGGGCCAGCGCGGCCAGGCGCTCCGATGGCAGCGGCCCAGCGGCGCGCTCGGGCGGCGCATCGTCCGTGGCCGGATCGGCGGCATCCCGCACCGCCTTGGCGGTTTCCCGGAATTCGGCCGCGATTGCCGCGGCGTGCCGGGCCAGCGCGGCCAGGCGTTCCGATGGCAGCGGCCAGGCGGCACGCTCGCGCGGCGCATCGTCCGTGGCCGGAAACGCAACCAGCCGGCGCCCGCCCGCCGGAACCCGCGCCGGCTGCGCCGCCCAACGCTGCCGGGCCGCTGCCCCAAACTCCACGCCGCCCACAACCTGCCCCGCAATCGCTTCCGTGATGCGAGCCTCCCTGCCGGGAGCCGGAATGCGGCCTCGGGACGCCGTTCGTTTCTCGATTTCACCCTCGCGCACGGATCCCCAAAACGCGGGCCGCGCGGAGGCCGGGAAACTTCGCCAACGACTGAATCGGCGCGGGAAAAAATATTTCTAAAAGTTGTGCCAATTGGCGGCGCTACGCTTCGGCGCCTACGGGTTTTGGGATGGAGGTGGAAATGGGCGCCCGAATGCACTTGACACCCGGCCAGGCATTGCGCTAAAACTATCTGCTCAGGCGAGTACCAGTAGTACTAACACGCCTGATAGGCCCCAATATTTCCAACCGAGGCGCTGCTTTCGGCTCATCCGCGAACCACGCGAATCGCCACTAAGCGGCGCGGGAAGCTCGCTCTCACTGAATCCCGCGGTTGCCAGGAATCGTCGGCGTCCCTAGCATTGGTAGCGTTCGCCGACTCCCTACCCTTCCGGCTGCACAGCCGGCGGAAGGAAGTGCCTACCCGTGCATTAAGCTGCACTTGGAGACGAATCGCCGGCACGACGCTGCGGGCGAATCGTCCAACAACAATCGGTGAAAGGGATCGGAAACATGAATCGACTGATATTGGATCGGGAACGGCCCGCGGTTGGCCGCTCCGTTCTGGGACTGGCGGCACTGGCCGCCGTTCTTCTGTTGATGCTGCCGGCGCCGGCGCGCGCCCAGGTGACGGTGGGCCCTGAGATGATGTACATCGGCTCGGGCCTGTGCGTCGCCGGCACGGCGTCGGTCTCCACCTACGCCGGCTACCTCGGGCTGCCCTATGCCATCGGCGCCAACAGCGCGGTGTCCACGTTCTCCAGTTGTCCCACCGCGGTGGTCGCCAGACAATACTCTCCGGCGTGCCTGTGGCCTTACCAAACCGGATGTGTTCCGAATATCCCCAAGCCGCCCCAGCCCCAACCCTGGGTTGTCAAGACGATGCCTGTTGGGTGGCTGGCCATCGCCCAGGACCTGTACCTGGATACCAATGGCACGAAGACGTTCTGCATGCACCTCTCGACCTGGGTGTACAATACCACCGCGGTCAGTTCGGCGACCATCATCAGCGCTGCCGGCGCTGCCTGCGGCATGGGCAACTACGGAGTGAACACCGGGGTATACGCCTGGGACGGAGCCAACTGGCAGGGCGGCTGGTTCTATACCGGCGACGTGTACCTGTTCTAGCACGCAGCGGCAGGCGCCTGGGCGGCGGGGCCGCTGGGAGGGGAGCGGTATGAGAATTGGCGTCTGGTTCGCGGGCTTGTCCTTGTTGGCGGCGCAGCAGCTCCCGTCCCCGCCGGGTGCGCCCGCGGCATCGCCCCAGCCGGAAGTGCAGCCGGGGGATCTGTGCACCGTCGAGGGCACGGTTTTGAACGCCAGGACCAAAGCGCCGCTGGCGAAGGCCACGGTCAGGCTGATCCGGATGGACGGGCCGGCCGCGGGCCAGAACGCCGCTTCGACGGACGCCTCCGGCAAGTTCAAGCTGGAGGGCGTCCAGCCGGGCGAGTACCGGGCGCTGGCGTCGCGGAGCGGCTTCGTGCGGCAGGTTTTCGGCTCCGGGAAGGGTCCCGCCTCGCTGACGCTGGCGCCGCAACAGACCTTGACGGGCCTCGCGCTGGAGCTGTCGCCGGGAGCGGTCATCGCCGGGCACGTGGTAGATGAGGATGGCGAGCCGCTGGCGAACGTGCAGATTCAGCCGTTCCGGTACGTCAACTCCGAGGGATCGCGGCATCTCGTGCCATCGGGGCGATCCGCCTCGACCGACGATCGCGGCGCCTACCGGCTCTTCGACCTCGATAACGGCCGATACTACGTCAGCGCGGCATACTCCGCCAGGGCCGTTTCGGCCCCGGGCGCCATCCCCGCCGCAGGCGCCATCCCGGGCGGCGCGGCCGGCGAGAGCGCCGCGCTGGCATTCTATCCGGGAGTTGTGGACCCGAGCCAGGCGGCGCCCATCCAGCTCCACGCCGGAGAGGAACGCGAGGACGTGGATTTTCGCCTCGCGCCCACGCACGGTATCCGCGTCCGCGGCCGCCTTTCGCCCGCTCCCGAACGGCCCCAGGAGGCGATGGCGACGATGTTGCCGCTGGGCGGCGGAATCGCGGGCCTGTTCGCTTCGGGCCCCCGTGCGCCGGTGCGCATGGACTCGAGCGGCGCGTTCGAGTTTCGCGGCGTGACGCCCGGGTCTTACCTGCTCACCGCGACGTGGGATCGCGATGGGAACGTGCTTCGGGGGCGTCTCCCGGTGGAGGCCGCGTCGAGCGATATCGACAGCCTGGAGTTGGCGCTTAAGCCGGCGGTGGAAGTGAAAGGGCGAGTGCGATTCGACGGAGATTCCCATCCGGACATGGACCTGAAGAAGATGACGGTCACTCTGATGCCCCCTCAGCAGGGACTGGGGCAGTCCGGGCCGCTCCGGAGCGAGTTGGATGCGGGAGGCTTCTTCAGGTTCCCGAGCGTCTTCGAAGGCGACTACCTGGTAAGAATCGGCGCTGCGGGCGAAGATGCGTACGTCAAGACCGTCACCTATGGCGGCGCGGATGTGAGCGGCAAGCCGCTGAGCCTGGGAGGCGCGCCGGGGACGCTCGAATTGGTTCTGGCCGTGGACGGCGGACAGGTGCAGGGCACGGTGACGGATGGCGACAAGCCCGCCGCCGGCGCGCTGGTGGCGGCCGAGCCGGAATCCGGCCGGGAAGACCTGGCCAGGGCCGGGCGCAGCGACTCGTCCGGGCGCTTCACGATTCGCGGGCTCGCGCCCGGCGACTACACGATCTACGCCTTCGACGACCCGCCGGAGGCAAGCGGCGCGGACGCGGAGAGCGCGAAGGCATACCGCGACAAAGGCAAGAAGATCACGGTGCAGCAGAGGACCCGGACCGCGGCCGACCTCACCCTGATTCACACCCAGGACGAGTGACCCGCCAGCGCCCCGGGAATCCGGCCCAGGGATCTGTGTGCGGGTAACTTGTCCGGGCCGCCGAATTCGGGTATTCTACCCTGCGACACCGAATTCGTGAGATATCGTACTATGACTCGATGCTTCCTCATCCTGGCGACAGGATGGGTGCTTGCCGGAAGCCTGGCCGCGCAAGATCCACGCGGGGAAATAGCCGGGCGCGTCACCGACCCGTCGGGCGCGGTGGTGATGGGGGCCAAGGTTGCGGCCGTCAGCGTGGACACCACCCAGGTCACGCGCACCACCACCAATTCGGCGGGGGATTACCTGCTTCCGTTCCTCAACGTGGGCGAATACGTGGTGTCGGTGGAAGCCGCCGGGTTCCAGTTGTACCGGGAAACCAAGGTGATGGTGAGGACCGGGGAAAGCTCGGTGGTGGATGTTCGTCTGGCCGTGGAAAGCCCCAGCCACAGCATCAAGGTGGTGGCCAGCGCGCCGGGCGTCGAGGGCAGAACGGGATTCGATCCGATCGTGGCGGACGATGGCGCCATCCAGGTGCTCCCGTTCCGCGACGGAAACCCCTTGACGCTGGCCCTGCTGGCGGCGGGAGTGGCGGATGTGGCGGACCTGTCGAATGGAGGAACCACCCGGGCATACGAAAACGAGAACGCCTCCGCCATCGTGGTGAACGGCAGCAGTTCGGGCACCCACGAGTACCGGATCGACGGCGCGGCCAACACCGGCGGCTCCAGCGGCAACGTGGCCTACGTGCCGCCCTCGGGGGTGGTGTCGGAAGTCAAGGTGGAATCCTCGCTGGTGGATGCGCGCATCGGGTTCGCGTCGGGCGCGCTGCTGAGCCTCAGCCTGAAGCCGGGCACCAATGCTCTGCATGGGCAGGTCTACGGCTTCATCGAGAACCCCGCCACCAATGCGAATTCGTTTTTCTCCAACAAGTCGGGCACCCACGACAACATCCGCGAGGTGCGCTACGGCGTCAACGCCAGCGGGCCGGTGGAGATCCCCCACATTTACCACGGCATGAACCGCACCTTCTGGATGTACGGCTTCGAAGCCATCGACGCCGCGCAGCCCGCCGGCGCCAACAATCTGACTTACACCGTGCCCAGCGCGCCCGAGCGCCAGGGCAACTTCGCCGACCTGCTGGCCTACGGCTCGTCGTACCAGATTTACGATCCGGCCACCACCAAGGCGTCCGCCACTTCGGGAGTTTACCAGCGCACGGCGTTTCCGGGCAACGTAATTCCCACCTCGCGCCTCAGCCAGACGGCCCTCGACATCGTCGGCGCGTACTATCCGCTGCCCAACCTGCCGGGCGCGAAATTCAGCGGCACGGACTACTCCGTGCCGTCCGTGCAGACCAACGACTTCTACAATCACGCCTTCCGCCTGGATCAGGCCATCGGCGAGAAACACCGCCTGTTCTTCCGCGCCAACCTCAATCAGCGCCACCAGGTGATGCAGCAGCGCTTCGCGGGCGGCGCGGGAAACGACGGCGACCGCGACAACCTGGGCCTGGGGATCGACGACGCCTGGATCATCGGCGGCGACTTCCTGGCGGACATGCGCTACAGCTTCACCCGCTACGTGGACAACTACCAGCCGCCCACCGCCGGGCTGGACCTGACCACCCTGGGCTTTTCGCAGAGCTACGTGGACCAGATCCGCGCCATCGACCCGCGCAACATCATGCTGCCGGATATCGCGCCCACGGGATACCCCGAGCTGAACGGACAGGCGCAGACCCGCCTGGCGAGCGACATCCACGCCTGGGGATTGGATTTCATACGCACCGCCCGCAACCACACGGTGCGGTTCGGCTTTGAGTACCGGGTATATCGCGACGCGAGCGACAACACCGGCCGGTCGGCGGGCAAACTCGACTTCAACACCACCTGGACGCTCGGCCCGCTGAGCACTTCGGCGGCCTCGCCGATGGGCGAGGGACTGGCGAGTTTTCTGCTGGGGCTGCCCACCGACGGCAGTTTCGACGTGAACCCCAGCCTGGCGCAACAGTACCAGGTCTCGGGCTCCTACGTGCAGGACACCTGGAAGGTGGGGCCGCACGTGATGGTGAACGTGGGCGTGCGGTGGGAATACGAGATTCCGCTGACGGAGCGCTACAACCGCTCGGTGCGAGACTTCGACCCGAACGCGTCGCTGCCCATCGCGAGCGCGGTGGAGGCGGCCTACGCCAAGAGCCCGATTGCGCAGATTCCCAAGAACGCGTTTCCGGTGAGCGGCGGGCTGACCTTCGCCGGCGTGGGCGGCCAGCCCCGCACGCTGTGGCACAGCGACACGTACAACTTTGCGCCGCGCGCCGGGGTGGCGTGGCTGGCGCATCCCAACACCGTGCTGCGCGCGTCGTATGGGATGTTTTACGACGTGGCGCGGCAGAACGCCATTCAAACCGGCTTCAGCAAGAGCACCACGCTGGTGGCCTCAACCAACGATGGAGAGACGTTTCAGGACAGCCTGAGCAACCCGTTCCCGGGCGGAATATCGCTTCCCACGGGATCCTCGCTGGGCGACATGACCAACGTGGGGCAAGCCATCAGCGTGTTTCCGGCGCGGCTGCGAAACCCGTACGTGGAGCGCTGGGAGGCGGCCGTGGAGCGCGAACTGGGCAACTCGCAGGCTATCGTGCAAATCGCCTACGTGGGCAGCCGGGGAGCGCACCTGCGGGTCAGCCGCCAGTTGGACCCCATCCCGGCCCAATACCTGAGCACGTCGCCGTTCTACAACAGCGCCGTGAACACCATGCTCACCGCCGCCGTGGCCAACCCGTTCTATCCGCTGCTGCCCTCGACCAGCCTCTCCGGGACCACGGTTGCGACGGCGCAACTGCTGCTTCCCTACCCGCAGTTCACCAGTATCGGAAGCATGACCAACGACGGCTTCTCGTGGTACCACAGCCTGCAGGCGATTTTGCAAAAGCGCTTCAGCCGGAACTACTTCGTGACGGTGGCTTACACCTGGTCGAAGTACATGGAGGCGATCGCCTACCTGAACGCCACGGACCCCGTGCCATACCGGGTGATTTCGAGCCAGGACCGGCCGCAGCGCCTGGCCGCCAGCTTCACCTACGCGATACCGGCGGCGCGCGCGGGGCGCGGAATTGCCGGGGCGCTGACCGGCGGCTGGCAGGTGCAGGCGATCTGGCAGGATCAGAGCGGCGCCCCGCTCAACTTCGGCGACGTGCTGTACATGGGCGGCGAGATCGGGCTGCCGGCCGGCCAGCGCAGCATCGCGCGCTGGTTCAACACGGCGGTGTTCAACACCAATGCCGCGGCGCAACTGGTTTACAACCTTCGCACGTTTCCGCTGAGAATCGCGAATGCGCGCTCGATGGGGCTGGACCTGCTGGACGCGGGCCTGATCCGCAACGTGGCGCTGGGCGAGCACGTGCGCCTGAGTTTCCGCGCCGACGCGTTCAACGCGCTGAACCACACGGAATTCGCGGCGCCGAATACTACGCCGACGAGCACGGACTTCGGCACGATCACGGCGACGGCGCACCAGCCGAGGGTGATCGAGTTTTCGGCGAGGGTGATGTTTTGAGGACGGGGTATGGCGGATGAAGAGCAGTTGAAGATCCTCAGGCAGGGCGCTGAGGCGTGGAACGAGTGGCGGGGTGAGAACCCGATGGTCCCCATCGATCTCGCCGGGGCCGACCTCAGCGGGGCCGATCTCCCAAGGGCCGACCTCAGAGAGGCCCACCTCCGGGAGGCCGACCTCCGCGAGGCCAACCTCAGCGAGGCCAACCTCCACCGGGCCAACCTCAGCGGGGCCAACCTCAGCAGGGCGGACCTCGGCGGGGCCGACCTGAGGTTTGCCGACCTTGCCCAGGCTTCGCTGTCCGCGGCCGACCTCGCTGGATCTACAGTTGGTTACACAAGGTTCTGCGGCCTGGACCTCCGCGAGGCCAAAGGTCTCGATCGCGTCGTTCACCACTATCCCTCGACCATCGGCATCGACACCGTGTACCTCTCCCACGGGGAGATCCCCGAAGTCTTCCTGCGGGGCGCCGGCGTCGATGAGCGGTTCATCACCTTCATGCGGTCGCTGGTGGGACGCGCGATCGAGTTCTACTCCTGCTTCATCAGCTACAGCCACGACGACAAGTCCTTTGCGCGCAGGCTGCACGACCAGCTTCAGGCTCGGGGCATCCGCTGTTGGCTGGACGAGAAGCAACTCCTCCCGGGCGACGATATCTACGATCAGGTCGACCGGGGGATTCGCCTCTGGGACAAAGTGCTGCTGTGCTGCTCCCGGAGCTCGCTCACCAGTTGGTGGGTCGATAACGAAATCAACACGGCCTTCGAGAAAGAGCGCCGGCTCATGAAGGAGCGTGGCAGGAAAGTCCTTGCACTCATTCCTCTCGACCTCGACGGGCACCTGTTCAGCGGCCAGTGGCAGAGCGGCAAAGCGCAGCAGGTGAAGTCCCGACTGGCGGCCGACTTCACGGGATGGGAGACGGACAACGCCACGTTCGAGGCCGCATTCGAGAAGGTGGTGCTGGCGCTGCGAGCCGACGCAGCGGCGCGCGAAGACGCGCCGCAGCCAAAGCTGTAGGTTCGATCCGAACTACCGCGCCCTCTCCATAACCAACAGCCTCTAACCCTCGCCCTGCGCCGCGGTCTCTTCTTCGGGATGGAGATTCCGCAGTTTCAGTTCGCGGGCGAGAGCCTCTTGCGCCACGGCGATGTAGGAGCCTTTGTTGGCCGCGATCTTCAGCAGTTCGGCGTCGGTCAGCGAGGCATAGTAGGTGCGGAACGCAGTTTCCTGTACCGTCATGGGGAAGGCTCTCCGTGACGGTTGTAGCGCCTCACGGGGCCGTTGTCAACGCGGCCGGCGCCCCTGGCTCCTATGCCGGAACCGTTCCCGGCTACCGGCAATGCAGCGTGAACGCGATGCGGTTCGCGACCGGGTTGGGAGATTCGATGTTCAGTTCCACCCAGCCGCTGAAATTGGCGAATTGCGGGGTGTTCGCGCCCAGTTGCCATTCATCCAAAATCGGCACGGAGCGGTTGGCTTGCGGCAGGTCGGCGGTGAGCGCTTTCGACGAGTGGCCGCCATCGCTTCTCGAAAACGAGTAGGTCACCGGCGTGGGCTCGGTCGGGATCACGCCCCAGTCGAATCTGAGGCTCACCGGGCAGGCGCCGGTGTACTGATGATCGCGGGCAAGCTGCCCGTTGGCGAAGAAAGCCGACCCGCCCACGCGCACGCTGGCGGTGCTCCCGCAGTGAATGGTGAACGGGATGCGGTTCACAACCGGCTCCGGAGAGGAGATGTTCAGCTCCACCCAGCCGCTGAAATCGGCAAACTGGGGCGTGTTCGCACCCAGATGCCACTCGTCCAGGATGGGCACGCTGCGGTTGGCCGGCAGGTCGACCGACCGGGCGCTGGCCAAATGGCCGCCGTCGCTTCGGGTGAAGGTGTAAGTGATGGCCGTCGGAACGGTGCTGATCACTCCCCAATCGAACTTGAGATCCACCGGGCAGGCGCCGGAATACTGATGGTCGCGGGCAAGCTGCCCGTTGGCCGAGAAAGCCGACCCGCCCACGCGCACTGCCGCCACCGCGCTTCCAGCCGCGGGCGCCAGAACTGCCAGCATCAGAAGAGACGTGAAAGTAACCCCCGTTGAGTTCATAACTACGCTCCTTTTCGGATCAGGCGGCCAGTTAGTCCGAATCGCCTGCCGGAGGTCTCAATTTACCATTTCCCCGCCGCTCGCGACCCAGGGGACTTGACGGGCCAGCGGCCCGAGCTTTCAACGGCGCCCCACACGGCTACCGGGCTCTCGCCCGTAATCCGTCCGTAGCGCGGGCGGACTTTTCGAGGAGGCGATGCAGGTTGTAGCCTGGTCGGCGCTTATGGCATTTGGGACGGCGCGCTGGCACTGCGATGGGCGCACCGAATGGGTGCTGAATT
>Ga0326727_10015097_pt1 | contig 16662 bp, 10 predicted proteins | sample MB2enrmetagenome_FD_207643 | JGI IMG/M metagenome (GOLD analysis project Ga0326727, IMG submission 207643) | Lab enriched peat soil microbial communities from McLean, Ithaca, NY, United States - MB29MY | ecosystem: Environmental > Terrestrial > Soil > Wetlands > Peat | place: USA: New York...
GCGATGGTCCAGGTGCCGGCGTCCTGCACCGTCAGCACACCGGCGCCAAGGTTCAGCGGTCCGGTGATATTGCCCACGCCGCCGGCGTCAGCGCCCAGCGTGAGGTTGATGCCCGGGGCATTGATCCCGGCGGCATTGCTGAGGTTGAGCGTTGAGTTGCCGTCCACCTGAATCTGGGTGTCCGCCGTCAGGGTGATGACGCCGCCCACAGTCGATACACCGGCGCCGCCCTTGCGCAGAGCGCCGTTACTGGCGGGTCCTGCGCCTGCGAGCGAAATCGGCTTGTTGCTGATGTTCACGTTGACGTCGATGTAAAGCTGCGCGCCGTTGGAGACGAAAGTGCCGGCCGTGCCGCTGCCGAGCGCGAAGGCGTTTTCCGGGTGCAGGACGCCGCTGGAAACAACGGTCTGGCCGGTATAACTGTTGCTTGCGGTAAGCAGCATGTCCCCGCCGCCGGCCATGTTCATGGTGCTGCCGCTGACCCTGCCGGTCAGGGCGAGAGTCCCGGCGGAGCCGATGTTGGTGATGCTGCCTGTCCCGTAGATGGCGCCCGCGTTGGTGTAACCGGTGGCGAAATCAAAGACCAGCGACGAGTCGTTGGTGATGACTCCGGCGCCCAACTCGCCGGTGGTGCCGCTGGCGCCGTTGTTGCCCACTTGGAGGACGCCGCCGAGGATCACCGTCGGACCAGTGTATGTATTGTTGTTCTCAAGGATTAACGTGCCGGTGTTGGTTTTGGTCAAATGACCTGTGGCAATTCCACCGCCGGTGAAATCGTAGTTCTTCGTGGCGTTGACGGTCACCGAACCCGGTGAGACGGCGCCGAAGATGTCGATGGACGGAGTATCGGAGCCGGTGCTGTCGAACGTGACGGAGTCGCCCGTGTAGAAATACTGGTTGGTGCTGGATTCGAGCCAGTTTGCGGTGATGCCCGTGTCCCAGATGTTGGAGATGCCGTCTCCACGCCAGGTCAGACTCACAGGGACGTGTTCGACAACAAGTTCAATGGCTTTTGCGCCCGCATCATTGACGACGGTGAAGCCGGCCGGCGCGGTGAGATCCTCCGCGTTGCCGGTGAGGGTGCCGTAGGTGAAGAGCGTGTAAGTTCCCATGCCTGGTGAGCCGGTAAGCAAATTGAGATTCATCGGAGTCGTCCCTGAAATGTCCAGATTGCCGGAAACGGCAATCAATGAGTTGGTGCCGCCGCCGACTGCGGTGACGTCACTCAAGTCGAAAAAGACCGAGCCGCTGCCGTTCAGCTTGAGGTCGCCGTCGATGGTCAACGTTCCGGCGGCGGACGCCGTGCCCGCCGCGATGGTGGTTCCCGATGCGTCGGAAACATTACCGCTCACTATGCCCGCTCCGCCCAGAGTTTCGTTGTTGTTGAGTGTCAAGCCGCTCGCCAGTGCGGAAACATTCAGCGTCGCGTTGGAGAGGAGGGTGATGTCTGTCGTGTTCGGGATGGCGCCAAAACTCCCCAGAGCCAGAACACCATTACTGATCGTTGTGGCGCCGGAGTAGGCCACAGAACCGTCGAAGGTCAGTGTCCCGCTTCCCAGCTTGGCCAGGCCGCCGACTCCGCCGTCGCCGAAATTGTCGGCGAGGGTGACGTTATTGGCGCCGGTGTCAAAGGTCGCATTTCCCGCGAAGCTGATTGGGATGCCGTTGGTGGAAATATCCAGGGTGTTGCCGGGCTGCCATTGCAGTCCGCCGCCTCCAAAGTTGATCGCCGAGATGGCGTTTGCGCTCAACGGCAGATTGGCGAGGGTGGAAAACCCAAGCTCGCCGCCGCCAAGATTGAGAGGCCCGACAATGGTGTTATTGCCCGCCAGGAGCAATGTGCCCGCGCCGGTTTCAGTGAGGCCGTTGGTGCTGGCGATTGAGAGGTCGAGCGTCGCCATGTTGTTCTTGACTGCAATGTCAGGCGCACCCGGCAGTCCATTATTGTTGAGCGACAACGTGCTGCCGCCGGTGCTGTTCAGGATCCAGTTAAAGGTGCTGCCGGAGGTGGCGCCAATAAGCATTGAGCCAACGTTGCGCGAGCTATCCAGTGTAACGGTTCTGTCCGCGGTAAGATCGACCTGGCTGAAATCGGCAACGAACCCCGAACCGTTTGCGGGGACTCCGTTGACCCAGTTGGCGGTGGTGCTCCAATTGCCGCTGGCGTCGCTGGCCCAGGCGCCGTCGCCAAATTTGCCAAAAGTCACCTGCACATTGGACAGTTCGATCGTATCGGTCGTGGAGGCACTGCCCCCGAAAACGGAGCCGCCCTTCAAGAATCCCACCGTGTCGAAGTTAAAACCGCACTGTGCCGTGGCAGTCGTATTGGTGTAACGTCCGGCAAAGACAAAGGCATTCCCCGCGAGGCCCTCGACGGTCCAAGACACCAAATTCGCGGTGGCGCTGAGATACGTAACCGAGATCGTGAAGTTCAAGGGTCCCGCCTGCGAGCCGTTAGTGAAGATGGTGCCAGACAATCCGGGAATGTTGGCGGACGAACCGGTGGAAAAGACGGCGGTGTTCGGGATCTTCTCCAGGTAAAGCCCGGTGCCGCCGACATTGGGCAGGGCAATCAAAGTTCCCGCCCAATCCGTATCGTTGGCGCTGCTGCCCTTGTAAACGGGACCCAGGCGGAATTGCAGGTTGGCGTTGTTGACGGTGCCGGTACACGTGACCTGAGCGGTCATCGTGATGGTGTCGCCGGGATTGGCCAGGGTGATCGTCGTGCCAATTGGGGAGTACCCATAAAGATTGGCGGCAATATTGACGCCGTCATCCGTGTAGGTAGGGGAGGCGGTGTTTGCGCCCGTGATCACCCAGTGAGCGTTGGTGCTGTAAGGATCATTGACCCAATTGTTCGGCGTGTAGGTGGCGGTGACTTGCGCCTGGGCGTAAAGAAGGCTCCAGGCAACGCCGCAGACGGCACCGGCCAGTTTGACGAACTGTGATCGGGAAGAGAATGTGACGACACACCTTTTTGCAGGTCGGCTGTTCATAGTGGTTATATTTCTGTCCGTGATTTGGCACCGCGCCCTGCCGCCCCAGCATGGGCAACTTCGACGGTGCTTTGGCAAAATACTAACAAATGCCCTTGGGCGAGGTCTATTACCCAAATGGGTAAATGTGCCGGGCGCGTATTGCGCGCCGGCGCCGCCTGGGGCATACTTGGACTTCCAACAAAGAGAAGATGTTTGCGCGCTCACATCCTTGCACAAGGCTTTCATCCTGGCTGGCTGCGGGGATCCTGGCCTGCCACACGCAGCAATGGGCGGCGGCTCAGGTTTTGACCAACGCCGCCCAAATCCGCGCCCTTACGGCAGAACAAACCGCCCGCCACCTGCCAGTGCGCCTGCGGGGGGTGTTCCTCGGCCAAAACGCCTCCGCCGAAATGGGCTTTGTCATCGCCGATCACGGTGAGGACATTTACTTGCAAGGCCCGTTGGCGATGACTTCCGAATTCAGCCGGGGCGATGTCGTCGAGGCCGAGGGCGTGACCGATCCGGGCGGCTTCGCGCCCTTTGTCCAGTGCGCCAGCGTGCGCCGCGTGGGCCGGGGGGAAGTCCCGCCCCCGCGCCAGGTCAGCCTCGGAGATTTGAGCAACGGCAGCCTGGACGCCCAATGGGTGGAGGTGCGCGGGGTTGTCCGCAGTTGCGAGCCGATGCCGGCCAGCGGACGGCCTATGCCCCCTCCCGGCACCATCATTCCCAGCAATGCCGTGGCGCGGTGGAATGAGCGCAAGTTTAAAATGACGCTGGCTTGGGGCACTGAGCGCCTGGCCGTGCAAGTCAACGACGAACTGCGTCCCGAGGCCTACGTGGACGCGGAAGTGCGCCTGCGGGGGATTTGCTTCAGCCGCCATAACGCCAGCCGGCAATTTCTCAATCCTCTGTTGTTGGTGCCGCGCGGCGTCGAATTGGTCGTCGAGAAACCTCCCGAAAGCGATCCCTTCCAGATTCCGTTGCGACCCGTGGCCAGCCTCCTTCAGTTTGATCGCCAGGAAAAGTTCGGCCACCGCGTGCATGTGCGCGGCGTCGTCACTCATCATCGCCCCGGCCAGGCTCTGTGGTTGCGCGATGGCGCGAGCGGCTTGCGCGTGGAGAGCACACAGAACGATCCGCTGCCGGTGGGTGACGTGGTCGATGTCGTCGGCTTTCCCGTCAGCGGACAATACACCCCGGCGCTGGAAGATGCTGTGTATCGGACCGAAACCCGTGTGGCGCCGCCGCCGCCCATTGAGATGACCAACCTCCTGGGGTTGTTCAAACATGACGCCGATTTGGTCCAGTTCCAAGCCACGCTGCTGGAATGCCGGTCCATTGGCGAGGGATACATATTGACACTCGATCTGAACGGGTTGCGCATCGAGGCTTCCGTCCAATTGCCCAACTCCGGCTCCGCGCCGCCGGAGTGGCTGCCCAACAGTCAGGTCCGGGTCGCCGGAATATGCTCGGTCGTCACCACCGAACACGGCCCGGTCAGCGGAATATGGGAGCCGAAATCCTTCCGCCTTCTCCTCCGTTCTCGTGCCGATTTGACAGTTCTGCGCGCGCCGTCATGGTGGACCTATCCGCACATCATGCTTCTGCTGGGCGTGGTGGCGGGCGCGTCGGTGGGGGCGGTTGGCGGGGTGATGTGGTTTGCCCGCCGCCGCCTGCGCGAACAGGACAGCCGCCGAGCCATGGCCGAGGCGGAATTCGCCGCCATTCTGTCCGAACGCAATCGCATGGCCCGCGAAATCCACGACACCCTGGCCCAAGGGCTTGTGGCGACCTCGGTTCAACTGCGTCTGGCCAAGAAACAACTGGGCCAGAACTCCGGCGGCGTGGGGCAATACCTGGATGCCGCCCAGCAACTGGTGCGCGAGAGCCTGGAGGAGGCCCGCAATTCGATCTGGAACATGCGCTCCCACGTCCTGGAGAGCAACGACCTGGCGGGCGCCCTCACCGGCATCCTTAAACAATTATCCGAGGGCACCGGCATCCAGGCCACCATCGCCGTCACCGGCAAGGCCCGCCGCCTGGCGCCGGTGGTCGAAAACAACCTGCTGCGCGTGGGGCAGGAGGCGATTACCAACGCCGCGCGTCACGCTCATGCCAGCCGCATCGCAGTCACCTTGGATTTCGCCGACGAGCAATTCCGCCTTGTCGTCTCCGATGACGGCCGCGGCTTCAACTCCGCCCAACCGCCGCCGGGCGATGGCGGGTTTGGCCTGGTGGGCATTCGCGAGCGGGCGGCCCAACTCAAAGGCGACCTCAACATCCGCAGCGCGCCAGGCGACGGCACCGAAATCCGCCTCAGCGTGCCTCTGTCCGCGGATTGATCACCCGTGCCACCACTATGAAAAAACGAACCGCCATTCGGATCATGCTCGTGGACGATCACCCCGCCTTCCGCAAAGGCATGGCCGCTCTGGTCGAAAGCGAACCGGATTTGACCGTCGTCGCCGAAACCGGTGACGGACGCCATGCCGTTGAGTTGTACCGCCAGGAACTGCCGGATGTGGTGTTGATGGATTTGCGCCTCCCCGGCATGGGAGGGGTCGAGGCCATTCTGGCAATCCGAAAGGAATTTCCACAGGCCCGCGTCATTGTTCTGACCACCTTCGACACCGACGAGGATATTTATCGGGCCATTCAATCGGGCGCCAAATCCTTTCTCCTCAAGGACACGCCGGACGACGAGTTGGCGGCGACGATCCGGGCCGTTTATGCCGGCGCGCAGAAACTGCCGCCCAAAGTGGCTGGCCGCCTGGCCGCCCGCCAGCAGCGGGCCGAACTGTCGCACCGGGAATTGGAAGTGCTCCGGCTGCTGGTCAAAGGGCGCAGCAACAAGGAAATCGCCGCCACGATGTTCGTCTCCGAGGACACCGTCAAAGCCCATCTGAAAACCTTGTTCGTCAAACTCCGCGTCCAGGACCGCACCCAGGCCGCCATTAACGCCGTCCGTCACGGCATCGTGCAGTTGGACTAACTTTCGAAGAAGCTTGGGATGCTGCAGCTTGGGATTTTGCTGGCGCCAGCCCCGGCTTGTTCGCACAATCCGAATTCAGAATATGATTATCAAGGGACGGGCAATGCATCGTTTGATTTGCGCTTTCGCCGGGGGGCTGGGTTTGTTTGCGTGCGCCGTGGCCGCGGAGGAGGCGGTGCAAATCACGCAATCGGACGGGAAGTTGTCGATCCAGATCAATGGCCGCCTTTTCACTGAATACCATTACAAGGATGTGCCACGCCCCTATTGCTATCCGGTGATCGGGCCGGACCAGTTGGCCATGTCCCGGAAATGGCCGCTGGAACAGACGACCAATGAAGAGCACGATCACCCCCATCACCGCGGCCTGTGGTACGCCCACTCCAACGTGGACGGCTTTGATTTCTGGACGGAAGGCAAGAAGTGCAAGATTGACCATCAGCAATTCCTCGCCATCCACTCAGGCAACGATTCCGGCTACTTCCGGGAAGAAAACCACTGGATCGGCTCCGACGGCACCTTCGTTTGCGGCGAAACCCGCACCTTGCGCTTTTACAACCGGCCCGACAGCGAGCGGCTCTTTGACTTCGACGTCACCTTTGAGGCCCCGACCAACAAACCGGTCGTCTTTGGCGACGATAAGGACGGCGCCCTGGCGATGCGCGTGGCCGAAACGATGCGCTTAATGGACCGAGATAAAAAGCCGGGGCAGGGACACATTGTTCTTTCGACCGGCGCGCGGGACGAGGAGACCTGGGGCAAACGGGCCGATTGGTGCGATTATTACGGGCCGGTCGGCGGCGAGATCGTGGGCGTGGCCATCTTCGATCACCCGGACAATCCGCGCCATCCCACATGGTGGCACGTCCGCGATTACGGCTTGTTCGCGGCCAACCCCTTTGGCATCCACGATTTCGAGAAAAAGCCAAAGGGCACTGGCGACTACACCCTGGCCGCCGGCCAAAGCGTCACCTTCCGCTATCGCTTCTACTTGCATCGGGGCGACGAGCGGCAGGCGCGCGTGGCTCAACTTTACCGGCAATACGCCGCGGAGAAGACCCCTGGCAATTGAACCTTCAATCGAATAATGCCGCCACGGAATCGTCACCAATGGAAAGTTGATTTATGAGCAAGATCACACGCCGCTCTTTTCTTAAAACATCCGCCTTGGGCGCCGCCGCCGCTCTGTCCGCCCGCTCGTGGGCGCAGGTTCCAAGCGCCAATTCCGACATCCGCATGGCGGTCGTCGGCTTCAACGGGCGCGGCAAAGACCACATCGAAGCGTGGTCGAACATGAAGGGAGTTCGTTTGACAGCGTTGTGCGACGTGGACAGCAAAGTGCTCGATGGGCAAACCAAGCGCGCGCGCGACCGGGGCCAGCCGGTGGAGACCTACACCGACGTGGGCAAACTTCTTCAGAGCAAGAATGTCGATGCCATTTCCATTGCCACTCCCAATCATTGGCATGCCACCGCCGCCATTTGGGCCATGCAAGCCGACAAGGACGTTTACGTCGAAAAGCCGGTCTCCCACAATGTATGGGAAGGCGAAAAAATGGTCGCAGCCGCCAGGCGCTACCATAGAATTGTGCAGGCGGGCACCCAGTCGCGCTCCAGCACCGGCATCAGGGAAGCCGTCGAATGGGTGCGGCAAGGCAACCTGGGCAACATCCTGGTTTCGCGGGCTCTTTGCTACAAACGCCGCCCCAGCATCGGCAAAACCGAGGGACCGCAACCGGTCCCGCCCACGGTGGATTATGATCTGTGGCTGGGGCCGGCGCCAATGTCGCCCCCACGCCGCCGGAACTTTCATTATGATTGGCACTGGTTTTGGGACTACGGCGCCGGTGACCTCGGCAACCAGGCCGTCCACGAAATGGACGTCGCCCGGTGGTTTCTGGGCGAATCCACCCTCTCGCCGCGCGTGCTCGCGATCGGCGGGCGCCTGGGATACGACGATGACGGCCAGACTCCCAACACCCTGATCGTCTTTCACGACTACCTCAAGGCGCCGCTTATCATGGAAGTACGTGGCCTGCCCGACCAAGCCGGCCAACAAAAGATGAGCGCCTACAAAGGGGCGGGCGTGGGAATCGTCGTCGAATGCGAGGGCGGCTACGTGCTGGTGGCCGATTACAAAAGCGCCACCGCCTTTGACAAAGACGGCAAGAAGATCAAGCAATTCGACGGGAGCACCAGCCATTTTGAAAACTTCATCCAGGCCGTGCGCACCCGCGACGAACACCATTTGAACTGCCCGATCGCCGAAGGCCACGTCTCCACCGCCCTCTGTCATACCGCCAACATCTCCTATCGCCTGGGAAGCGCGCATTCGCCGGACGAGATTCGCGAGCAGATCAAAGGCGACAAATCGGCGCTGCCGACCTTCGAGCGCATGGCCGCGCACCTCGCGGCCAATGACGTGGACCTGAACAACACGCCCGCCACGCTGGGAGTGGTCCTGAGAATGAACCAGCGCAACTCCAGGTTCATCGAAAACAAGCAGGCAAATTACTTGTTGGAACGCAAGCCGCGCGCTCCCTACTTGTTCAGGATGACGTAAGGGTTCCTAATCCTAATCTTAATCGTTAGGATTAGGATTAGGATTAGGATTAAAATTAAGAAGGAAAGAAACTATACCCCGCCTTTACTCTCGGCGGGCGCGGAGTTTTTCAGGATTGCCTTGCCGTACTCCCGGTTCATTTGCGCGATGAAATCCAGGCTGATTTCCTTCGGGCAAACCGCCTCGCACGAACCGGTGACCGTGCAGTTGCCGAAGCCCGCCTGGTCCATCGCCTTGACCATGCCGAGCACCCGCCGCTCGCGTTCCGCCCTGCCTTGCGGCAACGAGGCCAAATGCGACACCTTGGCCGATACGAACAACATCGCCGAGGCGTTCTTGCACGCCGCCACGCAGGCCCCGCAACCAATGCACGCCGCCGCGTCCATGGCCAGATCGGCGTCGCTCTTGGGCACGGGCAGGGCGTTGGCGTCCGGCGTGCCGCCGGTGTTGACGGACACAAAACCGCCCGCCTGGATAATGCGGTCAAAGGCGCTCCGATCAGTCACCAAATCCTTGATGACCGGAAATGCCCGCGCCCGCCAAGGCTCGATGATGATCGTGTCCCCGTCCTTGAAGTGGCGCATGTGAAGCTGGCAGACGGTGGTGCCGCGCAGCCCGCCGTGGGCCACGCCGTTGATCATCATCGAACACGTGCCGCAGATGCCCTCGCGGCAATCGGAATCGAAGGCGATCGGCTCCTCTCCTTTGCCGATCAACCCCTCATTGACGACGTCGAGCATCTCCAAAAACGACATGTCGGCCAGCACGTTGGCCGCCGGGTAGGTGACCAGCCGGCCTTGGCTCTTCCCGTCCTTTTGCCGCCAGACTTTCAAAGTTACATTCATGTCAAACTCACTTGTAGCTCCGGGTGCTCATGTGGACTTCCTGGTAGTCCAGCGGTTCCTTGTTTAGGATCGGCGGCTTGTCCGGCCCCGCATACTCCCAGGCGGCAACGTAGGAGAAGTGTTCGTCGTCCCGTTTGGCTTCGCCCTCCTCGGTTTGAAATTCCGTGCGGAAATGCCCCCCGCAGGACTCCCGCCGGTGGAGGGCGTCCAGGCAGAGCAATTCGGCAAATTCCAGAAAATCGGCCACTCGACCGGCATATTCGAGGTTCTGGTTGAAGTCCTCCTCTTTCCCCGTGACTTTGACGTTTTTCCAAAATTCCTCGCGCAAGGCCGGGATTTGCGCCAGCAGCTCTTTCAGTCCTTTTTCATTGCGCGCCATCCCGCATTTCTCCCACAGCAGCGCCCCCAGTTCCTTGTGGATGGAGTTGACCGTGCGCCGCCCGTTGACGGCCAGCAGTTTCCGGGTCAACGCCTCCGTTTCGGCCACCGCCTTCTTGAACTCCGCCTGGTCGGCTCGGGCCTTGGGCTGCGCGGCGGTGGCGAAATAATGCCCAATGGTGTAGGGCACGATGAAGTAGCCGTCCGCCAGCCCCTGCATCAGGGCGCTGGCCCCCAGGCGGTTGGCGCCGTGATCGGAAAAATTCGCCTCCCCCAGCACGAACAATCCCGGCACCGTGCTCATTAAATCGTAGTCCACCCACAGGCCGCCCATGGTATAATGCACCGCCGGATAAATGCGCATCGGCCGCCGGTAGGCGTTCTCACCGGTGATCTTCTCATACATGTCAAATAGATTTCCATACCGTTCCCGCACCGCCGTTTCCCCGATCCGCCCGATGGCCTCGGCAAAATCCAGATACACGCCCCGGCCGCCCGGCCCCACGCCCCGGCCCTCGTCGCACACTTCCTTGGCCGCGCGCGAGGAGATGTCGCGCGGGGCCAGGTTCCCGAAGCTCGGGTACTTCCGCTCCAGGAAGTAATCGCGCTCCCCCTCCGGGATTTCCCCCGGCGGCCGCGTGTCCCCTTTTCCCTTCGGCACCCAGACGCGCCCGTCGTTGCGCAACGATTCGGACATGAGGGTCAGCTTGGATTGATGGTCGCCGCTGACCGGGATGCACGTGGGATGTATCTGCGTGTAACACGGGTTGGCGAAAGCCGCGCCCCGCTTATACGCGCGCCACGAAGCGGTCACGTTGCAGCCCTTGGCGTTGGTCGAGAGATAAAAAACGTTGCTGTAACCGCCCGTCGCCAGCACCACCGCGTCCCCGGCGATCGCCGAGATCTCGCCGTTGACCAGGCTGCGCACGACGATGCCCTTGGCGTGGCCGTTGACCAGCACCAGATCGAGCATTTCGGAGCGCGGATGCATTTTGACTTTCCCCAGGCCAATTTGCCGGCAAAGCGCCTGGTAGGCCCCCAGCAGCAATTGCTGCCCCGTCTGCCCCCGCGCGTAAAACGTGCGCGATACCTGCGCGCCGCCAAAGGACCGGTTGGCCAGCAAACCCCCGTACTCGCGCGCAAACGGCACCCCCTGCGCCACACATTGGTCAATTATATTAACGCTGACCTCCGCCAGCCGGTACACGTTGCCTTCGCGCGCCCGGAAGTCCCCCCCCTTGACCGTGTCATAAAACAGGCGGTAAATGCTGTCCCCGTCGTTCTGGTAATTCTTGGCCGCGTTGATCCCCCCCTGCGCCGCGATGCTGTGCGCCCGGCGCGGGCTGTCCTGGTGGCAGAAGGCCCTCACGTTGTACCCCAGCTCCGCCAGCGTCGCCGCGGCCGACGCCCCCGCCAGGCCCGTGCCCACCACGATCACGTCGAATTTCCGTTTGTTCGCCGGGTTGACCAATTTCAAATCGAACCGGTGCCGGTCCCATTTCTGGGCGATCGGCCCCGCCGGAATTCTCGCATCGAGTTTCATTGAATCAGCCTCAGCATGATCGATATGGGAATGGAGCTGTATCCCAGGAATATCAGCGCCGCCGCCCATTTCGCCCCGCGGTCCAGGCACGCGCCGTAGGAACGCTTCTTCCAGCCCAGCGATTGAAACATCGCGCTGATGCCGTGGCTTAAATGCAGGCAGAGCAGCCCCACGCCCACGACGTAAAAAAGGGAGACAACCGGCTGGCCGAACCCGGTCACCATCATGTGATAAACATCGTGCCGCCCCTTGGCGTCAAAAAACTCCGGCCGCGCGTCAAAGTCCTTGCCCGTCAAGTTGACGGCCCGCACCATCGCCGTGTAGTGCAGCAGGTGATACAGGATGAACACCCCCACGATCAGTCCGCTCACCATCATCGTGCGCGAGGCATAGCTGGCGGCCGTCGGCTCCCATTGCTCGTAGGCTGCGGGCCGCGCCGCCCGGTTTTCCCGCGTCAGTTTCGCCGCCGACCAAATGTGAACCCCGATGATCGCCAGCAAGACCAGGCGCACCGGCCACAGCAACTCCACGTTGGACTGAAGAAAATCGCCGTACCGATTGATGGCCTCGGGACCCAGAAAAATCTGCAGGTTCCCCGCCAAATGCCCGACGACGAACAGAAACAAAACCGCCCCGCTCCCGGCCATGAGATATTTCTTGCCGACAGACGAGCAAAACAAGTTGCGAATAAATTGTGTCATCAAAGGGACAACGACTGATTATCTCTTGCGCTTATCTAATGATTCCCGCCCTCAAACGTCAATGCCCTAATTCATCTATAAGCCCCGCTTCACCTCTGGTTCAAAAAACATAACCCTTGAGTCTGAACCATACCTTGCTCCCCGGGGGATCGCAACAACTGCGGACAGTTTAGCCGGCAAAAGCCTTTGTGTTTCCCGCTTTTCCAGCCGCCCCCTGATTGTCCCAAACCGCGTGCGCGGGGTTGTGCATTGCAACATTCGTAAATTTCGGGTTGAATGCTTTCACCGATGCATCTTGCCAGTTTAGCGACGAGCGAGGATCAAACCGATCACTCGCCCAGCCCTCGCGAAGACAATAAACTTCGACTTGAGGATCGCGCCGCCCATGATTGGTATCGCTTCGTCCTCTCGTTTCCCCCTCATTTGGTCAGAACTTATATCGACCGCTTTGGATTGGAGCCGGGCCAATGCGTTTTGGACCCCTTTTGCGGAACGGGCACCACTCTGGTCGAATGCAAAAAACGCGGCTTTCCAAGCTGCGGCGTCGAGCCTAATCCAATGGCCTCATTCGCCAGCCGCACAAAAACCGATTGGGAAATCGACCCGGAGGAGTTGGTCGCTCACGCTGCCCGGATTTCCAAGCTCGCGCTGGACAAACTTGTGAGCCAGGGAATCGAAGACGAGGAACGTCTTCCCCTCTTTGGAGCCGGACCAAGAATTGTTCCGCAACTGAAAACACTTAACCCGGACCTCCTCAAACTTCTGCTGACGGATTCCATCAGTCCCCTCCCGCTTCACAAAACGATGGTGCTCCTGGAAACCCTGGAGGAAAACAAGGAACCGCGGTTGATGGCCCACGAACTCATCGCTCTCGCCAGGAGCCTCGTGAACGAAATCAGCAATTTGCATTTCGGCCCGGAGATTGGCGTTGCCGCCATCAAGCAGGACGCGGCCGTCGTCGCTCCTTGGCTGCGGGCAGTCAAAAACATCGCCTCCGATTTGAGAGAACTTAACCACATGGCATCAACCCCGGCAATCGTCCATCAAGCCGACGCCCGGGATTTAGCTGTGGTTTTGCGGCCGCGTTCGGTTGACGCGGTGATAACATCCCCGCCCTATCCGAACGAAAAGGATTACACCCGGACAACGCGTCTCGAATCCGTCCTGCTCGGTTTCATTAAAAGCAAGGACGATCTCCGCCGGCTGAAGCAAAACCTCGTCCGCTCAAATACCCGAAGCGTGTACAAAAGCGATACCGACGACCGCCTGGTTGAAAACCACGATGAGATTCAGCGGATCGCAGCGTCCATTGAACACCGTCGGATTGAACTCGGCAAAACATCTGGATTCGAGCGACTCTACGCGCGCGTCACCAAGCTCTACTTCGGCGGCATGCTCCGGCATCTTATGGACCTTCGGCCCATTCTCCGCCCGGGCGCGCGGCTGGCTTACGTTGTGGGTGATCAGGCATCTTATTTAAGGGTGATGATAAGGACTGGCCAACTGTTGGCCGGCCTCGCGCAGTCTGCCGGCTACGAAGTGGTCGGGATTGATTTGTTTAGAACCCGGTTGGCTACGGCGACCAAAGAGCAGCTTCGCGAGGAAGTGGTCATCCTCCGTTGGCCGGGTCCAACCAACACTCGCGGCTGGTCCCCATCATAATATTTCGCGCGCTCTGCGCGCGCAGGTTTGCAAAGAAAATGAGTCCAAAATCCGTCTCTCCCCACGCCGGCTCTTTCGCCTCGCTCAACGGCGATGGGCGCCACTCCAAGGGCGCACGACAAGATTCTTCTCCAGGCTCAAGAGACCGGGATTTCCTGCTGACATGCATCTAGAGTCATAGATGATTGCTTCCTTTGTTTCCTTCGTTTCCTTCTGTTAAGCCGTTCGCTGCCCGGTTGGCACCCGGCAGGATCATTCGAATCAGTCCATCGGTCAGTTTCATTTCATGGAAGTTGATGATTAACCCCAGGGGAATATCCAAGAGCTTCATGTAGCTGAGAAGTTGAGCCTGATGGATGGGCAGGATCTCCTCAACACACTTGAGTTCCAGCAGCAGAGAGTCCTCAACCAGGACGTCAAAACGCAGTGACTCATCGAAAACCAGGCCTTTGTACTGGATTCTGACCAGGCGCTGACGGACAGCGCCGATGTTGCGCAACTCCAGTTCGCGCATCAGGCATCGTTCATAGATACTCTCGATCAACCCCGGTCCCTTGAGCCGGTGAACTTCAATGGCCGCGCCAATCGCCTGGCGGCTCAACTGGTCAGCTTTCTGGAAGAGCGGATGCATGGGCCAGCTCTACACCAAGCAAACGAAGAAAACGAAGAATTTTGTCATGCACCCCACTCCAAAAACGCTGTTGCCGGGGCTTTGACATCGGCGCGTTTTCAGCCATACTGCGCCGGCTGGATCCCATATATGACACAGGAATCAAGCGATACGGAGCGCGCCCGGCTGGCCCGGGCTTTGGCGGATCGCACGGCTCAACTGGAGGCCGTCACCGCCGAGTTCGATCAGTTCGCGCAGTCCCTTTCTCACGACTTGCGCGCGCCGTTGCGCGCGCTGGACGGGTTCGCACGCGTCCTGGCCGAGGATTACGCCGACAAGCTCGACGCCGACGGCAAAAAGTACGTCGATATCCTCGCCGCCGGCGCGCGCAAAGCCTCGCTGATGATCGACGACTTGGCGGCGCTTTCCCGCCTGTGCCGCAAGCCGTTCCGGCCCGCCGCCGTCAACATGGCGGAACTGGCCGCCCGCAAAGTCGCGCAACTGCGGGACCAGGGGGCGCGGGCCGCTTTTCGTATTGACTCGCTTCCCGAGGCCTGGGGCGATGAGGATATGCTGGGGACAATCTGGGAGCAGTTGCTGCAAAACGCGGTGAAATTCACCGCCTCCCAGGCCCAACCGGCCATCGAGATCAGCGCCCGGACCGACGGGCGGCAGGTCGTCTATTGCATACGTGACAACGGCGTGGGGTTCGACCCGCAATATGCCGGGCGGCTTTTCGGCGTCTTTCAGCGCCTGCACACCGGCGCGGATTTCGAGGGCCGGGGCATCGGTTTGGCCATTGTCCGGCGCCTCATAAACCGCCACGGGGGCAAGGTCTGGGCCGAGGGCAAGGTTAACCAAGGGGCCTCCTTTTTCTTTTCTCTTCCCATTCCCGAAGACTTGACGGCGGGCAAATAAGATGGCCTACGATTGCTTTGCCCAATTTGTCCAATCGCTGGAGAAGGCGGGGGAACTCAAACGCATCCCCCAACCGATGGCCACGGAACTGGAAATCACCGAACTGGCCGACCGCGAGATGAAATCGCCCGGCGGCGGCAAAGCCCTGTTGTTCGAGAAGCCCACTGTCAACGGCCAACTCTCGCCCTTTCCTCTGGCGATCAATGCGCTCGGGTCGCACCGCCGCATGGCCATGAGCTTGGGCGCGCCGTCGATTGACGCTCTGGCGGCGGAGTTGGCGTCGCTCATTCAAGCCAGGCCGCCCACCCGGATGTCCGAGGCCCTGGCGCTGCTCGGCACGGCCCTGGATTTGCGCCACGCCCGCCCCAAACTCGCTGCCAGGGGCGCGTGTCAACAAGTAATTCATCGCGAGGACGCCCTGGCTTCCGCCGCCCCCGGCCCGTGTCCAACCCTCCTTTCCCTGCCCATCCTCAAATGCTGGCCGCTGGACGCCGGCCGTTTCATCACCCTGCCGTGTGTGGTGACCACGGACCCGGACACCGGCCGGCGCAACGTCGGCATGTACCGCATTCAGATCTTTGACGAACGCACGACCGCGCTTCACTGGCAGTTGCACAAAGTCGCCGCCCGCCACGGCAAACGCTATTACGAATCCGGCCAGCGGATGCCGGTGAGCATCTTCCTGGGCGGCGACCCGGTATTGACCTTCTGCGCCACCGCGCCGCTGCCTGATGGCCTGGATGAATTTGTCCTCGCCGGCTATCTGCGAAAAAAATCGGTCGAACTGGTTCGCTGCGTCAGCAACGACCTTGAAGTCCCCGCCGACGCGGATTTCGTCATTGAAGGCTACGTCGATCCCAAGGAGCCGTTGCGGACGGAGGGTCCCTTTGGCGATCACACCGGCTATTATTCCCTGCCCGATCTGTATCCGGCCTTTCACGTCACCGCCATCACCCATCGCCGCGACGCCATTTATCCGGCCACCATTGTCGGGCTTCCGCCGATGGAGGATTTCTATATCGGCTCGGCCAGCGTCAGATTATTCCTGCCGGTGCTTAAGATGAATTTTCCGGAACTGGTGGATTTGGCGCTGCCGCCCGAAGGGGTCTTCCACAATCTGCTTTTCGCCAGCATCAAGAAAACCTATCCCATGCAGGCCTTCAAAATCATGCACGGCCTCTGGGGCATGGGCCAGATGATGTTCACCAAATACATCATCGTGGTCGATGACGACGTCGATGTCCACAACACCAGCCAGGTGTTGTTCCGCCTCTGCGCCACCACCGATCCGCAGCGCGACTCCATTTTTACCCGCGGGCCGGCCGACGTGCTGGACCACGCCACCACCGATCTGGCGATTGGCTCCAAACTGGGAATCGACGCCACCAAGAAACTCCCCGGCGAGGGCTTCAAGCGCCAGTGGCCGCCGCTGATCAAAATGGACGACCAAATCAAGGCCAGGATCGACCAATT
>Ga0326727_10015098_pt1 | contig 16659 bp, 8 predicted proteins | sample MB2enrmetagenome_FD_207643 | JGI IMG/M metagenome (GOLD analysis project Ga0326727, IMG submission 207643) | Lab enriched peat soil microbial communities from McLean, Ithaca, NY, United States - MB29MY | ecosystem: Environmental > Terrestrial > Soil > Wetlands > Peat | place: USA: New York...
TCACATCGCGCTGCTGGCCGGCGCCGAACAGGATTTCATGGGAGGCTACCGCCTCGGCGGCTGGGGTTACCTCTGGCGCATCGGCGGCTTCCTGCCCAACCCCAGCGTCGTCTTGCCCGCCGTCCCCGCCGTTATGACTTATCTATACACCAACTTGCCCTTGCCGGCGATCGTCAGTCCCGTCAGTTACCTCTGGCACGGCACCGTCACCTTCGCCAGTCGGCCGGTTCTCCAGGCCAGCCTTGGCGCCAATGGCGGCGTGACTTTCCAAATTGGGAACTGTCCGGCAGGCGCCACAAATTATCTTGAGCGTTCCCCCACCCTCGACAATCCCTCCGCCTGGCAGGCCGTCTTCAGCTTCAGCAGCCCGCCGCTTCAAACCAACTGGATCGACCCGGCCGCCCCCGGCTTCCCTTGCGCCTTCTACCGCGTCAGGAGCATTCCCGGACCGTGAGCGCGTCGCGGACGGCGGCCGCGGTCATGCGCCTCCGCGGGAGTATTTTGCCACGGCTTCAGTGCGGGACTCGACATGGAGCTTGTCGTAGATGCGGCGCAAGTAATTCCGCACGGTGGGCACCGTGATATCCAATTCGGCGGCAACTTGTTTGTACGGCCAGCCTTTGGCGACACGCTCCAGTACCATTTGTTCGCGGGTTGAAAGCGGTCCGGCCCCGGCGCCGGGCACTGAGGTTTTTTGAAACGACGCCACCACCTTGCGCGCGATCGAACTGGACATCGGCGAGCCGCCTTCGTGAACGTCGCGAATGGCTTCCAGCAGGCTGTCAGGGGCCAGGCGCTTGAGTATGTAACCCGATGCGCCCGCGGCCAGCGCCTTGAAGATCTGCTCCGCGTCTTCATAGACGGTGAACATGACAATTTGCATCTTCGGATAGGCCGCCTTGAGACGCGCGACGCATTCGATGCCATTCATTCCCGCCATGTTGATATCCATCAGCACGACATCGGGACGATCCATTGGCAGGCCGCGCAAGGCCTCTCGAGCGGTGGAATAAGTGCTGACACACCGAAAACCCGGTGCGCCGTTGATAAACGCGTCTATTGAACGCCGCAGCGATCTCTCATCATCGACTATTGAGACTGTAATCATCCTCAGTCCCTCCCTTCCTGTCCATTCATCTGAATGATAAAACGCACCGTGGTTCCGTGTCCCGGCTGTGATTCGATGTGGCAAGTTCCGCCCACTTTGGCCAGACGCTCGCGCATATTGCGCAAGCCGTTTCCCCCCAGATAAGCGCCCTCCCCCGACGGACAATCCAGGCGGGCCGGGTCGAAGCCGGCGCCGTTGTCAGAGGCGGAAACCTCAAAGACGGAGCCTTCGCATTTGATTGACACCTTGAAATGGGTCGCCTTGGAATGTTTGAGAGTATTGGTCAAGGCCTCATGCACCGCGTGAAAGAGATGATGACGCAAGTGCGACGAAAGCGGGTAGAACGGAAACTGGGCTGGAATGTCCAGTTCGCACTGAATCCCGGTTTCGTGAAAATAATCCTGCGCGTACTGGCCGATGTAGGAGGCGACCGGTTCCAGCGAATCGTTGCGTGGATTGACCGCCCAAACTATTTCGTCCAGCGAATGGAGCACCTCGCGGGACGCGTCGGAGATCGAGATGATCTGGTTGCGCAATACCGGCGGCAGTTCGGAGGCTCGCCGCGCGTCTTCACTCAGAAACGAAATCCGGCACAACTTGGCGCCCATTTCGTCGTGAAGATCCTGCGCAATGCGCGTGCGCTCGCGCTCAAGGACTTTCTCCTGCTCCAGTTGCCGCAGCCGGCGTTGCAGCTTGCGCTTTACCACCAGGCGCGAAGCGCCGGCCACCGCACAGAGGACGCCCACCAAGGCCAGCCCCAGGAACCACCAGGCCTGCCAGAAATGATGCGCCACGGCGACGGTCAGCATCGTTGTCATCGGCCCCCAATTATCATCGCTGGTGCTGGCACTGACCAGAAAACTGTAATTGCCCGACGGCACGAATGGATACGAAGCGGTCTGGCGCGTTCCGGCATCGAACCAATCGCGGTCCAACGGTTCCAGCCGGTAGCGAAAACGGACGCGGTCCGGCGCGTCGAACGCCATCGCGGTATAGGTGAATTCCAGCCGGTGTTTGCCGGGTGGAACGCGCAATTCCGGTGGCGCGCCCACTGAAACCTCCTGGCCATCCAGAGTCACTTCGTCCAAAACGACTTGCGGGGGGATGGTGTCCACAGGCCGCCGGCGCGGGTCCGTCACGACGATTCCTTTCAAGGTCGAGAACCAAAGCAACCCATCGTGCGTTTTCAAGCCGGCGGGATAAAAACCGGAGGTGCATTCTTCCGAGGGAAGGCCGTCGTCCCGGCCATAGACTTGCGGATACACGGCTGCGGCTTTGCCGGCCTCCACGTTGTCCAGTTCGTGCTTGCTCACGCAGGCAATCCCCCGATTGCTGCCGAGCCAAAGCCGGCCAAAGTCATCCTCAAGAATCTGCGAAATCGTATTGTCGGGCAGCCGTTCGCGGGTGGTAAAGGTGGCAATTCTTTCGTCGCGCAATCGGCTCAAGCCGCCCCCTTCGGTGCCGATCCAAAGCGCGCCGGCATGATCGAGATAGAGGGTCCGGATTAACTCGCTCAATAAACCGTGCCTCTTGCCATAATGGATCACCGCGCCCCCGCGCATTCGATATACGCCCGCTCCCGACGTGCCAATCAGGATGGATCCGTCGCGGTCCTGGACGATTGCGGAAATGGCATGTTCCTGCCACGGGTTTGGCTGTGCCATCCACTGCTTGCGCCAGCGGCGCCACAGGCGGCCATCGCGCGCTCCAACCCAAATGCCGCCCTCGGCATCTTCGGCCAGGGCAACGATGTTGACGCCATTGGTAAACTCGACCATCTCGGCCGAACTGAAATTCGATCGTGAATCGGCAAGGTGCAGCAACCGCCGTTCGACGGCGACCCAGCAACTCCCGTCCGAAGCGCGGAGCAGCGCATTGACCAGCGGCCCGGCCAACGACAGGCCGCTATTGGAGAGCCGGCGAAAACCCCTTCCTTCCCAACGATAGATCCCATCGTTTGGCTTGCCCGCCCAAATAATACCGGGCCCGATCTCCGCCAGGCCCTGGACCGCCCCGTAGCCCAGCCCCTCCCTGGCGCCGAAGGATAAAACCGTCTGCGCGCGCAGCCGATTCAATCCGCCATGCGTGCCGACCCACAACACGCCCTGCTGATCCACGAGCAACGATTCCGCCAGATTGTCGGACAACCCGCTGCGCGCATTGACCGCCTGCACGGTGTCATTCTTGAATTGAAACAGCCCCTCGCCGACCGAGCCTGCCCAAATCGTTCCATCGGGAGTTTCGGCGAGGGCGGCGACGTACGGCTTTCCCTGATGAGGGTGAATGCGTTGCGGCCGCCACCGTCGTCCTTCCAAATACAAGACAAATTCATCGGCCGCTCCGACCCACAACCGGTCCTGATGATCGACCAGCAAACAATGCGGATCTTTCAGCAGCGGTTCAACAGAGTGATCGGAAATCTCTTCCAGCCTCGCGCCATTGAATTTGAAGACGCCGCTGGTCTTGGCGCCAATCCACATATTGCCATGACGGTCGCGTGTCAGCGCCGTCACCGCTTTGCCATTGAATTGCTCCGCGAACGAAGGTGTTTGCAATTCCCCCGCTTGCCAGATGGCAAGTCCCGCCTCGGTCCCAATCCAGATTCGATGTTCGTTATCCTCAGCCAGCGCGAGTATGGCGCCCGAAGGCACATTGGTGATGGCGAGGAAATGCCCGCCTTGGCATCGGGTCAAGCCACCGGCCGCGCCGCCAATCCAGAGCGCGCCCGCGCTGTCGCCGAGCAGGGTCTTGACGGGCCCGCTATTGAGGCCTTGGCGCAGACCAAAGGGCACAAATCGCAGCCCGTCAAATCTCGCCACGCCGTCGTCGCCGCCCACCCAGACATATCCATCGCGGGTTTGGGCCAGAGCGCGCACATAATTCTGCGGCAATCCGTTCTCCCGCTGCCATGAATGAAACGTAAAAGGCATCGCGTCCGAACCAAACCCTTCCTGCGGCGTTTCCGCCGAGTTGTTTGTCTGCGTCACGAAATCGGTGAAGGAAGTGGCGATTTCCATGTCGCTAAATATCCACCCGCCGCCGCCGCCGCCGTGACGCAAACGAATCTCGTCGAAGGACGCGTCCGCAGTCATGGAAGTGATCAAGTTCTCTGGTTGACTGGCTTCGGTCGCTCCGGGGCCGAGATCGGGATTAAGCCAGATGGTGATGAGGTCATCGCCGCCGGCGACATACTTTACCTTGAAAACGATCGTGTTTTCCAATCCCCGATGCGGCAGTTCGTAAGGCTGAAATCCGCCCGGGTTGGTTCCCCCCAACGATTCGGGGCGCGAGGTGTGCAGATCCACGTATTCTGAGAAGACGGTATCGCCGTTGACGATGTTCCTGAAGGCGCTGTACGCCCACGCTTTAAGGGCATTGCCGATGCCAAGCCGTTCTTCCCCGCCTTCGTATAATTCAAAACCGGCAAAGTACTCCTCGGTGCTGGCATCCGACAGAGGATCGACATGAAACTTGAAGTAGAGAGTATCGGTGGCGGAATCATCGCGCTTGACCGCGCCGCCCAGGATATCGCTGCCGTCGCCGGTCTGGTAGGCAAGCGTCGAACCCAGATCGCTCCACAAGACGGCCCCGCGGCATTCCACGCCACCGGCGGCCAGCAACAACAAAATGGGCCACACACAGGCCAACCGCCTTCCATTCAGGCCATCAACCTTGCGTTGGAGCATGGCTGCATTCTACGCGTTTGTCCCCGCGGTGGGTAGCGAAATCTCCATCCAGTCGATGGGTTGGATGTGAAGAATCTCTTGACGCAGAACGGCCGGCAGCGCAAATACAAACGCAGATGAAGGCGCCGCAAATCCGCTTTTCCGCCGACGGGCCGGCCGCTTCGCGCCTCGCGCTGGGAGCGTGGCGTCTGGCCGACGCCCGGTTGACACGCGAGGACATCCGCGCTCTGGTCCACCAGGCGCTCGAGGCCGGGATCACCACCATTGATCACGCCGACATTTACGGCGGGCACGCGTGCCAGCGGCTTTTTGGCGACGCGCTGGCGGGAGACGCCGCGTTGCGCGACCAGATGCAGCTCGTGACCAAGTGCGGCATCAAACTGATCCCGGCGACCGGCTTTGCGCAGCGAGTCAAGTATTACGACACCAGCCGCGCCCACATTTTGGCGTCGGTGGACGATTCCCTGAAAGCGTTGCGCACAGACCGGGTTGAGATGCTGTTGATTCACCGTTCCGATCCGATGCTGGACCCGGATGAAGTGGCGGAGGCGTTTGAGGCGCTGAAGAAAGCGGGCAAGGTGCTGCACTTTGGCGTTTCCAATTTCACTCCCAGCCAGTTTGAACTTCTGGCCTCGCGCCTGCCGTTCGGACTGGTGACGAACCAGTTGCAATTCTCTGTTTTGCACACGAGTCCGCTTTACGACGGCACGTTTGACCAGTGCCTGCGACTGCGCATTTCCCCGATGGCGTGGTCGCCCCTGGACGGCGGCCGGCTGCTGAAGGAAGAGGACGAACGCGCGCGGGGGGTGCGGCGGGCGCTGGGTGAGGTCGGAAGGGAATTGGGCGGCGCGACAATTGATCAAGTGGCGCTGGCCTGGATTCTGGCGCATCCGGCGCGAATCATTCCGATTGTGGGAACATGCAACCGCGACCGGCTCAAGAGCGCCGCCGCCGCTGTGGGACTGTCCCTCTCGCGCGAGCAATGGTTCTTCATTCTCGAAGCCTCGGCGGGCGAGCCTGTGCCGTGAACAGGCGGGAATCGGCCTCTCAAAGGCTTGCAGTGGCGCGGAGGCCGGGTCTTTAATGTGCGCTCAGATGAACGATCATCCAGTAGCATTCACCAAAGAGGACCCCTGGCGCGTCTTTCGCATCATGGCCGAGTTTGTCGATTCATTCGAGATTCTCTCGCAGATCGGACCGGCGGTGACGATTTTCGGTTCGGCCCGGCTTAAACCCAGCGATCCGTTTTACCAGGCGGCGGTCACCATAGCGCGGGAGTTGGCGAAAAAAAAGCTGGCCATCATCACCGGTGGCGGTCCAGGCATCATGGAGGCGGCCAATCGCGGGGCGGCCGAGGGCGGCGGGAAATCGGTCGGGCTGAATATCGAGCTGCCCTTCGAGCAGAAGGGCAACCGGTTCGCCAACGTTCCGATGCACTTCCATTATTTCTTTTCGCGCAAGGTCTGTTTCGTCAAGTACAGCATTGCGTTCGTTTTCATGCCGGGCGGGTTTGGGACGCTGGACGAGTTTTACGAGGTCCTCACCCTGGTGCAGACCGGGCGCATCCCGCGCTTTCCGCTCATCCTTTTCGGGCGGGCGCATTGGAGCGGCCTGCTGCGGTGGATGAAGGCAACATTGCAGAAGAACAAACTCATCAGCCCGGGCGACCTGGATTTGGTGCTTGTCACCGACGACCCCCAGGTGGCGGTGGACCGGATATTGGATTACATGAGAGAGGTGGGACCGCCGGCGGTGACGCCGCGCGCCCTGGCGTGAACCGCCGCAAGTCAGCTTGGCCCATGTACAAAGTGACGCGCTTGAAGAACGGGTTGACGGTGGCGACGGCGGAAATGCCGCACATGACCAGCGTGAGCGTTGGCATCTGGGTCGCGGTGGGCGGTCGCTACGAGCCGGCTTGGCTCAGCGGCGTGTCGCATTTCATCGAGCATCTTTTGTTCAAGGGCACCCGGCGGCGGTCGGCACGGGAGATATCGCAGGCGGTCGAGGGCATCGGCGGCTATCTCAATGCGTTTACCAGCGAGGAGCAGACGTGCTTTTACGCCAAGGCGCGCCACGATCATTTTGGGCAGGTGCTCGACGTGCTGGCGGACATGTTTTTGCATTCGACCTTCGATCCGGTGGAGATCGACAAGGAACGCGAGGTCATCAAGGAGGAACTGGCCATGTACATGGACCAGCCGCAGCAGTACGTGCAGGAATTGCTCAACGCCACGATGTGGCCTGATCAACCGCTGGGCCGCTCGATCACCGGCACCGAGAAGACGCTAGATGCCATAGGGCGCCGCCAATTGCTTGACTTTCAGAAGGCTAACTACGTCGCCCCCGCCACATTGGTGGCCGTGGCGGGCCGGGTCACGCACGGCCAGGCAGTGAAGGCCGTGGGCCGGTACGCCGCGAAGTTCGCGCATGGCCGGCGCTCTTGCAGCGCCCCTGCCACCAGCGCGCAAAGCAGGCCGGTCATTCGCCTTCACACTCGGAAAACCGAGCAAACGCAGATCGCGCTGGGCATCCGCGCCTGCTCCCGCCATGACGAGCGCCGGTTCGCCCTGCGACTGCTCAACGCGGTGCTGGGAGAGAACATGAGTTCACGCCTGTTCCAGACCGTCCGGGAAGAACACGGCCTGGCCTACTCGATCTACAGCGGCAACAGTTTTTTCGATGACGCGGGAGACATCGTGATCTCGGCGGGCCTGGACCCGGATAATTTGCAGAAAGCCCTCAAACTCATCGTGCGGGAAATGAAACGCCTGGCGTCCGCCCCGGTTCCGGGAGCGGAACTGCGGCGGGCGCGCGATTATCTCATCGGCCAGCTCGATTTGAGCCTGGAAAACAGCGAGAACCAAATGATGTGGGCCGGAGAGCAGTGGCTCGGCTATGGAAAAATCTTCCATCCGAGCGAAGTTAAAAAGCGGTTGGGCGAAGTCAATTCCGCAGCCATCCGCACCGCCGCGCGCCAACTCTTCCGGCCCGATCGATTCACCCTGGCCCTAGTCAGCCCGTTGAAATCCACGGGCGGATTGGAGAAAATCCTTTCGGCGTGAAAGGCGCCCGGCTTGTCAATGAGCGCCGCTGTTGCCGGCGAACTCCGCCAACTGGCGCACCAAGGCGTCAATTTCCGCGCGGCCATCGTGGGCGGGATCAGAATCCCGGTAGTTGTTGAGCATGATGGAAAAGACAAGGTGGTCCTTGCCGGCGGTGGTCAGATAACCGGAGAGCGTATCGACCATTTCCAAGGAGCCGGTTTTGGCGCGGACATTGCCTTCGGCCACTGTTCCTTTGAAGCGATTGCGCAGGGAGCCATCGACTCCCGCCACCGGAAGGGCGTCCTGGAAGGCCTGGCGATAGCGATGGCGATTCATGTAGGTCAACAGGAGCACGGTCGCGCCCGGTGTGACCAGGCAGCCGCGCGACAAACCGGAACCTTCCTGCAGCAATGCGGCGCCGTCGGCGATGCCAACCTGGCGCAAGAAACGCCGCATCTCCGCCAACCCGGCCTGGGCGGTGTCGCGGTTGAACGGCTCCGGTTGGGCGTCGGTTTTGGCGCCCACTTGCAGCAATAACAATTGCGCGTAGAGGTTTTCCGAGGGCTTCAATGTGCGCTTGACAATCTCGACCAGCGTGCGCGATTCGACCGAGGCGACCTCGGCCAGTTTCGGCCACTGGATGGGAGCCGTCTCGCGGTCCAGCCAATTCATTTGGCGCACGGCGCCGGAAGTGGGAACCCCGTTTTGCGCCAGAGCCTCCTTGAGCATGGTGACGAACCAGAGGGCCGGTTTGGCCACCGAAACGGCATCGCTCTGGCTGTTGGAACCTAAAGGGAGACGCCCCCACACGTAGGCGATGTCCTCCCCGATGGGCCGGTAAATGCGAATGCGTCGCCGCGCGTCCGGCGCGGCGGTTTGCGTCCAGTTGGTGAAGATGAGAAAGGTCGTTTCCGGCATGGTGACAATCTGGCAGGGTGCGCCCGCGGCATCGCCCGGCTTGAAGAGCAGGTCGATGACATTGTCCTGGAACGTCAGCGCCGAGGCGGGAGCGCCGTAGTAGTTTTGCAAATCGTCCCACGTCCAATCGGCGCCGAAAGGCGGGCCGTGAAAGTAGCTTTCATCGCCGACCAAGTCGCCGTCGATGCGCTTGATGCCGGCGGCCAGCAAGGCGTCAATGGCCGGCTGCAGCGCCTTTTTATAGTCGCCGTCGTTGAAGCGGGCGGAGAAGGAGGGATCGCCACGGCCATAAACCAGCAAGTCGCCGTGAATGACGCCGTCGGCGTCCGGTTTGGCTGCGGCATAGAAGGAAGTATTGATGCGATAATCAGGCCCCAACCGGTCCAGCGCCAGAGCGGCGGTGTAAAGTTTGGCATTGGAGGCGGGCTTCATCAATTTGTCGGCGTTGCGCTCGAAGAGGGTCTGGCCGCTGTCCAGCGAAACGACTTTGACGCCCCATTGGGCCTTGGCAAAGCGAGGATCATCGAGGCGGGCCGCCAGGCGGGCCTGGAGCGCGGGCAGGGTGTCATTGGACGGCTGTCCGAGTGTGCCGCCACCGGCCAGCGCCCAAAAGGCCAGCGCGAGAAGGGTTTGACATTGTTTCATATTTGGCTTCGCCATGAACGTTTCCATATCCCAGTTTGATCGAACAACGCGGACAGGGAAATGACGAAGTGGCTTGGTTGCCCGGACTTGATCCGCCTTCGCCAACCGGGGGGGGGAAGAGGCCAACCTTGACTGGCGCGCTGAGTTACCTTGACTAACCTTGACTAACCTTGACTTCTTCTTGACTTGGAGCGGTTGGGAGCGGGGTCGGATAGGGCTAAGGTTATGATTATGAGCAGGATACGACGAGTTGACTGTAACCTTGACCGATCTGCGCTAGAGCTTCCTTTTTCGCTCCCGCGAGGCAGGCTGGGCTTGACCGGCGGGGGGGTGGCGTCAGGGCTTGGGTTTCACTTTAACGTTAAAGTTAACGTGCGATCTTTTTTTCAGGGCTTTGTTTTGGGTTTCCGTTTCGCGCCGCTAACGTGTTCCCAAAGCGGGTTTCGTTCCCCAATATGTCAAAGAACAGGCCGACACAACGTGCGCACTGTCCCATGTAATGATGGGACTTGCAAGTCTTTTTTCTCTTTTTTTTCGGCCGGGAGCGGATGATTGAACCACGGATGAGGGTGGAGATGCCGCGCTTACGGTGACTGGCTTCGACAAGAGCGACCGCGACCGAGATGATCGCGCACCCCACGCTGAGATGGTTTCCCCTATGCCAAGTGGGGGACTTGCCCTGATTGCTGGATTTTTCGGGCGGTGTATGGTTTCAACGTTGTTTGGGGGGATATAGAACCCGTCCGGTGATTGGTTGCATCGGGCGGGTTCTTCCTTTTCCGGGTATCACGGGAGGTTGGTAGCACCCATGAGAAAGCGATCGCATTCGCGTGCGGCGCCACGGCCCTCATTGAAGGCCCACACCACCAGGCTCTGCCCGCGGCGGGCGTCGCCGGCGGCAAAAACCCCCTTGATATTGGTGGCGTAAGATTGGTAGTCGGCCTTGACGTTGGTGCGGGCGTCGCGCTCGATGCCCAATTGTTCGAGCAGGGGCTGTTCCGGGCCTAAAAAGCCCATTGCCAGCAGAACCAGTTGGGCGGGCCGCACGACCTCGGTCCCAGGCACTTCGGCGGCCGTGAATTGGCCCTTCTCGTTGCGCTTCCATTCGATCTGCACGGTATGGACTTCCTTGACGTGGCCGGAATCGTCGCCGACGAACTTTTTGGCGGTCGTGAGATAGATGCGGGGATCGGCGCCAAATCTGGCAGCCGCCTCCTCCTGGCCGTAATCGAGTCGATAAACCTTTGGCCACTCCGGCCAGGGATTGTCCTTGGCGCGGGCCTGGGGCGGCTGTGGCAGAATCTCCAATTGCAGCAAGCTCTTGCAGTTGTGGCGCAGGGCGGTGCCGACGCAGTCGGTGCCGGTGTCGCCGCCGCCGATGACGATAACGTCCTTGCCCTCAGCGGAGACGCGGGGACCATTTTTGTGGCCATCCAAGTGGCTCCTGGTATTGGCGTGGAGGAACTCCATGGCAAAATGAATGCCCTTGAGATGGCGTCCTTCGACCGGGAGATCGCGCGGCTTGGTGGCGCCGGTGCAAACAATGACAGCGTCGAACTCGCGCAGGAGGTTGGCGGCGGGATAATCGACGCCGACTTCGGTATTGGTGAGAAAGGAGACGCCTTCTTCGGCCATCTGGTCCACGCGGCGTTGGACCAGTTGCTTGTCCAGCTTCATGTTGGGGATGCCGTACATGAGCAATCCACCGATGCGGTCGGAGCGCTCGAAAACAGTAACCAGGTGGCCCGCGCGGTTGAGTTGAGCGGCGGCGCACAGGCCGGCCGGACCGGACCCGATGACAGCCACCTTTTTGCCGGTGCGCACTTGCGGGGGCTCCGGTTTGATCCAGCCCTCATCCCACCCGCGATCGGCGATGGCGCATTCGATGTTCTTGATGGTGACCGGCGGGGAAATGATGCCCAGGACGCAGGAGCCTTCGCACGGGGCGGGGCAAACACGGCCGGTGAAATCGGGGAAATTATTGGTTTTGTGGAGGCGATCGAGCGCTTCACGCCACAGGCCGCGATAAATAAGGTCGTTCCATTCTGGGATGAGATTATTGATAGGACAGCCGGAGGCCATGCCGCTGAGGAGGGTGCCGGTGTGGCAGAAGGGAACGCCGCAATCCATGCAGCGGGCGCCTTGCTCACGGAGTTTTTTCTCCTCCAAATGAAGATGAAACTCGCTCCAGTCGCGCAGGCGTTCCAGGGGCGGGCGGTCCAGCGGCAACTCGCGCAAGTATTGAATAAATCCGTCGGGTTTGCCCATTTATTTTCGGTTTTTGGTTGCTGTCATAATACATCAGCCGCCGCCGACGCGGGCGGCGTCCTTGGAGTTCTCCTCGAAGGCCGCCATGATGGCCTCGTCGCCGGTGAGTCCGGCTTCCGTGATGCGGCGCAGGGATTGGAGCACGCGTTTGTAATCCTTGGGCATGACCTTGACAAACTTGGGAACCATTTCCTCCCATAGCGCCAGGACTTTGAAGGCGCGCTGGCTGCGGGTGTACTGGGCGTGGCGATGAATCATCCGCCGGATTTCCTCGATTTCGGCCGCGTCATCCAAGCGTTCCAGTTGCACCATCTGCAGGTTGCAGCGCACGGGAAAATCTCCCGCCTCGTCGAGCACATAAGCAACGCCGCCCGACATCCCGGCGGCGAAATTGCGTCCGGTCTGCCCCAGCACCACCACGCGCCCGCCGGTCATGTATTCGCAACCGTGATCGCCCACCGATTCCACGACCGCGGACACCCCGCTGTTGCGCACGCAGAAACGCTCGCCAGCCATGCCGCGGATGTAGGCCTCGCCGGCGGTGGCGCCGTAGAGGGCGACGTTGCCGGTGATAATGTTCTCCTCGGCGACAAACGTGGAGCCTTCCGGCGGATAGACTATGATTTTGCCGCCCGACAGCCCCTTGCCCAGGTAATCATTGGCATCGCCTTCCAGCGTCCAAGTCAGGCCCGGCGGCATAAAGGCGCCAAAGCTTTGCCCCGCGGAACCGCGGAAGTGAATCTGGATGGTGTCATCGGGCAATCCGGCCGGCCCGTAGCGGCGGGTGATTTCGCTGCCGACAATGGTGCCGACGACGCGATTGACGTTCTTGATGTCGAGAGTGGCCGTGACTTTTTCCTTTCGAGCCAGGGCCGGCTCGCAGAGTTGAAGCAGGAGGGTATTGTCCATCGCTTTGTCCAGGCCGTGGTCCTGAGGGATCTGGCAATAGCGGCCGACGTCATCCGGCACCCTGGGCTGATAGAGGATATTGGTAAAATCCAGGCCGCGGGCCTTCCAATGGTCGATGGCTTCGCGCGGTTCGAGCATGTCGGTGCGGCCGATCATCTCGTTGAAGGTGCGGAAGCCAAGTTGGGCCATGATCTCGCGCACTTCCTGTGCGATAAAGCGCATGAAATTGACGGCGTGGGCGGGGTCGCCCGTGAAATTCTTGCGTAATTCGGGATTCTGCGTGGCCACGCCGACGGGGCAGGTGTTGAGGTGGCAGACCCGCATCATAATGCAACCCAGGACGACCAGGGGAGCGGTGGCGAACCCGAATTCCTCGGCGCCCAAAAGCGCGGCGATGACGACGTCGCGGCCGGTTTTCAATTGGCCATCGGTTTCCACGGCGATGCGGCTGCGGAGGTTGTTCAGGACGAGGGTTTGATGGGTTTCAGCCAGGCCCAATTCCCAGGGAACGCCGGCGTGTTTGATGCTGGTTTGGGGCGAGGCGCCGGTGCCGCCGTCGTGACCGCTGATCAGGACAACGTCGGCGTGGGCCTTGGCAACGCCGGCGGCGATGGTGCCAACGCCGACTTCAGCGACGAGCTTTACGCTGATGCGGGCGCGGTGGTTGGCGTTTTTCAAATCGTGAATCAACTCGGCCAGGTCTTCGATCGAGTAAATATCGTGATGCGGGGGAGGAGAGATCAAACCGACACCGGGGGTGGCGTGGCGGACCTTGGCAATCCAGGGGTAAACCTTGCCGCCGGGCAATTGGCCGCCTTCGCCGGGCTTGGCGCCCTGGGCCATCTTGATTTGGAGTTCCTGGGCGCTGACCAAGTACAAGCTGGTGACGCCAAAACGGGCGGAGGCGACTTGTTTAATGGCGCTGTTTTTGGAATCGCCGTTGGGTTCGGGCACGTAGCGGGCCGGGTCTTCGCCCCCTTCGCCGGTGTTGCTTTTGCCGCCAATGCGGTTCATGGCCACCGCCAGGGCCTCGTGGGCTTCCTTGCTGATCGAGCCGTAGGACATCGCTCCGGTTTTGAACCGCTTCAGGATCGCTTCGACGGGCTCGACCTCGTGGATGGAGATGGACTGGGCGCCGCTCTTGAGTTCAAGCAAGCCGCGCAAGGTGCAGGCCTTTTTGGATTGGTCGTTGACAGATTGGGAGTACTGCTTGAAGACCCTGTAATCGGCATTGCGGCAGGCCTGTTGAAGCTGATGCACCGTCTGCGGGTTGAACAGGTGGTATTCGCCGTCGGCCCGCCATTGGTACTGGCCGCCAACCTCCAGGACATGGCCGTTGACGGGACGCTGCGGGAAGGCGGCCTGATGGCGTGCCTGAACCTCCCGGGCAATGACGTCCAATCCGATGCCGCCGACGCGCGAGGCGGTGCCGGTAAAGTATTTCTCGACCACCGACGGATGCAGACCGATGGCCTCGAAGATCTGCGCGCCACGGTAGCTTTGGATGGTCGAGATGCCCATCTTGGAAATGACCTTGACGACGCCCTTGACGGCGGCCTTGACGTAATTCTTGCAGGCGTCCTTGTGCGAGATATTGACCAGCAATCCCTGGCGAACCATGTCGTCGAGCGTCTCGAAAGCGACGTAAGGATTGATCGCGCCGGCGCCGTAACCGATGAGCAGGGAGAAATGGTGGACCTCGCGCGGTTCGCCCGATTCCAAAACCAGACCGACGCGGGTGCGGGTGCCTTCGCGGATGAGATGGTGATGCAGGCCGGCCACCGCCAGGAGCGCCGGAATGGGCGCCAATTCATGGTCCACCCCGCGGTCGGACAAGAGCAGAATATTGGCGCCCGCCTCGACGGCCGCCGAAGCGCGCACGCAGATGTCATCCAGGGCCTTGGCCAATCCGGCCTCTCCGTCGGCGACCTTGTAGAGAATGGGCAGAAAGAAAGATTTGAAGCCGGCATGATTGATGTATTTGAGCCGGGCGAATTCCTCGTTGGTGAGGATGGGGGATTTCAACTCGATGAGATTGCAGCTCATCGGCTTGGGCTTGAGCAGATTGCGCTCCGATCCAATGGTCGTCACCGCCGAGGTCACCAACTCCTCCCGGATGCAGTCAATGGGCGGATTGGTCACCTGTGCGAACAATTGCTTGAAATAGTTGTAGAGCAGTTGCGGCTTGCCCGACAACACCGCCAGCGGCGTGTCGCAGCCCATGGAGCCGACGGCTTCGACGCCGTCGCGGGCCATCGGGGACATGACGATGCGCAATTCCTCGAAGGTGTAGCCGAAGGCCTGCTGGCGTTCCAAGACAGTGTGGTGGGACGGTTCCGGCGCATGACCCGGCTCGCCCACCGTTTCCAGGTTCAGCAGATGGCTGTTGAGCCATAGGCGGTAGGGCTGGCCGGTGGAAATGGTCAGCTTGATCTCCTCGTCGGCCACGATCCGGCCCTCCTCCGTATCGACCAGAAACATGCGTCCGGGTTGGAGACGGCCCTTTTGCAAGATACGGTCCGGAGGCACCTCCAGCACGCCGACTTCCGAGGCCATGATGACCAGATCGTCCTTGGTGACGTAATAGCGGGAAGGGCGCAGGCCGTTGCGATCCAGCACCGCGCCGATTTTCCTGCCGTCGGTAAAGGCTATGGAAGCCGGGCCGTCCCATGGTTCCATCAGGCAACCGTGGTATTGGTAAAAGGCCTTCTTCTCGTCGCTCATCGTGGCGTGGTTGGCCCACGGCTCGGGGATCATCATCATGATGGCGTGAGGCAGCGAGCGGCCGGCCAGGACGAGCAATTCCAGGCAATTATCAAACATCGCCGAGTCGCTTCCGTCGGTGTTGATGATCGGCAGCAATTTTTTCATGTCGTCGCCGAACAGGTCGCTCTGGAACATGGCCTGGCGGGCATGCATCCAATTGATGTTGCCGCGCAAGGTATTGATCTCGCCGTTGTGCGCGATGTAGCGGTAGGGATGCGCGCGGTCCCAACTGGGAAAAGTGTTGGTGCTGAAGCGCGAATGCACCAGCGCCAGAGAGCTTTCCATCGCCGCGTTTTTCAGGTCGGGGAAATACTCCTCCATTTGCTCGGTCAGGAGCATACCTTTATAGACCAGAGTGCGGCAGGAGAGGCTGGAGATGAAGAACCAATGGCCGCCCTTGATGCCGCTGTAGCGAATGGCCCGCTCGGCCCGTTTGCGGATGACGTAGAGCTTGCGCTCGAAGGCCATCTCGTCCCCCAGTTTGGGGTTGCGCCGGATGAAGGCCTGCTGAACGAACGGCTCGCTCGCCCGGGCAGTCGCCCCCAGCATGTGGTTGTTCGTCGGCACAATGCGCCAGCCCAAAAACTTCTGGCCCTCCTCGACGACGATGTTCTCGAAAAGGGTTTCGCAAGTGCGGCGCTCGTTGGGGTCGCGAGGCAGGAAGACCGTGCCGACGCCGTAGTCGCCCAGGGGCGGGAGATTGATCTTGTCCTTGCGCGAGACTTCCTTGAAAAAGCCATGCGGGATCTGCATCAGGATGCCCGCCCCGTCGCCTGTGTTGGCTTCGCAGCCGCAGGCCCCGCGGTGATTGAGATTGACCAGCACGGTCAGGGCGTCGCAAATGATCTTGTGGGATTTTTTGCCTTTGATATTGACGACAAACCCCACTCCGCAGGCATCATGCTCAAACTGCGGGTCGTAGAGACCCTGTTTCGGCGGCAAGCCGATAAGCCCAGGTTCGTTTGTTCTTGCGTCACTCATGTCACTGTTCGGCGCATTTTGTATAAAATTTCGCTATTCTTTGCGAAAATGATAGCCCGGCGCAATGACGGAATGCAAAAAAATTCTCCCAAGGGTTCCAGCGGCGCTTACCCGGGAGTCCGCGGGATAGCCTCCGGTTGTATCGGAAGTGCGAAACCTTTGGAGTGCGGCGGATTGCCGCCGCTTTTCTTAAGGCAATGCGCGCGCGCTACGAAAGCGGGAGCAAGCTCTGCTCTTTACACGGATCTTCATCGACTTTACTGGTTGTTTTCACACAGTTTCCAACCCCAAGTTAAATCCGATAATCTCCGCAGACCTATACCCATGCTTTCGA